>Ga0126372_10001168_pt1 | contig 10451 bp, 10 predicted proteins | sample PanSoiMetaPlot_6_FD_92762 | JGI IMG/M metagenome (GOLD analysis project Ga0126372, IMG submission 92762) | Tropical forest soil microbial communities from Panama - MetaG Plot_6 | ecosystem: Environmental > Terrestrial > Soil > Tropical forest > Bulk soil | place: Panama | collected 2016-02-17
CGTCGTCTTGCCGTGGTCAATGTGACCAATCGTCCCTACGTTGCAGTGCGGCTTTGTACGCTCGAATTTCTCTTTCGCCATTTCCTCAGCTCCGTCTGAATTAGCTCAGGGCTCCACGCCCCCAAAAACTATTTCGTCGCTGCTCTCCCCTGCACCCGGGCGATGATTTCTTCTGACACCGAGCGCGGGGCTTCTTCATAACGCGCAAAATGCATTGAGTAAGTCGCACGTCCCTGGGTGGAAGAGCGCATGTGCGTGGCGTAGCCGAACATCTCGGCCAGCGGCACAATTGCCTTGATCACCTGGGATCCGGCGCGATGCTCCATGCCCTCGATGCGGCCACGGCGAGCGCTTAAGTCGCCCATGATGGCTCCAGCGAAATCTTCAGGAACCACAACCTCGACCGACATCACTGGCTCAAGCAGAACCGGACTCGCCTTGCGGGCGGCCTCTTTAAATGCCATCGAGCCGGCGATCTTGAACGCCATTTCGCTTGAATCGACTTCGTGGTAGCTGCCGTCATAGAGAATGGCCTTGACGTCGACCATTTCGTAGCCGGCCAGAATGCCGCCCTCCATGGCTTCCTTAATGCCCTGGTCGACCGGCTTGATGTATTCCTTCGGCACCGTTCCACCGACAATTTCGTTTTCGAAAACGTATCCCGCGCCGGGTTGCTGGGGCTCGAGACGAATCTTCACGTGACCATACTGGCCGCGGCCGCCGGTCTGGCGAATGAACTTGCCCTCCGCCTCCGCAGGCTTGCGGATAGTTTCGCGATACGCAACCTGTGGCTTGCCGACGTTGGCCTCGACGCTGAACTCGCGCATCATGCGGTCGATGATGATTTCCAGATGGAGCTCGCCCATGCCGCTGATGATCGTCTGTCCACTGTCGGGATCGGTGTGAACCTTGAAGGTAGGATCTTCCTGGGCCAGTTTGGAGAGTGCCACCCCCATCTTTTCCTGGTCACCCTTGGTCTTGGGCTCGACTGCGACCGCAATCACGGGAGCCGGAAATTCGATCGATTCGAGGAAAATCGGGTGTTTCTCGTCACAGATCGTGTCGCCCGTGGTCACGTTGCGCAATCCGACGCAGGCGCAGATGTCACCGGCGTATATTTCGCTGATCTCTTCCCGTTTGTTGGCGTGCATTTTCAGCAGGCGTCCGATGCGCTCGCTGCGCTGCTTGCCGGTGTTGTAAACCGAGTCGCCAGTCTTTAGTTGTCCGGAGTACACACGGATGAACACCAACTGGCCAACGAATGGGTCGGTCATGATCTTAAAAGCCAGCGCCGAAAAAGGCTCTTTGTCATCGGCCTTGCGTTCGCTCGGCGCATTGCTGTCGGGGTTTGTACCTTTGACAGGCGGAATATCCAGAGGAGAAGGCAGAAAGTCGACGGCCGCGTCCAGGAGTGGTTGTACGCCCTTATTCTTGAAGGCGGAACCGCAGATGACTGGGAACAGCTTCAGAGCGACGGTCGACTTACGCAGCGAAGCTTTCAGTTCGGCAGGCGAAATCGTTTCGCCTTCCATGTACTTGTGCAGCAGGTCATCGTCGTTCTCGACGATGGTTTCGACCATCTGATTGTGGAAAGCGTTGGCCTTTTTCTTTAGTTCTTCGGGAATGTCTTCGGTGACGTACTCAGCGCCCAGGGTTTCGTCTTTCCAGAGGATGGCCTTCATCTCGAAAAGATCGATGACGCCTTTGAATTTGTCCTCTTGTCCGATGGGCAACTGGATGGCAACGGGGCGGGCGTTCAGGCGCTTGCGGATGGTATCGATGGCGTGCTCGAAATCGGCGCCCATCTTGTCCATCTTGTTAACGAAGCAAATTCGCGGGACGCCGTACTTGTCGGCCTGGCGCCATACGGTTTCCGACTGCGGCTCCACGCCATGAACTGCGTCGAATACAGCACACGCGCCATCAAGCACGCGCAGTGAGCGTTCCACTTCGGCCGTGAAGTCGACGTGGCCGGGGGTATCGATAATGTTGATGCGGATGTCGCGCCAGGACGCGGTGGTCGCGGCTGACGTGATGGTAATGCCGCGCTCCTGCTCCTGCTCCATCCAATCCATCGTGGCCGTGCCTTCATGGACCTCTCCGATGCGGTGCGTCCTTCCCGTGTAGAAAAGAATGCGCTCCGTCGTAGTGGTCTTGCCGGCATCGATGTGCGCCATGATGCCGATGTTCCTGCAACGATCTAACGGGACCTGTCTAGGCACGACTTAACTCTTTCTGGGCTCCGATTTTCCAAATTCTGCGGTGAAATTCTTCCTGAATTCCGTTTTACCACCGGTAATGCGCAAAAGCTTTGTTCGCCTCGGCCATGCGGTGCACGTCTTCCTTCTTCTTGATGGCGGCGCCGCGATTGTTTGCGGCATCCAGCAACTCGTTGGTCAACTTGTCGACCATGCCCTTTTCGCTGCGCCCGCGCGAGTACGTAATAATCCAGCGGATGGCCAGCGAGGTGCGGCGGTCGGCATTCACTTCGACGGGCACCTGGTAGTTGGCGCCGCCGACGCGCCGGGTCTTGACTTCCAGCAGCGGCTTGCAGTTCTCGACAGCTTTCTTGAACAGCTTCAGCGACTCATCGCCGCCCTTCTGCTGCAGTTTCTCCATGGCCTCGTAAAAAATGCCTTGGGCAGTGCTCTTCTTGCCCTGCCACATCATGGAGTTAATGAACTTGTTAACCAGGTCCGACCCAAAGACCGGATCGGGTTCCGTTCCACGCTTCGCGATGTGTCCTTTTCTTGGCATGTAGCTTCCTTACGCTTTGGGCCTCTTGGCGCCGTACTTCGACCGGCTCTGTTTCCGGTTGGCCACGCCCACAGCGTCCAGCGTTCCTCGGACTACGTGATAACGCACCCCGGGCAGGTCTTTTACACGGCCGCCGCGGATCAGCACGATGGAGTGCTCCTGCAGGTTGTGGCCGACCCCCGGAATGTAGGTCGTCACTTCGATCCCGTTGGTGAGCCGCACACGAGCAACCTTGCGCAGCGCAGAGTTCGGCTTCTTCGGTGTCTGCGTATAAACGCGCGTGCATACGCCGCGCTTTTGCGGGCATCCCTGCAACGCTGGACTGGCCGTCTTATACCGCGGACGTTTACGGCCGCTGCGCACTAGCTGATGAAATGTCGGCACTCCTGCCACTCCTCCAGCGCGTTTCGTTCCGCGCACGCCAACAACGGCGCGTCACAAGGACCCGCGCTGATTCTGCTTTTCCCGTTTATGGGAGGCTGGTAGGCGCGATGGCCACCATACTTCTCTCCGGGACAATTCCCGGTGAGAAAATCTGGGTTGATTTAAGACTTTCGCTGCCGACGGTGGCGCCTGGACCTAAGATTCCGGAGGCACTCCGTTTCGACCGCTTCGCCCTGCATACCCTTCTCATCCCAAGACCAGCTTCGCTTCAATGCGGGTGGCCGTGACAGGTAAGAAGGTCGCGCAGGGTCTGTTTCAGCGAGGGCGTTTCCGGCGATTTATGTCGTCGGAAGCGTTTGTATCTTAAGACTCAGCCGCATCTTTTTCGGCGAATCCGACGCACACGCATAGAACTCGACCGCTACAGGCAAGCCAGACTTCACTCGCGGAACCTCTCAAATATAACAACTATGTCACACAGCGTCAACAATCTCGCCCTGCATCTCAATCAGAATCCGCGCTTTGCGTCTACAGCGGTCGAAGTTTGCAAGCCAGGTGATCGCGAGCGCGGCTCAACTTGCTGAAACAATCTTCAACCTCTACACTGTGGGCTTTCCCACGAATGGTGATCTCGTCTCGTCCGGGACGGGGAGGGTGGATGAGTGAGGGTTCATGAGTAGGGTTCGATACGCGCTGCGAACAGCAGCTATCCTTCCTTTACTAGCCTTTTTCGCAGGCCTTCCCGGTTGTGGAGGCAGTACTCCCAAGCCTGGTCCGACGCTGCCGGTAACCATCACACTGGCTCCGAGCAATGGGTCCGTCGATATTGGCGGGACGCTTGTCTTCACCGCGATAGCAATTGGCCGCGCCAGCAAAACCCCCATCGCCGTCACCTTCAAGTTCGCATCCAGCAACACGTCCGTACTGACAATCGCAAACAATGGCCTGGCCTGCGGCGGTTCCTGGGACAACCTGGCCACACCCCAGGTCTGCACACCGGGTGGAGCGGGGGTCGCAGAGGTTACGGCCTCAGCTGAAGGTGTCACGAGCAGCCCGGTGACGGTTTTCGTGCACCAGCATATCGACCAGATCTTTGTCACTGCGCTGCCGCCAACACCCGGCACTCCTCCGCCCACGCCGGGTCCAGGCGGTTGCCTGTCAACCAATCAAACCCCGGCGCAGACCGTCAGCTATCAAGCCACGGCTGTCAGCGCAGGCGTGGACATCAGTTCGACCGTCGGTCCTTTTACCTGGACCGCGGTGTCACCTACCGTGACCACGCTGACCCCGCTGAAGGACGTCAATGGAGTGCTCAACGGTCAGGTTCAAGCCACACCGAAAGCTCCAGGACTGGCGCAGGTATTCGCCTCCATCGCGAACACAAACAGTCTGCCCACGACGTTCATTACCTGCCCCGTCCAGTCGATCACCCTCGCGGTGCACGGCATCGGCGGGACCAGCATCACCGGGAATAAGGGTGCGACTGCCACGATCGACGCGACGGTAACTGACACGAATCCCGTGAGCAAGCCGATCGCCGACCCTACGGCAAACCCGCCCACCACCGTGCCACTGACCTGGGTTTCGTCGAATCCAGCCTCAGTCACTGTCAGCACTACGGGCGCAGTTAGTTCGACCGGCGCAGGAGGTGCGACGATCACTGCCTCCTGTATTCCTCCGACCTGTAACATCAATTCGGTTCCTTTGCAGGCGATCTATCCGCAGACCGCGGTTAGCGCTTCCTTCAACCCACCCACTAATACGACTACCCCGACGGCCTTCAACGTGTACACGACGAGCACCGGCTGTGGCGCCGCGCAAAATTGCACGACTTTAATCGTACCCATCACCGGTACGCCCGGCACCGCGGGTACTGGAACCTCGTTGCCCAGCACTCCGAACTCGCTCACCTTCAGTAATCCTCCAGCTTCCAGCAACCTGAAGGGTTATCTAGGTGCGCAAAAGGGCCTCATTCAATTCAATCCCACGGCGAATCCACCAACAGCCGCGAGTTCGGCGACGATTACAGGTAAGGTGCTGGCCCTTTCGCCGGATGGGACCTCGGTCATCATCTCCGACACGCAGGCCGCCTTCAACCAGGTGTTCATTTTGAACGTGACGAGTGGCGCCCAGACAGCTCTGCCTGTATCCGGCGCGATCGCAGCCGCCTTCTCGCCTGACAATCTGAAGGCATTCATCGTCGCCAACAATGGCTCGAATCTTTTCGTCTTTTCGACCCAGGCTCCACTGCAGAAGTCAATTCCGCTTCCCGTGCCTGCGACCGACGTGGCGTTCACAGCCGACGGCGCATTCGGATTTATGGCGGGCGCGTCTGGCCTGTCCTTCTTAGCCACGTGTGACAATCCTGCTGCTCCGGCCGTGGGTGGACCGATCGCCGTGCCGGGCGTCGTAGCTATTCGCACTCTGCCGGACGCATCCGGCTTCATCATGCTGGCTCCCCCGAACATCGTGACCCTGCCGGTCACGGTTCAGGGTTCGGGTTGCGCGATGACCGCCACCACAGGAACAACTAACACGTTTGGCCTGGGTCAGGGCGCATTTACTCCGCTCGATTTCCTTGTCTCCTCCGATGCAAAGAAGGCGTTCATCCTCGTGAAGAACCTGGGCAGCGTTCTGGTCTTTGATATTCCCGGGCAGTCAGTTTCCAGCATTGCGCTGGCAGGTAACCCCGCGCCCCTGGCCGCGAGCCTTACGCCTGACGGGATTTCACTCTATGTCAGCGCCACCGACGGCAATGTCCACAAACTCGACACCCAGAGCGGCAACGATGTTCTTCAAATTCCGATGCTGTCGAGCGATCTCTGCACCGTGACTAGCGGTCCCATTCCACCCTGTCTGCCTGATCTGATTGCGGTGCGGCCATAGGCGGGCAGAAGACTGAAACCTAAAGGGGCGAGACTACGCCTTCTTCTCGAGTTCACGTGCCACGCTGTCCAACACTCCGTTAATGAACTGGACGGACTCGAGAGTAGAAAACTTTCGCGCAATTTCCAGTGCCTCGTTGATGATCACCGGTTTCGGTGTCGCTGGAAACCCGATAAACTCTGCCACGCTTCCCCGCAGCAGATTTCGGTCAACCGCCGCCATGCGATCCATCCGCCAGTGCTCGGCGTGGCGCTCGATCAATCCATCGATTTCCATCGAATGATCCGTGGCGACGCGAAAGAGGTCATCGGCGAAACCGCGCGACTCGGCATCAACTGTGCCACGCTCGGACCAGAAGGTGCGCCGCACGTCATCGCAACTCTGCTTGCCCATATCAGCCTGAAAGAGCATTTGCAGAAGCAATTCGCGGGATTTCCGGCGGGTGCCCATGGAAGTGTTTGGGTTCGGTGCGGTACCCAGTCTACAAGAACCTGGCAACGTCTCAGCCATCGATGGCTGGGGAACTCTCTGCGAGTTCTTTGGCGGCCTGGACGATTGCAGTGGGGTTATCTAGTTTTCGCAACTCGCTTTCGCGTTTGAGCCGAACGCTTAGGCTTGGACGTCGCTCGGTTCGTTTCACGCTTCCCGGAAGCCGTGGCTTGCCGACGGACCGCTTTTTTCCATGATGCCATTTCCACCGCGGCTAATGCGGCTTCGAATCCCTTGTTTCCCGCCTTCAGGCCGGCACGATCAATCGCTTGCTCCAGAGTGTCGCAAGTAAGCACTCCAAACGCATGGGGAACGCCTGTCTCCTGCGCCGACTGCCCGATGCCGCGCGTCACTTCGTTCGCGATGACATCGTAGTGAGCCGTGTCTCCGCGCAGTAGACAGCCAATGCAGATGATCGCGTCATACTTTTTGGTTTCGGCCAAGGTGCGAGCCGCGGAAGGGATCTCAAAAGCGCCCGGAACACGGGCGACAAACAGGTCGTCATCTTTCACTCTCATGCGTCTCAGTCCATCCACCGCGCCCGAAAGCAGACGCTCTGTAATGAACGAGTTGAAGCGGCTGACCACCAGCGCGAAGCGTTTGCCTTCACCCGTCAACTCGCCCGCAGTGTCTGACGACAACTGCTCCGGCTTTCCATGAACGGTGACAATAATGTCGCCGGGAAGTTTCAGGGTGAAGCTTCTTTCGCCGCTCGCAGGAGAAGCCTTATCGGTCAGCACTACAAACTTGCGCTTCTCCGCCATCTGGAATATTGCGTCCGGATTGGTGACTTCGAGAACGATCAGCTGGGCGACGTCCTTCAGATGCTCAAGAACCTCTGCCGGATAATTTGGGGACAGTGCGTTAAGACTGAGCAGCCCCAAGGGAGCGGCCAAGACCGCCGATCGTCCTTTGCTGCCCTCGCTTGCTATCGACTCGAAGCCTATGGCCTGAAAGAACTCCGCCAGCTCGCGAAAGTCCTCCTGTTTCGTGGCGTAACGGCCGATGTGGAGCGACTTCAGCATTACGATTCTTGATTCTGCGTTGCAAGAGCGATGGGGAAAAATTTTCCCTGTACTTTGTGCACGCACGCAAATGATGCATGCCTCAGTTTGCGCGAGAAGCTATCTTCCTTTGAACTGTGCCTGCCGTTTTTCCAAAAACGCAGTGGTGCCTTCCTTTTTGTCTTCGGTCGCACAGCAGACACCGAATAATGTCGCCTCCAGGTACAGTCCTTCCGACAAGGTCATTTCCATGCCCTTGTTGACGGCCTCCATTGCGTACTGAACCGCAAGGGGGGCGTTAGCGATAATCTTATGTGCGATGGCCTCGGCGCGGGGAACAAGCTCGTCTGCGGCCGTGACTTCGTTGACCAGTCCGATGCGAAGCGCTTCCTGAGCCGTAATCATTTCTCCCGCCAGCACGAGCTGCATTGCAATCCCCTTCCCCACCAGCCTGGGGAGTCGTTGCGTGCCGCCGTATCCAGGAATGATCCCAAGCTTTACTTCCGGCTGACCCAGCTTCGCGTTCTCAGCAGCCAGGCGCATGGTGCACGCCATCGCAATCTCGCATCCTCCGCCGAGGGCAAATCCGTTGATACAAGCAATCACGGGCTTGCCAAGGTTCTCGATCAGATCCAGCACCGATTGCCCCTTGTGCGTATATTCCTTACCGCTTACGGCATCATGTTTGGAAAGCTCAGCGATGTCGGCGCCGGCGATGAACGCTTTTTCTCCTGCTCCCGTCAGAATGGCGACCCTGACCTCGCGATCTTGCCTGATCTCCGTGAACGCTTCCCGCAGTTCTTCCATCGTGGCCATGTTCAGGGCGTTCAGCACCTTTGGTCGATTGACCGTAACGTAAACGATAGCGTTCTTCTTCTCGAAGAGAATGTTTTCGAAGTTCATGAATGTTCACTCACCAGGATGTCCTTTTTCCAAAACGTCAGCCGAGAAGCCATTCGGTGGAATCACTGCTGCTTTGCTTTCAGCGGCGAAGACACGGAGGCCGACGATGAACCGGACTCCCAGTAGAACCGCTTAACGGGAGGCAGCAACAGGAAGACAACCATAGTTGCAAACATCGCCGCAATCCCAACCGACTCCCAATCGATGCTTCGCCACCCGTCATCGAGGGAGCTGTAGGTCATCAAACCCGTCGTGGCCAGGTGGTCGAGCATTGCGACCCACCATCCCCAAAGTCTGTTTTTCAACAGCCCATACCAGGCGACGAAGGCGAGCAGGGCCGGACCAATGAAAACAGCAGCCGCGACCCGAAGGCCGGAAATGTCTTCGGTCGCATTGGGAGCATTACGGACGTCAGAGGTAACCGTGAGAATGATAAGATACGCCGGCAGCGCCAAGAGGAGCAGCGCGACGAGAAATTGCAAAACCGTCACCCCGCTGACCCAACCCGACCGCCTCACTGCCAGCCTCCGTCCGGTTGCTGTTTCAAGTGTCCGCAGACAATCCACTCAGCCGCGTTGCTGTTTAAAGCCGATTCGGTACCGGATTGTTCGGGTCCGTGTAGTCGTAGAATCCTTTTCCCGTTTTTCTCCCGTACCACCCTGCCATCACTAAACGCTTAAGAAGCGGCGGCGATGCGAAACGGCGCTCGCGGAATTCGTCGAACATCACATGCGTGATGTAGTACGTCGTGTCCAAACCCACAAAATCCAGCAGGGTGAAAGGCCCCATCGGGTAGCCGCAGCCCAGCTTCATGGCATTGTCGATGTCCGGTATCGATCCCACGCCTTCTTCGTACGCCCGAATGGCATCGAGCAGATACGGGACCAGGAGCCGATTGACGATGAATCCTGTCTTGTCGCTAGTGCGAACCGGAACCTTGCCCAGCTTCTTGCCGAACTCGTAGGCCGTGTCAAAAACTTCGGGCGCCGTGGCGATCGTTTTCACCACCTCCACCAGCTTCATCAGGGGCACGGGATTAAAAAAATGGAGACCGATGAAGCGCTCAGGGCGCTTCGTGGCGGAAAGCAACTCGGTTATCGAAATCGACGACGTATTCGAGGCGAAAATCGCCTCCCTCTTCACGACGCCATCCAGCGACGCATACATCTTCTTCTTCTCTTCGACATTCTCGATGATGGCCTCGACAACGATGTCGCAGTCTGCCAAGTCCTGTTTGTTGGTTGTCCCCTGCAGCCGCGCCCGGATCGCGTCTTTCTGTTGCGGCGTGATACCGCCCTTCTCGGGAGGCCTTTCCGCAAACTTGGCCAGCGACTTCTCGATCCCGGCAAATCCTTTGTCGAGAAATTTTTGCTCCACTTCGAGCACTGCCACGTCGAATCCAGCCGTCGCTGCTACCTGAGCGATGCCCGAACCCATTAAGCCGCAACCCAGAACCCCAACTTTCTTGATTTCCATAAAGACCTTACTTAGAAAAGACCATACTTTGGCCCAGCTGCGCCTATTGTGGCTGACTCAAGTGTTCGACAATCATCGCGATGCCTTGTCCGCCGCCAATGCACGCCGTCGCCAGTCCGTACTTCTTCTTTCTTCGCTTTAATTCGTACAGCAGCGTGATGACCAACCGTGTGCCCGTTGCGCCGAGCGGATGCCCGAGAGCAATCGCGCCGCCATTGACATTTACTTTTTCACGATCCAGTCCCAGTTCTTTTTCCACGGCGAGGTATTGCGCCGCGAATGCTTCATTCACCTCGATAAGATCGATGTAATCCAGCGTCAGACCAGCCTTCTGCAGCGCAATCTTCGTCGCCGGTACCGGGCCTCGCCCCATGACCTTCGGGTCCACTCCTGCGACGCCCCAACTTACAATCCGGCCCAGTGGCTCGATATTGCGCTTGCGCGCATTCTCCAGTGACATCACGACGACCGCCGCACCTCCGTCCACGATCCCGCTCGCATTTCCTGCCGTCACTGTACCGTTTTTGCCGAAGGCAGGTTTGAGATTGGCAA
>Ga0126372_10001169_pt1 | contig 10450 bp, 10 predicted proteins | sample PanSoiMetaPlot_6_FD_92762 | JGI IMG/M metagenome (GOLD analysis project Ga0126372, IMG submission 92762) | Tropical forest soil microbial communities from Panama - MetaG Plot_6 | ecosystem: Environmental > Terrestrial > Soil > Tropical forest > Bulk soil | place: Panama | collected 2016-02-17
CTCAACTACGGCTTCGGCCCCTCCCGGGGCCGGCCGCCGTTCCTGTGAACGGGCATGAACCTCTTCCGGTCGGAAGAGCACGCGCGTCGCTGGCCGGCCTTCCAGCCGCGCTCGGAAGAGGGCTTCATCGGTCTCGCCGAGCTTGCCGGTTTCTTCGCCACGGAGTCGCGCCACCACATGCTCGACGCCGACTATCTGTCGACGTGGTATCCCCGTCGCGGCGAGGAACGCCGCGCCTATCTCGAGCGGATCGGGAAGACCAGCCCGTTCTGGATCGGGACACCGGACCCCGGCACCGCGTGATCCGGCCCTTGTCTCGTCCGGCGGAGTGTGACGGCCGGGCTGGACATCGCTTCTTGTCATCTCGCTGCTGTTCAGCTCGAGCATCCTGCTCACCTTCGATCCGCGTAGCGCCCTCGCGTCCGCCTGTGCGGAGATGGACTACCCGGCACGGCCGGAGCTGCGCAAGGCGCGCCGTTGGCGGATGTTTCGAGAGCCGCGCGCGAGCGCTGGCGAACGGAGGAGACACCCGATACAGTGATTCGGATGATCCGTGTGTTGGGCGTCTGAGAAGGAGGCATCATGGACGACAAGGAAGTTCTCGGCCGGATCAACGAGCTCGCACGGGAGGAGCACGAGCTGTTCGAGCGTGAATCGCACGGGAAGGTGAGTGACGCCGATCGCGCACGGCTGCGACGGCTCGAGATCACGCTGGACCAGTGCTGGGATCTGCTGCGCCAGCGGCGAGCCCGGCGGGCGGCGGGCCTCGATCCCGACGCCGCGCAGGTTCGCGACGAGAAGACGGTCGAGGGCTACACCGCGTAACCCGTGAGCGACCTCCTGCCGTCAGCCGACGTCCTCGACTGCCCGCCCGGACCGGCGTCGGCTCCGGTTCTCGAATCGTATCCGGCGCGCCAGGCCGCGTTGCCCGGGGGGCTGGTGGTCCGCCGAGCGCTGCCGCGCGCCGGGCGAAGGCTGGTGGGGCCATGGTGCTTTCTCGATCACTATGGCCCCCTCGCCTTCGGGGCGGACAGGCCGATGGATATCGGCCCGCATCCTCATATCGGGCTACAGACCGTGACGTGGCTGATCGAGGGCGAGGCGCTGCACCGGGACAGCCTGGGCCACGAGCAATTGATCAGACCCGGGCAGCTCAATCTCATGACGGCCGGCTTCGGGATCTCGCACTCGGAGGAGACGCCGGCGCGCAATTCGGGCCGGTTGCATGGGGTGCAACTGTGGGTGGCGCTCCCGGATGCGCGTCGACATTCGCCACCCCGATTCGATCACTACGCGGAGCTGCCGGTGGCGCTGCTTGGCGCCGCTCGCGCGGTGGTGCTGATGGGCGAGCTCAGCGGAGTCCGTTCGCCCGCAGGCGCCCATTCGAAGATGGTGGGCGCCGACATCGTCGCCGGCGCTGACGGCGAAGCGGACGTGCCGCTCGATCCAAGCTTCGAGCACGCCGTCGTGCTGATCGACGGTCAGATCGCGCTCGGTGACGTCACGCTCGAGCCGTCGACGCTCTACTATTTCGGCACCGGCCGCGACGCAGCCAGGCTGACGGCCCGCGCGGGGTCTCGGCTGATGCTGGTGGGCGGCCCGCCGTTCGGCGAGCGCATCCTGATGTGGTGGAACTTCGTGGGGCGCACGGCGGAAGAGATCGAGCAGGCGCGCGACGACTGGGAGCGCGGGACGCGTTTCGGCTCGGTGCCGGCTCGCGCGGCCGACCGCATTGCCGCGCCGCCGCTGTCGCCGCGCCTCCACGTATCCGGATAGTTGGGGGACGGCGCCCGTGCGCGGCGGCGGCCCTCTCTAGAACACGCCCCGCAGCCCGACGGTGCCGGCCGCCCGTGCGCCGAATCCGATCGCGTTGTTCGTATTGCCGGTCGCGTATGCCTGGGTGCCTTCGCTGCCCCACGCGAACGAGAATTCCACCACAGATTTGCCGCCGAGCCGGAGCGTAAGGCCCACGCCGATCGCGTGCTTCAGTCGGTCGAAATCGAGGTCACCGACGTCCTCGCCGACCTTTCCCCACTGCGCGAAGATCGAGAAGCCGAACGGATCGATCAGTCGCCGTTCGTAGCTCACGCCGTACGCGACCGTGCTGGGGGCCCTGAACCGGTAGCTCGTGTAGCTCCTCAGCCAGTTCTCGTTGTTGATGTCGCCGCCGCCCAGTGTCGGCTGCAGATAGAAGGGCACGGCGTTGTGTGCGCGCGGGTCACTGATGACCAGGTTGGCCTCGATGGTGAAATTGCTCGAGCCGAGGAGACTTCGCAGGTAAGGGAATGTCCCCTGGGAGAAGGGCAGATCCTCGATGCCGTAATGGAGTGCCGCCCGCGCCTGGACTCGGTCGAACGAGAACGACCCGCCCGCCAGCGTCTGATACGCCTCGTAGCTCGCTCGGCCCTCGCCGTAGAGGCCGTAGAGGAGGTCCGGGGACCGGTAGGTCACGGCGACCCCGGGAACGATGTGCGTCGTGCTCGCCCGGATGCCCGGCGCCGTCGATTCGGAGAATCGGCTGGTGAAGCCCCGCGATGGATCCGAGGCGGCAAAGAGCGCGTTTGCCTGGGCCGACAGCGTCAGGCCGTAGGCCACGGGGAAGTCCACCAGGATCGGTATCTCGGTCTCGGTCAGCTCGAACAGCGACCGGTCGTGCCGCGAGGTCTGATTCCCCAGGCCGAAGAACGGCAGCTCGGGCAGATCGAAATGCCTGACCGCGACGGTGGCCTGCGGCATCCGGAACGAGCCGGTGTCGTGGACACGGTACCAGTCGAACTGCATGTGGGACACGGCGCCCGCCGCCCAGAATCCCTCCGTCGAGATACGCCCCTCGACGCTGGTCGTGAACCGGATATGCGGCGTTTCGGTCACGTGCCACTCGTTGTTCAGCGCGAGGCCGAACGCGGCTCCGCTCTCGGGTACGATCAAGCCGAGTGTCGGGTGCAGGCCGCGACCGGTGAAGACATCGACGATCACGTCCTGGAGCGTCCCGAACTGCCGCTCGAGCATGCCGGAGAAGCCGTCGTCCTTGTAGTCCTCTTTCACTCGACAGAAGTCGAAGGTCAGGTCGCGATATTCTGTCAGCAGATCACGCACCACCGGATTGTTGCTCTGCGGCACGGCCGGTTTCGAGCATATGGACGCGAACGCATCGGGCAGTGCGTCGTCCGCCACCTGCGCCTGGGCGGTGTGCGCACCGGCCACCGCGATGAGGACCGCGACGAAGAACCCGATCGTCAGCTGCCGGCTGGCCGGCAACCTACGAATGACGGTCCTCCATCTCCGGATGGAGGGCGGCCAGCGCCGTGCGCATGAATTGCGCCACCTCCCGCTGGGTCGCGATGCCCTGGGGATCGACCGCGCGCGCGATCTTCGGCTTCCGCAATGCCAGGAGCTGATGCACCTCGCGGACGTGCTCGAGCTGCAGCGACGACGCCGGTCGATACGGTCCGAACGTCGGACGGTAGAGCGGATGGGCCCGGGACAGCGAGACCGGGATCGCGCGCTCGTTCGCCACCTCGCCCCGCCGCGGCATCGGACCGAAGTCGGGGCGGTCCATGCGCGGCGCCATGTCGATCAGGAGCTGCTGCATGGTCGGCGCGCGCTGCTCGCGCCGGTACGGCGCATGCTGGTCGGGTGGCCCGATGAACTGCTGCGTGACGGTGGCGGGAATCGAGGCGTGCTCGAACAGCGCGTGCGAGACGCCCGGCGTGACGTAGGGCGAGACGACGATCGCCCCGACGCGGACGCCGAGCCGGTCGAAGTTGAAGCCAGGCATCGGCGACCGGAAGCTGTCGCCGTATGGCAACGTCGGGGGCGACACGTGGTCGAAGATGCCGCCGTGCTCGTCCCAGACGATCAGGAGCAGGGTCGAGCGCCACAGCTCGTCGGACGAGCGGATCGCCTCGTACACGTTCCGGATGAACTGATCGCCCGCCAGGACGAAATTGTCGGGATGCTGATCGGCAGCCAGCGTGCCGTCGTCCTGATCCACGTACGGCGGCTCGATGAACGAGTAGTCCGGCAGCGCGTTGTTCCGGCAGTCCCTCACGAAGTCGCGATAGAGCCCGAAGTACGACGACGGCAGGAACGTCATCCCGATCGTCCCGCTCTGAAGATTGTAGTAGTAGATCTTGGCGGACCCGCCGCGATCGCGCACACGACGGTAGATGCCGTGGTCCAGCCTGCGATCGACCGCCACGAACCAGACCGGGCCGTTGTCGACGCGTCCAAAGGACGTCCCGAAGTGCGCGAAGGCGCGGTTGGGATTGGTCGGGCCCGGCACGGAGGAGAACCAGTTGTCGCAGACCAGATAGCTCTTGGCCAGCGCGCGCACCGTCGGCAGTCGGTCCGGGCGGAAGCATTTCATGATGTTGGCCGGGTTACCACCGGCCCGGGCATAGTCCGCGGCGAATCCCCGCATGTCAGGCTGCAGCGGCCGCGGCGCCGGCTCTCCCGGATGAGCGAAGATCTGCTGGTTCACGCTCCAGAAATCGTGCGGTGGATCGACCCGGAGCTGGCCCTGGTACGCTGCGTCGTCGGTCAGCGCGTGCACGTTGCCCTTGTCGTCAACGTTGGTCCACTCGCCGATGCGGACACCGCGGAGGTCGGGGATCTCGCTCATCAAGAGCCCGAACATGTGATCGAACGAACGGTTTTCCATCATCAGGACGACGATGTGCTTGATGTTCGGATGCCCGCCGCGCTCGTCCGAGCGGGCGGCGCGTGGCTGGCTGCCGACGCCGACGGTGGCGGCGGCGGCGCCGCGCGCGACCATCGACAGCCACTCGCGTCGCCCGGTCGTCTTCGCCATGCTCAATGGCTCCTGCGGGCGCGAGGCTCGAGACGCGAGACCAGGCCGTCCGTCGCGGGCAGCCGCCGGACGCCATTCCGATGGCTACGCTCCCGGAAGCCCGAACACTTCTTCCGCTCGCCCGTGAAGAGGCGATAGCCCTCCCTCTGTTCGAGATAATTCAATAGATCGACGAGGTGATGCTGAGCCTTCCCCAGCCGATTCCGTCCCGACAGGTCTTCCGCGTCCCGCGCGTCGCGCAGCGCCTGCAGGCTCTGCTGCACCGACGGACTGTTCGCGAGGGCCGGCAGGGCGAGTCGCTCGCGGAACTCGTACGACGAGATCGTGTCGAGCTCGATCCCGTGGTGCCCCGGCGTCCGGCTCATCACCACCTTGCCCAGGGCCTTCTGTTCCGGGTGGAAGAAATTGAAGGCTCCCACCGAGAAGCCCGGGCCGGTGGTGGCGAATGCGTCGCGGACGGCCTCGGCAAGGCGAAACGCCGCCGGGTCCTGCGAGTAGGGGCTGTAGCGTGACAGCGCCGTGGCCCATCCGAAATACCGAACGATCAGATAGAGCGTCTCTTCGGCGTAGGCTCCGTCCGGATAGCGCTTGCGTAGTGTACGGAGACCTCCCGCCTCGAGAATGCTGTAGATGCGACTCTGCAGGTCTTCGCAGGCCGACACGAACGGATTGACGTACAGCGCGGCCAACCGGTCGCGCCTGGACTGGCGCTCCTGCTCTTGCGATTCCGACCACGTCCAGACCGCCCACAGCCCCATCGCGACGGAAATCAGCCACTGCATGGGAAGCTCCTCGTGTCGTTGGATCTTTCTCCCGGAGCGGATCTCGCGTTTCGCGGGCGCATCGCCCGGCGCTTCGAGATCATGATCGCATCGTACTACCCGCGAGGCCGCCGACAGCGTGATAGAGTTACGTCCAGGCGCAAGCCTCTCGTCTTCAAGGTCTGAGGGTGTGACCGTAGCCTGGAAGCTTCAGAGAGAGATCATCCTGCTTCTGGCCTGGAGCCCGGCCATTCTGCTCCAGCTCGCGCACCCACTGGTCGCTCGGGGCGTCGCCGACCACAGCTCCTTCAGCCGTGAGCGCTGGGGGCGCACGCGACGCCTTCACCGTACTCTCGACGCGATGCTAGGCCTCTGTTTCGGCTCGGAGGGAGAGGCCCTCGCGGTGGCGGCGCGGATCAATGCGATTCACGACCGCGTGCACGGACGGCTCCCGGAGGCCGCCGGTCTCTTCGCCACGGGGACAGCTTACTCGGCCCACGATCCGGCGCTGCTCACGTGGGTGCACGCGACGTTGCTCGTCATGAACCTGCGCGTCTACGAGCTCTTCGTGGCTCCGGTCCGTGCCGAGGACAAAGACCGCTACTGTGCGGAGGCCGCCGCGATCGAGGGGCATCTGGGCATCCCCGAGGGGCATCTCCCGCGGACCTTCGGCGAGCTTCAGCGGTACGTCGACGGAACGCTCGCGAGCGGAGAGATTCTCGTGACCGACGTGGCGCGGACGCTTGCGCGCAAGATCGTCTATCCCGACGCGCCTCGGGTCGCCGCGCCCGCGCTCGGGCTGATGCGGGCGATCACTCTCGGTCTGCTCCCACCGCCGATCCGCGACGGCTATGGCTTCCCCTGGAGGACACGGCATGAGGGCGTGCTGCGTCTGGCGGCCGGGCTCGTCCGCCGGCTCCTGCCTTTGACTCCGCCGTGGGCTCGCTACTGGCCGGCGGCGCGCGCTGCGCTGCGCGCGACGAATCGATCCCGGTGTCCGCTGCACATCTTCCACGGCCGCTCGTAACGCGATGGCCAGAGCACGCCTCGACAAGGACTACTACGCGATCCTCGGCGTGTCTCGGGAAGCGAACGAGGACGAGATCCGCCGAGCCTACCGGCGACAGGCTCTCCAGTGGCACCCGGACCGCCGCCCTGGCGACTCACGAGCGGCCGAGCGCTTCAGAGACGTCAGCGAGGCGTACGCCGTGTTGATCAATCCGGCGCGGCGGCGCGAATACGACGATGCGTCGCGAGTCGGCGCGGCGAGCACGTTCCGGCATAGCCAGGACGAGCTATTCCGCGACCTGTTCGCCGATCGGCGGGCGAGCGCCGTGTTCGAGGAGCTCGCTCGCGAGTTCGCGCGAATGGGGATGCGTGTGGATCACCGCGACTTCCGCCAGACGCTGTTTGGTGGCCGCGCGGTGGTCGTTGGAGGCGTGTTCGTCGTCTCGCCGCTCACGCTGGTGCCCCCGCTGTTCCGCATCGCCCGAGCGATGCTCCGCGGCGGCCGCGCGGCCACGCCGGTACGAGGCGATGAGGCGCGACCGCTTCCCGGTCGGGGCCGGGGGCTTCTGGCGACACTCGTACGCGTTGGCCGGAGCCTGCTTGCGCAGCCACGGGAGGCCGGATCGGCGCCAGCGGACGGCGCGGCGGAGGACGTGACGGTGCGGCTGTCTCTCACCCCTCGAGAGGCCCAGCTGGGCGGCGAGCGGCGCGTCACCCTCGACTCGAGGCCCCGCCCCGAGCACGTGAAGGTCACGATCCCGGCCGGCATCCGACCGGGCACACGGCTCCGCCTTCGCGGCAAGGGCCGCCCACGGGCCGACGGCTCGCGCGGCGACGCCTACCTCGCGGTCGAGATCGTCGAGCCGAGCTGAAGGGCGTTAGCGTCATGGGCGGGTGCAGCGTGTAAAAACGATCGATCGATGTAGGCGAGCCGGGTCAAACTTTCTCAGTTGTCCTTCGTCCAGCTCGCGGCCCGATGCGGGTTTTCACCGGCGTTGCACCGGGCGTCGAGCTTCGCGCCGTGGGCGCCGCCGCTGTGCGTGTATGCCAGCCTCGTTCCTCGCCCGCGCGGTCGGTCGAAGCTCCACGAAATCGCAGAGGGCGCTGGGCTGTTGCGGGTTGGCCACCAGACGTAGCGACGGACTCACGGTTGGCGGTGAGCAAGCGAGGCTCTGACAGCGGCGGTCCGGCGGCTCTTTCTGCCCCTGGCACGTGAGTTGCCCTGGCGACGGGTGTGCGCCGCCCATGACAGGGCTGATCGAACGCCTGAGGGTCGTCCTGGGGCACCGGTGTGCCGCGATTTCAAGAATGCAGGGAGACCACGATGTCGAACCAAGAGTATCGGGCTTCCGAGCTTCCAGTTCCGTCGCATGAGCAGCACGCAACGGCCAGATCGGCAGGTCAGGCCGCGCAGCACGTCCGCAGGCGGATGGCCGAGCAGAAGATTCGGGCCGCCGACGGTCTGCATCGCCTCGCGGGCGTGCTTCGAGATTCGACACGCCGTCTCGGGCAAAGCGGTGTCCGCGGCCAGATCGCTACCTCCGCCGATCGCGCCGCGACCCACATGGATTCGATGTCGACGTACGTGCGTGAAGCTGATCTCCCAACGATGCTCCGGGACGCCCGCCGGCTCGCCCGACGCCGGCCCGAAGTGGTACTCGCCGGCGGATTCTTGACGGGGTTGCTCGTGGGTCATTACCTCAAGGTGTCGAGAACGGGCGCGGCTGGCCCTTGGACGTCGGCGAGCCGCTGGCAGGAGGCCCTCCAGAGGGGCACGCAAATCGTCTCGGCGGCTGCCGACACGCTGAAACAGGGTGTCGAAGCACGAGGCTTGAGCCCTGACAGTGTCGTCGAGAAAGTTACGGGATCTCGGCTCGCCAAGCACGTGGCTCTGGCTGGCAATCGTCACTGGTGGAGGTCCTGAAGAGGCACGCCCCTCTGCGCGGCCCGAGCCTCCGTCTCGCGGGTCTCGATGACGCGTGAGATTTTCAGCACCTCGGCAGCCCGCTCGAGCTGTGCGTCCTTGGTCGAAGGCCCGCCCACCGACGCCACCTCGATGTCCGGTGCGATGCCGGCGTGGTCGATCGTCTTTCCCTTGGGCGTGAGGTACCGCGCGACGGTGAGACGGACGACGGAGCCATCCGAGAGCGGAATGTTCTTCACCACGTCGGCGGCGCCAAACGTGTGCTCGCCGACCAGCACGGCCCGTTGCCAGTCCCGGAGCGCCCCGGCGACGATCTCGGCCGCGCCTGCGGTGCCCGCGTTCACGAGCACGACCGTGGGGATGTCCAGATGGGCGGCCGCCGCGGACGTGCGGAGCTCCTGATGCGGCCCGCCCCGGCGGCTGGCGGTGTGGGCAATTTCCACGCCGGGGTCGAGAAAGCGCTGGGCGAGGTCGACGGCGTCTGACACGTCTGCGCCGCCCACGTCGCGAAGATCGAGCACCAGCCCGGCGCGCCACGATCCGGCCAGTGCCCGTGTCAACGCGTCGCCGACCCCGGCCGTCATCCTGTGCACTCGCACCCAGAGGACGCCGTCGCCGATATCTCGTGAGCTCAGCATCGGTCCATCGCGTCGCTCCCGGGTGAGCGTGAAGTCCCGGGGTTCGGCCCAGCCCTGGCGTAGGACCGTGAGGGTCACGGTGGTGCCGGACCGGCCGCGCAGGCGATCGACGGCCTCCGAGTTTCCCAGCGTTTGCGTCTCGACGCCATCGATTTTCACGATCTGATCGCCGGACTCCAGGCCCGCGCGACGAGCCGCTGAGCCGTCGGTGGACGTGACCACGGTGAGATCGTCTTTTCGGCGTGTCACGACCAGGCCGACGTCGCCGTTGCCGGCTCGATGGTCCCAGGCTTGTCGGTGATCGATTACCTCGTTGTCCCCGTCGAGCTGGGTGAGCATCCCGACGGTCGCGTTGCGCATGAGCCGCGTGAAGTCCACCTCCGTCACGTAGTCTTTCTGGATGTCCGTCAGAACCTCGCTGAGCAACCCGAGTTTCTCGTACACGTCCTGCGGCCAGGCGAGGGTGAACGTCGCGGCGAGCAGGCCGACGCCGAGCGCGACGGTGGCCGCGATCCATCGCAGCCGCGGCAATCGCGAGCGGGTCTTCTCGATCCCGGAGGACGCCACCGCTTCAGATCACTCGATGAGTGTGAGAGGTGGATGAACGGAGGATTAGAAATCCTTTCGTGTCTCTCTCATCTCGCTTTCATCCTCGCTTGCTACACGAGAGGACAGCAAGACAGGGGAGGCGACAGCATGACGAAGCGATTCGCGATCTGTGCGGCATTCGCGCTCGTACTCGGCGTCGCGGGCCAGGCGCTCGCATACCATTGCCCCGCCTTGATCAAGGAATGTCAGGCGACGGCCGACCTCGTGAGCCGGCGCGACGGATCGGACAAGGCCGCCGCGGAGAAGGCGCGGAAGGGTTGTGACGAAGCCATGACGCTCCACCAGCAAGGCAAGCACAAGGAGTCGATGACCAGGGCCGGCGAGGCGATCGCCGAGGCCAGCAAGGCGCTCAAATAGCGCGCGTCGTTTAGCGCGCCAGCGTCATCCCCGTGATGTGTGCCACCACGTCGGCGTGAGTCGTCTCGCGCGCCAGCCGGTGCGCCACGAGACGACCCGCGCGCAGGACCCAGATCCGGTCGGCCACGGCCAGGATCTGGGGGATGTTGTGGCTCACGATGAGCACGCACAGGTTCGCGTCGCGGAGCCGTCGGATGAGGTCCATGACGCGCTCGCTCTCGCGCACGCCGAGCGCGGCGGTCGGCTCGTCCATGATGATGGTCCGAGCCCCCCACGCCGTCGCGCGCGCGATGCTGACGCCCTGGCGCTGTCCACCGGAGAGCCGCCGCACTTCCGTCGA
>Ga0126372_10001170_pt1 | contig 10448 bp, 5 predicted proteins | sample PanSoiMetaPlot_6_FD_92762 | JGI IMG/M metagenome (GOLD analysis project Ga0126372, IMG submission 92762) | Tropical forest soil microbial communities from Panama - MetaG Plot_6 | ecosystem: Environmental > Terrestrial > Soil > Tropical forest > Bulk soil | place: Panama | collected 2016-02-17
CGAACCAGTAGCGCCATTCCCACTAGCAGTACCGTGGGTGCGTCCAACGTTCCGGTACTTGCTAGCGTGCCGAATCCGGTCAATACCAACAGGTAAAGTGACACTTGAAAATAACGCTCGATCGCTTCCGGCAGCGTGATGGCGCCCGAGTTGGTTGAGTTCGTGACCGGCATGAAAGTACTTATTCTTTGTCTTTGCCGCGAAGAAAGGAAGGGTACGATGGTGCCCAACCTGGATGGTAAACTACAAAGGGTCAGGTATCGGTCCCACGCGACGTCTTCCCGCCAACCCCGCCAGGTCCGGAAGGAAGCAACGGTAACGGGCTCTTACGTGTGCAGTGGGTTCCCGGTGCCTGGCTTTTTCTCCATCGAGTTTCCTGTTCGCAGTATGCTGTTTAATTCATGGTCTGTTCAACTGCTGGTTTCTCAGTTATGACCCATTTGTAGTAACGTGAAAAAATCCCCAGCCGATGAGAGAAGTGTATGGGATATGTGTGTATTCATGGTCATTTTTACCAGCCGCCGCGGGAGAATCCCTGGCTGGAAGCCGTCGAACTACAAGACTCGGCTTACCCGTATCACGATTGGAACGAGCGCATCACCGCAGAGTGCTACGCGCCCAACTCCGCTGCGCGCATTCTCAATAACGAAGACCGCATCGTTCGCATTTTGAACAACTACGAGAAGATCAGTTTTAACTTCGGTCCTACACTGCTTTCGTGGATGGAATCCAAATCTCCTCGGGTCTACAAGGCCATCCTCGACGCGGACCGGGCTAGCCAGCAGCGCTTCTCTGGCCATGGTTCAGCCCTCGCGCAGGCCTATCACCACCTCATCATGCCGCTGGCGAATCGCCGCGACAAAGAAACTCAGGTGGCGTGGGGCATTCGGGATTTCGCATTCCGCTTCGGTCGGTTTCCTGAAGGAATGTGGCTTCCGGAAACTGCCGCTGATCTCGAAACGCTCGAAGTTCTTGCCGACGCCGGGATCAAGTTCACGATTCTTGCACCTCGCCAGGCGAGTCGCGAAGGCAAGATCGGAGGACGTTCCTGGAAAGACGTCAGCGGAGAGCGCATCGACCCATCGATGCCGTACCAGTTGACTTTGCCTTCGGGGCAGAAGATCAGCCTCTTCTTTTATGACGGTCCAATCTCGCGCGCCGTCGCTTTCGAAGATCTGCTGGACAATGGCGAGCGTTTTGCGAAACGTATCATGGCAGGATTCGCAGAAGACCTGCGACCTTGGCCGGAACTGGTGCACATCGCTACTGATGGCGAGACCTATGGTCATCACCATCGCTTCGGCGAGATGGCATTGGCTTCCGCGCTCGATCACATCGAATCCCACGAATTTGCTCAGCTCACCAATTACGGCGAGTATCTGGAGCAACACCCTCCGATCCATCGCGTGGAAATCTTCGAAGGCAGTTCCTGGAGTTGTGTGCACGGCATTGAGCGCTGGCGCAGTGATTGCGGGTGCAATTCCGGCCAGCACCCAGGATGGAACCAGCAATGGCGCATGCCATTGCGCGAGGCCTTGGACTGGCTGCGTGACACCTTAGCCCTGCAGTATGAGAGAGCCGCGGGCGAGCTCCTGAAGGATCCTTGGAAGGCGCGTAACGGATACATCGACGTCGTGCTGAATCGCTCTGAGGAAAATGTCGAGAGATTCCTTTCCCAGCATGCGTCACGCGAATTGAGCCGCGAAGAGAAGATCTCCACCCTTAAGATGCTGGAGCTTCAACGCCACGCCATGCTCATTTACACCAGCTGCGGCTGGTTCTTCGACGAACTCTCGGGCATTGAAACGGTGCAGGTCATTCAGTACGCCGGCCGCGCCATTGAACTGGGCGAGCAACTGTTCGGAGACCACCTGGAAGAGCAATTTCTGCAGAAACTCGCCAAGGCCAAGAGCAATGTACCCGAGCATGGCGATGGAGCTCGCATCTACGAAAAATTCGTGAAGCCCGCACGGGTCGATCTGACCCGCCTGGGAAGCCACTACGCTATCAGCTCGATGTTCGAGCCCTATGATGATCACGCCCAAGTGTACTGCTACACCGTGGATCGAAAGGAGCAGTCCGTCCATCAAGCCGAGAGCACAAAGCTGGTCCTGGGCAAGGCCGAGTTCACCTCCAATATCACGCGCGAAAGCGCGCAGCTGGATTTTGGAGTTATTCATTCCGGGGAACACAACGTTGCGGATGGAGTCCGCCCAAGCCGTGATAACGACGAGAGTCGCGGTGCCTGGCAGCATCTGATCGATTCCTTCCCCCATGCGAGTGAAGCGGACCGTCGTGCGATGCTCGCCCAGATCTTTGGTGATATTCACTCCCTGAACACGCTTTTCAAAGATCAGCAGCGCAAGATTCTTGTAGCCCTGTCAAACCCCGTGTTGGGTGAGGTTGAGGCAGCTCATCGGCAAACATACGTGCGCCACGGCGGCTTGATGCGCTTCCTCATCAGCTCGGGTATGCCGCTGCCGGAAAGTTTCCGGGCCTCTGCGAAGTCTGCATTGAACGGCCTCCTGCGCGATGCCCTGGCGAGCGACGAATTGGACACGAGTCGCATTCAGGACCTGTTAACGGAAACCAAGGCAGTGGATGTTCACCTGGATGTGGCCACGCTCGAATTCGTGTTGCGCAAGAAAATGGAGAAGATGGCAGAGTCGGCCAGGGACGGCGACTTCCACTCCATTGAACGCCTTCACAAGGCAGTCGCGCTGGCGCGGACACTACCCTTCACGGTGAATCTGTGGTGGGTGCAGAATCTCTTCCACGAGTGGATGGGACGTGCTTACGCGGACTTCCGCTCGAGAGCGTCCAAGGGTGATGCGGAGGCACAAGCATGGCTCGGGCACCTAGCGGGCCTTGCCGATGATTTGCAATTCATGCCGCTCGTGGAGGATTCTATTGAAGCAACGGCAGCCGATCGCCTGGCTGTATAGACAAAGTGTCGCCGGCGTCCCGCCAGCTGTCCTCAGCGGCTCCCCCGGAGGGGGCGCGTGACGACGCCCACGACATAGCCGAGATGATCACGCCACGAAAGGTGCGCCAGGTTCGCGTGCGTGCTTTGCACGCTAACCTGGACCGCGCGAAGGCTCTATAAGCGGCTAGATCAGTCTGTCCGTTCTATACCATGAAACCGACCGTCGGCGTCGCGAAATTCGCCAGGTTCGGAAACACCGATGGCAGGTCTGCGGCCTGCACGCCGAACCAACTCGCCAGCGTGGCTGCATACTGATCGAGGGACGTCGTCGGCACCCAGCGCCCTTCGTTGGTCGCGTCGTCCGGCCCACCCGCCACGAGCGTGGGGAAGGTTCCGTAGAAGTCCCCGCCCTTGACCGCTCCGCCCACGACCATCATGTGGCTACCCCACGCGTGATCGGTGCCATTGCTGTTCGGAAGCCAGGTTCGGCCAAAGTCCGACAACGTGAAGGCGGTAACTTGAGGAGCGACACCCATCTCAACTGTCGCCTGGTAGAAGGCGCTGAGCGACTGGTTCAGATCGTTGAGCAAGTTGTCATGCTGCGTGAGTTGGTCACTGTGCGTGTCATATCCGCCGGTGGACACGAAGAAAATCTGCCGCTGCAATCCCAGCGCTCCGCGCACGTTGATGATTTTCGCGACCTGTTGCAGCTGGTTCGACAAACCAGAGTTGGGGAACACCGTAGCCAGTGGGGTTCCAGTCGCCAGCGCAGCGGCAAGCGCCTGTCCGTTCTGGATCGCATTTCCGGTAGTCGTGCTGGCTGCCTGCACCAGCGATAGTCCGGTGTCAAATGTCAGCAGGCTCTGCAGTGCGTTCAGCCGCGCCGTGGACTCTGCGCTTCCGCCGCCGAAGCCACTCAATAGACGCGTCGGGTTTCCGTTCGATTGGATGGACTGGGCGAGGAGTCCTTCGCAGAAGATGTTCGTCCCCGCCAGCGAAATGATGATGGGGAAATTTCCGCCAAACGCCGCCTGAATTTTGTCGGCCGTGCGTCCCGCCCAGCCGGTTTCGGCCGTCTTATCCAGAATCGCGGTCTGCATCTGCGCTTCCTGGTCCGAGTGCGAAAATAGGTTGATGGGAAGCTGGACGCCGCCTCTACGGAATTGGTCACGCGTCGTCGGCTGGATCAACGTGCCGACGTTCGCAACCAGGGCCGCATGCTGCTGATTGAATAACGTCTGCAAGCCCGTGAATCGAGGATGGAAGGCGAAGGACCTTCCCTGCGATGGCGGATTGACCGGCAGGATCGACCCCTGCGCCAGCGCCAAACCACCGCGGGCCGCCTTATACGCGTTATATCCCGTGGTGTCGAAGGGGATGACCATGTTGTTGCTGTCATTGCCGCCGAACAGGAAGATGCAGACCAGCGCCTTGTAGTCGGTCGCGCTCTGCGCCAGCGCATTCATCATGCCGAAGCGGCTAAAGCTGGCCGCGGCAAAGCCCGCGGCCGCTGAACAGCAGGTGGTTTTCAGGAACGCTCTGCGATTCCATTTCGCCATGGCTTCTCCCTCTAGTGCTGAACCTGGAACTGCGACGAACTACCGATCAGGTAAATCGCCGACTTGGTGCGCCGCGTGTTATCCGTGATCCCGGAAATGGTGGTCACGATGGTGTTGCGGGCGTTGTCGGAGATCTGCCCGTGCAGCAGGACGTTGGCCAGCGAATCCACCAGCGCGCCCGGATTCGGCGCCAGTCCGACATAAGCGGATATATCGGTGGTAGTCGTGCTGCTGATATTTCCGTACACCAGATCATTGACGAAGTTGACGCGCGTAATCGCAGTGGTGGAGTTGAAGATCCGGAATTCCGGTCCCAGCAGCGTCGTCGCCGGAATCTGGTTGTCCGGCGGATAGAAGTTGAACACCGTCGGCGACTCGAACGGCTCTTCTTTCATGTCGGAGGAGTAGCCATCCAGATTCGTGCCGTCCGAAGTTGCATTCACCGCCCGCAGTAGATTGGTCATGAACAACACGGGCTCTTTGAGTTTCCCGTCGCTGGGCTGCAGTTGCGCGACATCATCGCCCCGCCGCGCCTCCGGATCCATCAGGATCGCATTGATGACCGCCTTCATATCGCCCCGAACGCCGCTGCCGTTGTCGTTAAATACGGCGGTAATGCGGGTGATGTATTCCGGGCTCGGGTTGCTGGTCACCAGATGCTGAATGAGTTGCTTCGAAATGAACGGCCCAACGTTTGGATGCAGGAAAATGTTCTGCAGAGCCGCAGTCAGATCGGCCTGTGCCGTGCCACCCGCGCCCAGGGTCGCGCCGTTGAGCAACAACTTCGTCCCCGTATCGTGGTGATTGTCGAACGGAATCATCGGGCCTACGTAATATTCCGGGTTGCCGAAACGTGCCGTCGCGCCGGGTTTCGTCGGATACGTCCACCCAGTGAACACATGGGCAAAGCCGATGATGGTGTCCTGTGTGTAGGTAGGCACTGGTATGCCGTTGGTATCCGCTTGCGGCGTTCCGTCCGGATTCAGTTGCGCTAGCCCAACCGAAAACAACTGCAAGACTTCGCGTGCGTAGTTTTCGTTCGGCTCCGATCCATTCCCGGGTTTGTCGTTGTTCACCATGTCAAGGTACCGGCCCATGGTCGGACTGAGGGTGACGTCAGTTAGGAGCGTCGAGAAGTTTCCGAACGCATCTTTCTGCAACATCTTCATCCATTCGGTGAAGGCGGTCGGATCGCCGATCTTCTGGTTCGACACTACGAAGATCTGCGCCAGCGCCCAGGCCGTGCGTTGCCGCAACTGGTCCGTTCCTGTCAGTGCGTTGGTGAAGAACCGCTTCTTGACGACGCTGATGTCGTCATTGGCGCCTGGCGTCGCATACGTCGAAGCGGTCGCGTTGAACTGTTCTGTGAGGAAGCCCTGCAGACCCACCTGCTGTACATGCGAGATCGAGGCGGGTGTCGGTCCGAATGTGGATTGCTCCAGGATACGCGCTGCCGCGCTCGCGGTCACACCGTTGTTCGATGCTCCCACCTGCACCTGCAGCGCGTTCGACGTAGGTGATCCTGCTCCAGGATTGATCACCTGCACAATCGCCGTACCCGCAGTTGCACCGGTCCCCGTCGCGCTCAGGCTGCTACCCGAGACGAAGGTCGTCGTCAGCAGGATGCCATTGAAGACAACCTGTGCCCCTGCCAGAAAATTACTTCCGCTGGCGGAAATTGTGAAGTCACCCACGGGAACCGGAGTGGGGAGGACTGCGGACAAGACGGGCAGGTTGGTCAGAAGATTTACATAAGCTGGTGGATTGTAAGCGCCCGCCTCTGCGCTGATCGCATTAATCGTAATCGTCCGGTAGGCTTCCGCTGGCAGAACGCTCGGTGCGGTATACAAGCCGCTGGCCGAAATCGTTCCGGTTGTGGAGTTTCCTCCGTCCTTGGTGTTGACTTGCCAACGCACTGCCGTGTTCGTTGTGCCCGTCACGCTGGCTTTGAACTGCGTAGTCTGCCCGGGCCGCAAGTCGATCTTTGCCGGCGTAATCGTCACGGTTACCTGCTCACCGACTTTGACGTTAAAGGGGGAGGATGCCATCCCACCCGGATCAGGATTCGATACCGTCACCGGCACCGCCATGCCCTTCTGCGAAGCTGTGGTTGTGCCCGTGGCGGTAAGCTGAGTGGCCGACACGAATTTCGAGGTCAGCGCCTGCCCACCGAACATCACCCTCGCCCCGTTCACGAACTTGCTTCCGGCCACCGTAATCGAAAAATTACCGACCGCAACGGCCGCGGGGGACACGGACGTTACGGTCGGCACCGGATTCTCCAGCGAAACGATGCTTGTGCCGGAGAGAGTCTTATCGGAAACAGAGGTTGCGGCAATGGTGATGGAAGCAGGATTGGGGAGAGCTGCCGGCGCGGTGTACAGGCCCGTCGCGCTGATCTTGCCCACGGTCGGGTCCCCACCGGCCATTCCGTTTACGGACCATGTAACCGACTGGTCCATGACATTCTTGACGCTCGCGCTGAACTGTTGCGTATCGCCAGCGCGCACATTCGCGGTTGATGGCGAGACTGTGACTCCAGACGAAGAAGGTTGATTGCCGGTGCCCTTGTTCCCGTTCATGGCCACGCAGCCCGAAAGCAGCGCCAACCCGAACCAAAGCATGAGCGCGGAGACGACACGAGCGTATGGAGTGTTTCCCAACCTCAGCATCTCTGATCCCCCTTCCAGCATCCCGAGTCAGAGTGATTTGCACTCGCAGCAGGCTAGTGCAGAAGCGGGAATCGGCGACAGGTCCCATGAGTCTCACGCCAAATCCGGTATCTGGCGCGGGTTTTGGTGTCCTGTATGACTTTTTCAACAAGCTATCCGGCCATTCTGAGAAGGGCAATCCTGCCGTGACGGTACATGTCCGGTGGTAACTGGCGAACGAATAGGGGGAGGACTCGAACTTGAGTTGGCGAAGGTGAACAGGATGGAGCGACAGCGTTCAGTGCAAAACTCCAGCCCTCACCATCCTCTGTCGTCGTCAGCGGACAGAGGCGAACGGAGTCGAAGGATTCCGCAGTCGATTAGACCAATCACCCGAGGAGTCTTCTGCCGCTGGATCGAGAAGACGAGGCATTCCCGGTGGAAACTGCAACCGAAAGACAAACCTTCAAAATAGACCTTACTTCCCAGTCGCAAAAGTTGGCCAATGTCCCGCGGCGTGGCACAATAAACGGTTCTCATTCATTCCTTGGAGACATCTATAGTGAGCAAACCTGTGCGCGTGAAGATCAGCGCCCTTGGCACCTACGTCCCCCCCCGCGTCCTCACCAACGCCGATCTGGAGAAAATGGTCGAGACTTCCAACGACTGGATTCTGGAACGCACCGGCATCCGCGAACGTCATCTGGTGGACAAAGGCGTAGCCACTAGCGATCTGGCGACCGAAGCTGCAAAAAGTGCTTTGGCCCAGCGCGGCGTCGACCCGATCGACATCGACGCTATTCTTGTCGCCACCGTTACGCCCGACATGTTTTTCCCCTCGACCGCCTGTCTCGTGCAACACAAGCTGGGCGCCAAAGGAGCCTGGGGATTCGATCTGTCCGCGGCCTGCTCGGCCTTTCTCTATGCGTTGCAGACCGGTGCCCAGTACATCTCCAGCGGAACGCACAAGAAAGTACTGGTCATCGGCTCCGACGTCATGTCCTCGATCATCGACTACACCGACCGCGCAACCTGTGTCATCTTCGGGGACGGCGCAGGCGCCGTGATTCTTGAACCAACTGAGGATGACTCCGTTGGCCTGATCGACTACATCCACGAAGTCGATGGCTCTGGCGCTTGCTCGCTGTACATGCCCGGGGGCGGAAGTTTGCACCCCTCTACCCGTGAGACCGTTGATAAGAAAATGCATTACGTCCACCAGGACGGCCAGGCCGTCTTCAAATTCGCCGTGCGCAAGCAAACCGAACTCTGTGAGAAAGTTCTGAAACGCAACGGCCTGAAAGGCCGCGACATCGACGCCTTCATCCCTCACCAGGCGAATCGCCGAATCATCATGGCCACCGCTGACCGACTCGGCCTTCACCCCGAAAGCGTTATCGTGAACATCGACCGCTACGGCAACACGACGGCGGGAACCATCCCCTTGGCAATGGACACAGCTCGCCAGGAAGGCAAATTGAAGAAGGGAAGTCTGGTGCTGCTGGCTTCGGTAGGAGCGGGGTTCACTGTGGGAGCGACTCTGCTGCGGTGGGCGTACTAAGACGTTCCATTTTCGGGTTTCAAGTACGCGCGGGATTCCCGTGGCTGCGGTGCCCCTCGACCCACTCGTTCTCATTCAACCCGTGGCTCGTACGGTAAGCACTCACCGCTTCGTCGATGGTGGCGAAAAACGTCTGTTCTCCAAGCCGTGCAAACAAGCCGAAGCGCTTCAGCTTATCCTTTACGGGATCTTTCATCTCGGCGAAACATAATTCGATGGCGGCAGCGTGCAGGCTGTCGTCCAGTTCGCTGACAGCGTCGGCCGCGGTGACATCGACACTGGTCACTGGCTCGGCAGCGACCACCAGCCAACGCACGGGAGTCGGTGAGTTTGCCACGGCATCCAGGATTCGTTGGTGGAACAGCTCGGCGTTTGCAAAGAAGAGCGGCGCGTCCCAACGAAACAGTACGAGGCCTGGGATCAGGCGTGCCTCGGGGTACCGGGTGATGTCGTGATAGCCATTGACGCGATCGACGCTGCCGAGCACCGCTGAATGCGGACGCCAGCCATCCCAAAGGAACTCAATCACGGCAATCACGATTGCCAGCGCAATTCCCGGAATTGCGCCAAACAGAGCTACGCCCGCAAAGCAGGCCATGGAAAGCCAGAACTCCCATCGCTGGATCCGATAGATGCGGCGGAGATCGGACACTTCAATAAGACCTATGGCTGCGGCAATAACGACGGCGGCCAGTGCTGTGTGTGGCAGATACCGGAGCAGGTCAGGAGCCAGCATCAGGAGCACTGCAATCGCGATTGCACCTACCACCCCCGTCAGCTGAGTCTTGGAACCGGCAGCCTCGGCAACCGGCGTACGCGAGGAACTGCTACTGATCGGAAAGCCCTGAAAGAACGCTGTTGCTAAGTTGGCGATGCCGAGACCTACCATCTCCTGATTTGGATCGACCGGTGTACGGAGACGAGCCGCGTAAGTTCGGGAAAGGACGCTTGTGTCCGCGAATGAGACCAGAGCGACCGCGACCCCACCCATGAGGATAGGCATCAGGTCGTCGACCTTGGCGAAGGGAAGACGTGGCGACGGCAAACCTTGCGGCAGAGGTCCGAGCACGGACACACCGGCCCGTTTTGCGAAGTCGAACGCCGCAACGACAACAGTGGCAGCGACCACGGCGATTAGAATGCCAGGAACGCGTGGCCAGCGTTTTAAGAAAAGTATGAGCGCCAGAGTGCCGGCGCCGATCACCAGGGTCGCAGTGTTCGTGTTCCCTGCCAGTACCTTGTCGACAATTCCCCACGCCTGGCGAACCGGCCCTTCCGCCTTGACCGAAAAGCCGAACAACTTCGGGACCTGGCTTAGCAGCACCGTGAGAGCAATGCCATTCATGTACCCGTAGCGGATCGGCTTCGAAAGCAGTTCAGTAATAAAACCGAGTCGCGCCAGTCCCGCTCCCACACAAACCGCCCCGGAGACGATCGCGATCATCCCCGCGAGCGCGACCGCACGTTGCGGGTCACCTCCTGACAGGGGCAGCACGACTGTGAGAATCACAGGCGCAAGTGCCGAGTCCGGGCCGAGTACCAGAATACGGCTCGGTCCGAAGAGTGCATAGGCTAGCAGCGGCACGATGGTCGCGTAGAGCCCGTTGATGCCAGGTACTCCGGATGCCTCGGCGTATGCAATGCCAACCGGCACGAGCATGGTCGTCATCACCACGCCAGCGACGAGGTCATGCCGGAGCCAGGGCAACTCATACCGACGCAGCATCTCTAATCCTGGGAGCCAGCGTATC
>Ga0126372_10001171_pt1 | contig 10447 bp, 8 predicted proteins | sample PanSoiMetaPlot_6_FD_92762 | JGI IMG/M metagenome (GOLD analysis project Ga0126372, IMG submission 92762) | Tropical forest soil microbial communities from Panama - MetaG Plot_6 | ecosystem: Environmental > Terrestrial > Soil > Tropical forest > Bulk soil | place: Panama | collected 2016-02-17
ACAAATTCTGGCATCCATCTCTTGCCCATTCCGTTCAGCGCTTCTCTCGAAGCGGCCTATCTGCCGACGCGTATCGAGCAACACGACTATCCCAACCTCATTCAACCGGGCGAGCAATGGCGATAAAGAGGCGCTGTTCCAGCGATTCATCGAGTGGCAGCGCTCGAAGGCACATTAGCGCGCGAAAGCAGAGGGAACGAAGCAGGAGTTCGGACGTTTGTTGCAGTCGGGTGCGCTTCAACGGTACCGAGGCGCGCTTCGCGAGTGGGGAATGGGGGCGTGACCGCACGAAGGGCACTCTTGCGGGCGAAGGAGGGAGCAAGTTCATGTTCAGTTCCACTACGCCCTCGGCCGAGCAGTCGGATTGGCATCCGGTGCATCGCGCCAATGCATTGTTGCGCTCGGCACTCGTCAACTCTGGCGCGCCATCTGCCGCGCCCTCGCAGGAACTCGGACGAATAAGTCTCGACGCACCCTGGGGCGGCATTGCCATTGAGTCGGCGGGAATCACCTTTCCAGGATCGCTTTCCGAGAGATTCAACGCGCTGGCAGTCAGGGAAGAGGCCACTGGCGTCTCGGTAAGCGAGGGTCACGCCCCCTCAGAACTCTGGCCCGACGCCGCCGATATAAGCCTGCACAATCTTGCGGGAGCGTGGGACGACCCCGAGGCGAATGGCGACGCAGAAGCCTTCGCTGCCGGCATGCTGCTCGATCACGCCTTCACCGCCGCACCGCAGGCCCACGTCGAAGCGCTCGTGCATGAATTTTACCGTCGGCAGCGCCGGGCGACTTTACTCGTGGCAGGTTCGCTCGCAGCGGCCGTGGTGCTCACCTTCGGAGGCTTCTTGCTTGTTGGCAGCCTCGTGGCTCATGGGGCGAAGACAGGCGACAACCGGCCTCCCTCGCATTCGACCTCGGTTGCTTGGCAAAGGCCCTTAGGCTTCGCGCCGGCGCAATTTCAGCTCGCGTCCGTAGCGGCAAACCGCGCGGCGAAGGGCGAGCCTCTGCTCATCCCCGCCGTCGCTCACGCGACCGAGCCATCTTTCGGGGAGATGTCGCCGGGTACCCAAGTCATTCTCGCCACAGCCGGACGGCCGCTTGCTCTTGGCCCGCTCTTGCCGCCGAGCCACGCCCGCTACCTGTTCATCCGCGGACTCCCCGCCGAGACAGACCTTTCCGCCGGGCGTCGGAGCAGCAGCGGCGCTTGGTTCGTCAAGGACGAGGACGCCAAAGACCTCGCGCTGTCCGTCGGCGACGCCGCCAAGGGCGACTATCCCGTCGACATCTACACGCTCGAATCCGGCGATGCGCCGCAGGCGCGGCGGAGTCTCGTGCTGCGCGTCGAGGCAGAGCAGCAGGCCTATCAGCCCACCGCGAGCGCGGACTGGGCCTCTGCCCTTCTCGACCTGACGCCGAGCCCAAGTGCCGCGCTCGACCCAGTCGTGCCGGCCATCCACGGTCCTGCTCAAGAGGGCGAAAAGCCTGCTCGATGAGGGAGACATCGCCGGGGCAAGGCACATTCTCCAGCATCTTGCCGAACGCGGCGAAGCCGAAGCGCCTAGACCTCATCGGGGGGAAGAGGCGGCTGCGACCTTACTCGAATTGCGTGCTTGTTGCGAAACTTACCGGGCGCGCATGCCGGCGGCTGCGTCATAGTGCAAACGGCTTGTCGGATTTCGGCAGCGGCGCGTCGTCTGGGCCGAGGGCGACGCCGTATGGCCAGTCCGCCGGGCAGACGGCAATGTAACGCGCATAGCCGCCAAGACCGCCGCCGAATTTCGGATAGCCGATGATGACGAGCGCGCCGGCTTCCGGCACCTTGTCGAGATTGGTGACGCCTTCGGCTTTCGGCGTCGAGTCCGTGTGAGGGGCTCATGTCCGTGGAAGAGGATCTTGCGCTGCTCATGTAGGAACTTGAGCGCATCGAGTCCGACGCCGGGGAACTCCTTTAAGGTGGCAAGCTTGCGATCAGGCCACGCCTTCGACCATCGGAGCGCACGAAGACAACGGAGCACTCCGGTATGCGGCTATGCTCCTTTTCCCACGCCTCGATGTCGGACACCTGGAGGGCGTAGTTCGAGTTGGTCTTTAACCGCTCGACGATGGAGATGACCACGAGCGGCCGCATCGCATAGGTCGCAGGTAGCTCGTCGATTGCAGGATACTCCGGCGCCCAATGGGCCGGCGGGTCAAGCTGCGTGCCGAGTTGAGCTGTCCTCAGAATGTATTCCGTCGCCTCAAAGCCGTGCTTCGCGTAGGTATAGACCTCGCCGCTCTTGGCAAATCCTTCGATGTCTGCACCGGCTTTGGCCGGAGCGAAGGTGGAGTCGGCAAACCCGGCCCGCACGGGAATGTTCGGCGTGATTGTGTGGGTCAGGTCGACGTATTTCGCTCCCTTCAGCGCCTGCTCATAGACGCTCCACAGACTGTTGTCGTCGGCCGCGTCACTCTTGCACGGCAGCAGCACGGCACAGATCACCGCAATGAGGGCCAGCGACGCAAGCAGCCGGCTCTGCCGCTTGTCTGACGGCATATCTCATCTCCTTGCGATCTAGCGGGACTTGAGCGGCTGCAGCCTGCCAATCTAGACGACGTGCCGTTTCCTGAGCTCTTTGAGCACCACCTCGGCGAGGGTTTCTGGCGAGGTCTTGCTGGTGTCGAGCTTGAGCTCGGCATTCTCGGGCGGCTCGTAGAGCGAATCGATACCGGTGAAATTGGTGATGAGGCCGGCGCGGGCCTTGCGGTAGAGCCCCTTGGGATCGCGCTCCTCGCACACTTCAAGCGGCGTATCGATATAGATCTCGATGAACTCTCCCTCCTGGAACAGATCGCGCGCCATGCGCCGCTCGGAGCGGAACGGCGAGATGAACGAGACCATGACGATAAGGCCAGCATCGACGAACAGTCGCGCCGCTTCGGCCACGCGGCGGATATTCTCCACCCGGTCGGCGTCGGTGAAGCCGAGATCCTTGTTGAGACCGTGGCGGATATTGTCGCCGTCGAGCATGTAAGTGTGGCGCCCCATGGAGTGGAGCCGCCTCTCAAGCGTATTAGCGATGGTCGACTTCCCAGCACCGGAGAGGCCGGTGAACCATAACACGCAGGGCTTCTGCTCCTTCAGGTTGGCGCGCGCCGCCTTGTCGATGAACAGCTCCTGCCATTGGATATTGGTGGCGCGGCGCAGCCCGAACTCGATCATGCCGGCGGCGACCGTCGCATTGGTGAAGCGATCGATCAGGATGAATGAGCCGGTGTCGACGTTCTCGGCGTAAGGATCGAATACCAGCGCCTTCGCGGTGCTGATATTGCAGGAACCGACCTCATTAAGCTCGAGCGTCTTGCCGGCCACGTGATCGAGATTGTCGACGTTGAGCTTGTGTTTGAGATTCGAGACCGTGGCGGTCGTGGTCTGGCTGCCGCATTTCAGCATATAAGCGCGGCCGGGTAGCATCGGCACATCGTCGAACCAGATGAGCTTTGCCGCGATCTGATCGGCGATCGAAGGCGCCGAGCCTGGAAGCGTGACCAGGTCGCCGCGGCTCACATCGACCTCCTCGGCGAAGGTAAGCGTCACCGCGTCGCCTTCCTGCGCTGTCTCGAGGTCGCCGTCGGCGGTGACGATGCGCGCTACATGGGCGCGCTTGCCCGATGGGCTGATCACCACCTCGTCACTGCGCCTCACGATCCCGCTCGCCACCGTGCCGGCATAACCGCGGAAGTCGAGGTGCGGCCGGTTAACCCACTGGACTGGAAAGCGAAAGGGCCGCTCCCCGGGCGCCCTGCCGATATCGACGGTTTCTAAATGTCCGAGCAGCGTCGGCCCGTGGTACCAGTGCATATGCGCGCTGGGGCTGATCACGTTATCGCCCTTCAACGCGGAAACTGGTATCGCGGTGATGTGCTCCAAGCCGAGCGGTGCAGCGAAGTTGGCGAACTCCTCGGCGATCGCCTCGAAGCGCGCTTGGTCGAAATCGACGAGATCCATCTTGTTGACAGCGAGCGCGACCTTCTTGATGCCGAGCAGCGAAAGGATGCAGGTGTGGCGTCGCGTCTGGGTGAGCACGCCGCTTCGCGCATCGACCAGGAGCACGGCGAAATCGCAATTCGACGCGCCCGTCGCCATGTTGCGCGTGTACTGCACGTGCCCGGGCGTATCCGCGACGATGAACTTGCGCCGCGGTGTCGAGAAGTAGCGGTAGGCGACGTCGATGGTGATCTTCTGTTCGCGCTCGGCCTGGAGCCCATCGATAAGGAGCGAAAGATCGAGCGCCCCTCCCCTGCCTCCACCAAAACGGCGCGAGTCATGCTCGACGCTCCGCATCTGATCTTCGTACACCAGTGACGAATCGTAAAGCAGCCGCCCGATCAGTGTCGACTTGCCATCATCGACACTGCCGCAGGTAAGGAAGCGCAGGAGGCCGCGATCCTCTTCCGCCGCAATCCGGGCGGCTACCTGCTCGGCGGCGGTCTGCCGCTCGGTTTCGACAACGCTGAGGCGGGCCATCAGAAATAACCCTCCTGCTTCTTCTTCTCCATAGAGCCTGACTGATCGTGGTCGATAACCCGGCCCTGACGTTCCGAGTAGCGGGTCTCGACCAGCTCCTCGATGATCTCAGGAACCGTGGCAGCATTCGATTTGATCGCGCCGGTCAGCGGATAGCACCCAAGCGTGCGGAATCTGACGCGCACCATCTCCGCCTTCTCGCCGGGATCGATCGGTAGACGCTCGTCGTCAACCATGATCAGCATACCGCCGCGTTCGATCACTGGGCGTTCCGCTGCGAAATAAAGCGGCACCACCGGGATATCCTCAAGATAGATGTAGGTCCATACGTCGAGCTCGGTCCAATTGGAGAGCGGGAACACGCGCATGCTCTCGCCAGGCCTGACCTTGGTGTTGGCGAGATGCCAGAGCTCTGGACGCTGCCGCTTCGGGTCCCAGTTGTGGGAGACGTTGCGGAAGGAAAATACGCGCTCCTTGGCGCGTGACTTTTCCTCGTCGCGGCGTGCCCCTCCGAACGCGGCGTCGAAGCTGTGGGTCGTGAGCGCCTGCTTCAGCGCCTCGGTCTTCATGATGTCGGTGTAAAGCGCGCTGCCATGGGTGATAGGCGAGATGCCGTCCTTCATGCCCTGCTCGTTGGTATGGACGATTAGGTCGAGCCCAAGCCGGCGAGCCTCCTTGTCGCGGAACGCGATCATCTCGTGGAACTTCCAGGTTGTATCGACATGCAGCAGCGGGAATGGCGGCTTCGAGGGATAGAAGGCCTTGAGCGCGAGATGCAGCATCACGGACGAGTCTTTGCCGATGGAATAGAGCATCACCGGATTGCGGAACTCGGCCGCGACCTCGCGCATGATGTGAATGCTCTCGGCCTCGAGCTGGCGGAGGTAGCTAGAGAGGCGCTGCTTCATGGCTTGGCTCTGGCGCTCCCCTCTCCCGCCGCCGGCTCCTGCTCCTTAGCATGCTGGTCACGACCCTTGCCGTTCTTGGCCTTGGCAGCCTGCACGGTTTCGCGCTCTTCGGCGAGATAGCGATAGGCTGAGACGGGGATCAGCGCGAGATAGGTCAAGGAGCCCACGGCAAGCGTGAGCGAGGGATAGGTCAGAAGCAGGGCCATGAAGAGCGCCGCCGCCACAAACACCGGCGGCACGTATTCGCGCGCTATCTTCTGCCCGATCAGCTTGCCAGAGAAGGTCGGCACGTTGCTCACCATGAGCAGGGCGATGCCGAGCGTGTAGAAGAACACCAGCGGCGTGAGGCGCGGGAGGTGGAGGCCGAGATCCTGGGCGTAGATCGGGAGGAGTAGGAGTATGGCTCCGGCCGGCGCCGGCACGCCTACAAAATAGTTGCTCTTCCAGGCCGGGAGGTCGGTGCGGTCGAGCGATACATTGAAGCGCGCAAGCCGCAGCGCGGAGCACACCGCAAACACGAGCACGGCAATCCAGCCGAGGCTGTGCAGGTCCTCAAGCGCCCAATTGAACATGATTATGGCAGGCGCCACGCCGAAATTCACGAAGTCGGCAAGGCTGTCGAGCTCTGCGCCGAAGCGCGAGGAGGCCTTGAGCAGGCGGGCCACGCGTCCGTCGATGCCGTCGAGAAAAGCCGCGAATACGAGCGCCGCGACTGCCAAATCCCAACGCGACTCGATGCCCATGCGGATAGCAGTGAGTCCAGCGCACAATCCGACCAACGTGAAGATGCTCGGGATCAGCACCCTGACCGGCACCTGGCCGCGGGCGAAGACAAGCGGCCGGCGCTTCCGTTCGTCACGTTCCGGATCGAAGGGTGGAAACATACGCGCCACTATCCCTTGATCTGCTCTGAGCGGGCCGCTTCTTCGGACTGCCGCGCATCCCCGGCTGTTGCGAGTTCGGCGAGGACCGTCTCTCCGCCAATTGCGGTCTGGCCGGGCGCGACCAACACTGAAGAGTTTGCCGGAAGATAGACATCGACGCGGCTCCCAAAGCGGATCAGCCCGATGCGCTCGCCCCTCGCTACGCTAGTCCCCTCACGCACGAAAGTCACGATCCGCCTCGCAATCAAACCGGCAATCAGCACAACGCCGACCTTCTCACCGGCATCGGTCTCGATGACAAGGGCACGACGCTCGTTGTCTTCGCTCGCCTTGTCCAGCTCGGCATTGAGGAAAGCACCCGGCACGTAATGGCTTCTCACGATGCGGCCTCCCGCCGGGGCGCGGACGATATGAACGTCGAAAATTGACAGGAATACGGAGATGCGGGTGCGCTTCTCTGCCCCGAATTCAAGCTCGCGCGGCGTGACCACATCGGTGCTGCCGGTGATCTTGCCGTCGGCTGCGCTCACGACGAGACCTTTGCGCGCCGGTGTGACCCGGTCCGGGTCACGAAAGAAATAAGCGCACCAGGCGGTCGCGATCGCCGCAAGCCAACCGAGTGGAGAGGCAAGGAGGAAGAGGACCAGCGTGGTGAGAGCCGCCGCGAACACGAACTTATAGCCGTCCCGGTGGATGGGAACGAACGCGTTGGCGATGCTATCGAGGATGCTGTGACTGTTACTCATGCAGGTGCATAGCTTGCGCTAGGTCGAGGCAAGGGCCTCGTCCTCGAGGCGCTCTGCCGCACGCGACGGCGGCAGCTCCTCCTCTTCGAGGGCCTGCGCGAGACGTTCGCGCGCCTCGTCGGCCTCGCGCTGACGGGCCCACAGGCTGGCATAGAGACCGCCCTTCGCCAAAAGCTCGAGATGCGTGCCCTGCTCGACGATCTCGCCATGATCGAGCACGATGATGTTGTCGGCGTGGACTACGGTCGAAAGCCTATGCGCGATAACGAGGCTGGTGCGGTTCTGGGCCACTAGTTCCAGCGCATCCTGGATCTCCTTTTCGGTATGAGAGTCGAGCGCGGAAGTCGCCTCGTCGAGCATCAGGATCGGCGGCGATTTAAGGATGGTGCGGGCGATCGCCACGCGCTGCTTCTCGCCGCCAGAGAGCTTCAGCCCCCGCTCACCAACGAGCGCGTCGTAGCCTTGCGGCAGAGTCACGATAAACTCGTGGATCTGGGCGAGGCGCGCAGCTTCGCGCACCTCGGCAGGACTTGCGTCAGGCCTGCCGTAGCGGATGTTGTACTCGACGGTGTCGTTGAACAGCACGGTGTCCTGCGGGACCATGCCGATGGCGGCCCGAAGCGAGGCTTGCGTCACGTCCTTGATGTTCTGGCCGTCGATCAGCACCTTCCCGCGCGAAATATCGTAGAAGCGGAATAGGATACGGGAGATGGTGGACTTGCCTGCGCCCGATGGCCCGACGATGGCCACCATCTTTCCCGCCGGGACCTCGAAGCTGACATTTTTCAGGATAGGGCGCTCGGGGTCATAGGCGAATGACACATTCTCGAACTTGATCTCGCCCTTCTTCACGCGAAGGGGCTTGGCGCCCGGCTGGTCGACAATCTCGGCAGGCTCATGCAGCAACGCGAACATGGTCTCGATGTCGATCAGCCCTTGCTTGATCTCGCGGTAGACCATGCCCATGAAGTTAAGTGGGACATAGAGCTGCATCAGGATCGAATTGATCATGACGAACTCGCCGACGGTGAGCGTGCCGCGCGTCACGTCGCGCGCAGCCAGCAGCATGCAGATCACGGTGCCGGCCGTGAAGATGATCGCCTGCCCGGTGTTGAGCACGCCGAGCGAGGTGTAGGTGCGGATGGCAGCCTTCACGTAGCGTGCTATCGAGGCATCGAAGCGCCTGGCCTCCAGCTCCTCGTTGCCGAAATATTTGACGGTCTCGTAATTGAGCAGACTGTCCACCGCCTTCGAATGCGCCTCGGTGTCCGAGTCGTTCATGTCGCGACGAATGGCGATGCGCCGCTCGCTCGCGGCGAAGGTGAACCACACATAGAGAATGACGGTCGCCAGCACGACCACGACGTAGATCCAACCGAAATAATAGGCGACCAAACCTGAGATCATGAGAAGCTCGACCGCGGTTGGGATCGAGTTCAACACCGCCATGCGCACGATGGTGTCGACCCCGTTCACGCCGCGCTCGATGACTCGGCTCAACCCTCCGGTGCGGCGCTCGAGATGAAAGCGCAGCGAAAGTTGATGCAGATGGCGGAACGTCCTGATGGCAAGCTCGCGCACCGCATGCTGAGCCACCACGGTAAACCAGATGTCACGGAACTGCGTGAACAGCACCATCAGCACGCGGCCGACGCCGTAGGCAACGATAAGCGTGGCTGGGACCGCTGCTAGCCCTAGCGCCGACTCCGCCGCGGTGCCGGCGCCGCTGGCGTGACCCGTGAGCCAGTCCACGACCTGCTTGTAGGCGATGGGTACTGCGAGCGTGATGGCCTTGGCGGCTACGAGTGCCGCTAGCGCAAAGACCACGCGCCAACGCAAATCGGGACGGTTGGCGGGCCAGATGTAAGGAAGCAGCTCGCGCGCGACCGCGAGGTGCCCGGTGCGCGCTTTCAGCACGGCGTCGGCTCTCGATTGCGGCAGGTCTTGCATCCGGAAATTCGGCTCTGTTGGCGCGTGGCAAAAAGGGCAGCCTCACGAGCTGCCCTTAGGTTTCAAAGATATAGTCCCCGAGAGCCCCCGCGCCAAGCGCATCACGGCTTTGGCATTTTCACCTCTTGCTTGGGGAGGATGAGGTCGGGATTTTTGATCACTTCGCGATTGTCTTGGAAGATCGAGCTATAGAGGAAGCCGCTGCCGAGATAGTGCTTGGCGATGGCCCACAGCGTGTCGCCGCGCTTGATAACGTAGGTCTTGGCCTTCTCATTGGTCGAAGCATCTTGAGCTGACGTTTGCTGCTGACCCGCTTCGGCGGCGGCAACTTGAGACTTACCCGTCTCGGCTACCGCGGGAGGCGCAGGATTGGCGCGCTCGAAGGTAACCGTCGCGCGCGCCGCGACCTTCTGTGTTGCCTGGTCATAGCGCTCGGCGCGGAAGGTGTGAGCTCCGAGTCCGAGCTTCTTGTCGGTTTCGATCCGCCACATTCCCAAGCTGTCGGCGGTCACCTTGGCGACCGGGACGTCGTCGAAATAAAGCGAGAGCTGAGCACCTGGATCGGCGGTCCCCGTTACCGTGAGCTTGCCGGCCTCGGCGCCGGTGTCCTGGTAGTCGACGGTGCTGAGCGTGATCCCTGGCCTGGGCTGCGCCTGCCCGCCGCCCACGGTCGCTTGAATGGTTGGCTCGATTGATGCGATTTGCGTCTTGGGTTGGGCGGCATCAGCCGCGACTGTGTCGCTTGGGAGCGGAACATTTCCTGCCGGCCCACTTGCCGACTCGCTCGCGCTGGCGAGAGGGGCGGTGTCCTCTCCGACCTTGGCGACGGCCACAGACACGGTTTGCTGCGAGGAAAGCGCTCTCGTCCCATCCGGCGATATGGTCTTGAGCGATAGCGAATGGTTGCCCTGGGGAAGTGGCTTCTCCAGAACGATGCTCCACTCGCCTTGCGCATCGGCCGTGGCCATAGCGACCTTCGTGCCGCCGGTCTCAAGGGTAACGGTCCAGCCCGGCTGGGCGCGCCCCGCCAGCACGCCTTCGCCGTTCGGCTCGACCAGCACGACATCGAAGCTCGGCACCGTCATGGGCTTGGCGGGCTGTGCTACCTCACCTGTCGCTGCAATTTGCGGCTGCGACGGCGCCTCGGCAGGGGCCGACGCTTCTGGTTTCGCCGGCGCAGAAGACGCCACGGGGCCATTGTCCGTTCCGGCCCCTTGCCCCGTGGGTAGAGGCGGGATGAGCCCTTGCGAATAGAGATAGAGCGCAGCGGCGCCGGCACCGACACCAACCAAAATGGCTGCTAGCCAGCCAGTGGACCTCTTGCTGCGCTTCATCCCGATCAGCCCTCGGCGATGCGCGGCCCGCGTCCCCTCATGTCGAGCAGAATTTTACGGTCCTGAAAAGGGCCTTAGTATGTTCATGCCTGTACATCACCGTACGCCAAAGTGCAGTCGA
>Ga0126372_10001174_pt1 | contig 10429 bp, 9 predicted proteins | sample PanSoiMetaPlot_6_FD_92762 | JGI IMG/M metagenome (GOLD analysis project Ga0126372, IMG submission 92762) | Tropical forest soil microbial communities from Panama - MetaG Plot_6 | ecosystem: Environmental > Terrestrial > Soil > Tropical forest > Bulk soil | place: Panama | collected 2016-02-17
ATTACGGGGCCGGAGATGGCAGCGGCGGCGACGGAGGCGACGGGGATTACGGCGGCGGCGACTTCGGCGGCGGCGACTTCGGCGGCGGGGACTTCGGCTGAGGGACCTCTCCTGGCCGTGGCGTAGCGGAACAAGGTACTCAAGGCCGTCGCCGCGGTTGCCGCTGGCGATGGGGCACGGGCTCAGAACACCGATATGTGCACGTGGTCGTAGTGGTTGGCGGTGATGCTGCCGCGGTCAGCCATCGCGATCCATCCGGACGACGCCGTGCGGACGTCCCAGATCCGCTGCCGGTAGATGATGTACATGATCCCCAGCTGGGACGCGTGTGCCTGGGCCCACGCCGCGATCTGATAGCCCCGCTGCACGCCGGCCGCGGTCGGCAGGACGCCGCCGGTGCTCAGCATGAAGTCGCACGCCCGGCCTACAGAATGCTCCCCGTCACCCCCGGGCCGGTAGCAGCCGACGGACGAGAACGGGCCGAACCTCCGGTCGATCGCGTCCTTGACCTGACGCATGCGCGCGGTGATGGTGTCGCCGATCACCGGGGATTGAGGGTGGAACCTGGCGATGAGCGCCGCGACCTTGTGCCGCTGGCTCATCAGCCCGGCGACTACCCGGCGCAGGCCCGCCAGCGTGTTCCGTGCGTCCCGCTCGGCGCGCTGCTCCGATGCCAGGAACCGCTCCAGCGACCGCTGCAGGGCGCTGCGCTGGCGGGCGATGTAGTCGATGGTCGCGGTGTCGTGCAGGGCGCGCTGCGGGTTTCCACTGCCCAGAATCGCCACAACCGGATCCTGCACCCCCGCCATATAGCTCGCCGCGGCCAGCCTGGCGACTTCCCGGTGGGCTTGGCCGAGCTGGCGGCGCAGCCGAACCACCCTGGCCACCGCCGCCTTCGCGGCCTGATCGGCATCGGTGAGCTGTACCACCTCACCGCGGTACTGCGTGGCCAGCCTGGCTGCCCGGGCCTCCAGCCCGGCGAGTTCCCGCGCCGGGTCGCCGGCGGGTGCTAGCCGGAGGTCCGGAGCGCCACCGGCAGCGGCCAAGGCGGCCGGGGCGCCCGCGGCGGCGCTCGGCGGTGCCAGCGTCAGCACCGTGCCGACCGCGAGCAAGGCGGCGAGTGCCGCGGTACCTAGCCAGCGCGCCCGGGCAGCCAAGCCGCTCTGGGCGCAGTGGCCAGGGCGCACAGGCTCACCTCTCCCCGACGGCTGCCGCGGACCCGCGGACGGACGGTGCCCGTCGAGGCGAGACCTCAGCCGGCGGCTGCTCTGCGATGACGGTGAATCGCCGCTCTTGCCCGCATCTGTCGGACAGGCCCCTTTCGGAACATAACACCGGCTCCGCCAGCGTGAGCTGGCTTCCCGGATCTACCGGCACCGGTTCCTGGCGGGGCCACGACGCCGGCGGTGGCGAGGCCAGGTCCTCCTGGCCTGCTCAGGGGCTGGATCCCGCCACCGTGATTCCGCCGTCGTTCGCTACGGGCCAGTGTCACCGCCGTTCGGCAATGCCGCGGTCACCGCCCTGCCGGATACGGCTGCCGCGCAGTCGCGCGGGCTATTGCGCTGTCTCCGCGCCGTGCAGGGCTTCCTGGAGTTGCCGCTCGTCGTCCTTGGACAGTGAGGTCTTCAGGACGGTGCCGCCGTACTTGCTCATCGCTTCCACGGCCTTGTCGGGAGTGACCTTCTCCAGCATCAGGAACAGCGCGGAGGTGCCCGGCTTGAGCATGTCGCGGACCTGCTCCTGGAACTGCTTGTCGATGCTGGTCTTGGTCAGCTTGCCCATGAGGGCGCCCATGCCGGCGCCCACGGCCATGCCGAAGACCGGGATGAAGAACAGCAGGCCGAACAGGAACCCCCAGAACATGCCCCAGACCGCGCCGCCGCCGACCATGTGATGGTTGGTCTGGACGTGGTAGCCGCCTTCGGTGTCCCGGGAGATCACCGCGATCGCGTCCGGCTGGATGATCAGATCCTTCGCCAGCCGGCGCGCTTCGTCGGCGGCGGCCGTTGCCGTCGCCTCATCTGGGTACCCGATGGCGATCAGGTCAGCCATGTCGTCCTCATTTCTCTCGAGCCGTTCATGCTGCCGCGGGAGGGCACGTCGTCAATCCTGCCGCCGGCGCGCCGCTCAGCCCTCACCCTCCCGCGGGTGATTCCGCAGGAGGAACGCCACGCCGAAGCCGGGCCGCTACCGCCCGCCGAGGTCGGTACCCGGTTCACCGATCGGGGCTGGCCGCCCCGCGGATGAGCCTGCGGTCCGGGATGTCGGACAGCCCGGCAGGGGCATCTGCCTCCGGCGACCGGGCGAGCTGACGCGCGTACCGGGCGGCCAGCGGCTCTGCCGTGGCGCCGTGGATGATCACGCTGAGCAACACCGTGATCGTGATCACGCCGACAGCGCGGCCTGCCGACCGGCTGCCCAGTTCTTCGAGCGCCAGGAGGGCGAATACCACCGAGGCCAGGCCGCGGGGACCGAACCAGCCCAGCAGGGCGACCGTTGCCCGGCCGAGCCGCGCACCGGCAAGGGCGGCCGCCACGGGCGCCATGCGGACCACCGTGAGACTGAGGACCGCATACAGCACGATCTGCCAGTTCAGGCCCTCCACGGCGGGCACGACCGCAACGGCACCGAACGTCAGCCAGACCAGCAGCGACACCAGCGCGCCCGTTTCCTCGACGAACGGCACGAGCGGCCGGCCGCGCCGGCCGCTCGTGGTGCCGAACGCGAGCCCGCCGGCAAACGCCGCGATGAACCCGTTGCCGTGCAGTGCTAGCGCGGATGCGTAGGCGCATACTGCCAGGCCCAGCCCCGCCGAGCCGATAAAGCCTTCAGCGGCCCAGCCGCGCCGCCGGGCCACGGACACGAGCAGGCCGCCGGCCCCCCCGACAGCCACGCCGATGAGCACGCCCAGGGCAAGCTCCGCGGCCGCCGCGGCGGGACCGTGACCCGCGACCCCGGTTCCGGATGCCGCTCCCGCGAGCGCGACCGATACGAAGGGCGTGGCGATCCCGTCGTTGAGGCCGCTTTCGACGTTGATCACCCGGCGAATCCGTGCCGGTAGCGCCGGGTTGGCCATCATGCCCGCGCCCAGTGCGGCGTCGGTTGGCGCCAGCGCCGCGCCAACCAGCAATGCCAGCCAGATGTCGCCGGTTCCGGTCAAGGCGAGCGCCAGCAGCGTGCCCAGGCCGATCGTCAGCGGCAGCGCGATGCCGAGCAGCCGAAGGTACAGGCCCGCATCCGACCGCAGTTCATGCAGCCCGACCCGCGATGCATCAGAGAACAGAATCAGGACGAGCGTGAACTCCGCTAGCTCCTTGATCAGATGAGTACTGGGTTCGACCGCCAAGAACGCCAGCGGCCCGTGGGTGAGCAGCAGCCCGGCGAGGACGAAGGTGATCGGCGCGGTGACGTCGAACCGTTCCAGCTTGGCGGACACGGTGCCCCAGCCGAATACGAGCGCCGCCACAATAGCCAGGTCGGAAACGCTCACGGCTCAGTAGTACGCGTGGCCCCACCGATCGATCCGTTTTCTGGCAGCGTTGCCGATCGCGATACCAGTGATCAGCGCGGCAAGCGTGGCGATGACCAATGTCAGCAGCCCGGCCAGCCTCGCGAGTTTCCGCTTGCTGCTCTCGCTGAGCGGGGACGGTCCAGGGGAAAGCCGGGGTGGCGGTCCGGGCTTGACGGGCGCTTCGGACACGGCGCTCCCTCCTCAAGGCCTGCTTGTTACCTATGCGGTGACGTTCTGGCGGCTGCCATAGGCGCAAAGCCCGTACAGGACGACCACGTCCAAGGCGATCGTGCCCGGCAGTTTGCCTTGTGTCGTCACCCTTCCGGGGGTGACCTTGCGGTCTAACTGGCGGTTTACCGAAACCTGATTCTTCCAAAGAATCACTGTCCGTGGTTGTCTGGAGGTATGTCGGCTGTCACGGGGGTCGGCACCGGGCTTGGCACGCGGATCGCTACGGCGAAGCTCCGGCCACCGGCATTGCCCGCCACGCTGGTCAAGCGGCCCGGGCTGCACGCGCGGCTGACTGCGGGAGCCGGCACCCGCCTGACCGTTGTGGCCGGGCCGGCCGGAGCGGGTAAGAGCGTGCTGCTGGCGGACTGGGCGGCGACGAGACCAGCCGGGCTGACTTCCTGGCTGTCCTGCGACGGGGCCGACGCTGACCCGGTCCGGTTTTGGGCTGGGTTCATCGAGGCCACCCAGGTGATCGAACCGGGGTTTGGCGCGGACGCGGCCGACCTGCTCGCGAGCGGCAGCGCCTTGTCCGCCGACGTCACCGCGTCCCTCATCAACGATGCCGCGAAGCTGCCCGCAGGGGCGGCAATCGTCGTGGACGACTTCCACCGCGCGGCCGGGGCGGCCGGCGACATGACCGCCCTCGTCGATCTCTGGCCTGCCGAGACCGTCCAGCTGGTGCTGTCGGGCCGGGTCAACCCCCCGCTGCGGCTGCACCGGCTGCGGGTAGCGGATGAACTGTGCGACGTACACGGGCGCGACCTGGCTTTTTCCTTGGCCGAAAGCCGCGACCTCTTGGCCGGCTTCGGCGTGCACATCTCACCTGCCGACCTGGAGCTGCTCTACCAGCGGAGCGAGGGATGGGCCGCGGCCTTGAAGATGGCGGCGCTTTCGCTGCGCGACACGACGGACCCGGCGCGCATGGCGCGGGCGCTGCAGATCCGCGGCTACACCATCACCGAGTACTTCCTCTCCGAGATCCTCGATCAGCAGCCTCCGGACGTTGCCCGGTTCATGCTTGACACGTCCATCCTGGGCAAGCTGACCGCAGACGTGTGCGCCGCCGTCACCGAACGGCAGGACGCGGCGGCGCTGCTGCGCAGCATCGACACCGCCGGCCTGTTCTTGACGGCACTCGACGACGAACGGACCAGCTTCCGCTATCACGACCTGGTGCGCCAGGTGCTGTGCGCTGAGCTGCGCGCCAGAGACGAGGCCAGGGAGCAGGGGCTGCACCTTCGCGCGGCCGAGTGGTTCGAGGCCACGGGCGAGCCCCGGCGCGCGGCCTGTCACTTGCTGAGGGCAAGGCAGGTGGACCGGGCGCTGACCCTCGTGCAAGACCGGGTCGTGACCGAGTTCATGCACGATCCGTCCGTCCCGGCACCGCTGGATCTCAGCCCGCTCGACCCTTCGCTGCTCGTGGATGCGCCCGACCAGTTGCTGGTCTTGGCGGCCGACGTGCTGCTGCGCGGTGACACGGCCCGCGGCGGCCAGTACCTCGACCTGCTGGAGCATGCCCGGTCATCGATCCCGCCGAAATCGAACCTGGCGAACCGGCTCGCGGCGATGCGCTCTTTCCACTACGCGCTGACCGGCCAGGCGGACAAAGCCGTCCGGCTGGCCCCGGCCGGACAGGCCATTCAGCAGGGGACACAACCCGCCGACGACTGGAACGCCGTCATCCCGTTGACCCTCGTGCACGCTTACGCATTCCTTGAGGACTTTCCGGCCATGGCGCGAGAGGCAGCCGCAGCCCTTGCGATGCCCGGGATCCCCGAGCCGGTCAAGCTGGTGGCGCTGCCCGGTGCGCTGGCGCTGGCCTGGTTCCAGTCCGGGCACCTTGCCAAGGCCGCGGATACCGCCGCGGCCGCCGCGGCCGATGCCCGCCGGCTGGGGTTCGACCAGCATTTGTTCGCCATAGATCAGTTGCGGGTGCGCGCTGGCCTGGCGCTTGAACGCCGAGACCTCGATGCCGCCGCGCAGCTCACCGAGCAAGCGCTGTCGATAGCAGGGCAACGCCCGGCCTTTGAGTTCCTTGCCCTGCTCGACCAGGCCGAGGTCCGGGGCGCCCGCGGGCAGGCCCACGACGCGCTGGCTATCGTTGCCGCGGCACGCCTCGCCCTGGCCGGGACCCGGTCGGCGCTGCTAGCCCGGGCCGATGAGCTGGAGGCGCTGCTACGCCTTTCGCTTGGCGATGTGCGCCTCGCCGCCGAGCTGGCCAGCAGGCTGCCCGCTGCCCGCCGCAGCCTCCTGGCGGCCAGGATCGCACTCTCCTCGGGCGATCACCACGCAGCCGAGCGACACCTGCTATCGCCGCCGCCGGCGGGCCTCACGCCGCGCCAAGCGCTGGCGCGCCAGATACTGCTGGCCGCCGCGGCGATCGAGCGCAGCGACCCAGCGGCAGAAACCATCCTGGGCGGCGTCCTCCGTACGGCCCGTCATCAGGGCTTCGTTAACACCGTCGCCGCCGCCGCACCCCAGGTGACCAGCTACCTGATCGACCATGCGGCCACGATGCGACAGGACCCGTTTGCCGCGCAGCTGACCGCGGCGGCCCAGCAGGTTCGCGCCGCCCAGCCGGGGGTCTTCCGGCAGCCCCACGTACTCGCGGAGCCATTGACCGCTACCGAGCAGCGCATACTCGAGTTGCTGCAGACGAGCACGTACCTGCAGATAGCAGACACCCTTTACGTTTCGCGCAACACGGTGAAAACCCACCTACGGTCGATCTACCACAAACTCGGGGCAACCTCACGCTCGCAAGCCCTCCAGCGGGCGGCCGACCTGCACCTGATCTGAGACGGCCCGCCAGGGGGTGCAGGCTGGCCGTGCCGCGCCGGTCATCGCCAGCCTTTCGCGAGATGCCACAGCGTGGCCCAGTCCATCGAGGGCTTGGGCGGGATGACGCCGGGGCGGTAGCGCGGAACCCAGACGCGCAGTGCGCCGGGGCGGATGGTGCACACCACCGGCGCCGGGATGGTCACCGCCTCGCCGTCGATGCCGACCGGGATCTGCGGCGCGTCCGCGGTGACTTCGATCTGCTTCGCGGTGAACGCGCTCAATCCGGTGGCGTGCCTGCCGCGGAGCAGCCCGGCCGCCTGGCGCGCGGTGCCGACGCTGACGGCCACCACGCCGAGCAGGCCGCCATCGAGCCGGACGCGCCGGCCCAGCCCGGCGATGTCGCCGGTGCCGTAGGGGTTGTTGGCCACCAGCAGCGCCTGCGGGCCGTTGATCTCGGTGCCGTCGGCGCGGGCGGTGAGCCGCGCGCCGCGGTGGCCGTTCAGCACATCCGGGAGCAGGTCCAAGGTGGTGCCCAGCTTGTCGTCACGGTAGGCCGGGGATTCGACCACCTCGGCGTAGGCGCCGAAGGAAGCGTTGTTGACGAACGTCTGGCCGGCAATCATGCCGAGGTCCACGTGCAGTTCGACGCCATCGCGCAAGGCGGCCAGGCAGGCTGCGGGGTCGTCGCGGTCCAGGCCGAGGTCGAGCGCGAAGTGGTTGCGGGTGCCGGCGGTGATCACCACGAACGGGAGGCCATGCTCCGCGGCGACGCCCGCCACCAGGGCCTGGGTGCCGTCGCCGCCGGCGACGCCCAGCAGGTCCGCGCCGCGGGCCACGGCCTGCCGGGCGACCGCCGCCACATCGACCGATTCCTGGCCGTCCATCAAGAACACCTCGGCACCGAGGTCTTCGGCCTTGCGCTTGAGATCGAACTTGCCCACCTTCCCGCCCCCCGACCTGGGGTTCATGATCAGGAATGGGCGGGCGGGCGGCGGGGCGGCCGGGTGCTCGGGCATCTGCCAGTCCGCCCGGTCCGGCGCCAGCGCCTGCCGCCCGGTCACCACTGCGAGCGCCCACGACGCCGCCGACGCGACCGCCGCCCACGCCAGCCCGGCGAACGCAAACACGACGAGCACGGCCACCGGCGCGAGGACGAACGCCGCCGCCGCGAGCCAGCGCACCACGCCGCGCCGGGACAGGAAGACAAACGCCGCGCCGAGGCTCACCACCGCGCCCACCACGCCGGCGGCCAGCATCGCAATGCTGTGCAGATCCGCGAACACCACCACGATCACGACCGCCAGCAGGGCGAGCAGCAAGCTCAGCCGCGCCAGCCAACGCCGCGACCGGGTTTGCTCAACATTCATGGATTCGGCCATTGCTGGTCATCGTCACATGCTCGCGCGCGCGGCACGTCACCCCCGAGGGGGTGATGACGCAAGGCGACTCATCGGGCACGCTGGCGGCTGATGATCAAGCTGGCGCGTGGGCTGAACCTCTCGTCATTCCGCCGCGAGTGGGCGGTCAGGGACCTGGTGGCGGGGACGGTGCTCACCACGCTGCTGGTCCCGCAGGGCATGGCCTACGCCGAACTGGCGGGCCTGCCGCCGATCACGGGCCTGTACACGTCCATCATGTGCCTGCTCGGCTACGCGGTGTTCGGCCCGTCGCGGATCCTGGTGCTGGGCCCGGACTCCTCGCTCGGCCCGATGATCGCCGCCACGATCTTGCCGCTGATCGCCGCCAAGGGCGACGCGAAGCGGGCAATCGCGCTGGCATCGATGCTGGCGATCATAGTCGCGGCGATCATGATCGTGGCGAGCGTGGCGAAGCTCGGCTTTATCGCCGACCTGATCTCCAAACCGACGATGATCGGTTACCTGAACGGCCTGGCCCTGACCATCATCGTCGGGCAACTGCCAAAGCTGTTCGGGTTCAAAATCGAGGCCGAAGGGCTGATCAGCGAGACCACCGAGTTCGTCAAGGGGCTCGCGCACGGCGAGGCGGTCGCCGCCGCGGCCGTGGTCGGGATCGCCGGCATCGTGCTGATCCTGGTCCTGCAGCGGTGGCTGCCCAAGGTCCCGGCGGTGCTCATCATGGTCGTCCTCGCCATCGCGGCGACGTCGGTCTTCAGCCTGGCCGAGCACGGTGTCAGCCTGGTCGGGGAGCTGCCCAAGGGCTTCCCGCCGTTGACGCTCCCGCACGTCGGCCTGGCCGACCTCGGACCATTGTTCGCCGGAGCGCTGGGGATCGCCCTGGTCTCGCTCGCCGACACCATCTCCACCGCGACGGCGTTCGCCGCGCGCACCGGGCAGGAGATCGATGGCAACGGCGAGATGCTCGGCATCGGCGCGGCGAACCTGGCGGCCGGTCTCTTTCAGGGGTTCCCGGTCAGCACGAGCGGGTCCCGGACGGCGGTAGCGGAACGGGCAGGTGCGAAAACCCAGCTCACCGGGGTCACCGGGGCCGTCCTGATCATCCTCATGATCGTTCTGGTCCCTGGCTTGTTCCGCAACCTGCCGAACCCCGCGCTGGCCGCCGTGGTGATCACCGCGGCGCTGTCACTCGCCGACATTCCGGGAACGCTGCGGCTCTGGCGGCAGCGCAAGACGGAGTTCCTGCTCTCGATCGCGGCCTTCCTCGGCGTCGCCCTGCTCGGCGTGCTGCCCGGGATAGCGATCGCCGTCGGCCTGTCGATTCTCAACGTCTTCCGCCGGGCCTGGTGGCCCTACAACACGGTGCTCGGGCGGGTCGAAGGGCTCGCGGGCTACCACGACACCCGCTCCTATCCCGGCGCCAGCCAGCTTCCTGGCCTGGTGATCTACCGGTTCGACGCCCCGCTGCTCTTCGCCAACGCCAAGAGGTTCCGCGATGAGGTCAGCGGGCTCGCCGCCGCCGACCCGCCGCCCCGATGGATCGTCATCGCCGCCGAACCGGTGACCGACGTCGATACCACCGCCTCCGACGTGCTGGAGGAACTGGACGAGGCGCTGAACTCTCGCGGCATCTCGCTGATATTCGCCGAGCTCAAGGACCCGGTCCGGGCCAAGATCGAACGCTACGGCCTGACCCGCACCATCGACCCTCGCCACTTCTTCCCCACCATCGGCGCCGCCGTGGCCGCCTTCCGCGAGGAGACCGGGGCCGAATGGCCGGCCTCCTCCAGCCAGCCCGGCGGCATTCCGGCACCGCCGGCCGGCTGAGGCCGAGCGAGCTCGACGGCCTGCGGCAGTTGATGCCATACGCGGCGGCGGCGGCGTGCCCCGGCAGCAGGCAGCTAACCGTCGCCTCACGATGCCCATTGTTTGTGATCTGCGTGAGATCAGTTATTCCTCGGGCGGCAGAGCAACGAGGCTGACATCAATCACGTTGAGCCCGAGACCGTTGATCCGTTCCATGAGCCCGGTGAGGGCTCCCTGGTCCGGCAGGGCGGCGCGAATGGTTGTGGTGCCCGGGCCGATGATGATCTGGCAGTCCTCGAATTCCGTCTTTAGCGTGCTGCCCGCTTTACCCAAGAAGGTGATCTCATAAATTTGTGATCGCATTGGGCTATGCCTCGCAGTCCGCTGGTCGATCCATGCGTTATGCCAGCGTGCCTGGCCGGACAGGCCTGCGTCATCACCCATCCAAGGGTGACCCGCCGCTGGACCGCCGGTGGCCCGCCGATGCCCGTGGACCACGGCCGCACGGCGGCTAACCGTCCGGACCGCGCGATCGGTACGCCTCGGCAAAATCCCCCAGCCAGGGTGATGTCCCCGGCCGGCACCGCGGGGACCCTGGGTGCGCGTCACAACGGCGAGGCACGTGCCGGAGGCTGTCCGGGGTGGTACGGCCGCCGTTGGCGAGGGACTGCGGGAGGGCCGTGGCACAGAGTTCGCCGACCGGGCGCGGCGCCCCACCGGGGGC
>Ga0126372_10001175_pt1 | contig 10429 bp, 11 predicted proteins | sample PanSoiMetaPlot_6_FD_92762 | JGI IMG/M metagenome (GOLD analysis project Ga0126372, IMG submission 92762) | Tropical forest soil microbial communities from Panama - MetaG Plot_6 | ecosystem: Environmental > Terrestrial > Soil > Tropical forest > Bulk soil | place: Panama | collected 2016-02-17
CATCGTGGCCGGCTCAGCCCGCCTTCGCGGCGGGACGGCTCAGGAGGTTCAGCAGGTCCATCGTGAAGCCTTCCATTTCGACGGCCCAATGCTTCACGCGGTTGACGAAGTAGTTATAGCCGATGACAGCCGGGATCGCGGCGCCGAGGCCGGCCGCCGTGGCAATGAGCGCCTCGGAGATGCCGGGCGCCACGACCGCGAGGCTCGCGGACCCCTGAGCGCCGATCCCGTGGAACGCCGCCATGACGCCCCACACCGTTCCGAAGAGCCCGATGAACGGCGTGGCGCTGGCCGTGGTCGCCAGGAACGGCAGGTAGTGCTCGAGCCGCGCCACCTCGAGGGCCGCCGCACGACGGAGCGCACGGTTCACGGCCTCCAGGCGGTCCCCGCTGAGGCCGTCGTCCAGGTCGTCGAGCACCTTGTCGAGAACCTCAGGAATTCCGGCCACCTCCTGATAGGCGGCGAAGTACAGTTGCGCGAGCGGGCTCTGCCGAAGCTTGCGGGCGGCGCTGTGCACGATCGAAGGGCGGCGCGCGTCGCGGAAGACCCGGAGGAACTCGAACGTCTGCCTCCGCACCTTGCGAAATTGCCACGCTTTTTCGACGATGAGCGCCCAGCTCACGACGGAAAACCCCATGAGCACGAGGAGAATGAGCTTCGCGATCGGTCCGGCGTTCCAGACGAGCGCGAGGATGCCACCACTGAGAGAGTCGCCCGCCACACACGCTCCTTTCGTTTGCCTTCGCGTATCTCAGGCATTATAACCACATCCGTGCGGCTCGCCCTCGTCCTGCCGCTCGTCCTCGCCGTGGTCGGCGCGGGCACCCCGGAGGCGGTGGCCCAGGATGCGCGGGCCGCGGTCGAGGCCTTCGTCGCCCGTATCTCGGACGTCCGGATCAGCGACCTCGTCATCGATCAAAATCTCACCCTGTACCACCCCGACGGCCAGCGTCCCGTGTCCGGCGGGGAGCAGCGCATGCTCTTCAAGCTGCCGCAGCGCCAGCGCGTCGAGCAGGTGGTCGAAGGACAGAGGGAAATCCAGCTGACGGTCGGCGACCGCGTGTGGATCCGTCGGGCCGACGGCAAGGTGTCACAGGTGGCATCGGCCGATCCGACCCGTGCACTTGCGCACCTCCTGATCCCGTCGAAGCGACGCGCCGCCGACCTCCTCGCCGAGTGGCGCTCTCGGGGCATCCGGGACGACGTGAGCCACGAGGCCCGCGTCGGGGGCCGGCCGGTCACGGTGATCGGCGCTCAGCCCGGCGATCGCGACGTGCCGGCCGTATGGCTCGACCCGGAATACGGGGTCGTGCGCATCGTCACCCGCGAGCGGCTGCCCAACGGCGTGAGACTGCTCGACCTGACACTCTCCGAGCACCGTCCCCTGGTCGGCAAGCTCTATTTCCCGTACCGCCAGGAGGTGTTCGTCGACGCCAAGCTCCTGGTGCTCTTCACGGTCCGCTCGGTCGCGGTCAACACCAATCCGGCCGACGCGCTCTTCGATCCCGCGAGCCTCCGGACGCCCTGATGCACTTCACGTTCCTGGGCACGTCGGGCTCGGTTCCGTCCGCCGCTCGCGACACGACGTCGATCGTCGTCGCCGCACCCGAGGGGGCCGTGCTGATAGACTGTGGCGGCAGCCCGGTCCAGAAGCTCCATCGCGCCGGCGTCGAGCCCCAGGCGCTCGCCGCGATCGTGATCACCCACATCCATCCCGACCATTCCTACGGGCTACCGGCCCTCGTGCGAAACTTCGGCGTCCTCGGGCGCCAGGCGCCGCTGACGATCTATTGCCGGCCGGAGCACGTCGAGCCGATACGAAGTCTTCTGAGCCTCTTCAACACCCTCGAGCGCCCGGGCATGTTCAAGGTCACCGTGCGCGCCGTCGATCTCGGTGCGGCTGCCCGCGCCTTCGACCTGGGGCCGCTCTCGGTCACGACCTCGCCGAACGATCACGGCGCGATGCCAAACTTCGCCGTGCGTGTGGACGCGGCGGGCGCGCGCAGCGTCGTCTATTCGTCCGACACCCGGCCGTGCGACGCGGTGGTCGCGCTGGCGCGCGGCGCCGACACGCTCGTCCACGACTCGACCTATTCGGAGCGTCACCGCGACCGCGCCGGCGGACACGCGCATTCCACGGCGGCGGAGGCGGGTGACGTGGCAGCGCGCGCACGTGTTCGACGATTGATCCTCACGCACATCGGCGCCGAGTATCACGACGACGTGGAAGCGCTGGCCTCCGAGGCGCGCACACGATTCGGCGGCGAGGTTGAGGTCGCGCGCGAGCTTGTACCCTATCCTCTCTAGCTCTCGGCTCGCGCTTCTGCATTTGCGCTGAGGCGCCGTTCCCGGCGGGCGCCGCGGGGCACGCGACCGGCTCCGTCACCCGTTCGCCCGATTCGCAACGCTTTGCGCTGCGGGCCGGACGAAGGGGGGCGCACGGCACGCGGGCTCACTCCGCCATCGGCCGGGTTCGAGTCAGCGGGAGACGAAGGGGTTGTCGTGGATCCAGAAGCGCAGGCGCAGGGCGATGGCACGGGTGATGCCGACGCGAGGGCCTGCAGCGATGCGGAAGTCGCGGGGGCGATCGGGGGGCTCGATCGTGAAGAGACCGCGGGTGAGGTCGGCACCGTTCTGTTGCGACGTGATGCCGAGAGCCCGCGTGAGATTGCCGGGACCGCTGGCCAGTCGGGACGAGTCGGCGCCGACTCCGCGACGGCGCGCCATCGTCGACAGACCGGCGACCGGCTCCAGCGCGCGGAGCAGCACGCAGCCCGGTCGTCCGACGGCGCCGGCGACAGCGTTCAGGCAGTAATGGATCCCGTAGTTCAGATAGATGTAGGCGTAGCCGCCCTCCCCGTAGAAGAGCGCGTGGCTGCCGGGCCTGAACGCGGCGTGCGAGGCCGCGTCCTCGGGGCCGAGATACGCCTCGGTCTCGACGATGCGGCCCGCCGTGAGCGAGCGGCCTCGGCGCGAGACGACGATGCACCCGAGCAAGTCACGCGCGACCGCGCGCGCGGGCCGCAGATAGAAACGGCGGGGCAGTGGCACTAGGCGAGGCGCTCGGCGACGAGGCGTCTGAGCGAGTCGAAATCGAAGGCGACACCCGTCCGGCTCGGCGGCTCGGCCTCGGTCTTGAGCCCTGTCTCGCTGATGATCGCGCAGATCGTCTGATCGCGATCGAGCTGCTTCTGCGCGAGCACGCGCGTGAGCACAGCCAGCGCGGCGACGCCGGTGGGCCCAGCCCAGACGCCCTCGACGCGGGCGAGCCGGCGCTGAGTCTCGAGGATCTCGTCGTCCTCGGCGTCACCGGCGAGCCCCTTGCCGTCGCGGAGGAGCCGCAGCACCCACTCGCCTTTCTTGCCGGGGTCGCCGGCCGCGAGGCCCTCCGCCACCGTATAGCCGATCTTGAGCGGGGCGATCGCGGTGCCGTCGCGAAAGGCGCGGGCGACCGCATTCGCGCGCGTCGCCTGCGCGGCAACCATCAGCGGCGCGCGCGCGATCCACCCGGCCTCGCGCATCTCGCGAAAGCCGCGGGCGGTGGCGATGAACGTCTCGCCGACGGCCACGGGCGCGACCACCACGTCGGGCACCGCCCAACCGCTCTGCTCGGCGATCTCGTACGCGAGCGTCTTCTTGCCCTCTTGCTTGAAGGCGTTCCGCGACGCGCCGCAGTCGAAGAACAGGCGCTCGTCGACGAGCCGGTCCCAGATCTTGATGAGGTCGTCGTAGACGCCCTTGTAGATGATGAGGTTCGCCGTCGTCGCGGCCATGTGCAGGAGCTTCGGCGCCGAGGCCCGCTCATACGCGAAGATCAGCGAGCGGAGCCCGGCGCGGGCCGAGTAGGCGGCGATCGACGAGCCCGCGTTGCCGGAGCTCACGACCGATGTGGCACGGTAGCCGAAGCGCAGCGCCGCGGCGACGGCGGTCGCGGACGAGCGGTCCTTGACGGTGCCCGTGGGATTCGCGCCGTCGAACTTCAAGAGCAGCCGGCGTACGCCGAGCTCGCGGGCCAGGCGCGGGCAGTCGAGCAGGGGCGTGCCGCCCTCGCCGAGCGTCACCCGGTGGGTCGGGTCGGGAATCGGCAGCACCGGCGCATAGCGCCAGAGGCCGGAGCCGGTGAGAAGACCGGGGCCGGCCGCGCGCAGCCTGGTGATGTCATAGCGAAGCTCGAGAAGGCCGCGGCACGCATCACACTCGAGCCTATAGGTGAGCGGATAGACGGCTCCGCAGTCGATACAGGTCAGGTTCTCGGCCAGCGAGTCGGTCATGCTCGCTTGCCGAATCGCTCTTCGACGATCGCCAGCATCGTCTCGATGCGATGACGCAGGGTGTGCTCGGCCAGGGCACGCCGGCGCGCGTTCTCGCCGACCGCGCGCGCCTCGTCCGGATGCTCGAGGTACATGTCGAGCTGGCGGCGGAGCTCGCCGAGGTCACGATAGCCGACGATCTCCTCGCCCGGCTTGAACAGATCGAGCAGCTCGTCCTTGAGATCGACGACCTGGCACGCTCCGGCCGCGGCCAGCTCGAACGTACGGGTATTCACGCCGACGATGTCGTTCATGGGGTGGTGATGGTTGAGTGATAGGGTCGACGCCGCGTACACCAAGAGCTTCTCTCGGCCGAACACCGGCGGCCCGGCGATCGACCGCACCAGCGGGTCGTCGGCGGCGGTCCAGCCGCTGCCCCAGAGCTTCAGCGGATAATCGCGCAGCGCCTTCACGAAGCGCTCGCGATACGGATAGCGGTTGCCGACGAACGAGATCTGCGCGCCGTAACGCTTGGCCTCGTCTTCTGTGGGCGTTACCGGATGGTGCGCCGACGGCACACAGTACATCGGCAGGTAGGCGAGGTTCCGGAGGCCGACCTGCTCGAGGCTGCGCAGCGCGTAGCGCTCCTTCGTGAAAAACACGTCGTACGCCTCGATCCCCTCGAACGGCATCATCCACAGCGGGTTGTCGGGGAAGAAGTTCAGAAAGAGCGCATCGACCTTGTGCTTCACGCGCTCGATCAGCGAGGCGGTGATGGGGCCGCCCTTGATGACCAGGACGAGGTTCGGCTGCCAGGCCACGCATACGCGCTCGAGGGAGCGCCGCAGCAGAGCCTGGTACGCGCTCTTCGTGCCGCGATTCTTGTAGAGCGGATTGTTCTTGCGGTACTCGAACGTGCGGACGTCGTGACCGAGCTCGCGCAGCTCGTCGGCGAAATCCATCCCCATGAGCCCGGGTCGTTCAAAGGGAAGGACGACCAGCCAGCGCACGGGTCGTAGCGTAGCACACGGCCCGCACGGCCGAATCGCCCGTGGTCCTCGAAGCTGGGATCAGGCGACTTCGGCCGTGCGGATCTGGCGAAAGCGAGCGGCGAACAGGGGATCGAAGAGCGCGGCAGTCGCGACCAGGGCCGCATCGGCTCCCTCACGCAGGACTTCGCGGGCGCGCTCGACCGTCGAGATGCCGCCGACGGCCAGAATGGCCCGATCCCACGCGCCGGCCTTGCGCCACGCGAGCATCTCCGCGACCTGCCGAGACGCGACCGTGAACGTCTGGGCGCCTACGACGTCAGCCCGCTCGCGGCCTGGACCCTCGAAGGCGGGAGCGCCCTTGTCATCGAAGACCCGTCTGTTGATTCCGTGCACTAGCACATAGCCGTGCGCCCATGAGGCCAAACGGGTCGCTGTGTCATGTAGCAGGCGCGGCGTCTTGAACGGCCCGAGCCTCGCCAGGATGGGCGTCGCGACCGTTGTCCGCACACGGTGCAGGATCCGGGCGGCCAGCGGCACGTTCTCGAAGATCATCTGGGGCTGCTCGACGAACGGATCCGGCGTGGCCAGGTGAAGCTCGATTGCGTCCGCTCCGGCCTCCGCCGCCCACGCGGCGCACTGGGCATAGTCCATGATGAGCGCTTCCGCGTCGCCACCAGGGTAGTGGGTGCCGATCACGCTGGCGATCAGGACCTGACCGTGTCCGATCCGCTCCTTCGCCCGGCGCAGGTCCTTGCGCCAGACGTCGGGCTCCATCGACGGCTCGCCCAGCGAGACCGCGATCGTGGCGCCGCCGTCGTTCATCGGGCGAGCGACGATCGCCACTTGCTCCCGGTTCTCCACATGCCGGATGTTCGGCAGCGCGTAGGCGGGATGGAACGTGGACCGAACGGATGCATACGTCAGGATGTCGAATCCGAGGCGCGCGTAGGCCTCTACCCACTTCGAGTTGAGCAGGGGACCAGCCGCGATGCCCAGGCTCGAGTTGAGAGGACGGCCGAACAGCACGCCGCCGGGCCCGGCGGACAGTCGACGCACCCGCGGAAGCGCGGGCACATGCGAATAGTTCCACTGATAAGAACGATCGAGTCGATAGGCGCCTTGGGAAATGGCTATTCACACTCCTTTTCCCCAGGAAAGACCTGGTAAGCGCCTAGTTTATCATATAGTTACGGCACATGCCTCATTTAATATCCACAAAAGCGGGCGCGACGTCGCGCGCGATCAGCTCGAGCTCGCGCATGATGTGCGCGTGCGGCATGCCTGGGAAGAAGGTCCGGCAGATCAAATGGGTCATTCCGTACTCTTCTGTGAAGCGGCGGATCTGCGCAATGCACTGCTCGGGCCCGCCGATGATGAAGCGGTCGGCCATGAGTCGATCCAGGTCCGTCGCGATGGAGGCGTCGATGAACGGGTGGCGCCAGCCACCGCCGTACTCCTTTCGATACGCGATCATGATGTGCTCTTCGGCGAGCTCGCGTGCCTTGCGATCGGTATCGGCGATGATGACATCACGCGTCAGCGGCCACTCGGTGATCGCCTGGGTCCGGCCGGCCGCCCGGCGGTTGTCGAGGAACCGCTTTTTGCCGGCAAGCAGCCGCTTGAGGTCCGCGGTCGGGCCGGGGATCCAGTTGTCGGCCAGAGTCGCGGCGCGCTTGAGGGTGATGTCGCCCCAGCCGCCTATCCAGACCGGTGGGTGCGGCCGCGTGACCGGCTTGGGCTCGAGTCTGCCCTCCACGGTGTAGTAGGCGCCCTTGAAGCTCACGCGCTCCTGGGTCCACAGCGCCTTCATGATCGCCAGCTGCTCCTCGAACCGCGCGCCGCGCTTTTCGAGCTCGACGCCGTAGAGCGCGAACTCATCCGGCTTGTAGCCGATCGCGATGCCGAGCGTGATCCGGCCCTGGGACATGACGTCGAGCATCGCGACGTCTTCGGCGAGCCGCACCGGATGATGGAACGCGGCGACCACGATGTCGGTGCCGAGCATCATGCGCGAGGTGCGCGTCGCGAAGCCGGCGAGCACGGTCAGCGGCGACGGCCAGTAGTGATTCGTGACGGCGTGATGCTCTTCCATCCACACCGAATCGAAGCCGAGGTCCTCGGCCCGGGTGACTTCCTGGATTGCTTCCTTGTAGTACTCGCCGCCCTCGATGGGAATGAAGCCGATCTTGAGTCGCGCCATGGGCGGAGAGCCTAGCATGGCTGTCCCACACTTGACAGACGGCCGGGGAGGCGATTAAACGAGGTTACGCCACGCGGGCCAAGGAGGTATCGGATGCCGAGCATGCACGGCTATCACGCGCTCAAGAACCTTCCCGAGGAGAAAGTCACCGACAAGATCTCGCGCCGCATTCTCGTCGGCGACAAGGAGATGGTCGTCTGGTGGTCGATGAAGGCCGGCGCGCACGCGGCGGCCCACCAGCACCCGCACGAGCAGATCTTCTGGGTGCTCAAGGGCAAGATGGAGTTCCGGCTGGGAAACGATCAGCGCATGTGCGGGCCGGGCGACCTCGCCGTGATTCCCGGCGGCGTCGAGCACGAGGCGTGGTTTCGCGAGGACACGGAGGTGATCGACATCTTCGCGCCGCCGCGCGAGGATTTCCTTACGCCGGAAGTCCCCGCGTACATGCGGAAGGGCTGAGAGCGGGCTAGCCGCCGTAGCCCCAGTTCCAGCACGGACGTCGCTCGAGCCAGAACCAATCGTCGCAAAGCTCGTCGGTGCAGCGCTGCTTGCACTGGACCTCCGTCTGGTCCGAGACGCAGTGGAGATCGCCCCCCGCCCGGCAATAGCAGGATCCGGTGAGCTCCGATCGAGTCTTCTGCGCGAACGTTTCGCCGGCGCTCGTCAGGCTGATCGCCAGGAGCGCGGCGAGCGCGAGCGGCGCGATCCGGCGCGCCGGCCCGCGAGCTGTCATTGCTCCGGCTCCATCGCGCCGCTATAGTCTCACGACATGCGGCGGGCCTGCCTCGCGGTTGCGTTCACGGTGTCCGCCTTGCTCTCGGCCAGCGATTCTCACAGCGCCGATCCGTCCGCGGTCCGCCGCGTCGCCATTTCCGGGCAGGCGGCGCCGGGCGGTGGCACCTTCGATCGCTTCAGCGTCGAGTCGCTGCCGATCGTCGCCCCGATCAATAGCAAGGGCCAGGTCGCGTTCTTCGCCACCGTGCAGCGGGGCCGCGCGAGCGAGGGGTTTTTCCTGGCGTCGGGAACGCGGATCAGCAAGGTCGCCATCGACGGCGACCCCGCGCCCGGCGGCGGCGTGTTCTCGGGCTTCGGTCGCCATCCCGTGCCGGCGCTCAACGACGGTGCAGAGCTCGCATTCGCCGCGGCGATCTCCGGCGCCCGGGCGGTCGAGGGCATCTTCGTCGCCTCCCCGCGCGGTACGAGGGCCGTCGCGCTCGCCGGCGGCGCGGCGCCCGATATTCCGTCCGGGACGCTGGCGAGCGTCGATGCGCCCACGATCAATGACCGGGGCGACGTCGCATACCTCGCAACGGTCCGTCGCGGGCGAGAGAGCCTCGAGGCGATCTATCTGCATTCCGGTGGGAAGAGCCGCAAGGTCGTCGCTCAAGGTGATCCGGCGCCCGCGGGCGGTACGTTCGCCGGCTTCGGCCCGCCCTCGCTGAACGGCAAGGGGCTCGTCGTCTTCGGCGGGGTGGTGGAGGGCCGCGCCGTTCCCGGCGGTTTGTTCGCCTGGAAGGGTGGAGGGATCCGCATGCTCGTCGGCGCCGGCGAGGACACGCCGGACGGCGGGATCTTCGCGAAGTTCTCGGAGCGTATCGCCGTGAACGACGCGGGTGCCGTCGCCTTCAACGCGATGCTCAAAGGCGCGCCGATCGCCGGGGCCATCTACGTCGTCGACGATCGCGTGCGTCGGATCGTCGGGCTCGGCGACGCGGCTCCGGGCGGCGGCGCCTTCTCGCACTTCGGTCTCTGGCCCTCGCTGAGCGCGGCGGGCGCCGTGGTATTCGCCGCGTCGGTCGACGGCGCGCCGTCGCCGGTCGGAGTGTTCGTCGTCAGTCGCGGCGGGACCTCGCGAGTCTCGGCGGCGGGCGATGCGCTCCCCGGCGGCGGCACGCTCGTGTCCTTCGGGCTCTACCCGTTCGCCGCCGCGAGCGCCACCGGCGCCGTGACGTTCGCCACGGCGCCCGATGCGGTGGGGGCGGGCGCCGAAGGTCTCTTCGCGATCGATCCCGCCTCCGCGCGCTGACCCCCGCTCAGTTCATGTCGTAGGGCGGGTACTCGATGAAGACATTCGCAGCCGTGATGAGGCGGTGGGGCGTCACGGTCCGCGGCGCCACCGTTTCGCCGCTCAGCATTCGCGCCGCGATCGGCAGAACCTCGTAGCCGTAACGGTCGAGGTAGAACGCAACCGAGCCGATGACGATGCTCCCGCGATTGCTCGGGTCGATCTCCTTGCGGTCGTTCATCCCGCCGTGCACCGAGCGATCCACGCCCTGTCCGACGATCGCGCCGTCGGGAAGCCGGCCCGCCGACTCGAGCGTGCTCTTCGCCGCCAGCGCTGACGCGTCGTCCATCGCCGCGACCAGTATCTTGGTCGCCGGGCTCGCGGTGAGGACCTTGCCGAGAAGCGGACCGACCTGGGCCGGATTCCCCTGCGTATCGAGGCTGGTGATCTTCAGCGCCGGTAGATGACGCTTCAAGCCCTCGCTCGCACCCTGAGCGCGATCGGGAATGCGGTACTCCCCAGCTCGAAGGTTACCGATCACGATGCCGATGGCAGGCTGGCCGCGCCAGCTCCTGGCAGCGTATTCCGAGAGCGCCTCGCCGGCGATGCGCCCCGCGGCGCGGTTGTCGAGGGTGTAGAGCGGCGCGTCGGGGACGGGCGTATTGATCGCCAGCACCTTGATCCCCGCGGCGCGCAGGCTCTGGCCGACCTTGGCGTTCGTGGCCGGGTCGTCGAAGTACTGGATGTAGAGATCGACCTTGCGGCGCGCCGCGTCCTCGACATTGGCGAGCGCCTTCTGTGAGTCTCGGTGGTTGTCGTAGAACACGAGATCGATCGGGTATCGGCGTGCCGCCAGGGTGAAGCTCTCGCGAACCTCGCGGCCCGTGAACCCCGTCCCCTCGAGCGTGGCGCCCGGCTCCTCCGTGAGGTTCGCGAACGCGACCGTGTAGCGACGCTCCTGCGCCGCCATGCCGGGCGAGCC
>Ga0126372_10001176_pt1 | contig 10425 bp, 10 predicted proteins | sample PanSoiMetaPlot_6_FD_92762 | JGI IMG/M metagenome (GOLD analysis project Ga0126372, IMG submission 92762) | Tropical forest soil microbial communities from Panama - MetaG Plot_6 | ecosystem: Environmental > Terrestrial > Soil > Tropical forest > Bulk soil | place: Panama | collected 2016-02-17
CCAAGGGTGCGCGAAATATGATGCATAGCAAGGTGAAACTGGGTGCTGATGCAAGCGTGGCTGCCGGACCCAAAGGTCGGGATGCAGCCGCCGCGACAACGGCCTCGATGCAAGTAGAAATGTTGTCCTATTCTCGCTCCCGGGGCGTATTCGGCGGGGTGTCTCTGGAAGGGTCAACCCTTATGCCCGATGAAGGTGCGAACAAGAACCTGTACGGAAAGGAAGTAAGTGCGGAAAACATCGTCGTGAAGGGCGCTGTGCCCAAGCCCGAAGAGGCTTCCCTTCTGCTCTCGACCCTGACTAAGCACTCTCCTAAGAACGTGTCGGCCAAAAAATAGGCCACTGTTTGTGCAATCAGACTGGCGACATCTGTTAAGGGTGTGGGTCGCGATGAGGGCGCAAGTCTACCACTCTACTGTTTCATTTGAGACGGCACGAGAAGCCAAGCGTCCAGCCTTGAGACTCTGGTGAGACTACACGCCCTTCCTGCTGGTTGGGTTGCTTGGGCTCGCGCTGAAGGCGCGGTCGGAGGCGCTCCATACTCCGAAGGAGGAACTCTATGGGCATGCCAGCTAAGTTTCCAGACCTCGGTCCAAGGAATCTCCCGGTAGTCGAGCCTCCATCCTCGGACCGCCCGAAGCAAGTGAGTGAGCCTGTCGATTCCATCGCCAACGACTTCTCCATTGTTGTTGGAGGCCCTGTCTACGACTTTTTACTGCGCATCGGGCTTGCACATCACCTGCCGAACATCCTCCGTAGGATTGTCCTCTTCGTCGCGATAACCTGGCTACCTCTTTTGACCCTTGCGCTGAAGGATGGAGTGGCGTTCGGCCACAAAGTCGCCATTCCTTTGTTGTATGACTTTTCGGTGTACGGACGGCTCCTCCTCGGCCTGCCGATACTCATAGTGGCCGAGGTCGTGATCGATCCGGCGATTCGGCGAGCAGTCAAAGAGTTCTTGGATGCTGGTCTGATACAGGAGGGGGAGCGACCAGAGTTCGAGAACGTCTTGCGAAGAGTTCAGCGACTGCGAGACTCCACGACTGCTGAGCTCATTCTGCTCTTATTGGCGTTTTTCCCGGTATTTGTTTTCCAGCACGAATGGACTGTGGGTACCATCTCGAGTTGGCATACAACGTCCAATGGACTGACGTCCGCAGGATGGTGGTTCGCGACACTCAGCGCTCCGATAATGCGCTTCATCACATACCGCTGGGCATTTCGCTACGCTATCTGGTCACTGCTGCTGTGGAGAGTCGGCCGTCTGGGCTTGCACCTCGTGCCGACTCATCCCGATCGCACCGCAGGGCTCGGATTTCTAACCGTCTCACAGCGTCAGTTTGGAATTCTTTTCGCTGCGCTTGGCTGTGCTTTCGCTGGGCGGGTGGCCAATAGCATGTGGTACGAAGGAGCAACCCTCGGTTCTTTCAAACTTCTGATCGCAGGGTTCGTTGTACTTTCGATCGTCGTGGGATTGCTGCCTCTGACAATGCTCTCGCTGACGCTCAGAAAAGTACGTCAATCGGGATTGCTTGAGTACGGGAGGTTCGCCAACAGGTACACAGAAGCTTTCGACCGCAAGTGGATGCACGGCGAACCGCCAGAACCGCTGCTTGGAACGGGCGATATTCAATCGCTTGCCGATTTGGGAAACAGCTTCACGATTGTCGATGAGATGAAAATAGCACCGATCAACAGAAGACTGATCATGCAATTGGCAGCGCAAGCGGCTGCGCCGTTGATTCCGGTAATCATCGTTGGTACCCCCACAGCGAAGCTCGTGAACGCAATTCTGAAGATGGTTGTGTGAGGACACCAGCTGCGTGCTGTAAAACGAAAACAGAACTAAATTCCGATGCAATGCTTTCTATTGATTTTGTTACCTTGCGCGCGAATGCCTGTTCGACGGGAAGGCGCGGGGGCAGCGATGGCTTCACTGCGCGACAGCTCAAATAAGAGCAACCGAGACGCTGAGCCCCCAGCGTAACCGTTGCGAGGAGGAAACATCCGCATTCGTCTGCTGGCTCTGACTTTGGTCGCGACTCTGATACTTGCTGCTTGCAACAAGAAGCCAGGCGATACGGAACAAACCACAAATCAGCCCAACCCTGCTCCGGAATCTTTGCCCACAACAGCGCAAGTCCCGGCCGCCGAGACGGCGCAGCCTGCCCCTGAACCGCCACCCTCGCCAGCAAGGCCGGTTGTAATCCCGGCGGGCACGGTGATCACCGTCCGTGTAGGGCAAGGGCTCGGATCCAAGACCAGCACGACCGGCGACAGCTTCTCGGCCTCCGTAGCCGATCCGGTTTCGGTCGACGGCAAAGTCGCCATTCCGGTGTCCTCGTCGGCACAAGGAACAGTCGTTGAAGCCAAAGCAAAAGGCAAGGTGAAAGGAGAAGCGAGGCTTCAATTGGCGTTGACGAGAATCACCATTAAGGGGCGGTCCTACGCAATCGAGACCTCCATGTCTAGCATGACCGAGAAAGGAAAAGGAAAGCGCACCGCAGCCACGACTGGAGGTGGAGCGGCCGGTGGCGCGCTAATCGGGGGCATTGCAGGCGGAGGCAAGGGCGCTGCCATCGGCGCGGGGGTAGGCGCAGCCGCAGGTTTCGTCGGAGGTGCCTTCACGGGTAACAAGCAGATCGAAATCCCCGCGGAGTCGGCTTTGAGCTTCGAACTGAAGTCGTCAATCACGCTAAAGTGAGGGAAGCGGTCTTACGCCGCGCGGTTCCGATGTTGGTGAATCTGTCGTGGTCTACCCATCAATGAAGAAGGCTACTTACTGCGTGCGCGGAAGCTACCGCCGCGGGCGCGATTGGTTGCAGGTCTGGGAAAGAAGGCAATGAGCGCTGAAGTGCTCCTGCAATGTTTGCGCTCGAAGTTGCCTCTTCTGGCTTCCAGATTTGTTTCAGGTTCTAAAGGAAGAAGGGTCGAGGTATCCAGACTCAACTCGGGAGATCTGTGCAATGAGTGTTGCGGTCCAAGTCAACCGGGAAGGAGACCACGCGCGTCTAGTGCTGACCGGTCCGTTTGACTTGGCCCACGCAATGGCAGTGGCGCGAGCAGCGCAGAGCGCCGAGGGGCGGCTGAGTGGGTGTCGTTTAGTCGATGTCGACCTAACGCATCTCGATCGAATCGACGGCGCCGGCGCAGTCTTACTCGCACGTCTCCTCGATCGGCTGGAGGATGGACAAAGCGCCGCACGCATAGCTGAAGGCAACAACCCCGAAGCGGCGCGCTTGATCGCACTTTATCGCGAGCGCCGGACAGAGCATCCCGTAACTCGAATACGCACCATGACTTCCCTGACGCGAATCGGTGCTCTTGCGGCTCAACTGCCTGGCAAGGCAAACGACGCACTCGATTTCACCGGTCGCTGTGCCGTAGCCTTACCGAAAGCAGCCGCCACTCCAAGCTCGATCGATTGGCATTCTTTGCCCAGACTGATTCAGGGAATCGGCGCCGACGCGCTGCCGGTCACAAGCGCCGCCAACTTGCTGGTCGGCGTAATCATCGGGTTTCTCGGCGTCTCGCAATTAGGGCGTTTCGGTGCGGTCGCCTATGTCCCCCAACTTGTGGTCGTTGCGCACTTCCGAGAACTCGGACCGCTGGTCACTGCGATCGTCGTGGCGGGGCGATCGGGCGCTGGTCTCGCGTCGGAGATCGCCACGATGAAGGTGTCGGAGGAAGTCGATGCATTGCGATCGATGGGGTTTGACCCGCTGCGATGGTTGGTCGTGCCACGTTGCATCGCAGTCGCCGCATCCGTCCCCCTCCTGACGTGGATCGGCGACTTGCTTGCCTTGGTCGGCGGACTGATGGCCACGGCGGTCATCACACAGATGACACCACGCGCCTATATCCGGGCCACCATGGATGCGATCACCGCCGGCGATCTGCTGGCAGGTCTGGTCAAGACTCCGTTTCTGGCGCTCGCGATCGGATTGATCGCATGCGGTCAGGGGCTGCTCACTCGCGGCGGCGCCGCCGCTGTCGGGTCCCGAACGACGACAGCTGTGGTGCTGGCCATTTTCAGCGTGATCGTGATCAGCGCCCTGTTCACGTTCTTCTTCGCGCTCATAGGCATCTGAACATGTCGCTATCAAGGCCGCACATCACCGTCGACGATCTGCGCATCGGTTGGGGGGAACGTGTGCTCATGCAGCACATCAACTTCCAAATCGAGCGCGGAACGATCTTCACCATCCTCGGGGGATCGGGATGTGGCAAGAGCTCACTATTGCGATATTTGATCGGACTCGAACAACCCCAGGCTGGCCGAATCGACATCGATGGCATTGGAGAGCCGCACCGCTGTGAAGGAGTCCCCCCCTTCGGGGTGCTCTTTCAGTCGGGCGCGCTCTTCAGCTCAATGACTCTGGCGGAGAATCTCGCGCTCCCCTTGACTACATGGACCGCCATACGCGGAGCGACGGCGATGCAGCTCGTTCAGGCCAAGCTCGATCTTGTCGGGCTTGGTCCGTTCGCCGAACATCTTCCGGGTGAAATCTCGGGCGGCATGAAAAAGCGTGCCGGCATCGCGCGGGCCCTGATGCTGGAACCTGATCTCCTGTTCCTCGACGAGCCGTCCGCCGGGCTCGACCCGATCTCAGCAGTCGAACTCGACCAGCTCATTCTCACGCTCAGCCGCGACCTCGGCATTACGGTCGTCATCGTGACCCACGAGCTGCCGAGCATTTTTCTGGTGGCAGACCATTGCATCGTCCTGGAAAAGGAAGCGAAAGGGATCGTGGCACGGGGCGACCCGCGCAATCTGCGCGACGAATCGGTGATCCCGTTCGTACACAATTTCTTCACGCGCTCATCGCCAAGAATATCCGCGAAACAGGGAGGGTAACGCCATGGCCGTCGAAAAGACCTACACGCGACTCGGTTTCTTCATCGTAGTAGCACTGGTCGTGGTTCTCGCAACGGCCGTGCTCTTCATTCAACGGATGAGAAGTCGTGCCGTGATCGGTATGGTCAGCTACACCACCGAGAACGTGAGCGGACTGGACGTCTCTAGCCCCGTTCGGTATAAGGGCGTGGCGGTGGGCCGCGTCACCGACCTTCGCGTGGATCCACGCGGAAACCTCATCGAAATCGACTTTGAGTTATTCCTCGACCGCCTCAACACCATTGGCGCGAACGTTAGATCCATCCGAAGAGTTACTGATATCGGAGGGGTGTTCCCGCGCCTTAGGGCACGGATCGTGGGCAACCCGGTAACAGGGGAGGCGTATCTATTGCTCGATCTGCCGCAGAATCCTGCACCCCCGATCGAACTTGGGTTCAAGCCGAATCGGCCTTACGTCCCGTCGATACCCTCGCCGTTTGCGACGGTGCAGGACCGGCTACCTGCGCTTTTGGATCGCGCAGAAGCGACGCTGCAAACCCTCAGAGAGATTGTCACCAGGATTCCCGATAGCCTCGACCGAAGCGATCGATTCTTCTCCAACGTCGAGCGCATCGTGCAACAGAGCCAGTTACCAGCACTAAGCGCCGACTCGCGGAAATTCTTTACGACGACAAGCGCTCAGATCGAGCAGATCAGGTTCGAGTTGGATGGGTTGATCGGCACCGAGGGGACGCTGCTTAAGTTCACTGAAGAGGCGCGGGCTGCGATCAAGGCCGCGGACTTTCCCGCCGCGACTCAGTCGGCGCGGGACGCGGCGGACAATTCCAGACTTGCAGCGGACGATCTACGGCGCTCCTTGCCGGCCATCCGTGATTCGCTCGAACAGCTGCGCGAGCTCGCACGGCTGCTCGAGGAACAGCCCGAATCAATGGTCTATGGTCCACGACTACCCGAAGGTAAGCGCTAATGATTCGTGATTTCCGATCTTGGTTTTGTTTCTGCGTCACAATCGCATGCTTGGGGGGATTGGCTTGCCAGTTACGGCGCCCCCACACAGAACCCAGCCGCATGATAGAGCCGCAACTGCTCGAGCCGCAATTGCCTGAGTCAACAGGGCCAGTTACCAAGGCTCCTTCTGCCTCCCCCGTCCGGCTCCTCGATACACAGGCACGCGGACACATCGGCCGCCGGGTTCTGCATCAGCAACCGGATGGTGAGTTAACCGAGGACTCTGTCTGGCGATGGTCATCTGCTCCTGACCGGTATCTGGATACCGCGTTGCGCCTCGAAGGGGCGTCGAGTCCCCATGTACGCCTAGTCGATGCCGGTCGCGCTTCAACGCTGGCAGCAACACTGCTCGTTTGGGATCTTGAGTCGGCGGGGGGCGCGCGACTGGTCGGGGCAGTGGAATTTCAGATCACAGGGACTGACCGAGTGGTTCATACCCAAGTGGTGAGAGCCAGCGAGCCGGTTTCGGCGGAGTTACCTGGCGACTTGGCCGCTGCCGCGGGGCGCCTCTTGCGACGACTCGCGTCCGAGGGCCTTACCCGCTTCGGAAGTGAACGATGAGTCTAACCTGAAGGGGTTGGCTGTGACTGTCAGGACTGAGAGGAGCGAGAAAGGAGTTAGGAAAAATCCCACCAGACTCATAAGTCCTAGAGTCCGAAGTGGCGGCTCGTGAGGCTACCATGGAGACTGTGCTTATCTGTTGGAATATGTCCCCATTTCACAAGCTATCAGCCCAACGAGAAAACGGACGCGATCTGATAGATCAGGCTGACTTGATGTGCCTGTTTTGATTCGTAGCACACTCAGCCCAGGAATTCAGCCCATGGTCGCACCGTCTTAGACGTGTTTGCAGGTTGCGTCTCGTCAAAACGTTTCGCATGCTCGGCAAGATACGATTTGCGGCCATCATTAGTCTTGATTCGAGCAGCCTGTTGATCCTCCGGATGACGGCGCCTTATCACGACGGGAGGAAATCAGGCAAAGATAACATCTTGGCTGACCAGGAATCTGGAATTTCCGGTACACGGAGAGGGGCGAATCTACGCCGCCGTGGCATAGCGATGGTGTAGCCCGCCAAGTCGGGGTAAGGACCGAATCCTACTGGCCGTAGAGTGAACCGCCGTGGGCCTGCCTGCCGTGTGTCCTTCGCGAGTCCCAGATGGGTGCGGTCCTCGTGGTAATAGCAAACGTATTCGGTCATCAGGCGCTTCAAATGTCGCTCGTTCATCACAATCACGTGATCTAGCAAGTCCCGTCGGCAACTGCCGATCCACCGCTCAGCAACGCCATTCTGCCAAGGGCTACGAAAAGCGGTGCGTACTGGCGTGCATCCCATCTCTCTGGAGAACGACAGTACGTCATTGCCAAACTTCGCGTCACGGTCGAAGAGCAGGAACCTGTAGGCCGACGTATACGGCCAAGCCTCTCGCATTTGCTGTACGATCCAAAGTGCACTGGGGTTTCGGGTGACGTTGAAGCGGAGAATCTTGCGGCGATCGTGCGCGACGACGAAAAAGCAATACAGCACTCCAAACGTGAGCGTTGGTACCGTGAAAAAGTCCATGGCCGCGATTGCTTCACGGTGATTCCTTAAGAACGTCAGCCAGCGCTGGTCGGGATCTGGAGTTTTCTTGAACTTGCGAAGCCATCGCGAGACTGTGGGTTCCGAGACAACGAAGCCCAGTTTGAGCAACTCGCCGTGGATGCGTGGTGCTCCCCAAGTCGGGTTCTCCGCCGCCATGCGGAAGATCAAAGTCCGGATCTCTTGCTTAACACGCTTTCTGCCTCCTAGTCGCTTCGTCCGCGAAAGCCAGCTCCAGTACAGCTGGAAGCTCGCCCGATGCCATTTCACAACCGTTCTTGGGGTGACGAGAACCAACGAGTCTTTCCATCCCGACCAGAGTCTCCGTAAGGCAATCCAGAACATCTTGTGGACGGTCGATAGTCGACGATGAGGTCGTTTGGTGTGTAGTGCCAACAGTTGTTGGCGGAGAGCCATATTTTCCAGGATCAAATCCCGACGGGGGCTGAAGGCGCCAAAGATCCAGCCGATCAAGTGTCGCAGGCAAGGGATCATGACAAAAAACTTTATCGCACCGCCTAACGGCACGTCTTTCAAAGTTGTTCATTCTAAAAATGTGTGAAGTTTTGACAAGGCACAGTCGGCCTGCTTTTGACTACCGCGATTCTGGTCGAGTTCCAATTTATCGACAACGTTGAGGTGTCGCATGAATTTACCCGATGCGCCGATTGCAACCGAGGGCTTCTTCGCCACGCATTTCTTCACTGTGAGGGATCAGGAAAAGTCGAAGGACTTCTATGTCCGTATTCTTGGCGGGAGAGTAGTCAAAGCCGGAAAACCCCTGCTATATCAAGCTAGCTAACACCTGGATGATTCTGAATTCCGGAGGTGGTCCAACTCCCGACAAGCCGGAGGTCATTCTCGAAACACCATCGGATCTCAACAGAGTGAATACTTTTCTCAATTTGCGTGTCGCCGACATTTGGGCTTGCTACAAACAATGGAGTGAGAAAGGGGCGTTCTTTCTCACTAAGCCGCTCGATAACCACGGCTGGGAGTGGCGTTGCTACATGCGTGACCCCGATGGGTACCTCATCGAGGTCGGCCAATACACTCAAATCGCGCTTGACCATTTCAAAACCCACACCACCATCTCGTATAAGCACGAGTGAACTCGATGACAGAGAACACCGTCACGAGGCAAACGCAATATTGTGTCCAGAAACTCCGCGATGCTCGCTTGTGACAGGACGATCGGCAATCCGGACATTGAACGCCAGAATTGGGACGAGCAATCTGACAATGCGGCGCCTGTTGCCTGCGAAAGCGATCACAAACTATGGTCCAATTATGGTCCAGTAATTGTTTCTCACCGCTCTAACACCCTTCAGGGAGCAAAACCGTGTCGCGTGGTTTCAGTTAGTGCAAATGGGGTGTTGTCCCGGCACTCTCGGGCAGTTTCGGACACAGCAGGGAAGCGGCGGGAACGGAAGGGAACAGTCCGGCAAAAGCGCAGCAATATATGCGGGGGCGTAGTTCAGTTGATTAGAACGCCTTACAGTTACAGTCACCCAGGAGGTCGCGGGTTCGAGTTTCGTCGCTTCCGCCATTCTTCCTAGAAGTTGTCGTCGCATCGCTCCGAGATCTCATCTGGGTAGACCAATGCGGTGCAGGAGGTCTTGGAAACGCGAGTCGGAGCGGAGAGGGTCAAAGCCAGGCCGCAGCAGGACACCCGGATTAAATCGATCCTCGTAGCCTTTTTTGAGCCAATTCAAGGCTTGATCCGCATCTCCTAGAGATGCATAGATCATAGCAATCTCCGAACTATTCGAATGACTAGGCATCGAGCGCTTCTTCAGATCGCTCAGCAGTTTTAACGCCTCGCTCTTCTTGCCGGATGCAGCATAGGCGCGAGCCAAATTTGCTACGCACGTCGGGCTACCCTCAGAAAGCTGGACCGCTTTCCGCAATTCTGCGACCGCTTCGTCGTACATGTGTTTTCCGAGATACGCCTGCGCGAGTTGATTGTGTGCGAGGGCAAAATTACCATCCATTTCGATCGTCTTGCGGCTCTGTCGTATGGATTCGTCATAAGAGTGCGCCAGGACGAGGAGTTCTGCCAAATCGGCGTTGATAATAAGAGATAGTGGATCCAATTCTTCCGCTCTTCTCATCTCTACAATCGCGTCATCATATCGACCCAAGAGACTCAAGTGCCAGGCATACCAATGGTGAGCAGTTGCGTAGCTTGGACTCAGTTCAATGGCCCGCCGGAATTCTTTTCCACCGGAGTCCAAATCCCAGTCGAACCCATCCAAGACGAATGCGAGCGAATTGTGAGCTTCACCTTGCGTGCTGTCCAATTCCAGAGCTTTGATGGCCGCCGCCTTCGCTTTCGGCAGTGCCTCCTTGGAGGGCATTACTGCATACTGCCAGTCTCCCAATAGAGCGTAGGTGTCGGCTAGCCCGGCATAAGCCTGGGCGTATTTCGGGTCCTCTTCGATTGCCTGGTTGAAATAAGCCAGGGCAACCTTCAAACCATCCGCGGTTCGCTTATTCCAGAAGTAGCGCCCCTTGAGATATGACTGGTAACCTTCCGGATTAACAGCGTTCGCCTTTTTTAACGCAACCTGTTCTTGTGGAGTCACTTCGATCCGAATCTGTTCGGCAATCACCCTAGCCACTTTTTTCTGGAGTGCTAACGTATCACGCAGATTGCCTTCATAACTCTCGGCCCACAAGTGCTTGTCGGCTGGCGCCAGGATCAACTGAGCCGTGATTCGGACCTGCTCGCCCGACCGCAGCACCGTGCCTTCCACAACAGCATCTACGTTCAACTCGCGCGCGATCTCCGGGAGAGGCTTGCGCACGTGTTTATAAGCCATCACGGAGGTGCGGGAGATCACCCGTAAAGCCCTGATCTGTGCCAGATCCGTAATCAGTTCATCGGTCATTCCATCGGCGAAATAATCCTGCGAAGCATCGCCAGAGAGGTTGTCCAGCGGAAGCACGGCCAAGGATCGGATGCCCGTCGGCG
>Ga0126372_10001177_pt1 | contig 10415 bp, 8 predicted proteins | sample PanSoiMetaPlot_6_FD_92762 | JGI IMG/M metagenome (GOLD analysis project Ga0126372, IMG submission 92762) | Tropical forest soil microbial communities from Panama - MetaG Plot_6 | ecosystem: Environmental > Terrestrial > Soil > Tropical forest > Bulk soil | place: Panama | collected 2016-02-17
CGGTCTTCACGCTGATGAACGACCGGCTGCCGCTCGAGGGCGTAATGCCGATGCACTGCTCGGCGAACGTCTCGCAGGACGGCAAGGACGTCGCGGTCTTCTTCGGCCTCTCGGGTACCGGCAAGACGACACTTTCGGCCGATCCAGCGCGAATGCTGATCGGGGACGACGAGCACGGCTGGGGCGACGAGGGCGTCTTCAACTTCGAGGGCGGCTGCTACGCCAAGACGATCAAGCTTTCGTCCGAAGCCGAACCCGAGATCTGGAAGGCCTCCCACAGCTTCGGCACCGTGCTCGAGAACGTCGTCGTCGACGAGCGTGGCGTGCTCGACATGGACGACGACTCCAAGACAGAGAACACCCGCGCGGCATACAAGCTCGAGCAGATCGCGAACGCGTTGCCAGCGAAGCGCGCCGGCCATCCCCGCTCGGTGATCTTCCTCGCCGCCGACGCCTTCGCGATCCTGCCTCCGATCGCACGCCTCAGCCGCGAGCAGGCGCTCTTCTTCTTCCTTTCCGGTTACACCTCGAAGCTCGCCGGTACAGAGCTTGGCGTGACCGAGCCCCAGCCGACCTTCTCGACGTGCTTCGGCGCACCGTTCTGGCCGCAGCGGCCGACGGTCTACGCGAATCTGCTCGGCGAGAAGCTCGACCGGCACGACGCAACCGTCTGGCTGATCAATACCGGCTGGACGGGCGGCCCGTTCGGCGAGGGCCAGCGGATGCCGATCCAGGCCACGCGTGCGCTACTCGGCGCGGTGCTCTCAGGCGAGCTGGGAGGCGTCGAGTTCCGGACGGACACGGTCTTCGGGTTCGAGGTGCCGCTGACCGCTCCCGGCGTCGACGAGTCGCTGCTCGATCCGCGCTCGACCTGGGCCGATCCCGAGGCATACGACCGGAAGGCGCGCGAGCTCGCCAAGATGTTCGCCGACAACTTCGCGACGAAGCACGCGGACGCCCCGGCCGAGGTCGCTGCGGCCGCACCGAAGCCCTAGTCAGGGCAGGCGCTGCCAGCTGGGCTCGGTGTTGACGATCGCGCATTCCCCGCAGGCGTGGGTGACGATGCGCCGAGTCGAGCCGTCCGGTCGGCTCACATAGAGCTGGTAGCTCGAGGCGCCGTGGAAGCCGCCCTCGCCCACGTATGCGATCCACTGGCCGTCCGGCGACCAGACCGGATCTTGCTCGTCGCGCTCCGGCGTGGTCGTGACCTGTCGGACGTCGCTGCCGTCCGCGTTCATCACGTACACGTCGGACCGGAACGTGTCAGGGCTCTTTGCGAACAGGATGCGATTTCCGTCCGGTGACCAATCTGGATCGAAGTCCTCGGCACCGGGATCGCTGCTGAGGTCGGTCAAGGTCCCACCGTTGGCCGGGATGACGATGATGCTCGCTCCCTCGGTCGAGTCGTCGAAGCGAGAGAATGCGATCTCGCTCCCATCCGGAGACCAGGACGGGCTCGTGTCCTTTCCACCCGTCAGCTGCCGGCGGTGGCGCCCGTCGACTCCGACGATCGAAATGCCCTGCGGAGAGTCGTCCAGGCTCCTGACGGTGAATACGATTTCCTTGCCGTCCGGCGACCAGCCGGGCTCGGTCTCGTCGATGCCGGGTGTGCGCGTGAGTCGCCGCTGGTGACTGCCGTCGGCGCGCATCAGCCAGAGATCGCTCTGCTTGAAGGAGCGCACGAAGACGATCCTCCGGCCGTTCGGCGAATACGCCGGCGACAAGCTGCTCGCCTTGCGGTTGCGCGTGAGCAGACGGCGGTTAGTCCCGCGCGCGATCATCGTGTAGATCTGCCCCGCTCCGGATTCGCCGACGTGCTCGAAGGCGATCCGGCCGTTGTGCACCTGAGACGCTGCGCTCAAGGCTGATGCGCCGATTGCGAGCGGGAGTAGAACAGTGACGAGAAGCGAGCCTCGCAGCACGGCCGAATGTTGGCAAAGCCGTCCAATAAGCTTCTAACGGTGCCTGGCCCGGGCGCGGCCCTCGCGGGCTCGCAACCTCCACTTCCGTCCCTCCTCCTTCCGCAGCAGGATGTCGTGGCGCATCGCGATCGCGCGCAGCTCGCGCTGGAGCTTGCGCCAGCTGTGCAGGCGCTCGCCCGGTAGGTCACCGGACTCAACCGCTGCGAGGACGGCGCATTCGGGCTCGTGCGCGTGTGTGCAGTCGGCGAAGCGGCAGTCCGCTGCGAGCTCTTCGATGTCCGCGAAGGTCGAATCCAGAGCGGCCGAGTCGACGTCCCAGAGCTGCAGCTCTCGGAGGCCGGGTGTGTCGATCACCAGACCGCCGCCGGGCAGCACGAGCAGCTGCCGGTGCGTCGTGGTGTGCCGGCCCTCGTCGTCGTCCTCGCGAGTCTCCTGCGTCGCCATCGTCTCCTCGCCGAGCCACCGGTTGACGAGCGTCGACTTGCCGACGCCGGAGGAGCCGAGCAGGACCGCCGTGGAGCCGGCTCCGATCCGCGCGCGCAGCGCGTCGCACCCCTGCCCGGTCACGGCCGAGACGACGTGCACCGGGACGCCGAGCGCGACGGCCTCCACCTCCGCGACCAGCGGCCACGGGTCGTCGAGCCGGTCGGCCTTCGTGAGCACGATCTCGGGCGCGGCGCCGCTCTCCCAGAGCGTGACGAGATACCGCTCGATGCGCCGCGGCTCGAGGTCAGGCCCCAGTGACGAGACGGCAAACGCGACGTCGACGTTCGCGGCGAGTGTCTGCGCAGTGGTGGTGAGACCGGCCGCGTTGCGCACGATGGCGCTGCGGCGCGGTAGGACCGAGCGGACGAGGCCGTCGGAGAGGCCGACCCAGTCGCCGGCACCGACGTCGAGGCCTTCGTGCACGAGCCGCCCCGGCAGGCGGGAGCGGACGGGGCCGGCCTCCGTCCAGACGTCGAAGGCGCCGCGGTGGACAGCCGCGACGCGGCCCGGCACGAGGTCGGGCTCCAGGTTTTCGGCGAGCTCGGGGTTCCAGCCGAGCTCGCGCAAGTCAAATCCAGGCAACGCAAAGCTCCTTCACACGAGATGGGACGCCGTGCGTCCCTCCGCTGAGGAGCGCCGGCGCTAGGTCAGAAGGACCGAGGAGGCGGCAAACGCAATCGTCATTTGTTCGAACCTCCTCTTCGCCGGGGACGGACGCAGGTTACGGCGGCCACGCGTGGACGTCAAATCCCCGAACCTCATCGAGCTAACTTCCGCGCGAAGCACCGCTGCCGTGCGGTTGCATTGGCGAAATGCGCGGCAGAGTGGTAGGAATCCCGCGCGATGCGCAGTGAGGACGCCCAACCGCTTCGGATTCCTGCGAGCCGTCCGGAGCGTGGCCCGGTGGCACCGGCGCGCCGAACCGACGAGCTCGACCGCAGGATCATCGAAGCGCTACAGGCGAATGGACGCGAGTCGTTCCGAGCGATCGCCGCGCGCGTCGGGGTTTCGGAAGCGACCGTTCGCGCTCGTTACGGACGGCTGACGACGGAGGGCATCCTCCAGGTCGTCGCCGTCACGAATCCACTCGGACTCGGCTACGAGCAGGCTCTGGTCGGCGTCAAGACGGCCGGCTCGTCGGAGCAGGCAGCGGACGCGATCGCTCGCTGGCCCGAGGCGGACTACGTGATTGCGACGGCAGGGCAGTTCGATCTCGTCGTCGAACTGGTTGCCACCGACAGACGTCACCTGCTCGACCTGACCAGCCGGCTGCGCGCGCTGCCGGATGTCGTCTCGACCGAGACCTTCATGTACCTGGAGATGTGGAAGCAGCTCTACGACTGGGGAAGTGGCATGCCAAAGGAGGAAACGACCAGATGAGCATCACCCAGAGCGCGACGTCCGCGAGCGATCTCAGCCGTTTGGCGAACGACCATCTCTGGCTCCACTTCACACGCATGGGCGGGTACGACCCGCCGATCATCGTGCGCGGCGACGGCTGCTACCTCGAGGACGCCAACGGCAAGCGCTACCTCGACGCGCTCGCCGGGCTCTTCTGCGTCAACATCGGCTACGGCTTCGGTGAGGAGATGGGCCAGGCGGCCCTGGAGCAGATGCGCGAGCTCCCGTTCTATACGAACTGGTCGTACTCGCATCCACGCGCGATCGAGCTGGCGGCCGAGGTCGCATCGCTCGCGCCCGGCGACCTCAACCGGGTCTTCTTCGTCAACGGCGGCTCGGAGGCGGTCGAGGCGGCCTGGAAGCTCGCGCGCCAGTACTACCAGGCACGCGGTACGAAGCGTGTCCGCACCGACACCGGCGGGCTCGACGCCGAGATCCGCCACGACGAGCACCTCGCCTCGCCGCCCGGACGCCGCTACAAGGCGATCGCGCGCGAGGTCGCCTACCACGGCACGACGTTCGGCGCCCTCTCGATCAACGGCATCGCCTCGTTGCGGGTCCCCTTCGAGCCGCTCGTCCCGGAGGTGCGGCACGTCTCGAACACGAACCGCTACCACCGGCCGCTCGAGGAGACGGAGGAGCAGTTCACGGAGTTCCTGCTCGACGAGCTCGAGCGGACGATCATCTCGATGGGCCCGGAGACGGTCTGTCTCGTGCACATGGAGCCGGTGCAGAACGCCGGGGGCTCGTTCATGCCGCCCGCCGGCTACTGGCGCGGCGTGCGCGAGATCTGCGACCGCTACGACATCCTTCTGTCGGCCGACGAGGTGATCACGGCCTTCGGCCGCCTCGGGCACTGGTTCGCGTCCGAGCGCTTCGACATCCGACCCGACATCATCACGTGCGCAAAGGGTCTCTCCTCCTCGTACGCCGCGATCGGCGCGGTCGTCGCCACCGACCGCGTGATGGAGCCGTTCCTCCACGAGACCTCGATGTACGCGCACGGCATCACGTTCGGCGGGCACCCGGTGATGAGCGCGATCGCGCTCAAGAACATCGAGATCATGAAGCGGGAGCGGATCCTGGAGCACGTGCTCGGCACCGAGGACGCCTTCCGCTCGACGCTCGCCCAGCTGCTCGACCTGCCGATCGTCGGCGATCTGCGCGGTGCCGGCTTCTTCTACGCCATCGAGCTGGTCAAAGACAAGGAAACGCGAGAGACTTTCACCGATGAGGAGTGCGAGACTCTCCTCCGTGGCTTCCTCTCGCCGCGGCTGTTCGAGAAAGGGCTCATCTGCCGGGCCGACGACCGCGGCGACCCCGTCGTACAGATCTCGCCCCCTCTCGTCGCGAGCCAGGCAGAATTCGACGAGATGACGGGCATCCTGGGCGACGTCCTCGCCGAGGCGTGGGAGCAGCTGCATTGACCGTCGAGGCGGTTCCCCCGCCCGCGGCGCCGGCCGCGACCGAGTACGACATCCGACTGATCGGACTGACGAAGCGCTTCGACGACGTCGTCGCAGTCGACGGCATCTCTCTCGACATCGACCGCGGCCACTTCTTTGCTCTGCTCGGCCCTTCGGGCTGCGGCAAGACGACAACGCTCCGGATGATCGGCGGCTTCGAGGAACCGACTGAAGGACGGATCGAGCTGGGCGGCGTCGACGTCGCCCCGTTGCCGCCCTACAAGCGCGACGTGAACACGGTCTTCCAGTCGTACGCGCTCTTTCCGCACCTCTCGATCTTCGAGAACGTGGCCTTCGGACTGCGACGCCGGGGCGTCAGGAAGGGCGAGTTGCGGACGCGGGTGATCGAGTCCCTCGAGCTCGTCGGCCTCGCCGGGCTCGAGCGACGCAAGCCGCGGCAGCTCTCCGGCGGCCAGCAACAACGGATCGCGCTCGCCCGCGCGCTCGTGAATCGGCCGCGGGTGCTGCTGCTCGACGAACCTCTCGGTGCGCTCGATCTCAAGCTCCGCAAGGAGATGCAGCTCGAGCTGAAGCGCATCCAGTCCGAGGTCGAGATCACCTTCGTCCACGTCACGCACGACCAGGAAGAGGCCATGACCATGGCCGACCGGATCGTGATCATGAACAGCGGCCGCATCGAGCAACTCGGCACACCGAGCGAGCTCTACGAATCGCCGCGGACAGCGTTCGTCGCCAGCTTCCTCGGCGTCTCCAATCTCCTCGAGGGCCAGGTCGTGAGCGAGGGCAGCGTCAAGCTGGTCGACGGAACGATTGTCCAGGTGCCCCGAGAGGCGCTCGCCGGCAGAGCGGGCGACGTCGAGATCGGGGTCCGGCCGGAAAAGCTTCGACTTGGAGGAGAGGAAGCGAATTCGCTGTCGGGAACCGTCACCGAGAGCGCATACATCGGAGTCTCGACGCAGTACATCCTCGAGACGCCGGCCGGTCCGATGACCGTGTACGTCCAGAACGACCGCCCGGGGGGCCAGGTTGCGACAGGGGAGCGACTCACGCTCAGCTGGAGCCCGGAAAGCACCTTTGTCGTCGACGCTCAGGAGGGCGCGAACAATGACTGATCACATCTCCCGGAGGACATTTCTTCGCCGCGCTGCGGCCAGCGGATCGCTCCTCACCGTTCCCGGCCTTCTTGCGGCCTGCGGCGGCGGAGGCGGAAGCGGCGGAGGCACTTCGACCGTCACGAACAAGCTCGCCAAGACGCTCCACTTCTCGAACTGGCCGTACTACATGGACACGAACAAGAAGAACCACACGAACCCGTCCCTCGTCGAGTTCCAGAGGAGGTACGGCGTCAACGTCGACTACGTCGAGGACATCAACGACAACGCAGGCTTCTACAACTCCAAGCTCCGGCCAGCGTTGAGCCGCGGGCAGTCGACCGGGCGCGACATCGTCGTACTGACGGACAACGATCGCTATCTCGGGCTGATGCTGAAGCAGGGCTGGGCGGAGAAGCTCGACAAGAGCGCGATCCCGAACATCAAGAACCTCATCGACGTCCAGAAGCACCCGAGCTTCGATCCCAACCGCGACTACACGCTGCCGTGGCAGTCGGGCATGACGGGCATCGCCTACAACAAGACGCTCACCGACCCCGTGCTGTCGATCGACGACCTGTTCGGGAACCCGAAGCTCAAGGGCAAGATCACCTGCCTCAACGACATCGGCGACGCGATGACGCTCGTGATGCTCTCGAACGGCGACGACCCGGCGCACGTGACCGACAAGACATGGAACGCCGCCTTCAACCGGATCAAGCAGGCCTCCGACAGCGGCCAGATCCGCTCGTTCACCGGCAACGACTATGGACCCCCGCTCGCCAGGGGTGACCTCTCGGCCGCGATGTCCTGGTCGGGGGACATCCCCCAGCTCGCCAGCCCGCACATCGTCTGGAACGTGCCAAAGGACGGCGGGGCGATCTGGACCGACAACATGCTGATCCCCAAGGGCGGCGACGTCTACACCGCCTCCGTGTACATGAACTACGTCTACGACCCAAAGGTGCAGGGTCTGATGGAGGCCGGCGACCCGAGCCGGAACATCGTCGGGATCTACTACATCCCGCCGGTCAAGGGTGCGGGAGTGTGGGCCAAGAAGTTCAACCCTCCCGTCGGAAGCAACCCGCTCATCTTCCCCTCGACCGAGACGCTCAACAAGATGCACCTCTTCGACAACGCCGCGCTGAACAACGAGAAGTACCTGACCCAGTGGAACAACCTCATCTCGGGGTAGCGAGCTGGGCCTCTTCCACCGACATAGGGGGCTGACGCCCTACCTGCTGCTCGCGCCGGGGTTGCTCTGGCTGGCGATCTTCTTCGTCGTCCCGCTCGGCTACCTCGCCTACCAGTCGCTTGAGTCGGGGAACGTCGACTTCGGCTACGCCTTCACATGGGCTTGGGGGAACTACTGGACTGCCATCCGTGACTACCGGACGCAGTTCATCCGTTCGATCGAGTTCGCCGGCATCGCGACCGTCATCGCGTTCGTCGTGAGCTACCCGGTGGCGTACTGGATCGCATTCCGCGGCGGCCGCTGGAAGAACCTGCTGCTGCTCTGCATCATCGCGCCGTTCTTCGTCACCTACTTGATCCGGACGCTCGCCTGGGAGACCATCCTGTCCGACCACGGCTTCGTCGTCCGGACGCTCGGCAACCTCCACCTGCTCGGGGTTCTCGGCCAGAACGGCCACATCCTCAGCACCGGGACCGCGGTGGTCGCGGGGATCACCTACAACTTCCTCCCGTTCATGGCCCTGCCGCTGTACGTCTCGCTGGAGCAGATCGATCCGCGGCTCATCGAGGCAGCCGAGGACCTCTACGCCAACAAGATCCGCGCCTTCCTGCGAGTGACCTTTCCGCTCTCGCTCCCCGGCGTCGTCGCCGGGACGCTCCTCACCTTCATCCCTGCAGCCGGCGACTTCATCAACGCCCAGTTGCTGGGTGGCACTCAGAACCACATGATCGGGAACGTGATCCAGTCGAAGTTCCTCGAGCTGAGCGACTATCCGTCGGCGGCTGCGATGTCGTTCATCCTCATGGGCGCGATCCTCGCCTTCGTCGCGATCTACGCACTGATCGTCGGTACCGAGCAGTTGACGGGGACAGCGGTTTGAGTGCCGTGGCCGTTCAGAGGAGCCGGCCCAAGCGCGGCGTCCTCGCCTCGACCTGGACGTTCGTGAAGCGCAATGTTCTGACCGCCTACTCGATTCTCTTCTTCATCTACCTGCTTCTGCCGATCGCGGTGGTCGTGGTCTTCTCGTTCAACAACCCGGTCGGCAAGTTCAACTACGTCTGGCAGGGCTTCACGTGGGACAACTGGCGCTACTGGAACGGAGTTCCAGGCATCCAGAGCGCGATCGAGCTCTCGCTCGAGGTCGCCCTGGTCGCGAGCCTCGTCGCGACCGCGTTCGGCACGATGATCGCGCTGGCACTCGTCCGCTACAGGTTCCGCTTCCGCGCCGCGACGAACATCCTGATCTTCCTGCCGCTCTCGACGCCCGAGATCGTCCTCGGCGCCTCGCTGCTGACGCTCTTCCTGAATTTCACGTTCGTCCCGTTCGGCTTCATAACGATCCTCATCGCGCACGTGATGTTCTGCGTCAGCTTCGCCGTCGTCACGGTCAAGGCGCGGCTGATCGGCTTCGACCGCCACCTCGAGGAGGCCGCGATGGACCTGGGCGCCAACGAGTGGACGACCTTCCAAAAGGTGACGCTGCCGCTGATCGTGCCCGCAGTCCTGGCGGCGTTCCTCCTCTGCTTCGCGATCTCCGTTGACGATTTCGTCGTGACGTACTTCGTCTCGGGCTCGTCCGTCACGTTCCCGATCTACGTCTGGGGTGCGGCGCGCGTCGGGGCTCCCGCCCAGGTGAACGTGATCGGCACCGCCATCTTCGTGATCGCGATCTCGGGCGCGCTCGCGAACGTGCTGATCCAGATGCGCCGCGAGAAGCACGCTTGAGTCTCGCCTCCGTCGAGCCGCGACTGCCTTCGTGGTGGCTCGAGGACGCACTGGCGCGGGAGGGCAACCCGGAGCCTGCAGCGGCGCTCTCGGGCGACACGACCGCGGACGTCGCAATCGTCGGCGGCGGCTATACGGGTCTCTGGACGGCGCTCGCGCTGCGCGAGCGCGCGCCCGATCTGGGCATCACGCTGGTCGAGGCCGAGATCTGCGGACACGGCCCGAGCGGCCGTAATGGCGGCTTCGTTCACGGCTACTGGGCCTCGCTCCCCGGGATCCTCGCCGTGCTCGGCGACGAGCGGGGACTCGAGCTTGCGGTCGCCGGGGAGCAGATCATCCCGGGTATCCGCGCCTGGGCGGAGGGGCGCGGCGAGGACGTGTGGCTGGTCCAAGCCGGGATGCTCGAGGCGTCGGCAGCGCCGGCTCAGGACGGCTCCGTCGGGAAGGCCGCGGCCGCTGCGGCGCGGGTGGGGCGGCCCGACCAGATCGTCGCACTGACGCCCGAAGAGGTGGCGCAAAGAGTCTCATCGCCCGTCTTTCGGGGCGGCGTCTTCTACCCCGAGTGCGCAACCGTTCATCCGGGTCTGCTGGTGCGGGCGCTGCGGCGGGCGGCGCTCGACGCCGGCGTCCGGGTGCACGAGGGGACGCGGGTGACCGGCGTGCGTGCGGGCTCGCCGAACGAGCTCGAGACTCCGGGCGGGACTCTCCGCGCGCCCGAGGTCGTGCTCGCGACCAACGCAGCGCTGACGGGCTGGAGTCCCGCAGGGCGCAACCTGACGAACTTCGGCTCGTACGTCGTCCTGACCGAGCCCGCACCCGAGGCGCTCGCGGAGATCGGCTGGACGGGCGGCGAGGCGATCGTCGACGGGCGCATGTTCCTTCACTACTTCCGCACGACCAAGGACGGGCGTGTGCTCATGGGCAGCGGCAGCGGGCCGATCGGCTTCGGGGGCCGCATCGACGACCGCTTCTCGCTGGATCAACCGACCGCCGCGCGGGCTGAGGCCGGCCTGCGCCGTCTCTTGCCCGGCCTCGCTGGCGTTCCCGTCGAGCGCGCGTGGGGCGGTCCGATCGACGTCTCGGCCGACCATCTGCCCTTCTTCCGCACGAATCCGGGGACGCGAATCCATTACGGCGCCGGCTATTCGGGTCACGGTGTTGGCCCCGC
>Ga0126372_10001179_pt1 | contig 10406 bp, 8 predicted proteins | sample PanSoiMetaPlot_6_FD_92762 | JGI IMG/M metagenome (GOLD analysis project Ga0126372, IMG submission 92762) | Tropical forest soil microbial communities from Panama - MetaG Plot_6 | ecosystem: Environmental > Terrestrial > Soil > Tropical forest > Bulk soil | place: Panama | collected 2016-02-17
ACCGGCGCCGCTCCGCTGCGGGTCATGGTTGGCAAATCGCTGCTCATCAATACCAGCGAACGCCTCAAGCGCGTTTCCGTAACCGACCCAGGCGTCGCCGACATTGAAGTCGTCACACCGACGCAAGTTCTCGTCCACGGCCGCTCCGCCGGCGAAGTTTCACTGCTCATCTGGGACGAGCTCGAACGCTCCCGCAGCTTCGACCTGCGCGTCGATGTCGATGTGACCGCCGCCGCCGAGGAAGAGAAGAGCGTCTTTCCCGACGAACAGATCACCGTCACCCCGTCGCGTTCCGCCATCGTGCTTTCCGGGCACGTGTCTGATGAGACCGTCGCCCAGCGCGCGGGCAAGATCGCGGAAGCCTATTCCAAGAATGTCGTCAACGTCCTGACCTTCGGCCCCAAGGGCGCGCAGGAAGTTCTCCTTGAAGTAAAGTTCGCCGAAGTCGACCGCACTGCGTTGACGCAGGTCGGCTTTAATTTCTTTGCTCCCGGACTCGGCAACACGGTCGCCACTAGCCAAACCGGGCAATTCGGGTCGGTGTCCATCCATAACACCGCGACCACAACGACCACGAACGGTGGCACATCAACTACGACCACCACCAGTACGCCCCCGACCGTCAACATCAGCGACTTTTTGAATCTCTTCGTCGCTCGCACCGATCTCAACATCGGCGTCGTCATCAAGGCGCTGCAAGCAAAGAATCTCCTGCAAATTCTCGCCGAGCCCAACCTGATCGCCGTTAATGGCAAAGAAGCTAGTTTCCTCGCAGGCGGAGAATTTCCGTTTCCCATCGTGCAGCCCAGCCAAGGCTTTACGGCTGTCACAATTCAGTTCAAGGAGTTTGGCGTCAAGTTGAAGTTCACCCCGGTGATCATGCCCAGCGGCAACATTCACCTGAAGGTTGTTCCAGAGGTCAGCACCCTCGACTTCACCAACGCGCTGCAGATTTCCGGCTTCCTTATTCCCGCTCTTAGCACGCGCCGCGCCGATACCGAATTCGAATTGCAGGATGGCCAGAGCTTTGTCATCGCGGGCCTCATCGACAATCGCGTCACCAACATCGCGAACAAAATTCCCGGCCTCGGCGATATCCCGATCCTCGGCAATCTGTTCAAGAGCAAGAGTTTCCAGAAGAGCAAGGGCGAACTCATGGTGCTCTGCACCGTACGCAAGATTTCGCCCGAGATGAAGGCCCCCGCGGGACCAGCCGATCCGGTGCCTTTCCTGGATAATGACAAGTTCGACGGGAAGAAGCCTGAGGGAAAGTAGTTTCGTGCCATGCCAGAGCTTTCGGTAGTCATCGTCGCCAGTGATAGCGAGCAGCGCGCCGTTCTGCAGGTGTTGGTCGATGGCACTAGTGTCGCCCGCACCTCGCATTCCGCTCCCAGCTATCCGGTGGCCGGCACCGATCCCCTGATCCCGCGCATCCGTGGTCTGAACCCCGACGTCATCCTCGTCGACGTGCCGATCAACAATCCGACCGCCGCATTGCACGCCATCGAATTGCTCCGTCACGAGCTGACCGAAACCGCCGTGTTCGCTATCGGCAGCATGTCGCAGCCGCAGGTCATCGTGAGCGCCATGCGCGCAGGCGCAAAAGAATTCATCGAGCGTCCCACGACGACCACCGATTTACTCGAAGCTTTCATTCGGCTTTCATCGACGCAGCGCAAGGTAAAGCGCGAAGGCCCGCGCGCCAAGACCTTCACAGTCGTAAATGCCAAGGGCGGCAGCGGAGCGACCACCGTCGCCGTGAATCTGGCCCTGGCACTCCAGGCGGCTTACGGCAACGTCGCCCTGGTGGACCTCGCACCGCTCGGACACGCGATCCTGCATCTCAACGTGAAAGCTCCGTTTACGGTCGCCGACGCGATCCGCAACCTCCACCGCATGGATAGCTCCCTGCTCGAAAGCTTCATGACGCGCCACCCCGGCGGACTTCAACTCCTTGCCGGGGCCAACACTCCTGCTGTGAGTGAACCGAGCAGTGCCGAGTACGCGCGTCTCTTCGACCTGCTGGCGGGACATTTCCGCTATGTGGTGGTCGACAATTCTTCGCGGCTGGACAGCGCCACCCGGCTGGTAGGAAATCTTTCAGAGGCCATCCTGCTCGTCGCGCACGTCGATGTGGCGTCTCTTTGGAGTGCCTTCCGTGTCGTGCAGTTCTTGGGAGAGAATGCCGGGCGCGAGCGCGTGAAATTGGTATTGAACCGCTTCCGCAAAATTCCCGGCTTTCACGAAAGCGACGCCGAGACCGCTTCGGGCGCAACACTGCTGTGGCGCGTCCCCAATCAGTATTTCGCAGTATCGAGCGCCATCGATCGCGGCATTCCGCTCATGCAGCAGAATCACACGGAGATCGCGCGCTCGTTTACCGGGCTGGCTACGGCGTTGACCAAGGACGACGACGACGTAAAGCGTTCCGCCTGGTCTTTGTTTAAAACGGTTTAGGAATCCCAATGCCAAATTTGCAGCAATTCGAGCGTGCCGAATACCAGCAGGTAAAGGCCGATCTGCACCGCAAGATCCTGGATCGCCTCGATCTGGAAAAGTTGGGCCGAACCAATAGTGAGACGGCACGTGAGGAAGTTCTCGTCCTCATCCGGACTTCGGTCAACAGCGAGGCCGTACCCCTCAGTTTCGCCGAACGCGAACGACTAGCCCGCGAAATCCTTGATGAGATCTTCGGCCTCGGCCCGCTCGAGCAACTGCTCAAAGACCCGAGCATCTCCGATATCCTCGTCAACCGCTTCGACAAGGTCTATATCGAACGCGCGGGCCGCCTTGAGCCAACCGGCCTCTCGTTCAAAGACAACCAGCACCTGATGCAGATCATCGACCGCATCGTCTCGCGCGTCGGCCGCCGCATCGACGAATCCTCGCCCATGGTCGACGCCCGCTTGGCTGATGGCTCCCGCGTCAACGCCATCATCCCGCCACTCGCCATTGACGGGGCCTGCCTCTCGATCCGCCGTTTCGGCCGCGACCCGATCACTGCCCGCCAGATGATCGAGAACAAGAGTCTCACCGAGCCTATGCTCGAATTGCTCTCAGCCATGGTGAAAGGCCGCCTCAATCTTCTGATCTCCGGGGGAACCGGCGCAGGTAAAACGACAGTCCTCAACGTTCTCTCGGGATACATCCCGAACAGCGAGCGCGTAGTCACCATTGAAGACGCCGCCGAACTCCAGATGAAGCAGGAGCACGTGGTGCGTCTTGAAACCCGCCCGCCCAACATCGAAGGCAAGGGTGCTATCCGCCAGCGGCAACTCGTCATTAACAGTCTCCGTATGCGTCCCGACCGTATCGTAGTGGGCGAGGTGCGCGGCGAAGAAGCCTTCGACATGTTACAGGCCATGAACACCGGCCACGAAGGCTCGCTGACCACGGTGCACGCCAACTCGCACCGCGACGCTCTCTCCCGTATCGAAAACATGGTTTCAATGGCCAACCTGAGCATTTCCGAGCGCGCTGTCCGTCACCAGATCTCCTCCGCCGTTCACGCCGTCATCCAGGTTGCCCGTCTCTCTGACGGCACCCGCAAGATCATCAGCATCTCCGAGATCACCGGCATGGAAACCGACATTATTTCGATGCAGGACATCTTTGTATTCGACCGCCTCGGCATCGACGAGAGCGGCAAGGTGCGCGGGATGTTCCGCGCCACCGGAATCCGTCCGAAATTTGCCGAGCGGTTAGCCACCGCCGGCTGCCGTTTGCGCCCAGGCTTGTTCGAGTCGCGTGTGGAGGTCTAGGCAGAGGTTCACACCATGGCTCTGATTGCTATTTTGATTTTTGTGGTCGTTTCGCTGGGTGCGTTCGTCGTCATTTCTCTTCTCGATGAACGCCAATCCCGCGCCCGCGTGCTTCGCGACCGTCTCGCTTCCACTAGCGAGGGGGGCGAGGCTACCCCCCTGGAAGACATCGCCCTGCTGCGCGACGAGAAGGTCAGCGAGATCCCGGCGCTCGACAATCTGCTGCGACGTTCCGATCGCGTGTCGGCGTTGCAAAAGACGCTGTCGCAGGCAGACATCAAAACCCGCGCCGGGAACTTCATCCTGCTCTGCTTCGGCTGTGGATGCCTTGCAGCCTTCGTCGTTTACTTTGCCGCCAATAAGGTTCTGATATTTGCGTGGGTTGGATTCCTTTTGGGCTGTTTTGTGCCGTATGCTTACGCAAATTTCCAGCGCACCAAGCGCTTCAACGAATTCGAGGAACTTTTTCCGGAAGCCATCGATACTCTCGCCCGCGCCGTCCGCGCGGGGCATGCTTTCACCACCGCCCTTGAAATGATCTCCGACGAGGTCTCTGAGCCGGTGGCGAGTGAGTTCCGCAAGCTTTTCGAGGAGCAGAAATTCGGTCTGCCTGTTCGTGAGGCTCTGGGGAATCTTGCCGATCGCGTTCCCCTGGTCGACGTGAAATTCTTCGTGACGGCCGTCATGCTGCAACGCGAAACGGGTGGCAATCTCGCCGAGATCCTCGACAACCTCTCCTACGTCATCCGCGAGCGGTTCAAAATCTTGCGGCAGGTGCGCGTCTACACCGCGCAGGGACGTCTCACCATGCTCTTGCTCATGGGTATGCCACCCATCATCGTGATGGGCATGTATTTCATGAATCCCATGTTCATCAAGCCCCTGTTCAACGATCCGATCGGCCATGCCATGCTGGTGATCGGCATCTGTCTGCAGACAGTCGGCTATTTCGTGATCCGCAAAATCATCCGGATCCAGGTCTGACACTATGGCAGCTATATTGGCAATTCTGATTTTCGTCACCATTGCACTGGCGGTCTTTGCCTTCGGCGCCGCGGCCTACGCCCCATCGTCGATCATCGGATCCCGTTTGCGTTCGCTGAGCTGGAACCGCCCCCAAGTACAGGAAAAACCAGCTATCAAAGAGCGCATCGAGCAAGCTCTCGATCCTCTTAGCAAAGCGCTGCCGCTTTCCCCCGACGACAGCAATCGCACCCGCTCATGGCTGATCCAGGCCGGCTACCGTGAACAGCGCCACATAACCATCTACCAGGGCGTTCGCGTGCTCTTTGCTGTGATCGGATTCATCTCTGTTGCTCTGATCAGCGGAGTTAAATCTCCTCCACTCCTCCTGGGTGTAACCGCGCTGGGATTTTTCATCCCCCGCTTCTTCCTCAAACGCAAGATCAACGACCGTCAGACCCGCATCCGTCTCGGCATGCCCGACGCGCTTGACCTCACCGTCATCTGCGTCGAAGCCGGCCTTTCCCTCGATCAGGCCATGATGCGCGTAGGCGAAGACCTGCGCCACGCCCATCCCGACCTGGCCGACGAGTTCTACCTCATGAACCTGGAACTCCGCGCCGGCAAGCCGCGCGCGGAGGCCCTGCGCAATCTCTATAACCGCACCGGCGTCGACGACGTCAAGGCCCTCGTTACCACGCTCGTGCAAACCGACCGCTTCGGCACCAGCATCGCGCAGGCACTTCGGGTACATTCCGATTCCCTGCGCACCGAGCGCCGTCAGCGCGCCGAAGAACAAGCTGCCAAGACCACAATCAAGATGGTTCCCCCCCTGGTGGTATTCGTGCTGCCATCCATCATCATCGTGACTCTCGGCCCGGCAATCATCTCGCTGTATCGCACGTTGACCGCGTAGAGACGGTCTGTACGAGCAAGATCACCGCAGAGCGCACGGTGACACTGGGGTCCGCGTGTCCTCTGCAGTTGAAAACCCTGGGGAGTCTCGATGTCTGCAGCAACCGGCTACGCGTTCAACCTCACGCGCCGCCAGTACCTCGCCACCCGCCTCACGGTTGCCGAAACGCACTGGTCACGCTTCATTGGCCTGCTCGGCCAGACGACGTCGACTTTCCCGCAAGGCCAGGGCCTCTGGATCGTTCCTTGTCGGGGGGTGCACACCGTCGGCATGCGGATTCCCATCGACGTCGTCTACTTGACAGACGACAAAGTCGTTCTCCATCTAGAATATGGATTGCGGCCCTGGCGTTTCGCCCCCATCCGCATGCGGGCCGCATCCGTGCTAGAACTTCCGGAAAATACGGTTCGTTCCACAGGCACTACAATTGGAGACCAGCTTGAAATTGATCCGCACAGCGCCGGAGAACGCCAGCCTGCATGACTGAAGGTCCCCAATTACTGGTCCCGTGGACTTCGCGTTGGGATGAATTCCGGACCTCGATTCGTCCGGCGTTCTCTCACTCCGAGGCGGCGCTAGCAGGCGAGGCGCCGACCGGGCTATTCCCCCTCCGCGGACTGTTGGTCTCGTGGGGAGCGGAAGCCATTCTGCTCGCGCTCGCGATCTGGCTACCCACCAAGATGCGCGACATGCCCGTGTTCCGCACTGTCACTCCGCCCAAGCACCAGGTCATCTACTACCAGGGCAACGAATTGCCGCAGGTGGAGGACTACGGGGGCGCTCAGGCCGGGCGCTCCGGTTCCGCCGGTGGACAGCAGGCTCATCACGAAAGCCAGGCGATCAAAGTGGCTCGCGGCAATGCGCGGACAGAGAAGGTCGTCGACGCGCCGAATGTCACGCTACCTATCAAGATGGAGCCCGTCGCGAACCTGCTCGCCGTCAACACCAACCCCGGCCCGCCGCCGGCTGAAGGCCTGAAGGCCGCGACGCCTACGCCCTCATTTTCGAAAAACGCCATCGTGGCTCCGCCGCCTGAAGTGATTCGCGAGCTCGATCGCTCGATCCCGCGCCTCAACTCGAACGTAGTCGCGCCACCCGCCAGCGCAGCGACAGAGCGCTCTCGTCAGGTCATGGGCATGTCCGCGGCTACCATCATTGCGCCCGCGCCGGAAGTGCAACGCGATCAGTCCCGCGCCGTCATTTCCATGACGACGCCGATCGTGCAGCCCTCACCCAACGATGTCCCGCGCGATCCTCCGCCGCTACGCGGGCCTGCTGCCTCGAACACGATCATCGTGCCGCCACCGGTCAGCGCCCCGCTGCGCGAAGGCTCGCAGTCGGCCAAGCTCAACATGCCCGCCCCGGCCGTGATCGCACCTCCTCCTTCTCAAGTCACAACCGACCGCACCGTCTCGGGCGCCAGTTTGGGTGATCCGAAAATCGTGCCGCCTCCCGTCGACGTAGGCGGGCGTTCGCCCGATAAGCGTGCCGTCCTCGGCATGACGGCCTCAAATCAGGTCGTACCTCCGCCCCCCAGCGTGAGCGGCGGTACGTCGATGAACGCCGGCGGCCGTGGAAAGAACTCCGTTCCCGGTGGATTCGGCAGCGTTCTCTCCGCTGACAACATCGTGCCTCCTCCACCCTCGATGTCCTCCGATGGATCCGGCCGAGGCGGCGCGGGACGCGGGGCCTCCCCTTCATTGGGATCAGCCGATATCGTTCCCCCGCCACCAACGTTGAGCGGTGGAGATGGCCTAACCCGTCGTGGCGCAGGAAATCGCGGCGCAGGAATGGGCGGGCTGAACGATGCAGGCTCGGTGCTTGCGCCACCAGCTGCGGCCGCCGGTGGCAATGGTGGCGGCAAAGGAGTCGTAGTTTCCAGCGAGCCCGGCTCCGAGAAAGGCGTCCCCAAGACTGGCTCTCCAGGATCGCTAGCTATGTCGCCCTCGGGCACCGCCAAGAGCGGACTCGGCGGTTCTGGCGACGGCACCGGCATTGGACACGGCAAGGGTCCCGGCAGCGGCATGAATGGCGAAGGAACCGGCGCCGCCAAGGCAGGTACCGGACGCGGCTCCGACCCCAACTCGCATGGCGGAATCTCGCCCTATCCGGGCCCCGGTGGCGCAGGCAACGGAACGTCGGGCACTCCGCCCGCCCCGGGCGTGAGCATCTCCGGTGGCAATACGAACGCCATTATCAACCTGCCCAGCTTCGGCACAACGGGCAGCGACCCCATCGTTCCTGGCCGCTCGCCCACAGCCAAAGGTCGTCCCGCCCTGCGGATAACTACCAAGGCCACATCACGCGCGGGCGGAGCTTTCAACCTTTACGGTCACTTACCCGGAGTGGTTTACGCGACATTCTTCACGATCACCGGCTTCGGCACAGTCTCCATGCAGTTCGCGGACCCGCTCAGTGTGGATCACCCTTACACCGAAGACCTCACCAGCCCCGAAGTCTTGCAGGCGTCACTTCCTGTGCAACTTAAGGGTGCGCGCATCATGATCGAAGGCAAGATGAACACGGCCGGACATCTCCACGACTTTCATCCCATCTTCTCCGACCCCGGCGCCCCTGTCAGCAAAGTCGTGACTACCGTCTCCACCTGGAAATTCACTCCAGCCATGCGCGGCGACAAACCAGTAGAAGTTAGCGTGATGCTAGGCTTCAACATCGACACCCGCTAGACGGGGTGTGTTCGTGTACCGCAGTGCGCCCCCCGCACTAACCCGCAAATTAAGTCCAGGCAGGCGGGCAGCCCAGGCTGAAACGTGAACACGCCACTGGCAGCGAGCGACAAAGTCGCTCAACAAGAGTGCGAATGGAAGGGTGGCCACAGCCGCCTTGGGGAGAGGAAATGCATCCGTGACTGACAAAAACACAAAACCCTCTTGAGACGCCCAACCGGCCTTCTCATGGCGGGCGATTAAACCAACGCGGTCAGTGAATAGCCCACCAGATCAGACCTATAAACAAGATTTGCATCGGTGTCCGTAGCCAGAGAGGGGTCACGGGCTTGCCGCGTAGCGTCAGCCCCTTCAAGGCGGCGTTTAGGTTAGCGGTGAACATCCCGATCAGAAGCAGGATAAGGCAGATCCCGGCAAGAACGCGGAATTTTGGGACGAGCAGACCTGCCGCGCCAAGAAATTCGCCGACTCCGGTGATATAGACGATTAACATCGGCTGCGGGAAGAAGGATGGGATCATCTGCGCCAGATCGTGTCTCATCTTGTTGAAATGCGCCACGGCAGTAAAAACGAACATGACAGCAAGGGCATATCGGGCAGAGTCGTGCCACGTGGCGAGGGCTGTGGCCCCGAGTACGCCGATACCTCTAAGGATCAGCCAAGAACCGAACAATACGACCAGCACTATCATTACCTAGAAGTGCTCCTGCAATGACTGCCACCAGTGGGAAGGTTTCGGACATGCGAAGGGACGATTGCCGCAAACAGGCCAATCCATAAGTCTTGCGACTAGTTGGTGCAATGGAGATTTGTTCGCCGCTATCGCCCCCCCCAAGTGGACGAAACGACACCGATTCCATCTAGTCGGTAGCAGGCAGAGAATGGTGTTCGTGAACGATGCGCCATCGTCCCTCGTGCTTACGAAACCCCATGGTAAGGCGGAATTTGAGGTTGGTCTTTTCGCCATTGCGCTCAGTATTGACGCAATGCCCGATTGCGGTTGCGAAGGCCACACAGTCGCCGGCTGTGATTTCCACTTCTTCAAAGTCGAATGCTACTGGTTTGGCTGACGATGCGAAGAACGTCTGCCAGGTGTCCATATAGGCATCTATCCCGCGAGACAAGAAGGGAGGCGGTACATCGAACATCAAAATCTTTGGATCATGGTCAGCACGTACCCCCGCTAGGTCCTGGTCCCGCACGGCCTTTGACCATCGCGCGATCAGTTCTCGGAGTACCACTTCATCGTTTGTTACTTGGCTTGGTTGTGTCGTGGCCACCATCGCTCTCTGCCCCTCATCTGCACCCGCGCTTCCTCTAGCTTAGGCGCTTTGTTGGTGAGGTCGCAACCCTCAGGCGTGCCCTAGTAGTGCACTACCCACAAAACATTATCTGACTCTGAATTGTCTCCTTCTTTCGTTAACTGTTGAAATCGTGATTACGCCAAGCATCACCTTCCGCTCCGAAACCCGGGGATTTTGGTGTAACGGGGATTTTTCGCCAACTGACACACGGAAACCTTTGCAAAAACTATGGCTGGGTACGTTCCTGAGATGTGAATAATCGACCGCGACGACCGTTTCGATGGATTGTCTGGCTCGCTGTTCTCCTGGTTTCGAGCTGTTTTTGGTTCGTTGCTCTTCGGTTTGTCAGTCTTCCACTGCTAATTCTTGCTTGGGTATTCTTCCTCAAGTTCGGATTGACTGAGCTTCGCCCATCGTTGACGGCATGGGCAGTCTGGCTGGCATTGAGCTTTTCTCCAATCGACGTTTTGCCGATCCCAAAAGGCGGACCTCCTCGACTGGTTCCGCTGGTAATGGGTCTGCCTGGACCTAAAACCGTCGAACGCGCAAAACGGGGAGAGGTGATCTTAGGGGGGTGCATCGTTTCCCGCTTTGAACCGAAGTACTACTTGGTCTGGTAATCCCGACGCGATGTGAGGCGTCAGACGACGCCGATGAGTGTAATGGGGAGTGGCTGTTGAAAAACTCCATTTTCACCTCAAACCGCCAAAATTTGGGGGATAGAAAATGTCTACCCGAGGGGTGAACGTCGCTTGTAGGGCTTCCTAACGCAAAG
>Ga0126372_10001180_pt1 | contig 10400 bp, 6 predicted proteins | sample PanSoiMetaPlot_6_FD_92762 | JGI IMG/M metagenome (GOLD analysis project Ga0126372, IMG submission 92762) | Tropical forest soil microbial communities from Panama - MetaG Plot_6 | ecosystem: Environmental > Terrestrial > Soil > Tropical forest > Bulk soil | place: Panama | collected 2016-02-17
GGCGCGATGGTGTCTTATCGCCTCCTCGAGACGACCCGCGCCTACGCGCGCGAGAAGCTCATCGACAGCGCCGAGCTCGCCCAGGTCGCGCGACGCCACGCCGAGTACTATCGAGACTTCTTTCAGCATGCGAGCGCTGAGTTCGAGACGCGGCCCATCGCTGACTGGCTCGCTGCCTACCGGCCGTACATCGATGATGCGCGCCTCGCTCTCGACTGGGCCTTTTCGCCAGGCGGTGATGCCGGCGTCGGCGTCGCGCTCACTGCGGCCGCCATGCCGCTGTGGACGCACCTGTCGCTCGTGACCGAATGTCGCGGTCGAGCCGAGCAAGCGATTGCGAGCCTCGGACGTCAGGTGCCCGACGATCCACGACGCGACATCCAGCTGTATCTCGCGCTTGGCTACGCCCACTTGCACACCCTGGGCGGGGGCCAGGAAATGAGCGCCGCCTTCACGAACGCTCTCGAGCTTGCCGAGATCACGAACGACACGCGGTGCCGGTTGGGGGCGATATACGGACTCTATGTCCATCGCCTCACCGCAGGCGACTATCGCGGTGCCCTGAGTCTCGGCGAGAAGTTCCGCACCGTTGCAACCGAAACCGCCGATCGTTTCGATGCGGCGACCGCCAGCCGGCTCATCGGTCTTGCGTTGCACATACTGGGAGACCAGCCCGGTGCGCGACGACACCTCGAGCCGTTGGTCGGCTTGCGCTTGCCGGCGGCTCGGACGTCGCACATCAACCTCTATCAATTCGACCCGCGAATGGTCATCGATTGCGCGTACGCGCGCGTTCTGTGGGTGCAGGGATTGAGCGATCAGGCAACGCGGCTCACGGAGAGCCTCGTGGATTACGCCCGATTGAAGGATCACGCGCTCTCGTTTCTGCACAGCCTGATCTTTGCGGCGTGTCCGATCGCGCTGTACGTCGGTGATCTCACGACCGCCGACCACCACGTGAAGCTGGCGTTCGACCTCGCCGCCCGGCATGCGCTGGAGATCTGGAAAGCCTGGGCGCGGTGCTACGAAGGAATACTGCTCATCAAGCGAGGAGATCATCGCTCAGGCGTGGAATTGCTCGAGTCTGCCCTCGGCAGACTGCCGGGGCCCATTTTTCAACACCAGATCAGTCTGTTCCTTGCGGAGCTCGCTATGGGTATGGGCGGCGCAGGCCAGATTACCAAAGCGGTGGCGGTGGTCGACGAGGCGCTGGCGCGCGCGGAGAAGACGGAAGGGAGCTGGTATCTGGCGGAGCTGCTCCGTACGAAGGGCAAGCTACTTCTTCTGGAGCAACGGCCAGCCGCAGTCGCAAATGCCGAGAACTGCTTCCATCAGGCACTCGACGTCGCGCGACGCCAGGGCGCGCTCGCGTGGGAGCTGCGGGCGGCGATGAGCCTCGCGGGGCTCTGGCACGGGCAGCAACGAGTGAGCCAGGCACGCAAGTTGTTGTCGCCCGTCTACCGCCGCTTCACCGAGGGATTCGCAAGCGCCGATCTCGTCGCGGCAAAAGCTCTCCTCGCTTCACTTCGTTAACCGGAGAAGCCGTCCATCTCAGCCCGGGCTTTCGTCAGCTTCTTCGCGAACCATCGTGAGAATTTCGTGAACGCAAGCGCCCTTTCTGAGGCGCAGCAAATACTTACGGTTGGCCGGCGGGTTGCTCTGGTCTGTTCAGCATGGGAATACGTGATCTGTTTGCTGGCGCCAGATCCTCGCCCCACAAGGCTATGACCGCGGTGCTGACCGGTATCGGTGTGACCTTGAGCGCGCTCGTCGTGCAGGGGATGGCCTCAGAGCTGGGCGTTCAGGCGGTTGGTGCGTTGCTGACGCGGCGAGCGGTCGGCACGAGCTTGTGGCGCAACGGCCTGGCCACCGTGATGTTGATCATGATCTTGTGGGTCGGACACCTGGCGCAAATGGCCGTCTGGGCGGCGGTCTTCTTGGCGGTCGGGGAGTTCGAGACGTTTGCGCCGGCCTTCTACCACTCGGCGGTCAACTACACGACGCTGGGCTACGGCGACATCGTCATGTCGCCCCAATCGCGCTTGCTCGGACCACAGGAAGCCGCGTGCGGCATGCTCGCGTTCGGCTGGTCGACCGCCGCCATCGTGACCATCGTGATTCGGCTGGCCCGCTTTCGTCACAGAAACGAAGCGCGTGACCGCACGAGGGCGACATCGTGAGAGCCCTTCGCGAATACCGTGACGATCTTTCGGCGCCGGTTCGGCGCCGATCCCTCACCCCAGCCCTCGACCAGCGTGCCGTCGAGAGGGAGGCAGACGAGCTGAGATGAACGCGCTAAGCGTGAGGGAAACAAAACCGCGGCTCCGGGCCAAAATGCGGCTCCAGGCTAAACCACGGCGAAGGCGACGCCAGACAACGACGCCGCGGCGCAGCACGGCCGTGTCGCATTCGCGAGGAGCGCCCCAGCGTCCGCATCCGCGCCTTGGCTGGTATGCGGGCCTCGCCGTGATGGCGGCGATCGAGGTCATCGAATGGCCGTTGGCGATCATGATGATGCTGGGGCATGAGATTGCGCACCGGGCTCACCATCAGGCGTTACGCGACTTCGCCGAAGGCATCGAAGCGGGAGCGTGACGAGGACGAACCGGAAGGAAGCCGGGGCCAGTCGCGGGGCGGTGGTCAGCCGGCGTGGCCGGCCTCTGATAGCCGTCGGTCGAGATCGTAGGCAGCGCTGATGAGCGCGAGGTGCGTGAACGCCTGGGGAAAGTTGCCGAGGTGCTGCGCCTGCGGCCCGAGCTCCTCGCCATACAACCCGAGGTGATTGGCGTACCCGAGCATCTTCTCGAAGAACAACCGTGCCTGGTGCAGGTCGCCCATGCGGGAGAGACACTCGACGTACCAGAAGGAGCACATCGAGAAGGTGCCCTCTTGCCCCGTGAGCCCATCCGAAAAGCCGTCGGCGAGGCGGTAGCGATACACCAGCGAATCGCTGACGAGATCGCTCTCGATCGCGCGCAGGGTTGATACCCATCGCGGGTCGGTGGGGGACACGAAGCGAACGAGCGGCATCAGCAGCGCCGCGGCGTCGAGCGTGGCGGCGCCGACGTGCTGCATGAATGCGTTCCGCTTCGGATCCCAGAAGCGGGTGAAGACGTCGTGGTAGATCGTGTCGCGCGTTTCGTACCAGCGCGTCAGGGGCGCGGGGAACGAGCGTTTGATCGCGAGGCGGATGGCACGGTCGAAGGCCACCCAGCACATCACCCGGGAGTAGAGGAACTCCTGCCGTCCCCCGCGCACCTCCCAGATGCCCTCGTCCGGCCGGCGCCAGTTGGCGGAAAGCCAGTCCATCAGCCGCACGATGTTCGTCCAGCTGTCGTACCCGATGGGAGAGCCGTACTTGTCGTAGAGGTAGACGGAGTCCATCAGCTCCCCGTAGATATCGAGCTGCAGGTTGTCGAACGCGGCGTTGCCGACACGGACCGGACTGGACCCCATGTAGCCCTCGAGGTGGGGCAGGGTCTCCTCGGGCAGTGCGTGGCGGCCGTCGAGCCCATACATGATCTGCAGCGAACCGTCCGGCTCGAGCTCATCACAGCGCGCCATGACCCATCGCATGAAGGCGGCCGCCTCCTGCGTGTAGCCCAGGCGCATCAATCCGTAGAGAGTGAAGGACGAGTCCCGGATCCACGTGTAGCGATAGTCCCAGTTGCGGCTGCCTCCGATCATCTCGGGCAGACCGAAGGTCGGCGCGGCCACGATCGAGCCGTGCTGCCGAGACGTGAGCAGCTTCAACGCCAGCGCCGAGCGGTTCACCATCTCGCGCCAGCGGCCCGCGTACGTGCTGCGCGCGACCCAGCGACGCCAGAAGTTCACCGTCTGCTTGAAGGCGTCGCGCTCGTACTCGGGCTGGTCCGAAGGCGATGCCTCCTGCCGGCGCACGACCTCGAGGACGAACCAGGCCGACGTGTCGGCATTCAATGTGAAGTCGGCGAGCGCCGCCCCGTTTTCGAGACGCATCGGCACCGACGAGCGCAGCCGCAGCGCCAGCTCCCCGTCGCCCGATCGCCCGAGGAAGAGCACCTCGGTGTCGCTCCGGCGCTCGGCGGTGTGGGTGGCGCGCGCATAATCGAAGCGCGGCTCGCAGCGCATCTGGAAGCGCACCTCGCCCCGCACGGTCTTCGCCCGTCGCACCAGGTTGTGCGCCTGTCCCGCGTCTTCCACCGGCATGAAGTCGGACAGCTCGGCGACGCCGTTGTCGTCGAGGAAACGCGTCAGCAGCACGTTGGTATCGGGAAGATAGAGCTGCTTGCGCGCGGCGCTTCCGAGGAGCGGTGCGATCTGGAAGCGTCCGCCACGCTCGGAGTCGACGAGGGCTGCGAAGACCGACGGTGAGTCGAAGTAGGGCAGGCACAGGAAGTCGATGGATCCGTCCATGCCCACCAGAGCGACCGTATGAAGGTCGCCGATGACACCGTATTCCCCGATGGGTGCGTAGCGACTTGCCATCACGCCACCTCGCCCATTGTACGTCCTCGATCAGGGCCGCCGGCGCCCGGCCGTCAGCCCTTCGCCAGAATATCTCGCGTGTGGCGCGCGATCATGAGCTCCTCGTCGGTCGGGATCACCCAGGCTCTCACGCGACTTGCCACGGTGCTGATCCGAGGCCCGTTCGTTTCGTTGGCGCGTTGGTCGAAGTCCACGCCGAGCCACGCGGCGTCCCGGCAAACCCGCTCGCGCAGACTCGCACTGTGCTCGCCGATGCCCCCCGTGAACACGATGGCGTCGAGGCCCCGCAGCGCCGCGGCGAGCGATCCGAGCTCACGCCCGATCCGGTAGATGAACAGGTCGATCGCGGCCTTGGCCGCGGGATCGGCGCTGCTCTGGAGCGTGCGCATGTCGCTCGAGATACCCGACACCCCGAGGAGCCCGGACTGCTGATAGATGAGCTTCTCGATCGACCGCGCGTCCATCCGCAGCTCATCCATGAGATAGAGCATCACGCCGGGATCGAGGCTGCCAGACCGCGTGCCCATCGGCAAGCCATCGGCCGCGGTGAATCCCATCGTCGTGGCGACACTGCGCCCGTCGGCGATCGCGCACATGCTTGCTCCATTGCCGAGATGCAGCACGACGGATTTGCCGCCCGCGGCGCGGCCGTCGTGCGTGCCGAGGACGCCGGCAATGTACTCGTACGACAGGCCGTGGAACCCGTAGCGACGCACGCCCCGATCGGTGATGATCTTCGGGAGCGCGAACGCCTGGGCCACCGCCGGCTGCTCGCGATGGAACGCGGTGTCGAAGCAGGCGACTTGTGGAAGCTGCGACGACCGCACGAGCAGCTCCCGGATCGGCGTGAGATTGTGCGGCTGGTGCAGCGGCGCGAGCCGGATGAATGTCTCGAGCCTGGCGAGCACGGACTTGTCGACTCGCACCGGCACGGCGTAGTCGAGACCTCCGTGGACGACTCGATGCCCCACGCCGACGAGTCGGTGGCTCGCGAGCTGGCCGCGCAGGAATGCGAGCATGTGATCGAGCGCTCCGTCGTGACCGAGCGCGGTGCCGTCGGGCCATGATTTCTCGTCGAGGACGCGGCCGGGCGCGTCCTTCACCACGAACCGCGGAGCGGTGTAGAGCCCTTCGGCCTGGCCGTGGGCGGTGAGCTCGAGCTCGTTGCCGCGCACGCCGAACAGCGAAAATTTGAGACTCGACGAGCCCGCGTTGATGACGGCGATCGTATCCATCGCGTCAGCTCCTCGTGCGCGACGTCGGCACGGCCTGGCTCCCGTTGCATGTGACCCCCCGAGGCAAGAGCCGAAGTGGCGCACGATCGCGGCGCACGGATCGCGTCACGCCAGGCCAGTCAGCCGACAGGCTGCTGACGAGGTCCGTCAGGGCCACGCCGGAGGCAATCAATCGCGCCCCGTCGAGACGCAACAGGACCAGCAGGTACCGGCCGGCCTGATCGACTCGGTCGACCGCCGATAGATCCACGCGAGCTGCGCGCCCGTCGAGGCTCGAGCGCATCGATCGCCAGCAGTCCTCGAGCTCGGTCACCCAGGCTCCAGTCAGGTCGCCCTCGAGCACCAACCTGACCTCGTCCGCGCCGGGTCGTACTGTGATCCTGAGCATGAGCCCCCCATCCAGAAGCCGGTGGCCGTTACTCGGCCGGCAGCAGGCAGGCGGGGCAATCCGGATGCCAGGTCGCGAAGGTCAGAACGAAACCGCCGAAAAAAAAGGAGATCGGGCGAGCAGCTCCGCCGCGCGCGCCCTGCGGGTGCCAACGGCGTCGTGCCCAGCGACTGGCAGATGCCAACCTGTTGGTTCTGACGACGTGACCTCTAGACGCGCCAGTCTTATCGGCCGGGTCGCACGATCCCGAGCTTCTTCATCCGAAATTGCAACGTCGATCGGTTCATCCCGAGCCGGGTCGCCGCCCCGCGCGGTCCAGCGAGCACCCACTTCGTTTCCTTCATGACGGCCAGGATGTGCTGCCGCTCGACTTCTTCCAACGTCTCGTGCGTTCCGCCGGCCTGCCCGGGGGCGATCGAGCCCCGTAGATCCTCAAGCGGGACCCTGAGGACGGGGCCCGACGCGAGGATGACCGCCCGCTCGATGACGTTCTCCAGCTCGCGGATGTTCCCGGGCCACGGATAACGCGCCAGGGCCTCCAACGTATCGGAGCTGATCGTGTCGATCGCGCGGTTCAGCTGTCGGGCGAAGCGCTGGACGAAATGCCGCACGAGCAGTGGGATATCTTCCTTCCGCTCCCGAAGCGGCGGGATGTGGATGGGAAACACGTTCAGCCGGTAGAAGAGGTCGGCGCGGAATCGGCGCGCCTCCACCATCGCGCCCAGATCCGCGTTGGTCGCCGCGATCAAGCGCGCGTCGGACCGGAGCGTCCGGCCGCTCCCGAGCCGTTCGAACTCCCGATCCTGGAGCACTCGCAGCAGCTTGGGCTGTAGCTCCAGGGGCAGGTCGCCGATCTCGTCGAGAAATACCGTGCCGTGATGGCCCAATTCGAAGCGACCGATGCGTTGCGCGATCGCGCCGGTGAACGCCCCACGCTCGTGACCGAAGAGCTCGCTCTCGAGGAGTCCCGTGGGAATCGCCGCGCAGTTCAGCTTCACGAACGCGTTGGGCTGCCGGGGACTGAGATTGTGGATGGCACATGCGATCAGCTCTTTGCCGGTGCCGGTCTCGCCGTAGATCAGGACCGTGGCATCCGCCGGGGCGACGGTTTCCACTTGTCTCAACACCTTCCGCAGTGCCGCGCTCTTGCCGATGATGTCCGCGAACTGCCCATCGCTTCGAATCTCGTCTTGCAGGTGGAGCTTTTCCAGCGAGAGCGTGTCCTTGAGCGCTCGAATCTCGCCGTAGGTAAGCGCGTTGTCGACGGCGATCGAGATCTGGTTGGCGACCTGCACCAGGAAGTGAACCTCGTCGTCGACGTAGGCGTGCTCGTCGAGGCGCGCCAGCCCCAGCGTCCCGAGCACCCGATTCCGGCTGATGAGCGGCAGCACGCATCCCACCCTGAACCCTGCGCTGCTCCATTTCGCATCGTCCTTCAGACCCGTCTCGAGAAGATCGTCGACGCGGCCGACCCACCGCGCGCCCGTGCGAAACACGCGACCGGTCAATGTCCCGTCGACGGGGACCAATGCGCCTTCCTGGACGATCTCGCCGTTTCCCGCGCTTGATGCCGCGCAGGCCCGAAGCTGGTCGCCGTTCACGTCCGGAAGCATCACGACCGCGGAATCGGACCGCATCACGCGGCGAGAGGCTGTCATGACCGCGCTCAACACGTCGCGCAGATCCAGGGTCGAGACCATGCGGTTCGTCAGCTCGAGCAGGAGCTTGAGCTGCTCCGGTCCACCCTGCAGTGGCGCGTGGCTCAGCATGTGCGCGAGCTCCGCCCGCGCTGTTTCGCGGAGAGAATCCTCGGCTCGCAAGTCTTGCGCGGGCTCGGGGTCGATCCTGCTGCCGGGTCCGTCGTGCGGCGATACGAACGTCATCGTCGCGTCAAAGCGTGACGCGGGTTGCGACTCGAGCGCTCTCACACGATACACAGTTCGCCTCGCCTCACACGTTCTCAAAAGCTCTGAAGCGGAACACGCCACGCGCCCGTCGCCATCGTGCGGAGCCCACACCGCCTCGATGCACGAGTGCGCCCGAAAGCCTGCCGGCTCCAGTGCACGAACCGAGCCCGCTTTCGACTTCCCGTAGCTTCCGACGCTCGTGAGCCTCGGATCGTCACGCCGTTCCTGGTCTGCGGACACGTGGCCTGCGCGACCGAGCCCGTCGACGACGCACAGGGGAGAGCCGCGCTAAAGCCTGTCCAGCTTGAAGATTTCGTCGCGAACCCGTCCTTCGCGCGCTCGTTCCCCGGTCTCCTTGCGGCCACGACCGCCGATCAGAGTGCGAGTGCGGCCGGTCGGATCCCCAACGATCCGCCCGGCGTGACCCGAGCCGCTGACGGGTGGCGCCCGTCGAATTTCGCGAGTTTTCGCGAGAAATTTGCGAACGCAATACCGCCAAGCGAAATAACGACGGGACTTTAGCGTTGGCCCTGGCTTTGCTCGTTTCCGGGGTGATGACAGCGGTCAGGACCCGGATGCGCGATCCCGGCCTCACTGCCGCGCCCACCGTCGACCACGCCACGGTCCGCGTGACATACGAATATGTCGCGTGGGCCACCGTCTGGCTGCTGGTGGGAACCACGATCGGACTGATCGCATCGATCAAGCTGCACTGGCCCGAGTTCCTGCCGTTCGCACCGCTCTCGTTCGGCCGTATTCGACCGGCCCACACGAATCTGGTCTTGCTCGGCTGGGGCTCGCTCTCTCTGGTCGGTCTCGCGCTCTACGTCGTGTCCCGCACCTCGCGCGTTCCTCTGTGGAGCCCGCGCCTGGCCCGAGTCGCACTCTGGCTCTGGAACCTCACGCTCCTCTTCGGTCTGGTGACCCTGATGGCCGGCGTGAACCGGGGCCCCCAGGAATACCGCGAGTGGGTGTGGCCGCTGGCGGTCGCCCTGTCCGCGGCGGTCCTCATCGATGGCTACGTCGCGTACCGGACGGTGGCGGCACGAACACTGTCCGAGGTTTACGTGTCCAACTGGTACATCCTCGGCGGGTTCTGCTATCTCCCGATCCTGTACGTCACCAGTTATCTGCCGTTCTACCAGGGTGGGCTCGGCAACACGGTCGTGCAGGGCTACTACATGCACAACGCGATGGGCATGTGGTTCACGCAGCTCTCACTCGGCGTCAGTTACTACGCGATTCCGCGGTTGCTGGGCCGACCCATCTACTCCTATGCGCTCGGTGTGCTCGGGTTCTGGACCAACCTGCTCTTCTACCCGCTGATCGGCGCGCATCACTTCATCTTCAGCCCGGTGCCGTGGTGGCTGCAGAGCACGGCCATTCTCTTCAGTGTGGGCATGATGGTTCCCGTCTGGGCGGGCACCGGGAACTTGCTCCTCACTTTCAAGGGCGCTTCGGGCGCGCTGCACCGAAGCTACGCGCTGCCGTTCATCGTCACGGGCTTGATCGGGTACGCGCTGTCCTCGACGCAGGGCACGATCGAGGCGTTTCGCACCGCCAACATCTACCTGCACTTCACGAACTTCACGGTGGGGCACTCGCACCTCGCGATGTACGGGTTCATCACGTTCATCGCCTGGGGCGCCGTGTACGGACTGGTGCCGCGCCTCACGGGACGAGAGCCGAGCCCGCTGGCGGTGGGTGTGCATTTCTGGCTCGCCCTGGTCGGCGTCCTGACCTACGTGATCGCGATCTCCACGGCCGGGATCCTCCAGGGACTCGCGTGGGTGGCCGGACAATCCTTCATCGTCTCGGTGATCGCGGCGGAACCGATGTGGCTCTGGCGCACGATCGGCGGCTTGTTGATGGTCGGCAGCCACATCGTCTTCGCCGCCAATGTCTGGGCCATGCGGCCATACCCGGTCACGGCGCCCGTGCCCGCGCCCGATCCCGTCAGGATGCCGGCATGAGCTTTGGTGGGCTGCATACCAATCATCGAGCGATCGTCGCCGTCGCCGTCATCGTGTTCTTCGTGCTCACGCTCGTGATGGCGATCCTGCCGGCGCTGCGAGAACAGGCCTTCTCGGGCCCGCCGACCACGACGCCGCGCGATGAAGTGACGGCGCGCGGACGACAGGTCTACATGCGCGAGGGCTGCGGCTTCTGTCACACGCAGTTCGTGCGCGACCTGCCGGTGGACCGCCCGTTTGGCCGCGCGTCGCGGCCCGGTGACTACGTGCTCGAGGATCCGCCGATGCTCGGCACCCAGCGCACAGGACCCGATCTCGCCGATGTGGGTACGCGCCAGCCGAGCGAGGCATGGCATCTGATCCACCTCTACGATCCGCGCGCCGTCGTGCCGCAGTCCGTGATGCCGGCGTATCGCTGGTACTTCGTCGA
>Ga0126372_10001181_pt1 | contig 10396 bp, 9 predicted proteins | sample PanSoiMetaPlot_6_FD_92762 | JGI IMG/M metagenome (GOLD analysis project Ga0126372, IMG submission 92762) | Tropical forest soil microbial communities from Panama - MetaG Plot_6 | ecosystem: Environmental > Terrestrial > Soil > Tropical forest > Bulk soil | place: Panama | collected 2016-02-17
GCCGCGTTCTTCACGACCAGTTTGTCGGGCGTGACGATTTCGAGTTGGAAAGAATCTGCCATGGATCAATCGTTGGTCACTAGTCGTCGGTCGTCAGCAAAACCAATTGTCTGGAAAGCTTGAACAAGAATTCATGAGCCCACAAGCCAGAACCGCAACAGCGAAGTCAACCGCCTGGACTTCACGTTGCGGCTGGGCTTTTGCTAACGCCCAACGACCGACGACCAACGACGATTCTTACGCTGACTTCATCTTCTCTGCCGCTTCCAGCACTTCATCAATCGTGCCCTTCATATAGAAGGCCTGTTCGGGAATGTCGTCGTATTTGCCGGCGACGATGTCGCCGAAGCCTTTCACGGTATCGGCGATCTTCACGTAGCGGCCGGGGGAACCAGTGAACTGCTCGGCCACATGGAAGGGTTGCGAGAGAAAGCGCTGAATCTTGCGGGCACGCGCCACGGTCAGCTTCTGGTCTTCACTGAGTTCGTCGATTCCCAGAATCGCGATGATGTCCTGCAGGTCCTTGTAGGTCTGCAGGGTCTTTTTGACGGACTGGGCCACGTCGTAGTGCTCCTGTCCAACAATACGCGGATCGAGAATTCGTGAGGTCGAAGCCAGCGGATCGACTGCGGGATAGATTCCTATCTCCGTCAAAGCGCGCGAAAGCACTGTGGTCGCATCCAGGTGAGCAAAGGTCGTAGCCGGGGCAGGATCGGTAAGGTCATCGGCAGGGACATAAATCGCCTGTACCGACGTAACGGAACCCTTCTTGGTGGATGTAATGCGCTCCTGCAACTCACCCATTTCGGTAGCCAGGTTCGGCTGATAGCCAACGGCGCTTGGCATGCGCCCCAGCAGCGCAGACACTTCCGATCCTGCCTGCGTGAAGCGGAATATGTTGTCGATGAACAACAAAGTGTCCGCTCCCTCTTCATCACGGAAGTATTCCGCGACGGTCAGTCCGGTCAGAGCCACACGTAGACGCGCACCCGGCGGTTCCGTCATCTGGCCGTAGATCAGAGCCGCCTTCGACTTGGAAGGATCGCCGGGCTTGATCACGCCCGACTCACTCATCTCGAGCCACAAGTCGTTGCCTTCACGCGTGCGCTCTCCGACGCCGGCGAACACGGAAAAACCACCATGTTGTTTGGCAACGTTGTTAATGAGTTCCTGGATGAAAACCGTCTTGCCGACGCCCGCGCCACCGAACAATCCGATCTTGCCGCCCTTCAAAAACGGCTGGATCAGGTCGACGACCTTGACACCGGTTTCAAACATCTCGGCCGTGGTGGCCTGCTCGTCGAAAGCGGGCGCCATGCGATGGATGGGCAGGCGCTCCTTGTGTTCGATCGGGCCCAATTGGTCAACCGGTTCGCCGATCACGTTCATCACGCGTCCCAGTGTGCCATGCCCGACCGGAACGGAAATTGGGCCGCCCTGATCGATCGCCTTCATGCCGCGCACCATGCCGTCGGTGGCTTCCATCGCGACGCAGCGCGCTCGTCCCTCGCCGAGATGCTGCTGCACCTCGAGAATGACATTGATGGGTTGAGGCACGGTGAAGCCATCGCTGACGACCTTCACCGCCTGGTAAATCGGCGGCAGGCCCGCTTCGGAGAACTGCACGTCCACCGCTGGTCCTGCAATCTGGATAACGCGTCCAATATTGTCTGGCATATGAAATCAGCTCTTAGCCATTAGCTCCTAGCCCTTGGCTCAATCGGGTTAGACGTCTGCGTGCTCCGCTGGACGGCAGACTAGTCACATCGTTTTACGAGCATCAGCTAAGGGCTAACGACTAAAAGCTAATAGCTGCTCTACTGTGCTGCCGCTCCACTCACAATCTCAATGATCTCTTTCGTGATCTTCGCCTGCCGCACCCGGTTCATCGCGAGCGTTAGCGAATCGATCATATCGGTGGCATTGTTCGTTGCAGACTCCATAGCAGTCATACGGGCTGCGTGCTCGGCTGCCACCGACTCAAGCAACGCATGGAAAATCTGGATCCCAACGTACTTCGGCAACAGAGCGCGAAACAGTTCCGCCGGCGACTGCTCATAGATGTAGTCGACTTGCGCGTTGCCGAACCTGGCAGCGGCCTCCTCGCCCTCACGGCCCTGAGTCGAACGCATGCCGACTCCGGCAGAGATGGCCGCCTTTTGCGCTTCCTCTTTCTCCCGCAATGTCATCTCGCGCGCATGCTGCACATCGGCTACGCCAATCTCAACGATGGGCAGAACCCGTTCCACGACTAGCCGTTGCTGGATCACCGACTTGAATTCGTTGAACAGCAGATACACCGAATCGATCTCGCCCTTGGCATAGCGCTCAATGACCCGCTCCGCCAATTCCGCCGCCAGGGCGTGATCCACTTTGTTCAGGACGCCGATTTTCTCGCCGATAATCGTCGTCCGAAGCGCTTCGTTCGAGTCAAGAGAACGCGGCTCGGCCGAAGGGAAACGGCGCCGCAGAAAATCGCGCCCCTTTCGTCCGACGGTTTCAATCTCGATGTTCTTGCCAGCTTTTTCTCCGATGAACTGCATGGCCGATTTCAGGATGTTCGTATTGAAGGCCCCGGCCAGTCCCTTGTCGCCGGTCACAACAATCAAGAGGATGTTGTGCTCCTCGCGTTGCGCCAGCAGCGGATGACGCGGCTCGCCGGTCTCCGGATCGTAGATTTCCGCACGCGAGACCAGCGACTTGAGGACGTTAGTCAACATCTGCGCATAGGGACGCGCCGCCAGCGCGCGATCCTGCGCGCGCCGCAACTTGGCCGCCGAAACCATCTTCATGGCCTTGGTGATCTGCCGCGTATTGATCACGCTCCGAATGCGGCGTCTGATGTCGAGTAGGTTAGCCATGGAAAACCATCTGCTAGCTGTCAGCTACTAGCCAGCAGCTAGTAGCCAGCAGCTTGAAACTACTTCTTCCTCGCAGCGACGAACTGCTCCTTGCACTCCTTAACCAACTTCGTCATTTCCGCCTTCAGGCCGTCGTCGAGGACTTTCTTCTCCATAATCCTCTGCAGAAGGCTCGGATTGGCGGTATCGACGTAGTTGTGGAGCTCCATTTCGAAGGGCCGCACCTGCGCGACCGGCATGTCATCCAGGAAGCCGCCCGTGCCCGCAAAAATCACCAAAATTTGTTTTGAGAAGGCGAGCGGCGAGAACTGGTTCTGCTTGAGGATCTCCACCAGCCGTTGCCCGCGGTTGAGCTGGTTCTGCGTTGCCTTGTCGAGGTCGCTGCCAAACTGCGCAAAGGCAGCGAGTTCACGATATTGCGCCAGTTCGAGCTTCAACGATCCAGCCACCTGACGCATGGCTTTGATCTGTGCGCTGCCGCCCACGCGGCTCACCGAGATTCCCACGTTCACGGCCGGCCTTACACCGGAGTTGAACAAATCGGTTTCGAGAAAGATCTGCCCATCGGTAATGGAAATCACGTTGGTGGGGATGTACGCCGAGACATCGCCCGCCTGCGTTTCGATGACTGGCAGCGCCGTTAGAGACCCGCCACCCATCTTGTCGCTCATTTTCGCGGCGCGCTCGAGCAAGCGAGAGTGAAGATAAAAAACGTCTCCCGGATATGCTTCCCGTCCCGGCGGCCTTCGCAGCAGCAGCGAAATCTCGCGATACGATGCCGCGTGCTTGGAGAGATCGTCGTAGATCACCAGCGCGTGCCGTTTGTTATCGCGGAAGTACTCGCCCATCGCGCACGCGGCATAGGGCGCAATGTACTGCATCGGCGCGGGCTCGGAAGCCGAAGCGGCGACCACGATGGTGTATTCCATCGCCCCGGCGTCTTCCAGAATCTTTACGACCTGCGCGATCGATGACCGCTTCTGCCCAATTGCGCAGTAAATACAGATCAGGTCGTTCCCTTTGCTGTTGAGAATCGTATCGAGAGCGATGGTGGTCTTGCCTGTCTGACGATCACCGATGATGAGTTCCCGCTGACCGCGTCCGATGGGAATCATCGAATCAATGGCCTTGATACCTGTCGCCATGGGCTCGCGCACGGGCTGGCGGTCGATCACGCCCGGGGCGATGCGTTCCAGCGGGATGTATTCCTTGGTCGTGATCGGACCTTTGTCATCAATCGGCTGTCCCAGCGAGTTCACGACGCGGCCGACCATGGCATCGCCCACCGGCACACTCATGATGCGGCCTGTGCGCTTGACCTCGTCGCCTTCACGGATCTCGGTGTACTCGCCCAGCAGCACCACGCCCACCTGGTCTTCCTCCAGGTTCATGGCGAGTCCGGCCACCCCATGTGGAAATTGGAGCAGTTCGCCGGCCATGACTTTGTCGAGCCCGTACACGCGCGCGATGCCGTCGCCCAGCGTAATAACCGTGCCGACTTCGTCGACGGCGATCTTGGTCTCGTAGTTCTCGATCTGTTCGCGAATCAGCTGCGATATCTCGTCTGCCTTGATTTGTGCCATAGAAAATCTGCTCTTAGCTGTTAGCTTTCTGGTTGCGTTTCCAACAGCGCCTTGCCTGCAATGTTCCCACTCAATGACCTCCGCGATCTTTGCGGGCTTTCTTGCCGAACTTTGCGGTTAAAATCTTTTTCTCCCTGACTCCCACACTGGCTGAAGCTAAAAGCTAACAGCTAAGAGCTGATAGCTAACCAGCAATTTGCTGCCGAATCTTTTCTAACTGTCCGAGCACCGATCCATCGTAGATGGTGCTGCCCACGCGCACAATCGCACCGCCCAGAATCGTTGTATCTCGCGAGTACTTCGCCCGCACCTTCTTGCCGGTCAGTTTTTCGACTTGCGATTCCAGCAGGCGCTTCTCCGCGTCATTCAAATCCCGGAAGGTCGTGACCTGCGCTTCAGCAAAACCCATACGCGCGTCGAGCTCCTGTTGCACTTGCCGGACAATTGCATCGAAGAAGTGAATCCGCCGATTGTCGATTAATACCGCCACAAAGTTTCGCACTGGCGCCGTTATCTTTTCACGACCCGCAATCGTGTCGAGAATACTGCGTTTCTGCTCGGCTGTGATGGCCGGATTCTCCCACACACGTCTCAGATCAGGATTTGCCTCGAGCAGCGCGCTCAGGCCGCGCAATTGATCGAGTGTCTTGCCACTGTCCAGACGCTTCTCGAACACGACGTCGGCAAAAGCGCGTGCGTAAATGCTGGTCACAGAGGCCATGGGCTAGTTTTTGCCCTCCGCGCCAGTCAATTTGTCGACAAAATTTCGCACCAGTGACGCGTCGGTTCCGGCGTCGACATGAATCTGCTTCTTCGCCAGGCCGATCGCAAGGTCCGCGGCATAAGCTGTCAGATCGCGGCGGGCTGCCTTCGCCGCCGCCGCAATTTCCTGCTCCGCCGACTCTACAATTTTGCGTGCGTCCTCATCCGCCGCGGCCTTGATTCGGGCTTCCTCCGCGGCCATGTCCTGCTCACCGGCGGCCTTCATCGCCGAAATCTCATCGCCCAACTTCGCCAGCCGCGATTCAATTTCGCTCAAGCGGCGATTCGCGTCTTCGCTGGCGCGTCGAGCTTCCTCCATCGCACGCTGGATGGACGCAGTACGGTCCCGAAACATTCCCGGCAAATACTTGCGTCCCGCCCAAACCAGGACCGCCGCGATCGCCAGAAAATTCAACAGCATCGCGAGCCAATAGGCATGCTGAAGATTCCCCCCTGTCAGCTTCGAAAGCAACCTCACGGATGCGGACTGCTTGAACTGCGCGGTCTCGTCTTCTTCGCCCGCTGCCTCGCGCGTTTCCTTGGCTAGCTGGGCGCCGAATCCCGGATGCTCCTCGGCCTTCTTCTTCTCGCCCTTTTGCTCTTCGGGTTTTTCCACCGACGCTGGAGCTATCTCAGGAGCATTCCCTGGTTCCTGTGCATACGCTGAAACGAAAACGAAGAACAAAAGCACGCAGGTGACAAGACGCCAGTTGGGAATGCCCGTGTTCGTACGCATTCCCCGTCTCATCGTGCATCTCCTACTGGACCGGCCGACACGGGACGTAGCACGCTACGCATAATCTCCGTCGCCAAGCGAGCGGACTCCGCCTGCAAACTTTCTTGGGCCGCGATCTTGTCCCGCTCCATCGCTCCCCGGGCTTGCTGCACCTGCTCGTGGGCACGCGCCCGAGCCGCAGTCACTGCGGCTGCCCGCGCCTGCGTCGCCTGCTGACGTCGCGCCTCTTGGGTTTTGAACACCGCTAGCCGTGCTTCGCGCAAGCGCTGCTCGTATTCGGCCGTTCGAGCCTCGGCTGCAGCTACGTCGGCGCGCGCCTTCTCAATGGCCCCCTCGGTCTTCGCCCGACGCTCCCCTAGAACCCGTGCCAGCGGCTTATGCACGACGACTGTATAGATCGCGTACAGCAAAAGCAGCATGACCACCGTGGGTACGGACCCGAGCAGTAATCCGCCTAGCTGTCGAAGCGTCTCATCCATGACTTAGCTGATTGATCCGGAAGTAAGAGGGCTATAAAACCTTTAAAGCTAACATCCTAGGGAGTTTGTGTCAACGAAAAGGGCGTTCGGTCTGCGCCTAATTTCTGCTTCCTAAGGCGAAATTTTTTCCGCCCATTCGAGTATTCTTTTGGCGCTCTAGGAACTATTTCTTGACTTCTTCCCAAAGGGGAATACCATGAATACATCACCTCCGATCCAATTCAGGATCGAATGGGCCGGCAGCCAAGAAAAGTCACCGCTTTTTGGCTATCGGCCCATTTAATTTTGGCTGCTGGCTATTAGCTCATAGCCCAAGCCACCTGGTCACTGCTGTCTTGATCTGAGTATTCCGAAGCTGGTTAAAACTCTCTTTTTTTGTGCGGCCTGGTTTTGTGCAGCCTGGTTTTGTGCGGCCTGGGTCGCACTACGTCCAGACAAGTTGCAAATCCATACGCCCAGGATAGTTCTTGAGAGAACCGCGAAAGGCTAGGGCTAAGAGCTTTCCTTCACCACCCACTCCCGCACCCTCCGCACCACCGACGCTGGCGCCTCCGCTTCCATCTCCACCAGGCCGTCCTTGTACTGACGCGAATAGATTCGCGATCGTGCGGCGAGCATTGCCAAAACCTTCCCCTCTTTCTGGGGAATGTTCAAACGCACACGGCTGACTGGATCTTCCTCCAGCGCTTGATCAATCCGCTCCAGCAGAGTGGCAACTCCGATGCCACGCACCGCTGATACATGCACCGTCTGCGCATCATCGCGCAAAGCCTCGCGTTGCTTCGGCTCCAGCAGGTCAATTTTGTTCATCACGTGGAGCCGTGGTTTCTTCTCCGCCTCAAGCTCTTTAAGCACGAGATCCACCTGCGCATCCTGTTCAGCCGTCAGCGGACTGCCTGCATCCGACACGTGCAAGATCAGCACCGCGCGTTGCACTTCCTCCAGAGTCGCGCGGAACGCCGAAACCAGCGTGTGCGGTAAATTGCGGATAAATCCAACCGTATCGGACAAGAGCACTTTCCTTCGCGATGGCAACTCCACCCCTCGAATCGTCGGGTCCAAAGTCGCAAACATCTTCGACGACGCGAGCACCTGAGCCTTCGTCATGGCGTTGAACAGTGTCGACTTGCCGGCATTCGTGTATCCCACCAGTGCGACCGTCGCCACCGGCACCGACTCCCGCCGTTGCCGCTGCTGCGCGCGGATTCGCCGCACGTTTTCGATCTGCTCCTTCACGTGCCGAATCCGCCGATAGATCTTCCGCCGGTCAGTCTCCAGCTGCGTTTCGCCCGGACCTCTCGTGCCAATCCCGCCGCCGAGCTGCGACATCTCGACGCCGCGGCCCGCCAACCGCGGCAGGATGTATTCGAGCTGTGCCAACTCCACCTGCAGCTGGCCTTCCCGTGTCTTCGCGTGCCGCGCAAAGATGTCGAGGATCAGCTGCGTGCGATCAATCACTCGCTTGTGCAGGATGCGCTCGATATTACGTTGTTGAGAAGGAGAGAGATCGTGATCGAAGAGGATGAGATCCGCATCGGCAGAGGCTGCAGCACCTGCGATCTCTTCGAGTTTCCCCCCGCCGATCAGGGTCGCAGGATCGAAACGATCGCGCCGCTGGAGAACTTCGCCAACCACAGTTGCGCCCGCACTGGTGGCAAGAGTACGGAGTTCGTCCAGCGATTCGTCGGCGCTGAACTCCGGCATGTCCGGAAGCTTTGCCCCGGCCGCGACGCTAGTAGCTGCATCGCGCGCTGACTGGGCTCCCGCCGTCAATGAGCGCTTGCCGTTTCGGGAGCGCACACGGACATCCAAGCCGACCAGGAACGCTCGTTCGCCCGAGTCGCGCTGATCGCGGATTTCGGCGACAGCATTTCCCTTGAGCGCGCGGCGCACCGCGTCGTCCTTACGCGAACGTGTGGAGTCTGCGCTGCGCAAGGGAAATGCGCCTTATCCTTCTGTACCGGAAGCCGGAGGTGGCGGCACGGCCACGGGTGCAGCTACCGCCGCGGGTTTCCCTTCGCCATGGGACGCAAAGGTTGCATGCGACGCCCGGCCCATCACGACCGTTGAGATCGCATGCTTGAAGATCAACTGCTCCTGATTGTTGGTCTCCAGCACCACCGAATACTTGTCGAACGACCGGATCCGGCCCGTCAGCTTCACCCCACTCAGCAGATAGATCGTGATGTTGCTCTTTTCTTTGCGGGCCGTGTTGAGGAAGGAATCCTGGATGTTTTGCGCCGGCTTGTTCTCCATCTACCGATCTCCTTGCCAAAATTGGACTCGAAAAAAAATCAGCTGCTCTGCTGTGATCTGTGGCGCGTCCGATCACAAAGAGCAGGGGGGACAACCCGCGACCAGTCCGGCGTTTGGCCAGTCCCATCGGGAAAGCCGGGCTGCCTTGGGACAGCACTTCGTACAATAAGGCCTTACGCCCGACTTTTCAATCCCGCCCTGCCCTTATGTTTTGAACAGGCGACCGCGGCGGGTGGAATGTACCAATTTTTTGTAAAAAGAGGGTAACCTCGAAAATATGTTACGTAATCCGGAAAAGGCCACTTCCGGGCGGAAGCTTGCTTGAGCGAGGATCGATCTCTTGGAACTATCATCCGCGCACGAGCGGCCTCTCTTCGCAGCCCGTACCAACTTCTGTCCGACCCACAGTCAAGGATTCTTGTTGGTGCCCGAGGTTCGCGTCCGTCTTCAAACACTAATCCTGGGCCGCCCGCTCTGCTTTGCATCGGCAGCCATTCCACGAAGGTGTACAATCCGCCTTCACTCCGGAGGAACCGATGCTCGACTCTGCAGCCCTGTTTCTCAGTCCCAACATCCATCTCCCGGGCGACTTCAATACCAACTTCCTGATGATCACCCGCTTGATTCACTTCCTCGCCGGCATTACCTGGATCGGCCTGCTGTATTTTTTCAACCTCGTGAACGTCCCTTTCCAGAAAGAACTGGATGCCGCGACCAAGGGTAAAGTCGTACCCGCGCTGATGCCGCGAGCGCTGTGGTGGTTCCGCATGACGGCGGTGATCACAGTTCTGGCCGGACTCATCTACTTCGGAAACATCGTGGGCACAGACGCGCGCAACGCCGGCGCGAGTTCGGGTAGCGTGATGGGGAGCTTCTTTTTAATCTGGACTGTTGTGTGGGGAATTCTTTACGCGGTTCTGATTCCCGGAAAAGGTGCGCTCGACAAGGGCGCCGTGATTGGCGTGATTTACGCAGTAGTGGTTTTCGTCGCGGCCTGGTGTTTCCTAAGCCTCAACGACAAAGGATGGCAAAGCAATCGTCTGCTCTCGATCGGCATCGGGGGAGGCATTGGCTGGGTGATGATGCTGAACGTGTGGGGCGTGATCTGGCGCATTCAAAAACGCCTGATCGCCTGGACAAAAGACAATGCTGCCAACGGAACTCCTATTCCCGAACAAGCCAAGCGCATGGCGCGAATGGCGTTCCTGGCTTCAAGAGCGAACGCCTACCTGAGCATCGTGATGTTGTTCTTCATGGGAGCGGCGAGCCATTATCCGATGTTTGGGAAGTAAGGTTGGAAGTTGTGAAGCCGGCACTCTCGCTCGCCCTCTTACGAGAAGACAGATTCCCTGTGCGTATATCGTGACTTGGAACTTATTTAACTTCGAAGTTTTTCGGGTCGAGGCCAATGTTGTGGGTAACTTGATCTTCCTTGAGATCCCACTCAGTAACCGATGTCGTACCTTGCGGCAATTCCCAGGTGAACTGTAAATTCCATTGGCTGGGTAATGTCACTCCATCCACGGTCTTGAAATCACTAAACCTTTCTTCCAAAGTGGTGCGTTCCGGTTGCAGCTTCGAGCTTCTGAGAATATCCCCACCAACGTTATTAGCGACGGATGTCGCGTATAGGGTCTTCACATGCCGGAATGTATCTGGTTCGAAGTACAGGAGGATCTGAACATCAACACGTTTGGCAGGTTCGTACCGCACCTGATA
>Ga0126372_10001182_pt1 | contig 10392 bp, 4 predicted proteins | sample PanSoiMetaPlot_6_FD_92762 | JGI IMG/M metagenome (GOLD analysis project Ga0126372, IMG submission 92762) | Tropical forest soil microbial communities from Panama - MetaG Plot_6 | ecosystem: Environmental > Terrestrial > Soil > Tropical forest > Bulk soil | place: Panama | collected 2016-02-17
CATCGAATCGGTATTCGCAAAATTCCTGAGTTTCGGCGGTGGAGACACCGGAGCGGTGATGATCAACAACGCCGACTGGCTCGACACGCTCAATTACATCGATTTTCTGCGCAACTATGGCCGCCATTTCAGCGTCAACCGCATGCTGACCTACGACTCGGTCAGGCTGAGGCTCGAGCGCGAGCAGCCTTTGAGCTTCATCGAGTTCAACTACATGGTCCTGCAGGCCTACGACTTCATCGAGCTTTACCGGCGTCTGGGCTGCCGCCTGCAGATGGGCGGGTCGGACCAATGGGGCAATATTGTGAGCGGCATCGAGCTCGGCCGCCGCGCCGATGGCGTCGAGCTGTTCGGGCTCACCTCCCCTCTCCTCATCACGGCATCAGGCGCCAAGATGGGCAAGACCGCGTCGGGCGCAGTGTGGCTCAACGCCGACATGCTGTCGCCCTACGACTATTGGCAGTATTGGCGGAACAGCGAGGACGCGGACGTCGATCGCTTCTTGAAGCTTTTCACCGAGCTTCCCCTCGACGAGATCGCGAAACTCGCCAAGCTGAAGGGCGCCGAGCTGAACGAGGCGAAGAAGATCCTCGCCACCGAGGCGACCGCACTTGTCCATGGTCGCGATGCCGCCGATCGCGCGGCGGAGACGGCGCGGACGACTTTCGAGAAAGGCGAGATCGCTCAAAGCCTGCCCACGCTGGAGGTGCCACGTGCCGATCTCGAAAAAGGCCTCGGCGTGCTCAATGCGAGCGTGCTTGCCGGCTTCGTTCAGTCGACCGGAGAAGCGAGGCGTCAGATCAAGGGCGGTGGCATCAAGGTGAACGACGAGCCTGTCACCAATGAGCGGCAATTGCTCACGCCTTCCGATCTCACGCCCGACGGCGTGATCAAGCTCTCACTCGGCAAGAAGCGGCACGCTCTGATCCGGCCGGTGTGAGCTCGAAGCGCCTCTATTGGGGCGGCGGGGGTACGAAGTTGTGCCGCGGTTCCAGCGGGGCAGGCCCGAATCCGCCGCCCGATGACGCTGCGGCAGAATCGGGGACCGAGCCGGTGAAATCGAAGATTTGACGGAAGATGCCGGGCGTGATTGCCGAGATGGGGTTCACGAGCACCTCGGGATCGTCGAGTTTGCCTTTGATGGCGAAGGTAATGCCCACCACGCCCTCGCCCTGACGGCCGACAAAGACCTTGCCGAGAATGGGAATGGCGCCAAGCGCCGAATTCAGCCCGTAAAGGGGAACATAGGTGCCGCCGAGCTCGACGGTTTGCGCCTTGAAGTCGACCGTGCCGCGCATGGTGGCGCCGAGCTGTGTGCCATTCATATAAGCATCTCTTAGCTGGAACTTGCCGCCGCCCACGGTGAACGGTGCGCGTAACTGGTCGAAGACGATGTGCTGTCGCGTGACCTTTTGCTTGCTCTCGCCAAGAACCGCGGTCGAGTTCGGGTCGGTGAGCACGTCGTTGACTACAGAGTCGCCAAGCACGGTGAAATTGTGGGCCCACAACGTGCCGCTCTTCGAGCCGGCCGCACCCGCATCGAGATTGACTTGGAGCGATGCCTCTCCACCCTCGACGCTTGGGTAAAAGCCGATGAGTCGGAAGGCTGCGCCGGCATCATGCGCCTCGGCCTTGATCAGGCGGGCCCCTTCGCTCTGCTCGAGGTCAACCGCCGCCGGGCTGCTGCCGTTCAGCTCGGCCATGGCATCAAGTGCAACCAGCCGCCCGTTGCGCTTCTTCATGGTGACCTTCACTTTTTTTGCCACCGTGTCGTAGAAGCCGAACACCGTGTCGATCTCGGCCGAGAAGTCGACGCCGAACGGATCGGCCGGCTCGGCCGACCCGTCATCCGCAAGCTGGCCTGCAGAGAACAGGGACTGAAAGAATTGCCTGCCATCATAGCTCGCGCCTTGCGCCTTGATGTCGAGCACATTGTCGTTGCGCACGATGGCGGTGATCTCGACATGGGTGCCGCGGCTGACTGAAAAGTCGGAGAAATAGAACTCCTTGAGGTGCTGCTCGGCATCGAGCGCGATCGCCCCGTCGACGGCGATGTCGTCACCGAGGATTTTAAAATTGTCGAGATCGGTCGAGCCGTCCTCCTTGGGCACGATGTCGAACTGCACCCTCGCCGTATGTCCCACCGGCTTGGTCCAGCCCATGCTACCGAAGAGAAGCCGCGCATCGGTCAAATCGGCTTGCATGCTCATGCTGTGAGCACCGGAGCCAAAGCCCGAAATCGACAGGGTGACGGGCGTCGGGCCGTGGACCAGATGGTTGACCTTGATCCCGAGCTTCTCACGCGAAGCCTCATCGAGGGATGCCGTCACTCTGATCGGCGGCTGACGGTCGTCGGGCGTGTAGAAGATGTATTGCCAGGCGAGCTCCGCCGGAACGCCCTTGATGGTGATCTCGCCCTTTGCCTCGACCGCTTGGTCGGTAAGGTTCACGTCAAGATTGCCGCGTTCGACGTCGACATCGCCCACCAGATTTGAGGCGATGGCGTTGTTGAGCCGCGCCTTGCCGTTGAACTTGATCTGATTGAACTCGAGATCAGCCCTAAGTGGCATCGACAAGGCAAAGTTGCCGCCCGCCGTGCCTTCGAGAAAATTCGGCTTCAAACCCACACTTGTCACGTAGCCTAGGGGTTGGTGATCAAGAAGCTCGAGCACCGTCGGTGTGGCGCCATCCGCCCTGAAGGTGACCTCGCCTTGTTGCGGATCCTGACGCAGATCGGGAATGAAGAAGCGGCCTTGGCTTAACGCGATCTCTTGTCCCGACGGCACCACAATCTTGCCTTGCGGAATGTCGACGGCAAACTCGGTCCCCGACACGGTGAGCTTGGCGGCCCCGGTCATGACCGGAGGCATCTTGGGGATATAGGCGATGCTCATGCCGGAAAGGTCGAGCTCGACCTTCACGGCATCTGCGGGAAGCGCCCCCCCGGCTTGGACTTGTGCAAGCTCCCCGGGGTTCAAGGCTACGTTGAACTTGCCGCCCAAGACCTGGCCGCCTGCCACTCGCTCAAGCACCCAGGCCCGGGCTTTGCCGGCCAGGAATTTTGGCCAGAACAGCTTCAAGGTGTCGACCGGCATCGGGCTCACCTCGCCCGTCAAATGCACTTCGGGCGAACCCGCAGCATCGACGAAACTGCCCGCCAGTGAGATCGAGGCCTTCCCGGAGCGAATGATGAATCGGCTCAGCGTCACGCAGCCATCTTTCGCGCTGATGCTGCCATTGACCCGCCATTCGTCGACTTTCATCGGCGGCAGCCCGAACTCCTCGACCGCAAGCGTCGCCTCGTCGGCCCGCAAGACGAAGTCCCAGGATGCCGGCTCGCCACTTGCATCGCGCAGCGGGTGGAATCGGCCGCTAATGGTGGCTTTGCTCTTTCCCCAGACCAGCGTCGAGGGCGCGATCTCGACCGCGTCCTCCGCCTTCACATAATGGACCTCGAGATTGCCGTAGTCGATGCGCATGGGACTGTCGGGATCCCAAGGCGGCGTGATTTGGCCGCTCCCCAATTTGAGCTTGGCGTCGCCATCCAGGAACTCACCTGAATTGGAAAGCTCGACATTTGCCTCGCCATCCACCGCCATGTCGAGCGCCCTCAGCGCGCCGAGCGAGGAGAAGTTTCCAGCGATGCCCGATGGAACAAGATTCTGGATGAGCGCGGTAATGCCGAGGCTCTGACGCCTGACGTGCTGCTCGGTGCGAACCTCAAGCTGCCAATCTCCCTTGGACGAGGCGATGTCGGCTTGGCCCACGAGGAGGCTTCTTTGGTCTTTGTGCTCGAGGTCGACAGAGAAGTCAGGCACTTGCCACGATGTCTCGGTGCCGTTCTGATTGAGCACCACCAGCGCATTCTTGACGCCGAACCGCGTCAAGTACGAGCTGTTGCCGCTGCGCGCGCGCTCGAACACTTGGGTCACGGTGCTGGTCACGTCGAGCACGCGGCCGCCCGCCAGCGGCGCTTCCTGACGCTTGGCGATGGTGGTTTCGGGCGCCGACGGGACTTGAGGCTGGCTCATAGGCGGCTCAGCAGCCGGCTGAGAGCCGTGGACGACCGGCTCGCTCTCGACTGCCCCAGGCCGTGAGAAGGTCAACGCCAGGCCTCGGTCGGATTCGTAGAAGAGGAGGAGCCGCGGGCCGATGAAGTCGACGCTGCCGGGAGCGATCCGTCCTGACAGCAGCGCATTTCCGCTCATGCCGATGGCCGCGAGCGGCGCCTGCGCGAGGATCGCGCCGTTCTTGTCCATGAGCCTGATGTTGCGCAAACGGAACAGGACGCCAGGTCCGTCGGGCGAGCGCTGGAGGATCGCATCGTCGATTTTCACGTGCAGGTCTGACAGTTCGCCGTTGATCGCGGCCTCGATGGTGGGGACGAGGCTCGGAAGCGAGATGGGGCCGCGGCCAAGCCGCCCGTAGCCGGCCACGATGATAACGAGGCCGACGACGAGGATGCCGGCGAAGATTTCGCGGCAGACATGCGCGCTGCGCGTGGAGAGTTTCTTGAGCTCGATCTGGACCGGCGGCGGGACCCGCTTCACCAGCGCCCTGCCCCGCTCAGGCAATGCGAGAAGCGCCTTACCACCTTCGGTGGTGAGTTTGGCAAGAGCGCCTGAGAGCGGCTCGTTCATCCCCTCAATGGTCCCGCCATGACGAAAGCCGTGAGAGCAGCATGCCGTCGAGAGGCTGCGAGCAGCCGAACGCAGAGACGGCCCCGCTTCTCACTCGCGGCGCCTCACATTACCCATGGCCCGTTGTCGGCATCCCCCCAACGCTAAGCCCTCGAACCCCACACTAAGCTGCCTTGTTACCGTGACGCCAATGCGAGGCTAAGGGCTTATGGCATAAGAAGGACTAAAATCGGCTAAAGGAAGGCGGTTCTTCAAGCGCTTGCTGGAACTTAGCCGGACGACCGGAACACAGCCCGAACTGTCACGAGAACGCCAATGACAAGCGGAAAGCGAGGCGATATTGTCAAGTAAGGAGTGGGCGCTGGGGTGTTGATCCTCGAGACGGGAACCTCCGCGACAATCCCTTCAAGCGGCTTATTCCTGTTTGAGTCGCGATTCTAAGCGCCGAGGAAGGTCTTCGGTGCGGCGTACAGTGTCATGGGGAGATACCAGTATGTTCACCAAGAAACCCGATCCGGGTGAGAGCGTAACGAAGATGGGCGAGCGGTCCGCTGGTGAGTTAAAGACTCCCTTCACCGAGCGGCCCACAACCTATGCGGCCAAGAGCCCAAGCCCGAGCGCAAGCAAGATGGTCCCCTCGATCATCGGCGAGGACCTGTCGATCACCGGTAATGTCACTTCCAAGGGCGAGATTCAGGTCGACGGCGAGATCCAGGGCGATATCCATTGCGGCTCGCTCCTGCTCGGAGACAAAGCGCAAGTAATCGGCAGCGTCATCGCCGAGGACATCGTGGTGCGCGGCCGCGTGGTGGGCTCAGTGCGGGGCCTTCGCGTCACGCTGCAGGCGCAGTCCCATGTCGAGGGCGATATTTTCCATCAGAGTCTGGCCATCGAGCAGGGCGCTTACTTCGAAGGAAAATCGCGGCGCTCCGACGATCCTCTGGCTGAAGTCAAAGCGGCCCCGGGGTCGTCCAGCCGGGCCGATAAAGCAGCGGGCTTCGAGGCGGGAAACGGCTCGAGCACTGTCGCGACCCGCGCTGCTGAATAGAGGCACGCATTTTCGAAGGACTTGATCGGAGCCGCGTCTCGAGCGCGGTTTCTAGACTTTTGCGTCGGCGTGAATGCGCTCGGCGAGAGCCGCCTCTATGAAGCGATCGATGTCGCCGTCGAGCACGGCGGAGGGGTTGGTGCTCTCGACCCCCGTCCGCAGATCTTTTACAAGCTGGTAGGGCTGCAATACGTAAGACCTGATCTGGTGCCCGAAGCCAATGTCTGACTTGGCGTCGGCTGCTGCTTGCGCCTCTTCCTCTCTCCGCTTCAACTCGGCTTCGTAGAGCCGCGCGCGTAGCATGGCCCAGGCGGTTGCACGATTCTTGTGCTGCGAGCGCTCGTTCTGACATTGAACCACGATGCCGGTCGGAATGTGCGTGATACGGACCGCGCTGTCGGTCGTATTCACGTGCTGACCGCCAGCTCCCGACGAGCGATAGGTGTCGATGCGCACGTCATTATCATCGATGTCGATCTCGATCGTATCGTCGATGGCGGGATAGACCGAGACTGAAGCGAAACTCGTGTGACGGCGCGCGTTCGAATCGAAGGGCGAGATGCGCACCAGACGGTGCACACCTGACTCGGTCTTGAGCCAGCCATAGGCGTTGGCGCCCTTCACCAGCACCGTCGCCGATTTGACGCCGGCCTCCTCGCCATAGTGCTCGCCGATGACCTCAACCTTGTAATCGTGCGCCTCGGCCCAGCGCACATACATGCGCTCGAGCATCTGCGCCCAATCCTGGCTCTCGGTGCCGCCGGCGCCGGCGTGGATTTCCACATAGGCGTCGTTGGCGTCGGCTTCGCCGGAGAGAAGCGCCTCGACCTCGCGTGTATGCACCTCCTGGCGCAGTCGCTTGAGCGCATTCTCGGCCTCGGCGATGACGCTTTCGTCCCCTTCTTCCTCGCCAAGGGCGGCAAGCTCGACATTGTCGTCGAGCTCGCGGGTGATGCGGTCGAAGGCGATGAGCGCGGTTTCGAGCTGCTGGCGCTCGCGCATCAGGCTTTGCGCGCGCCGCGTGTCGCTCCAGAAATTGGGGGCTTCGGCTTCGCCGTCGAGGATCGCTAGCCGCGCCTTGGCCTGGTCAGGGTCAAAGATGCCTCCTGAGCAGGGACAGCGACTCTTTGATCTCGTTGACGACCGACTCAGTTTCGGCGCGCATTGCTTCCTCGATAAGCGAAGGGATCGGATTGCCGTCAGGCGATTACGATCTGCCCGACCTACGTTGTCCAACTATATGGGAACTAGTAGAGGCCGCCGGTACCCGATGTCAAAGCATGGTCGTTGCCCGGAGGCGGACCAGGGGGCGGGCCAGGCGGTGCATCTGGAGGAGGGCCGCCGAAACCGTCGGAGGCGATCTGACCCCCGCCTAGTCCCTCGTCCTCTGGAACTGAGCCCGCAGGCTCCTGCCCTGGCTTGAATGCCTCCAATACGGCGGTCTTATCGCCGACCCCTGCCGGCAGGCCAGTCTTGTGGTTGACGCGCACGAGCTTGATGCCGGGCGGAGCTCTGAAGGGAACTGGAGGAACGTCGGCGAGAGCCTCCCTCATGAAGTCGCGCACGACTGGAGCCGCGAGATTGCCTCCAGTTTCGCCATGTCCGAGCGAGCTTGGCTGGTCGTAGCCGATATAGACCCCGACGGTAAGGTCGGGCGTGAACCCGATGAACCAGGCGTCCTTGTAGTCGTTGGTGGTGCCGGTCTTGCCGGCGATCGGCCGATTGAGGACTTTCAGCTTCTGCGCCGTTCCGCTTTGAATGACGCCCTCCATGACATTGGTCATCTGGAAGGCACTCATCGGATCGACGATCTGTTTGCGGTTGTCGGCGAGCTCAGGCTCGGCCTGGCCCGACCATTCTCGCGCCGCGCAAGCAGTGCAATCGCGATCGTCATGACGCCAGATGGTCCGGCCGTAACGATCCTGGATGCGGTCGACGAAGGTCGCCTTGATCTGCTTGCCGCCGTTATCGATCATGGAATAGCCGGTAGCCATGCGGAGCAGCGTGGTCTCGCCGGCGCCGAGCGCCATGGAGAGCGCCGGCATCAGGTTGTCGTAAACGCCGAAGCGCCGCGCATATTCGATGATGATGGGCATGCCCATCTCGTTGGCGAGCCGCACTGTCATCAGGTTGCGCGAGTGCTCGATGCCGAAGCGCAAGGTCGAGGGGCCCGCGGCGGAGCCAGCCTCGTAATTCTTCGGGCACCACTGCGGCATGCCCGCCCCTTGCGAGACGCAAATTGGGCCATCGACGATGATGCTTGACGGCGTATAGCCGTTATCCATCGCGGTCGTGTAGATGATCGGCTTGAACGAGGAGCCCGGCTGTCGGCGCGCCTGCGTCGCGCGGTCGAACTGGCTCGCGGCGAAGCTGAAGCCGCCGACGATTGCCAAGACCCGCCCGGTGTGGGGATCCATCGCGACCAGAGCGCCGCCGACGGCTGGGACCTGCTGCAGCGACCATTGTCCCTTGAGGCTGTCGTCGGGTGCTCCCGGCGTACCGTCATCGGCAGGCTTCGGCAGGCGCGGCGAGACATACACGACGTCGCCGGGCTTCAACACGGCGCTGACCGAGGCTGGCGTGCCGCCGAAGCCAGCACCGACTTTCGGCCGCGCCCATTTCACCTCGTCGTAGGGAATGATTCCAGTCTCACGCTCCTTGACCAGCACGCCTTGCGGGTCGCGGCCCGGCCTAAGCCCGATCGTGGCCTTGTCCTTCGCCACGTCGAGCACCACGGCAAGCCTCCACGGTTCGATGTCGCTCCACACCGGGATAGCACCGAGCGTCTTGCCCCAATCGCCCTTGATCTCGATCGTCTTCACCGGCCCGCGCCAACCGGTATGGCGATGATCGTAGGATACGAGCCCATTCACGAGCGCCGTGCGGGCAACGCGCTGGAGGCGCGGGTCGAGCGTGGTGCGGACCGAAAGCCCGCCGCCATAAAGCTTGTCCTCGCCGAAGCGATCGATGATGTCGCGCCGCACCTCCTCGGCGAAGAACTCGGAAGCGAAGATCTTGGGCCCGGTCGAACGCTTGGTGACACCGAGCGGCGACGCTTTGGCAGCCTCGCCCTCATCGCGCGTGGCAAAGCCATTCTCGACGACGCGGTCGATGACCCAGTTGCGGCGAGCGATAGCACGGTCAGGGTACCTGAACGGGTCGTAGTTGCTCGGCGCCTTGGGCAAGGTGGCGAGATAGGCGCAGTCGGCGAGGGTCAGCTCGGGCAGAGACTTGTCCCAATAGGTCTGAGCCGCGGCGGCAACGCCGTAACTGCCAACCCCGAGATAGATCTCGTTCAGATAAAGCTCGAGAATCTGCTCCTTGGTGAAGGCGCGCTCGATGCGGATGGCAAGGATCGCTTCCTTCAGCTTTCGCTCCATGGTCTGCTCGTTGCCGAGCAGGAAGTTCTTGGCCACCTGCTGAGTGATGGTCGAGGCGCCTACCACGCGCCGTCCAGATTGCATCGCGCTCAGATTGGTGACGACGGCGCGCAAGATGCCCTGAATGTCGAGACCGCCATGCTGATAGAAATTCTTGTCCTCGGCGGAGATGAAGGCCTCAGTCACGCATTTTGGAATCACCGTGATCGGTACGTAGATGCGGCGCTCGCGCGAGAACTCGGCGATCAGCGAGCCGTCGTTGGCGTGAATGCGGGTCATCACCGGCGGCTCGTATTTGGCGAGCACTTCGTAGTCCGGTAGCTCGCTCGACACCTTCCACAGCACGAAGGCCGCGGCGCCAGCGACGGCGATGAACAGGATCATGCCCGCCGCGAACATAAAGCCCAGGAAACGCAGGAAAAAGCCGCCGCGACGCCTGCGCCCCCGTTGCTCCGGCGGCTTGACTGGAGCCGTAATGTCCATGGTTCAGACCCGTCCCGTCCCCGGTTTTAGTCGCGCGGGGGACCCGAGGCAACCCTAGCGAAAATTATGGCAACAAAACGCTTGGGCGATCAAAGAGGCGATCAATGTCAGAACGGGTTGCGCGCGATGCGCTTGGCAAAATAGGAGTCGATCGAGCCCACGACGCCATCAGCCATGCGGTCCCGCCAGGCGTCGGAGGTGAGCCGTTTCTCGTCGTCGGGATTGCTTAGGAACCCGAGTTCGAGCAGCACTGACGGCACGTCGGGGGCTTTGAGTACCCGGAAGCCTGCCGACCGCGGCCGCCTCGTATGGAGCGCAGATCTCGAGGCGAGCTCGCCGACGATGGACCGTGCAAATAGCGTCGAGCGATTCTGCGTCTCGCGCTGAGCAAGGTCGATAAGGATGTTCGCCACCACCTCGTCTGAGTCGCTTGGCAACTCGACGCCGGCTAGCGTGTCGGAGAAATTCTCCTTGGCGGCAAGCTCTTTCGCCTCTTCGTCAGAGGCCTGTTCCGACAACGTGTAGACGGTAGCGCCGGTCGCCTTCTCGGTCTGTTTCGGAAAGTAGTCGGCGTGGATCGAGAGAAAAAGCCCTGCCGCCTTCTTCTGCGCAAACGCCACGCGTTCGCGAAGAGGCAGGAAGGTGTCGTCCTCGCGCGTGAGGTAGACCTCGTAGCGCCCTGTCGCCTCGAGCTTGGTCTTGAGCAGCTTGGCGAAGGTCAGGACGACTTCCTTCTCGGTGATGCCGTCGGCGCTGCTCGTTCCGGGGTCGATGCCGCCATGGCCTGGATCAAGCACGACCACGGGCTTCGCATCGGGGGGTCGGGCAGGAGCTTGCGGCA
>Ga0126372_10001183_pt1 | contig 10392 bp, 9 predicted proteins | sample PanSoiMetaPlot_6_FD_92762 | JGI IMG/M metagenome (GOLD analysis project Ga0126372, IMG submission 92762) | Tropical forest soil microbial communities from Panama - MetaG Plot_6 | ecosystem: Environmental > Terrestrial > Soil > Tropical forest > Bulk soil | place: Panama | collected 2016-02-17
GGGCCAATGGATCTCTCAAGCATCAAGGTCGGCGAAAATCCGCCGCACGAAGTCAATGTCGTGATCGAGATCCCGCAAGGTGGCGTACCGGTGAAATACGAGGTCGACAAGAAATCGGGCGCCATGTTCGTCGACCGGTTCTTGCACACCGCAATGTTCTATCCGGCCAACTACGGCTTCATTCCGCACACGCTGTCCGAGGACGGCGATCCGCTTGATTGCATGGTGATCGCCCCGACTCCGGTTGCGCCCGGCGCGGTAATACGCGCACGGCCGATCGGCGCGTTGCTGATGGAGGACGAGAAGGGCATTGACGAGAAGATCATTGCCGTCCCGATCGACAAGCTTCATCCCTTCTATAAGCGCGTTGGGAGCTATCGCGATCTGCCCGAGATTCTGGTGGAGCAAATCGGCCACTTCTTCCAGCACTACAAGGATCTCGAGCAAGGCAAATGGGTGAAGGTGTTGCGCTGGACGGAGCCCGCCGAAGCGATTGACCTCATCCGCGCCGGCATCAAGCGAGCGCAAGCATGACCGATGGCAACAACGAGAAACCTCAAACCTATGCACAAGAGTCGCGGGCCCTGGCGCAGCAGCTCGGCAAGCTCGCGGCGCTCGTGCTCCTCGTCATCGTCGCCCTCCTGATCGAGCGCTATTGCAGCTACAAGCCCCCACCCTTCGGACCTGGCGTGAAGATCGTCTCGATCGACGGCGACACGCTGCGCGCGGGCGACGGTTCTGAGTACCGCATCTTCGGTATCGACGCGCCAGAGCTGCATCAGACCTGCAAGGAGGCCAACGGCAAGTCCTGGGCCTGCGGCCGCGCGGCCAAGGCGCGGCTCACCACCCTGATCAAGGGCAACAACGTGAATTGCACGGCACGGGACAAGGACCGTTTCGGCCGGATCGTGGCGGTATGCAGCGCGGAAGGAGTGCCCGATCTTGGCGATGCCATGGTGCGCCAGGGCTATGCCATCGACCTCGGGGGCGAGGCGGGCAATCCGTACCATCAGGCCGAGGGCGAGGCGCAAGCGGGCAAGCACGGCATATGGCGCGGCACCTTCGAGAGGCCGTCAGACTGGCGCCTGGCCCATCCACGCGCGATCGAATAGACCGCGTCGGAGCCTACGCCGCCTCCGGTTCGGCTTGTCCTGGCTGCCCGGGCTCTCCTCGGCCGACGATCTCGGCCATGGTCCTGATGAAAGCCTGGGCGCCTTCGATTTCGGCCGCAAGCTGCTCCCAGGAATTGGCGGTCTCGAGATAAGACGCCCGCGCCTCAGCATTAGTGGCAGTGCGCGCCAATTCACGGCAGCGCTCAGCATGCTCACGGCATTCTTGAGGATGTGCTCGCATGAAACAGCGTCCTGCCAACATTCTACTTTGTTAATCTTCCTGGCCTCTCAAGGTTCCAAGCCTGATGTGGACAACTTGGCACTCCAGTTGCGTTTTGACGCAGGCGCACAGAAGAGAGCAAATATCCGCTTCACACAGAAGGATCAGCCATGGCCGGGAAGCGCGTGCAATTCGACGATGAGACGTGGCAGGCCATCGACGCGGTTGCGAGCCAGCAGGAAAGTCCTTTCAGGAGATTGCCGACGAAGCCTTCAAGGATCTCCTGAAAAAGCACCACCAACCGGTCGGCCTGAAAGCGGCGCTCAAGGAAAGCGTAGGCACCCGCGGCAAAGCGCGCCACAGCAAGTCCTAGGCGCGGGCGTGTGCGACGTTAGTCGTAGGAGCAGATGAACTCGAATGCCATCTCGCGGCAGAGACAGCGCGCGTCGTCTTCATTGTCGGCCTCGATGAGAACCCTCACCGGACCATCGACTGCACAGAAAAAGGATGCGAGAAGGCGGCCGCTGCTGCCCCGCTGACGGTGACATACGCTTGCATTCGCTCACTCGCGGTCCTCGCCATCGATCTCCTCGCTCCTGACGCCCGTAATGCAGCGGACCGAACAAAAATTTCCTGTTATGTTCTTTCGCTGATTCTCGTCTTTCATGTAAGCGCTGAAGTTACGAGCCGACAAGCTGGGACTAGATTGAGACCCGCTTGAGTCCTTAGCGAAAGAAGGTCGGGTGTCAGATTTTGATATAGCCGTATCAGTGGCGCTCGGCGTCGGGCTCGCCGCGGCGACCGGCTTGCGCGTGTTCCTACCGCTACTCGTGGTGAGTGTCGCCGCCTATACCGGCCATCTTCCGCTTGCCGAAAGCTTTGCCTGGCTCGCCACCCCGCCCGCCCTGATCTTGCTTAGCGTGGCGACGTTGGTCGAAATCCTGGCCTACTACATTCCGGGCGTTGATAACCTGCTCGACGCGCTTTCCACGCCAGCGGCGCTCATCGCCGGAACAGTGGTGTCAGCCGCGGTCATCACTGATCTGCCACCAACGGTGAAATGGGCCACGGCCGTCATCGCGGGTGGCGGCACCGCCGGAGTAGTGCAGAGCGTGACGGCGCTGCTCAGAGCAAAATCCACGGTGCTTACCGCTGGGGTCGCTAATCCGGTCCTGTCGACTACGGAGCTCGGCGGTTCGCTTGTGGTGTCGCTGCTCGCCCTTGCCGCGCCGCTCGTCGCGCTGCTGCTGGTCGCGCTGTTCTTGTGGCTCGCACTGCGGCTGCTTCTGCACCTTACGCGGCGGGCTAAGCCCTCCTCTGAAGGCTGACGCGAGAAGCGCCTCTGTTTGCCTCGACGTCCTGCCCGAGCTCGCGTCCCGCCGATTGGCGTTATCCCGATCCGGAGAGATTGAAATGCGAGGACTGGGAGCGGCGCAAAGAGCTCGGTGCGATGCCTGCGGGGCTTGAGCGCCAACTCAGGGCCTTTATTGCGCTTCCGTTCCGTTCGCTCGAAGACATCAGTTTGCGGGAGCGGCCAGGATTTCGGATAGAGATCGTCGATCGGGTAGCGCGCCAGCCGAAGAATCTCGGGCACCAGCGGATCAAGCTCCTTTGCTGGATGCATCCCGGCGCTGAACCCTTTGAAATTCTGACCGCCTACGCTGTTCATGACCGCCTCGGCAAAGATGCTCCGCGCAGTGTTGCGATTGGATAGAAAGGGGGCGTGTCGGGCTTAGCCCACAGCGGCCTTTGGCTGAGCGTTGAGTATCGCCGCCAACTCGTCTAGCGCCTGGATGGTGTCATAAAGCGCGGAGGAAACTTCGTCCTGTGCGGGCGGCGGTGTCTCGTTGACGAAGGAATAGCCTTTCAAGATTTCCAGAGCCCGCTCCATCGAGGCAACCGAGTCCTCATTCTTTTTGATTAGGTCCTTGGTTGAGCGTTCGTGCCAGTCGAGCACGCGGGCCAGCATGTTGTCGCCTTCACCCTTGCGCCTGGCTCTGGCCCGCAGCCGCGCCACTCGGTCGATAGCACGCTTCTGGTCGGCGATATTCGATTTGCGCGAAGCGATGTCGTCGCGGATTGCTCGATCGAGCAAAGCATCTATATCCAGCGATGTGACGTCGTGCTCTGCATGGATGATGAGGCCCAGCTTCTGCGCGATCACCTCGACCGCGCTAACATCCACATTGTTCGGCTGAGCAGGTTCGATCTCGCCCGTCGCGTCATATTTCTCGCGGCGCCTCGCGTCCGACAGGACCTCGTGTGCGGTCGCGAGCGCGCTGAACTGTTCGACCGATCCCCCGCTGTCCGGATGTGAGGTCTTGGCCTTGCGCCGATAGGCCTTGCGGACTTCGTCCCGCGTGGCCCCCCGCTTGATACCCAACAACTGATACAGGTCGATCATAATTTAGCCCCCGTCTTCCCTCGGCGAGGGGGACTTAACGCTGGCGCCAACTCTCAACGGGAGTTGTGGCCAAAATTTAGCGAGAAGGCCAAATGACAATGGCGCCCACAACTGCAGGCGCCATTGTTAAAGATGCATTAAGACTTAAGCCGCCTTGGCGTAATACGACTTGAGCTGGTTCATCACCTTCTGCTTGTCGAAGTCGGCGCCCATGCCGAGCATGGCGTCGGCGAAGCGGCTCACAATCTCGCCTATCTGCTCGGGCGTGAGTTGGTTCAGAATGCCGATGCGGACCTGCACCGGCTCGGAGAGCGTCGGCCATATGCCGAAGCCTTTAGCGCGGGCGCCCTGGACCAGCTCCTTCTCCTTCCCCTTGAACTTGCCGGGCAGGTTAAGCACCACGAGGCTCGGCATGTTGGAGGTAACATCGCAACCCATTGCCTCGACCGCCTGGCGGAGCGCCTTCTCGTGATAGGCGTAGTCTGATGCCTTACGGCGCCGCCCATAGCCCAGAATGATGCGCAGCGCCTCGTGGAACGCCGCCACCGCGTAGCAGGAGTGGGTCTGATGATAGGCGGGCGTCGGCGTGTCCTTGCCGTCGATGATGCCCCAGTGACGGGCGTCGAGGATCGGGTGGTTCACATAGGTGCGGCAGCCGCGCTTCTTGACCATCTCGATAGCTTTGTCGGTGAAGCTGACCGGCGCATAGGTGAGCGGGAGCGAAAGCACGCCCTTCTGCGGACACGAGGCCCAGGCCACCACGCCCGGATAGTCGTCGATGTTGAAGTCGGCGACGCCAAGGCTCGACACAGCGTCGACGATGCCCATGACATTGTGCTTAAGGCAGGCGTCGTTAAAGCCTTTGAGGTCGTTGATGCGGCCCGACCCAGTCTCCCAATGGGCCATGAAGGCCCACATCGGCTTGTGCTGGGCGAGCGCTTTTTCGACCATCTCCCCGGTTACCGACTGGCCATGCGGCGTCTCGACGGTAACCACGCTCTTCGCCTTTGGGTTGAGCGAGTCGGCCGCGAGCTCCTCTTTGCTGGCGGCCTTCATGCGGATGGTCAGGCTGTCGATGCCCGAGAAGGTTCCGTTGGGGAACGTCACCACCTTGTCGCCAGGCAGGATCAGGGAGAGCACGCAATCAAGGCCAGAGAAGCCGGTGCCCGCCACGCCATAGGTGTAGACGTTCTTGGTGCCCCACAGCTCGCGCAGCATCTCCTTGGCCTCGATCATGCCGCGGATCACGTCCTTCTGCATGTGGTCGGCGACGCCGGTCTTGGCGAAGCGCTCTAACACGCGCGGGTCGGTGTTCCCGGGCCCCGGGCCTGCGGCAAGGGTCTCTGGGATGTCGAGCTGCGGGTAAATCTTCGTCATGGGAACACCTCTGGCGGGGCTAATGGTCAACGCGAGAATAAGCGGCACAATCGTCTAGCGGCAGGGACGCCCCGGGGCAAGCCGGACATGTCTAAGCGGCCTTGGCGCTGTGGGCGGCGAGCACATGGTCAGCCACCTTGCCGGTAAGCTCGGCAAGATGATCGAACTTGGCATTGAAGGTGCCAACCCCGGCAGTGGCCGATCTGAGCTCAATGATGAGGTTTTGGATCTCAGACTCTGGCAGATGCACCTCGACCAAATCCCAGCCCGGCCAGCCGGGTCGCGCATCGAATCCGAGGATTTGGCCGCGCCGCGAGGACACGATCGAGTTGATCTTAGCAGTGGCATCAGAAGGTACCGCAATTTCGACGGCCATCACCGGCTCGAGCAGGACCGGAGAGCATTGCGGCATGCCTTCGCTCATGGCGATGCGTCCCGCCTGGCGGAATGCCATGTCTGACGAATCGACCGAGTGGTAGGAGCCGTCGATCAAGCAAACCGCAACGTCGACCACGGGGAAGCCGAGCGGGCCGCGATTGAGATAGTCGCGCACGCCGATCTCGACGCTCGGGATGTAGTTCTTGGGCACCACGCCGCCGGTGATCTCGTCGCTAAATTCGAAGCCTGCCCCGCGCGGCTGCGGCTTGATAGTGACCACCACGTCGCCGAACTGGCCGTGGCCGCCCGATTGCTTCTTGTGCCGGCCGCGCACCTCGACCGATTTGCGGATGGTCTCCTTGTAGGGAATCTGGCGCGGCCTGGTTGAGGCATCGATGCCATATTTGCGGGTCAGCCGCTCAAGCGCGACGCGCAAATGCATCTCGCCCTGCCCCCACAGCACCATCTCGCCCATGTCCTGGCTATGGGTGAGGGAAATCGAGGGGTCCTCCTCGATGATCTTGGCGATGGCTGCAGTGAGTTTAACCTCGTCCTTCTTCTCCTTGGCGGCGATAGCGAGGCCGAACACCCGCTGGGCAATCGCGCCACTCTCAATCTTGAGCTTGCTGCCTTTCTCCTCCGAAAGGGTGTCGCCGATCTTGACGCTGTCGAGCCGACCGAACGCGACGGTGTCGCCGGCCTTGGCTTCACCGCGCTTCACGGGCTCCTGGCCCATCAGGGTAAAGATGCCCGAGATCCGCTCATCGTTAGCTCCGCCATACACGGTCGTGCCATCGGCGAAGGTTCCGGCGAGAATGCGAGCGAGCGAGAGCTTACCGCCGTGTGCGGTATGGAAGGTTTTGGCTACGAACGCGCATGACAGGGTCTTGTCGGCACCCAGGCCTTTAGCTGTAGCGCCGACAAAAGGGACTTCGTGCCTCAGCGCCTTGAGCAGCCGGAAGATGCCATGGCTCGTCTCCGCGGAACCAAGGAGCACCGAGCAGATCTGCCCTTCGCGCAGCTCCTTGGAGAGATCGTCGAACACCTTGTCGCGCGGTGGCGGCACATCCTCTAGAAGCTGTTCCATAAGCTCGTCGTCATAGTCGGCGAGCTTCTCTAGCATGGAGAAGCGCGCCTCCTTCTCGCGCGCGGAAAGGTCGTCGGGGATCGCAATGACCTCGCTCGGCGCGTGCTCGCGATAGACGTAAGCACGCTCGAGCGCCAAGTCGATGAAGCCGGTGACGATGTCGTTCTCCCAGATGGGGATCTGTCGGAGTACGAGCGGCTTGGTTGACGCGGGCTGCAACATCGGCACGATGTCGCGCACGCGGGCCTCTGCCTTGTCGATCTTGTTGATGAACAGGAAATGCGGGATGCCGCGATCTTCGAGCTGCTTAAGGATCAATTGGAGCGCCGGCACCTTCTTTTCGTCAGGCTCGCACACCACGACGGCGGCATCGCAGGCGGTGAGCGCATGGGCGGCATCGGCCTGGAACTCGATCGAGCCAGGGCAGTCGAGGAAGGTAAAGCTGTCGCCAAGAAAATCGACGGTGGCCACGTTGAGCTCGACGCTCATGCCGTGATGGCGGGCCTCCTCAGAGGCGTCGCCGAGCGTATTTCCGCCCGCCGTGGTTCCTTGCCGGGTGATGGCGCCGGTCCGCGCTAGGATAGCTTCGAGTAGGGTGGTCTTTCCGCTTAGATATGGGCCAACCAGTGCGATGCAGCGGGCGCTGCGGGCTGGTTGGCCCTGCGCTTGGCCCATGATCTCCTCCCTTGGCGGTTATAACCCGCGGGGGAAGGCTCCGACGCGCCTACCCGCGCAAGCCTTTAGTGAAGCTATGGTGACAAGCGAAACGGCCTCTGGCAAGAGGCCCGATTTGGCCGTCGGCCCTAAGTCGTCCAAGCCTCTCGAAGTGGGTCGATGCCCCTATCCTACTCCGGCCAAATCGCATCAAGACCTGATCGACAACGCGGTCAAAGGCGCTTCACCTGGCTGTTCTGAGCCAGTTCCTGTGTCATTATGTCGGTCCTCTAAGCGGGCGGGGTGTTCATGCGTCTGTTTCGCGGTTCTGTCCTGGCGGCTGTTCTTTGTGTGCTGCCCTTGGCCGTCGGCGGCGACCGAGCGATGGCCATCTTCGCTTGCGGAACCTTTGACGGAAAGTTCCAATGCAAGGCGACTCCGGGCGCAGCGCCGATTGGCAAGAATGCTACGCCGGGTGCGATCGACAGCGCGAGTCCCGAAGAGCCGCCTCAGGCCCCGCCGGATGGCGCTTGGCAAAGCACGACAAGCACCCCTCCAGCAGCGGAAGGTGCCGGCAATGCCAGCCAGGGAGGCCAAAGCGGGGGCTGGGGATGGGGATGGGGGAAGAAGGAGGAGACGGTCAATCCCAGCGAGCACTCATGCCCTCCTGGCTACCGCGTCCTCGCCGTCCCGAGCAAGTATGGTTATTGCGAGCCGCCGGAGGGAACGGCTGAGGCAGTTTCGACGGGCTGCCAGCATGGCATGGTCGGAACGCCCCCCAACTGCCACTGCCCGACGAACTCAGAATTGTTGGGCGGGAACTGCGTGCACTACACCGCGACGTGTCACAGCGGGCTCGCGGCGGACGCAAATCCTCAAGCTTGTCCCGGTGCCGAGGAAAAGCTTGCTTGCAAGATGCGCCAGGACGGACTGAAGGACTGCTGCTGCTTGACCTACGACAAGATGTAGATCAGACGGCTCCGCCCACCGTCGCTTTACGCTCGATCTTGGCCCAGCCGACCCACGGCCCGAGCAGCGCGGCGCGAGAAGCTTGATCACGATTTTCGTCAGCCGCGGAGCGCCGTTTGCACGGCGTCGAGCACACGCGCGAATTGAGTAAATACCCAATAATGACCAGCGCCCTGGACGATATCGAGCCGGCAGTTGGGAAGGGTCTCGGCAAGATGATAGGCGGCCTGGGGTGGCACGATTGTATCGTCGCTGCCCTGCCACATGATGGTCGGCACATCGATCTCGGCAAGCGGCAGGTCCCACGGCCCGCAGAACAGGCGCAAATCCTGAAGCGCGCCCTTTATGCCCGGCCGCAGCCCCTCCGACACCGCGGCACGAAGATTGGTGCGCACATCGGCGCGCGTGAGAATCGCCCGGTCTGATGGCGCAACGCGCCGCATCAAAGCCGCGTGCGCCACGCCGGGCGCCAATCTGATCAGGTTCCGCAGAGACCAAAAGAAGGAAGCGCAGGCGCGCTTCGATCGGCCCATGCGGGTGAAAACCAGCCGATGGAATAGGGTCATGCGGATGCGGCGGTGGCACTCGGCGATCGGGCCGACCGGGCTGATTAGCGCAAGCAACGCGATACGGTCGGACATCAAGGCCGCAGCAGCCATGGCATGAGGGCCCCCGCCCGAGACGCCGATCAGCGCAAATCTGTCGAGGACAAGGGCGTCGGCGAGCGCGTTAAGGTCCTCGGCCGCATGCGCAAGTGCATCTTGCCGACAGTAGTCGGAAAGTCCATAGCCTGGCCGCTCAGGCGCGATGATCCGCAATCCTCTCTCGCGCGCGGCCTCATCGGTGAGAGCGAACATATAGCGCGAGCCCGGCGTACCATGCATGGCGAACACTGGCAGGCCTTGCACATCGCCAAACTCGGCGTAACCGACGCGCCTTCCGTCTGACAGCCGCAACAAGCGCGCGTGGCGGTCGCCTGCCGCCGTCATCTCCTCGGTTCTGACGACGCTGTCCATCGCTAATGACAAAGTCAGGCGAGTCTACTCGCAGCCAATAATAATGTCGCCCGGGTTGATCATGAGGATGACCTTCTTGCCCTCATAGAGCTTGAGCGTCTCGAGCGAGGCGATGGTGACACTCGATTCCAGCGTGACGTCGCCAGGGATCGCGACATAGACGATGGCCGTCACGGCGCCTTTGCGAATCTCCATGATCTTGCCCTGGATCTGATTGCCCGTGCTGAACTTCATCTCGGCCATCCGCCCCTCCTGCCTCAGCTGAGATTGCCGCAGAAGCGCTGAATGCGGCGGCAGGCTTCCTCAAGCGCATTGATTCCGGTGGCATAGGAGATGCGGAAGAACGGCGAGAGCCCGAATGCCGCGCCATGCACGACGGCAACGCCCTCCTCTCCGAGAAGCGCCGTTGCAAATGCCTCGTCATCGCGGATCTTTTTGCCGCCCTTGGTGGTCTTGCCAATCGTGCCTGCACAGGACGGATAGACGTAAAAAGCGCCTTCTGGCTTCGGGCAGGAAAGGCCTTTCGCCTGATTCACCATCGCGACCACGAGGTCGCGCCGCTCCTGGAACGAGGCGACCCAGTCCTTGAGGAAATCCTGCGGCCCGTCGAGCGCCTCGACCGCAGCCCATTGGCTGATCGAACATGCGTTGGTGGTCGACTGGGATTGCAGCGTGGCGATGGCCTTGATCAAGGGCTCAGGTCCTCCGCCATAGCCGATGCGCCATCCGGTCATGGCATAGGCCTTCGACACGCCGTTCAGCGTTAGTGTACGGCCCTTGAGCTTAGGCTCGATGGCGGCAGGCGTGGTGAACTTGAAGCCGTCATAGACGAGGTGCTCGTAGATGTCGTCCGACAATACCCATACATGCTCGTGCTTCACCAGCACGTCGGTCAGGGCTTTGACCTCGTCCTTGGTATAAGCGGCGCCGGTCGGGTTCGACGGCGAATTGAAGATGAACCACTTGGTCTTCGGCGTAATGGCGCGCGCCAAGGCCTCAGGCCTGAGCTTGAAACCATCCTCGAGCCTAGTTTCGACAACGACTGGTTCGGCACCTGCCAGTAGAACGATGTCCGGATAGCTCACCCAATAGGGCGAAGGCACGATCACCTCGTCTCCGGGATTGAGTGTCGCTAGCAGCGCGTTGTAGAGCACCTGCTTGCCACCGGCGCCGAC
>Ga0126372_10001184_pt1 | contig 10389 bp, 9 predicted proteins | sample PanSoiMetaPlot_6_FD_92762 | JGI IMG/M metagenome (GOLD analysis project Ga0126372, IMG submission 92762) | Tropical forest soil microbial communities from Panama - MetaG Plot_6 | ecosystem: Environmental > Terrestrial > Soil > Tropical forest > Bulk soil | place: Panama | collected 2016-02-17
ATGCCATACATACGAATGAACTGTGATGAAGTGTCACTTATGAGAAGAGCAACTCAGGATTAGGTGTTGCCCGGTTTGAACGAAATTGCCCTCGGCTGCAATCTCGGAATTTGAGGAGTACAGAATTCGACGTAGGCAGGGCAGGTAGTTTCGAGGAGAGGTTATGAACCAAAACCCGCGTCGGATGGGTGACACTCTGGTGAGCGAGAGTGGGATATTCAAGTAGCCAAAAAACCGCTTGGCGATATAATCGCCGGTTGATTGTCAGAATTGATCAAGGAAAGGGGTTGGGCTTTCTTTAACGACTTTGGCGGTCGACTCGTGTGACCGGTGATGATTATTCCGTCCAGAATCCTCCTAGCGTGATTCGCCCCGTGAGGAAGCGCGATGAGCGGACGATGTGTTCTTTACCCGACCGCCGCGCGTGACTGTGGCCCCGCACCGCCATGAACCGGTCCAAGCGAGTGCCCGAGTCGTCGGGGCCTCAGGTCCGCTCGAGTTCGAGGCGCACGCTCGCCATTCGCCAGAAATCACCTAAACCTTCAACGAATGAAACTTTCATTCACAACACCTTGTCGGGTTTAACCGGCGCACGGAGAACAGTATGATTGTGCGGATGTGGAAAGCGCGCTCAACCCCCAAGCAAGCGGCTGCTTATATTGAGCACGCGAGCAAAACGGTATTCCCAAAGGTCCGTAGCATCCAAGGACATCGGGGAGACTACTTGCTTCGACGTGAATTGGAGGACGGCGTCGAGTTGGTTGTGCTAACGTTTTGGGACTCGTTGGAGGCGATTCGCAAGTTCGCGGGATCAGAGCCGGACAAGGCGGTCGTTGATCCGGAAGCGCGTGCCGTCCTGACCAGCTTTGATGAATATGTCACGCACTTTGAAGTGGTTTAAGAGATGACTGTTCCGAACACATAGAATTCATCGGCGGGCCGGGCAATCGGTTTGTCCGAGTTGATCCTTATGTGGTGCGGGAACGATAAAAAGAAGTGGGACCTGCGGGAATGGGCGACCGCTGCCGGGAGAGAGCACGGCGCAAACCGGTTGGGCAAATATGGCAGCGAGCAAGAAAGCCCAAAGGAATCTCTTCCACGCGACATCGAGAATAACGAGCCGGTCTACGGCGGCTACTGCAACCTAAGGGGCAATTACGAGATAACGGGCAGTCCTATTTAGAGGCTCAGCAAGACGAACGCGATCGGTCAGTCCATGAAGTATCCAACGATGCACGGAAACGCACTTTAGTGTCACAGCGACCTCTTGTTCTCCGAGACTGATGACGAACAGCCGAATGACCTCGGCGGTTTTCAAATTAAAGTGTAGATAGGTATTGCCGCCATTAATGTTGCAAAGCCCAGTCCGTTTGAAGAGGGAACGTCGGAGGCGGCAACGCTATATTGTCGGCGCACTTGTTCAGTGCAATGGCGTGTTTGGGGGTACGATGATCCGAAGAGCTCTCTTCGCCCTTTGCCTTGTTACAACCATCAATCTCACCCCTGCTCTTGCAGAAAAAAAAGAGACTGTAGATGCAAAACAATTAGATCAGCACCCAAAACAGCTGATCCTGATCAAAACGACGCGGCTCGTTGATATCCACAACGGCGAGGTACTTAGCGACCAGGAAATTCTCGTTGATGGAGATAACATAGCCCGAGTAGGACCATCCTCGGTAATTGGCCCTCAATCATCAGAAGTGAGAGTCGTCGATCTCACCGGTCTGACGATTCTTCCTGGCCTGATCGATTGCCATGCACACGTGCTCGGGAATCTGAAAAATTTGTCGGCATTTGGGCCATTGGGCATGTCCTCACCTCAAGCCACGCTTTGGGGTGTGCATAATCTGCAGGTTTGGCTCAGTCATGGGTTCACCACGCTGCGGGATGCGGGAGAGTCCGATCTTGCCTACGGCCAACTCGCCTTGCGAGACAGTGTAAGAATGGGTTTGATCAAGGGACCACGGATGGTTTCGGCAGGCAATTACATATCGGTGACCGGTGGACATGGCGACGCCGATGTCCTGGCTCCTGACCAGGCGCTTGCTCGTCGTCCAAATCTCGCGGACACAATTGACGATATCTCTGTGGCCGTTAGACATGACATCAAATATGGCGCCGACTGGATCAAGCTGATTGCGACGGGCGGAATCTCCGACCCCATGAGTGACTTCAATGTACAAGAATTGAGCGAGGAACAGATGAGCAGAGCCGTGGAGGTGGCCCATCGTGCCCACAAGTCAGTCATGGCTCACGCGGAAGGTGCTGACGGCATCAAGTCGGCTGTAAGGGCAGGAGTTGATTCCATTGAACACGGCACCATGCTGGATGAAGAAGGGGCAGCCGCCATGGAGAAGAAGGGTACTTGGCTCGTGCCCACTTTGTCAGTCATTCAGCGATATGCGACTATGAGCAGTCCGAGCGGGCTCGATCCAGTAGCTTTGCAGAAGTCACGAGTGATCTTGACCTACCAAGCTGAAGCATTTCAGCGAGCTCTCAAACACCATATCAGAATTGCGTTTGGTCTGGACGATGATCCTGATTTTTTACCCAAGGAATTCGCCGCAATGGTCAAAGGCGGTATGCAGCCCATCGAGGCAATTCAAGCTGCCACCACTCGTGCAGCGGAACTGCTCGGTCTATCAAGCCAAGTCGGTTCCATCAAGGCAGGCCAGGCCGCTGACATCATTGCGGTTTCGGGTGACCCGACTAGAGACATTAGCGCCATGGAGCATGTGGTGTTTGTTATGAAAGGGGGAGAAATTATTTTTCAGCACGCTGCAGCTCAACCGTAGGTAGGCGACTCATTTCAAATCTACCTTAGACACCTGTGGCGCCTTAGCCTGCAGGGCCGCGATCAAATACTCGGCCGTTAGCTCTTCACCAGTCCCCTCCTGCATGATCTGCTCCAATGTCAGCATCCCACCACGAGTCAGGAATTTATCGCGGAGATAGGTTCCTCCTCGCGGACCCCAGTTCCTACCGAACTTCTGATCCAGAGTGTGGTGGACCTGATAAGCGAACATCTCCGCCAAAACGTAGTTTTGCTGATAAATGGGGATTGCGGCATAAAAAGGATCATATCCCCAGGTGCTTGCTCGATGACAATCCACGTCTAAATACTTCGAGCAAATACGATCATAGAGCGCGTCGAAGTTCTGGTTCGGATTATCGTAGGCCTCCAGTTCAAATTCAGACTGGACCATAAGAGCACGCACGTCATAATTCGATTGCAAACGGCGCCTTTCGCGCAACGCACGCGCCTCGTCCATGGAAAGTCCGTAAACACTGGTGGAGGTCTCAGGCCGAAATAGCATTAGAGACATGGTTTGTCCCAGCCCCTCATCCATAGGCGGAGGGTAATTGTCTCTCAGAATAAAGGTTGGTTCTTGCACAAGGCTGAAGTGCAAGGCGTGCCCCGACTCGTGAAGGATCGTGTCTGCAAAGCGAATTCCGGTATGTTTACTAACGAGCATTTTGATCTCTCTGCCATACCAAATCGGCATTGTGTACCCACCAAAGGTGATATCGGTAATCTTCACGTCCACCGGTAGATGGCTGAAGTCGAATCCAAGCAGACTGGCGACCTCCGCGGTCTTATCCCACCCTCCTTCCCAAGCAAATTTGCTTTCGAGCTCGGGCGTCAGTGTTGAAAAGTAATATTCCAGGTCCCAGGGCTCAACCTTCTCGACTTGCAATTCCCGTTTCATGCGAGAAAGCAGCGCCACATATTCAGATTCAGTCGATGTTCTGATCTGCTCGAACCAGTTCGATAAATCCCGCCGGTTCGTAGCTCGGCGCTTGAGCATGAAATCACTGAAATTTTGATTTGCGTAACGCGGCCCGAGTCGGTTTCGCAGTTGCATCACTTGACGAATACGATCACCAGTCAACTTGGTGAGGTCTGCCTGTGCATACCAAGCCTGCCGGCGAAGCTCCCGATCGAACGTATGGCCGAGGACGTTATCGAGTTCAGGACGATCGAGGAGTTTCTCGCCGACTCTATAACGGATAGCAGTACCGTCTTTTCGAATTGACTCCACAATTGCGGCCAGTTCAGCATCGGTAGAGATCTGCGAGTCTGCCGCCGCCTCCTGGAACAACTCGCGTCGGCGCACCAAGACCGGGTCACCAAAATGTGCCTCCCTTAATGTCTCGAGGAAAGCAGGATCGTTGAACACGTCGCGAAGGTTGCCTTCAACTTCTTTGGCAGAAACGCCGGTGTCGCCTTTCTCCAGTTGATATTGAATCTGCCAATAGGTCGCGTAAAGTTGCTCCAAATTTTGCTCTTTCTTATCGAGGGTTCTCTCCACCCTCTGAGTATCGGGCGAAACGTTTGGCTGTTGGACACCGCCGATTGCAAGGAAAATGGCTAACGCGGAGAGGATGTCTCGCATGGTGCGCTACAGCTTAATGCGATGGGCGGTCGTTGTCCACAGCACGACTTTCAGACTTGCCGAATCACAGTTGCTTCGGTTTAGCTGGGAGACATTCAATGTCGCGAATTCGGTGCGCTTCGGATTTGATCTTGCGAACGGAGGTGGCTTGCCTTCTCTGGGAACTACCGGCACTTTTAACGAGTACAATTAGACATTAGCAAAGCCGCATTTTATGCAATTTGCCCTACGTTACAGCTTTTGATCCGCGGTTTGGCTAGAGTTCTCTCAGCCGAATGGAACAAATCGTGTGTAAGTTGGAAGCACTAACAGGACTACTCCAGGGAACAGAACCAGAGCCTAAAGATGGCGAAAACACTGAGACGCTGGGAATAGCGGTCCGGGCCCTAGGTTGCCGCCGGCAACCTAATTGCTGCACGTTCTTTGTCCGAGCTTGCTCGGCGCCGATGCGAGTCTGTTGCGATCCGAGCACCCAAAGGAAAGCTCATTGAGCCCTTTTCATTTCGTCCGGACGCTCACTCCGCAGTCGTAGACCGGCATAGGCTCGGCGTCGCACCATTTCACACCTGCATGGTTTAGCGATTGAGAGTGTATCTTTCAATTCCTACGGGGCCCAATTGCGGTCTAAAATTGGTGGGGGAGGTACCGTGGCAGGTGACCAGCTCAAAGGTTGGGGCAATATCGCGAAGTACATGGGCCAGTCCACAGCTACCGTCCAGCAGTGGGCCAAATCGGGTATGCCAGTGTCCCGGGAAGGTCGTTCCGTCGTTGCTTCGCCCGAAGCGCTGAGAGATTGGCTAGGCCGCGAAAGCGGTCATCAAGGGACTCAGATCGTCACAGATGAGACCGATCTGAGCGCTGTGCTGAGAAGCGGCCTTAAAGGTGCTCGTGCTAGTCGACAAGAAAAGCCTACAAAGCGCGCAGGGGAGAGACAAACGCGTGTGCTGCCGCGGCCTGCTCCAAAGCCCCAAGTACCACGCTACGTTCCTGCTCTCCCGTTCAGTCAAGTTCAAGCAAGAATCGCAGGTCTCGAAAAACGTCTTCAGCAGTTAACCGAAATTCTGAAGTCGGTTGATGGCACCGAGAAGCATAAGGTTGATTCAGAGATCAAAGCAGTGAATTCGGCGATTGCGCACTATCGGTCTGGGTTAGAAATAGAAAGCTCGTTGGGGGGCGGGCCAACAGAGGCTTAATTTACTCCCGTCTGGTCAACTTCAACGAACTCCTTCTCTAACAAGAGTCTTCTCAGGCAACTTTTAGGAGCGTCGAAACTATTCAACTTAGTGCACGTCACAGTGTGCTCGCACGCGCCAGTAGTGAATCAATCTGAGTTGCTAGCCCACGTTGCTACGAAAGAGTCGGTTAAGGTGCAGACAACTATTGGCTTGATAGCTGGCCAAGCACGTCACAGGTAAGGGTAAAACGGAGCTAATTCGTGCAGAATCAGATCAGGCATTGGCCAAATTCCGGGAGGCTGAGGCACAGATGCGCATGGACCTTTCGATTCCACCTGAAGACCCGGCTATTACGCCAAACCCATGCGCATTGAAGTAGCATAATCTCGAAAGGTAAAAGGAATGGACCTTACACTCGCTGGTGTTACCCCGCACGTTGCCGATGTCGATCGATCTCTCGCTTTTTCGAAAATTTTCCTGGGGCCGAGGTAGTTTTCCACATGCCCGGGCGATTTGCGCTCCTCCGGTTTGGCACGGGCCGCCTGGGCCTCTTGAGCGACCGCAAACGGCCATTTCATCTGGAAGTGGAGTGTGGTGATTTGGAGGCCACCTACACGAAGTTCCAGAAACTAGGGATTCCTACTGAAGGCCCACCGACAGTACGAGGCTGGGGCGAACGCGACTTCTTGGTGATCGACCCTGACGGAAATCTGGTGGAAGTCGGCCAGCGTCGTACCCGCCCGCCCACTCAAGCGTGACAGGGCTCTAAAGCCGCATAACCGGCATTGTTCCAGGAATTACGCGCCATTGCCGAAAGGACACTACCCGAAGACCCGGCTAGCTCCACGCCAGAACAGATCCGCGTAGAACTTGCACAGCTCAATTAAAGGCTGACGGGCAAACCTTACCTTATCCGATTAGGGAAGGTTTGCCGAAAAACCGCTAGCAATTTTCCAGAGTCACGGGCTACTTGTTTGGACTGACCGCCAGACTGTTTCTGGAGATTGAACTCCCATGAATCCAAACCGTGACGACGCTGTCGTACGCATCCACACTTTCCAATGGCGATTTCTTCAGCAGGACGAGATTGGCAATTTTTCCCGGCTCGACGGTTCCAAGTTGCGAATCGAGTTTGAATTCGCGTGCGTTATTGATCGTTGCAGCCCTGAAGATCTGTTCGAGCGACAAGCCTGCTTTTTGAAGTTGCTGCATCTCCAGGTACCCGTTCAGTCCAGGGAGATTCCCGTAGGTCGGAGCCGACGGAGTGTCCGTGCCGAAGAGGAAGTTGGCATCTTTGGCCGCGAGGTACGCAACCACCTGGCGCACGCGTCGGAGCGGCCCCCGGTCGAATCCTTCAAGCACGTCTGCGTCTGGTTCGTTGTCCTCATTTATTTCTTTCTTGAACCATTTCCCATCAGGAGAGTTGAACCACTCCAACATTTCGACAGGGACAACCTTGGTGATTGCCTTCATGTTTAGATATTCAGGGTCGAAATACGCGCGCAGACCCTGCATGACCTGAATGGTCGGTTGATAGCCAATTTTGTCTTGCACGATTCGATCCAACAAGCTTCTAATTTCGGCCGGGAGCTCAGTTTGCCTGTCGAGATTCCCCCAGTTCCACATTCCATGCGCGACGACATCGACGTCTCCGTCGACTGCAAATTTCTGCGCTTCAAATGAGTTGGCGTGTATCATGAGCACCAAGCCAGCCTGAGTGACAGCCTTGCGGATGTCGGCCAAGACATCAGGGCCCATCACTGGCAAGTTCCTATCATTCCCGAAGCCGCGCTCGAAGTATGTCTTGACGCAGATCCCGCCGGAGCCCTTGACCGCGGCTACCGCTGCGGCGGGAGTGTGGTCTTGCGGCTTGTATTCAGAGGGAATACTGGAGGCTTGCGCAGCATCGTAGATGAAATTCGGAAAAAGTTTGAAGCGAATCGCCGCCGGCGCAAACGACATCGGATACCCATTAGCAAAAGGTAAAGACTCCCCGCAGTTATATAGGTCCGGGTGCAGCGGAGCCTGTTTGAAGTCGTCCAATACTCCGCGATCGACCACTGCCAAGTCGATGAGCGTGGTATAGCCGAAGTAAAGATAGGAACGGGGAAGCTGTTTGAGGTATTCCCCAATCATTTTCGGCTTGGCTTCAGCCGGACCAAAGCTCGCCTCAGGCCTCATCCCGGGAATAGAAGCAAGATGGACGTGCGAGTCGATTAGGCCTGGAATAAGAAACCCTCCTTCTCCCGAAACTACCGTTGCCTCAACAGGCTTCTTCGGTGTTTTTCTTCGCTCGACGCTAACGATGCGTCCGTCTTCGATGAGCACACTCCCCTTCTCGATGTGATTAAGCTTCTCGGGTGAAATGATGCTGACGTCCGTAATCCAGGTTCGGTTCGGAGCTTGGTTCGGACCCGATTGAGCAGTGGATAAGGTCGGCAATAGCGACGCGAGTATGAGGCATAGTATTTTCGTCCTACAGATCCAACCGTCACTCATAGTGCGCTCCCTATTATGCGGTGTCGCCCTTCCTGGTAAATGTCGATCCGTCATCGATATACGGACAAAAGGGGGAAAAAGTTTCGTGAATCGAAGTTCTAATCGAGTGGCAGCGGCTGTTTCATTACGCTCGTTAGGGAGGAGTTGTCGACGATCCACACCTTGAATAGTGAGTGTAGGAGTTGGTCTCTTGTTCGCATGATGCAAGCATGTGGGCCCGATTTGTCAGTGTTGCTGCCACGATCATGTTGCTAGTCATCTTCTCGCCGTCTGCTCAAATGAGGACTGGAACGACGAGCAAGGTTGAGTCCAAAGGCGGCATCACGCTGGACAGCGGGGACGCCAGCCAGCGATGGAATTGACCCGGCTGCGCTTGATCGATTTTACAGCATTTGACGAACAAGCCACATCACGATCTAAAGGGCATCGTCATCGTTCGAGGCGGCCATCTGGTCAGCGAGCACTACTGCAATGGCGATTCCGCTAACACCCTTCACGACATCCGGTCCGCTACGAAGAGCTTTACCTCATTTTTGTTGGGGCTTGCAGTTCAGAGGGGACTAGTGCACAGCGTCGACGACTCGATTTCACTCTAGATTCCACGACTACCGAAAGATGGCAGAGAGAAGATTACAGTCAAGGACCTACTGACCATGCGTTCCGGGCTCGACGCGGATGATCAGGATTCTTCTACTCCAGGGAACGAGAATACATTGGATCAATCGCCAGACTGGATCCCAAATATTTATTCCGTTCTAATGAAGCGCCGCCGAGGAGCAAAATACCTCTGCTGCTCGATTAATGCATTCATCGCAGGCGCGATCATCGAAAACGTAAGCGGCATGCCGCTGGATCAGTTCGCTGAGAAGAACCTGTTTGGTCCCTTAGCAATTGAATACTATAGATAGCGGCACGTCCCCGCTGGCCTAACTACTGGGCGGGCAATCTTTCTATCACGACACGAGACGAGGCCAAGTTCGGCGAACTGTTGTTGAACGATGGCATTGTGAATGGAAAGCGCATTGTGAACCACGATTGGATTGCAACGAGCCTGGCCAAACAAGTGGTCATTTCTGATAGACATCCGTATGCGGACTTCAACGGTTACATGTGATATACGAAGGCCGAACCTGTTCGGCGCTCACAACGTAGAAGTGCACTTCGCGTCGGGCAACGGTGGAAATAAGAGTTACATTGTCCCGTCGCTTCGTATGGTGGTGGCCATAACTTCAAGCGCCTATGGTCAGGGCCACGAACAACGACGCGCACAAGACATTGTTTTGAAGATCCTTGCAGCGAAACTCGAGTAACCCGCTGATCTCCGCGAGCGATTGACGGGCGATCAGGAGGTCATCGGAACCCATTGTCAGTTTGCCGACGATGCGGACACTATATATGCAACTTGCGTACAGTGACTCACCTTGACTGTATGCTGGACGCCCTGCCTCGGAAGCGGTCATAAACAAGCGCAATGGGGTTCCCCGCATCATCGCGTTCCATCCTGACCTCCTGCCAGTACGAGCGGTCGACGAAGCGGTCCCGTTCCACGGGAAGCAGCGCGGAAAGGTCACCCGATGGCCAGCGCAACGACAACTCTCGATCATTCGCGATCAGTGTCACTTTCGCGTTTGGCTGATAAAAGTCTGGGCCAAACTGAAACGTGCCGGTGCACCTCTTGAGTTGCACAGCATTGGGAGGGCGGTCCATGAAATGCAATTTGTCGTAGGGCAGGCCGAGCGTGAGAGCAGCGATGTCATAGCCCATAGGAGTGGTCACCGAAGAATAAATATTCCCCAATAAGACCACGGTGGTCTCAACGTCCGGCAAGTACAGGACGAATGACGAAAATCCTGGAGACCGGCCATTCATGTAATAAGCGGTCTTGCCGAACCGCTTGAGCTCGCCCTTGAACCAGCCAAAGCCTACGCGGAGAGAGGTGTCGAGCACCGCGCCGCGAGATGCTGTGCTTAAGGCATGACCATTGAACAATGCTTGTACCCATCGTGCTTGATCGTTGGCGGTCGTGTATACGGAAGCGTTCCCCGTTTTGCCAGACCAACGGATTGCCTTGGCTGATTTCAGTTCATAAGCGCCCTTCGGTTCGTAACCCTTGGCCATGTACGTGGCATTTGCCACCGAGTCGTCATCCACGCCAGACGCCTTCAAACCAAGTGGCCGGAAGACAAGCTTCTGAAGCGCGACGGCAAAAGGTAGGCCTGTCTTTTTCTCGACGATGAGAGCAAGAAGATTGTATGCAGAGTGCTCTTCGTGCAGGAACTTCGAGCCGGGCTCAAAAAGCAAGGGCTTTCCCTCGATGG
>Ga0126372_10001185_pt1 | contig 10387 bp, 8 predicted proteins | sample PanSoiMetaPlot_6_FD_92762 | JGI IMG/M metagenome (GOLD analysis project Ga0126372, IMG submission 92762) | Tropical forest soil microbial communities from Panama - MetaG Plot_6 | ecosystem: Environmental > Terrestrial > Soil > Tropical forest > Bulk soil | place: Panama | collected 2016-02-17
AACTTCGGCGAATTGCACATCGGTGAGCAGACCGGAACGCCGCCACAACCGTGCGAAAAGAAATACCGTCATCATTCCTGACAGCAGGAAACTCCACCAGAGCCAATTCCCCGAGATACCTTGCGTATAAACCAGACCGGTGACTACCAAAGGTGTGTCGGCGGCAAAGGTGGTGGCCACCATGGAGGTTCCCGCCAACCACCAACTGACGTTGCGTCCGGACACAAAGTAGTCATCCACGCTGCGGCCTGAACGCCGACGAAAGAAAAGCCCAAGCAGCAGGGTGATGACCAAATAGCCGCTGATCGCAGACCAATCGAGTAGAGTGAAATTCATGTAGGATTTATCCGGTGTAGACGAGCTCGACAATCGTGCAGTCGTCGTTCAAGGGCGTGCCACCACAAAAATCAGCCAATGCGGCAAATATCTCCTCGAGCGAGGTGGCGCGTCGAGCAATATCCTCCAATCGCTCATTCTCGTAGAAATCTCCGCGCGCATTTTCCGCTTCGGTCACGCCATCGGTAACCAGGAGCAGGCGGTCTCCGCGATGCAGCTTCAGCCGGGCGCTCTCATAGGTTGCATCGGCGAGCAAGCCCACCGGGAGATTGCCTGCTTCTGGGCGAACCACTTTCTGCTGCGAAACCACCAGTGGCGGCAGGTGACCGCAGTTGACGTACTCGAGTTCACCGTCACGGCTAATGCGAGCAATCACCATGGTGGCATACTTCTCACCCAAGTGTTTCTGAGTAAAAAATCGATTCACGGCGGCGACAATCTCTGCCAGTGGCATACGCGCAACCAGGTGGGAATACACCATGCCTTGCAGCGTGGACGCCAAAAGCGCCGCGGAAACACCTTTTCCGCATACGTCGGCCAGGAATATCGCGAAATGATCTTCCGTGCTCACCGCGTCGAAAAAGTCGCCTCCGATTTCCTTACAGGAGAGATTGCGACCGCTCATGCGGGCAAAGGGAACTTCGGGAATATGAACTTCCATGAGCCGCTGCTGGATGGACGAGGCAATGGCCAGCTCCCGCTGATAGACCCGTGCCGCTTCCTCGGCCTGGACCAGGCGTGCGTTCTCGACCAGTTGTGCGGCTTCGGTCGCGATGGCGCGCAAAATATCATTACTTACACTGGAAATATCGCGGGAGGCAAAACGCGAATCCAGGTACAAAGCCCCGATGATCTCCGCGCCGAGGCCCTCGCTCGACACGGTGTGCACAGTCTTCGGTCGTGCCGATTGCACTTGCGGCTTACGCAGGGGGATACAGATAACAGTCCGCAAATCGTAAGCCACGATACTTTGTCGTCCAGCCAGATCGAGCGACTGACTGGTATCGGTCACCAGAAATTCCGACGCAGAATGCAGTGCTTCGTCCAGAATGGAATGAGAGATAGTCGTGTCATCGATAAGAGCCTCGCCTCGGGAATTGCGTCCGGCAGCCAGCCGAAGGCTGCCATCGTCCACTTTCAGAAAGACGTAGGCTCTCTCTGCACGCGTCAGCTTAAGAGTGGTATCGGCGACCGTCACCAGGATCTCATCCAGGACACCCGTCGTGTTCAACTTGCGGGCGGCGTCGAGAAACATGGTCAGTTTTTCAAGATCCGTAGTGTCGGTGGAAATTTGCATTCCGGAGATCTGACTAAGGAACTCACGCGCCGTGCTGGAAGCGACACCGACCGGGTGGAAGATGACGTAGGCGGCGTCGCGCACTCCGAACTCTAAACGATCATTGCGTTCGAGCTTTTGCCGTTCCACGCGCTCGCCATTAACGAAAGTACCGTGCTTGCTTCCCTGATCGGCAACGTAGAATCCGTCCACTTCGCACATAATCAGCGCATGATCGCGGGAGACGCGCGGATCGGCGATAACCAGATCCTTGTCTACTTTTCTTCCGATCGAGAAAGGGCTATGGTCGAGAACCAGAGAGCGCTGTTCTTGTCCCTGTACCAAGACCAGCGAGGGGAAGGCATCCGAAGCTCTCCCCAGGCCTGGATTAGAGGCTGAACCGATTGCCATGACGCAGAAAACCTTCTCTCCCGCAGAAATGATAACAGGATGACAGGGCGGCATGCCCAGCTGGCGGCCTCTCTGCCCAGCTAGTGGAAAGCCGCCAGCGCCTTCTGTTCAGAATCGTACACCTCAAAGACGGTTACCAGCTTGGTGATTTGGAGCACGTCGCGTACACGTTGTCCCAAGCCGGTGAGTTTGATATCGGCCCCGGCGGCCCGGGCTGATGAGTACACGCCAACCAGCGTGCCTAGCCCGCCGCTATCGATGTAGCTCACCTCGGAGAGATCCAAGAGGATTTTCTTACTGGTGGACAAGATGTTTTTCAGGGTGGAGCGCAAGGCCGAAGCCTCGTCTCCAAAGACGATGCGGCCTATGCAGCGCACCACGGTGACGCCACCGACCGTCTTACTTTCCATCTTTAAGGCCATGTCGCCTCCGCTTGCTCCGGTAACGAGTCGAGAAGCGTAACCTGCCGGGTCGCAGGATTGCAAGTAAGTGCTCTCAACGCGCTACCTGTGCCGCCACCGGAACCGCTGTTGAGGACTCTTCTTTCGTAATCTGAGTCGCACACAGGGCAACGGCGGCCAAGATCGGGAACGGGATCGCCCAACTCGTCCACAGTGGCACAACCCAGGCGCTTTCAATAATTTCCCGGCGGACAAACAACAACGTGAAATCAAGACCTGCGGCTGCCAGCCAAGGCAGGGCCAACACGCTCACAACCAACCCGATGGATAAACGCTGAAACCATGGGCCGTGCCACAAACGCGGCCCCCAGCGCGCGAGCAGGAGAAGGGCGGGAATCAGTAGGAGTTGGTTGTAAGGGGCAGACGTCGGAATAACCGCCAGGGTGGCAGTCAGAACGATAGCCAGGTTCCAGCGAAAGAGTTCCGAATCTGCCGAAGCTCGCCGCCAGCGCCAGCACAAGAAGGCGACGATGAGGATCAAGAAACCGGAAATCACCCGCCCCCAGACCGGGGTAAGCGCTATATCCAGAAGCGAAGGGCCGCCAGCATATTGCAGGTAGGCCGCGGCAGCCCCGCGAAACCGCGCGATCCAACCCGGGAGTACAAGCTCGCCGCCGAGTACAAGAATTGTGAGCGCGGCAAGAAAACTCCACAACAACCGTTGTCGTGAACGCCATTTTCCTAGAGTCCAAAGCAATAACCAGGCGGTGAACGGAATTGCTAGCTGGGGCTTAATCGTTGCCAAGGCGAGAAGAATTCCGCTCAACACCAGGCGGCGACGCACCAGGCAAGCCGCAGATGCGGCCAGCAGAAGGCACACTACCACGCTTAACTGTTGCAGCTTGATGGCCTGCACCGAGGGAAAGCTACCGAGTATTAAGAGAATTGCGGTCAGGGTGGCTGCGGCAGAAATACGCCATCCCACGACCCACAGCCATAAAGGGACAGAGGCAGCAATGAACAGAACTAGAATCCAGCGAAATGCGAGCTGCACCGTAGCAAACGGTGCCTTCATGGTCGGCGCCAGCAGAAATACAACGTAAATTGGATATGCGAATCCCTGCTGGTCTTTGGGATCATTCGGGCGGCGAAAGTCCAACTCTCGACCGTAGTATCCGGCCTGGATCTCGCGCGTAACGTCGCTGCCGTATGGGTCGCGGCCGTGTAATAGCAATTCCCGGGCGCCTAACCAACGCGGATACAGGTCTGAAAGGTTTCCCCGCGGCTGCTCCCTTCGTACCGCCTCCGCCACCTGATGGGGCACCAGAATCAGATCGGCATAGCACCACATACCAGCGGCCAGCACGGCGGCAAGGAATAATCGGAAGTCGGAACGCCTCACGAGTGACTTCATAGCGAATTCGCAACCTGAAATGGTCGCTGCTGTTTGGCAATATCGCCCGCCACACCACAGAACAAGAAGATCCAGACCCAGATAGTCCAGAAATAATAAGGGCTGACCATCCGGACACCCAAACCCTGCGCCCTCTGGATCACGGCATTCACCACAACGAAAAGGAAAGCCATCTTGATAACCAATCTTATTCGGGAAATGGCCGATCGAGCCCGGATGGCAGGGATAAGTATCACAGCTTTGTCAACCAACCAGGCATATCGAGTCACTATGGAAGCAACAAGAGTATAGGCAATTTGCTGTCATCTGTGCTCCTGGCGATATTACAAGAACCCGGTCTACGCCATCCCACTCGATGCCTGAGCCACCTGCAACTGTGCTGGACGAAACAGCTTACACAAAAGCCGCCGAAGGCGCGGAGCAGTTGAGCATCGCCCTAGCCCAGCATTCTTGCTGGTAGGTTGCGCATACTTCAGCCGCAAAGCGGCGGCGATGGTAATTCCAGCAAAGATAGCTTCTACCGAGGCGATTCTCGAGAGGGGCCAGGGAAACGAATATTCTCGGAGAACGCATCGGAAAAGGGAGTCGAACTCGGGGCTGCTTGGCAGCCGTGCTAAAAATGAGGCGAAGAATTTTATGCGCGGAAGGATTTCGATTGCATTGCTCATTGGCGCGACCAGCACTTTCCTCTGCTGGTACCTTCTCCGTCATTTTAACCAGCATGCTGCTGATTTTCAGTGGGCGATCAGGGCGGCACAGCATGTGCTCGCCGCAAAAAACCCCTACGACACGCCGCTAGAGCAATACCCGATCACGGCAGCTCTGTTTGCCGTTCCCTTTCTGCCTCTCCCGCCGGAGTTGGCGGCAGCCGGCTTCTTCGGGATCAGCTCTGCCATTCTCGCGTTGGGGCTTGCTCGACACGGATATGTCCGATTGTTGGTATTCCTCGCGTACCCTTACTGGGCAGCCATTCTCACAGCGCAATGGGCGCCCCTGATCATGGCAAGCGCTTTCTTCCCCCTTCTAATGCCTGCCACAATGGCCAAGCCGCAGATCGGCTTGCCCGTGGCTCTTACGCATCTCACGCCCCGCGGCATCATGGCTTGTGTGTTTTGGCTCCTGCTAAGCCTGCTGTTAATGCCGCGATGGCCCTGGTTGTGGGCAACACAGTGGACTCACTACGAGCATTTTGTCCCGCTGCTAGTCTGGCCGGGACCCCTGCTGCTTCTAGCCCTGTTTCGTTATCGCCAACGCGATTGTTGGCTGTTGCTGTTGGCCGCAAGCATGCCGCAAAGGTGGTTCTTCGACACTTTCATTCTCTGGTTGATTCCGAAATCGCCGCGAGCCATCCTGTTGACGGCGCTGCTCAGTTGGGGCGCCGGTATATGGCGTTGGTATCACATTCCCAGCAGTTTCGCCCAGGTTGGGCGTTGGGCAAACTGGTGGATTTATGTCCCAATGCTGCTGGTAGTCCTAACCGCCTCGCTCGAAAGCGTGGAGCGCCACCCGGCAGACTAAGCTAATATGGCTCGGATCTTCTGTTCCCCCTCAGGTTGCTGCCATAACTGTGTGCAAGCCGTTCCCGGGCAATTTCGCGGCGTCCATCTCATGGTTGCTTGACTCACGCTACCAGCACCCAACACCAGATCAAGAGCAGAACAGAGAGTGCGGATAAATGTTCAAAAGAACCAATAGAATGAGGGAAATCCATCCGGGGCTTACTCTTTGGATTCAAGATGTGCCCATGCTCGAAGCCGCGGGGACCGTGCTCTATATCCCAGGGCTTTCCGGAGTGTAAGCGCCCTCGACGCTTGAATCACCGGGGTTATTGGAGGCCTTTGGCAGATGTCAAATCCCCCGGTGCATATGAAGAAGTTTGGCGTTTTATTTGTGGCCGATAGGTCATGGTCTAGGGGTTTGTGCGGTAATATATAGGCCAGGTCTGCGCTTACTTCGCGTTTGGAGTTCGAGCTTCAGGGTGAGAAAGTGGTCGTGCGTACCGTACAGGTAAGCCCTGGGTTGAAGTCTGTTTGCATGCAACATGATTTGTTGGAGGGGGAGATGTGGCAGGTTGTCGATCGTTTTTGGCGTGAAGAAAAAGGACAGGATATCGCCGAATATGCCGTGATGCTAGCCGTTATTTTGGTGATTGTCGTGGGTACGATTCGATTAATCGGTAGTAATGCAAACACGGTATTTTCGAATGTTGCAAGTTCGATTCAGTAGTCCTCGGTTTGTGCAGAGGGGTAGGTTGCGTCGTTCCTGATGATTCAAAGTCACCAGTCAGCATCCTGCCACGCTCGCCCTCGCTCGTCCTCTACATCCGCGAGTAGCTTGGTTCCTCCACAAATGCGGCGGTTGTGTAAGGAGCAGTGATGAATCGTACCCGATTGATGTTCATCGGTCTTGTTGCCTTGGCTCTAGGCGGATTCTTGAGTGCGACAGTTTACAAACGCCTACAGGCGGGTGCGACTGCGTCGCGCAAGCCCGGTGTCGACGTCGTGGTTGCAGCCAACGATCTGCGGGTGGGTGCCAAACTTGAAGATCGGGATCTGAAGGTAGTTAACTTGCCTGAGGAGAATCTACCCGACGGCGTCATCCATCAGAAACCGCGCGCCGTCGGTCGTGGCGTCCTGCAGCCGGTTTCCAAGAATGAATTCATACTGACGAGCAAACTCGCAGACAAGGATGTTGCCGGTTTACCGGCCTTGATTCCGCTCCGGATGAGGGCCGTCTCGGTTCGCGTGAACGAGGTTATAGCAGTTGCTGGCTTTGTCCTACCGGGAAATCGGGTCGATGTGCTGCTAACGGGGAATCCTGGTACAGGCGGCGATTCAGTCACTACCACAGTTTTGGAAAATGTAGAGGTGCTTACCACTGGACAGAAATTGGAGCGCAACGCAGCGGGTCAACCTCAAAGCTCGGCTGTGATCACGCTACTGGTGTCACCGGAAGATGCCGAAAAACTGACGCTCGCCAGCCAGGAAGGCCGTATCCAACTTGCCCTTCGAAACCCGCTGGACACGGGCCAGGAAAAAATCGCCTCCGTGCGCAATAACGCTTTATACAACGGCGGCGCGACTGTGCCTTCTGTAAAAGTTCCCATGAGGGTTAAACACGTTGTGCCGGCGCCGGTTCCTTCGCGGCCCAGTCCTTACACGATTGAACTGATCCGTGGGAACGAGAAGAAGGAAGTTACTTTTGCACAGTAACCCTGCTTCGATGGCACAGGAGAACCAATCACGATGACCCTTGCCCAGAAATGGTGCACGGTAGGCATAGTTTTGCTGATCAGTTCCCTTCCGCCCCTTGGCCAGCGCATGGCGGGCGAGGCGGAGGGCAAATCCCCATCTGATCCGCTCGCCACAGGCACCGCCATCGAATCCGCGCCCCAAAATCCACCGGCTCAGCAGATTCCGCCGCCTCCCACAGGAACTACTCCCCCAGCGCCGACGGCCGCGGAGGCACCGGAACTGACTGGTGCTGCGCCACTGCGTGTGCTGGTGGGTAAATCTCTCCTCATCAATACTACCGAGCGGCTTAAACGCGTTTCTGTTACCGATCCGTCCGTGGCTGATGTCAGCGTCGTTACGCCAACTCAGATTCTGGTACACGGTCGTGCGCCCGGCGAAGTATCGCTGCTCATATGGGATGAATCGGAGCGTTCGCGCAGCTTTGACCTGCGCGTCGATGTCGATGTGACGGCGGTAGCCGAGGAAGAGCACCGCGTATTCCCCGAGGAGCAGATCCATGTGAGTCCCTCGCGCAGCGCCATTGTCCTGGCCGGCCATGTCTCCACCGAAGACGTCGCCAAGCGTGCGGAGCTGATTGCAAGCGCTTATTCGAAGAGCGTGGTCAACGTGCTGACATTTGGGCCCGTCGGCGCTCAGGAAGTTCTCCTCCAGGTCAAGTTTGCCGAAGTGGACCGAAGCGCCCTGATGCAGGCGGGCATAAATCTTTTCTCGACTGGTGCCTTTCGCACTCTCGGCAACGTCACCACCGGGCAGTTTGGGGGCGAGAAAATCGGCTCGATTAACGATACCGTTAACAACACTCCTTCGCCGTATCCCGACGGCGGGGTTGTCAATCCGACCGGCCCCGGCACAGCGCCTTTTTCGAGCAGCACAACGATCAATGACATGCTGAACATATTTCTGTTCAGGCCGGATATTCACCTGGGCGCCGTGATTCGGGCGTTGGAGACAAAGAACCTCCTACAGATCCTTGCCGAGCCAAATCTGATCGCTGTGAATGGAAAGGAATCCAGCTTTCTGGCGGGTGGCGAATTTCCGTTCCCTATCGTACAGCCTAGCCAGGGAATAACGGCCGTAACTATCCAATTCAAGGAATTTGGAGTACGGCTGAAGTTCACTCCGGTGATTATGCCCAATGGGAACATACACTTGCGCGTGATACCGGAAGTCAGCGCCTTGGATTTTGCCAACGCCTTGACGATTTCCGGCTTTACCGTGCCTGCCTTAAGCACCCGTCGCGCCGAGACGGAGTTTGAGGTTCAAGATGGTCAGAGCTTCGTCATCGCCGGCCTGATGGATAATCGAGTAACGAACATTACCAACAAGCTGCCGGGGTTGGGCGACATACCCATTCTTGGCAACTTCTTCAAGAGCAAAAGCGCGCAGAGGACCAACTCCGAGCTGATGGTTCTCTGCACCGTCAGGCGCGTCGCCCCCAACAATGAAGCGCCTACAGGACCAACCATGCCGAAGCCATTCCTCGACCAGGAAAAGTTTGATGGCAAAAAACCTTCTGGGTCTGAAAAATGAATTAGTTACGAAGGTTTCAAAAAACCCCTGGAGAGGTTAAAAATGGGGCGACTCTGCTGCCCCGAGTAGGTTATCTTAGGAGCACACTACGGGGAACCCCGCGCCTGTATGCCCGAGCTTTCAGTCGTCATAGTCGCCACGGACAGTGAACAGCGGGCCGTGCTCCAAGTGCTGGTGGATGGAACAAGCGTAGCTCGAACTTCCCATACTTGCGCCAGCTTCCCCGTCGGCGCCACCGATCCCGTCATTCGCCGGGTGCAATCGGCGACTCCCGACGTCATTCTGGTGGATATCCCCGCCGACAATGCAGCGATGGCCATGAGGGCGGTGGAACTTTTGCATCAGGAACTCTCCGATTCTGCAGTATTTGCAATCGGAAACATGCAACAACCGCAATTGATCGTCAGCGCTATGCGCGCAGGGGCGAGAGAGTTCATTGAGCGCCCTACGACGACCAACGATCTTTTGGAAGCTTTCGTCCGGCTCACCAGCGCCCAGCGCAAGATTCGGCGAGAAGGTTCGCGGGGCAAAGTCTTTACGGTAGTAAACGCCAAGGGCGGGGTCGGGGCTACCACGGTCGCGGTCAACCTGGCCCTGGCGTTGCAGTCTGCGCACAGTAATGTCGCCTTGATTGATCTGGCGCTTCTCGGTCACGCTGCGCTGCACCTCAACTTGAAGCCTGCATTTACGGTTTCCGATGCCATCCACAACCTGCACCGGCTTGACAGCTCACTGCTGGAAAGCTTTATGGCCCGGAGCTCGAATGGACTTCAACTCCTGGCCGGAGTGAATATGCCGGGGGTTGTGGAACCGTCCACAGCTGAATTTGCCAGGCTGTTCGACATGCTGGTAAATCACTACCGGTACGTGGTCGTGGATGCTTCCAGCCGCCTCGACGGCGCGACCCGGCTGATGTGTAACCTTTCGGAAACTGTGCTCCTGGTCGGCCATACCGACGTCGCCTCCCTCTGGAGTGCAGCGCGCGTCTTGCAGTTTCTGGCGGAGACCGGCGCGCGGGAGAGAGTAGGCCTGGTCCTCAATCGATTCCGCAAGATGCCTGGCTTTTCCGAGACCGACGCCGAGGCGGCGACCGGAGCTAAGCTATTGTGGAAGATTCCCAATCAGTACTTCGCGGTATCGGCGGCGATCGATCGTGGAACTCCTCTCATGGAGCAAAATCATACCGAAATTGCCCGCTCCTTCCGTGGACTGGCGCATACGCTCACGCAAAATGACGAGCAGGTAAAACGTGCCGCCTGGTCTCTGTTTAAGACGGTGTAGTAACGCATGGCAAATCTGCAAACCTTCGTACGGAGCGAGTACCAGCAGGTAAAGGCTGATCTGCACCGCAAGATACTGGACCGACTTAACCTGGAAAAGCTCGGCCGCACTCCCAGCGACACGGCTCGTGAGGAGGTGTTAATCCTCATCCGCAGCTCGGTCAACAGCGAGGCGGTACCTCTCAGTTTTGCCGAACGCGAGCGTCTCTCGAGGGAAATCCTGGATGAGATCTTCGGTTTAGGTCCGCTCGAGCCGTTGCTCAAAGATCCAACCATCTCCGATATTCTGGTGAACCGCTACGATCGCGTCTACATAGAACGTGGCGGCAGGCTGGAGTTGACCGGTTTCACCTTCAAGGACGATGCCCACTTGATGCAGATCATCGATCGAATCGTCTCGAAAGTGGGAAGACGCGTGGACGAATCATCGCCCATGGTGGATGCGCGTTTAGCCGACGGCTCACGCGTGAATGCCATCATTCCAC
>Ga0126372_10001186_pt1 | contig 10385 bp, 9 predicted proteins | sample PanSoiMetaPlot_6_FD_92762 | JGI IMG/M metagenome (GOLD analysis project Ga0126372, IMG submission 92762) | Tropical forest soil microbial communities from Panama - MetaG Plot_6 | ecosystem: Environmental > Terrestrial > Soil > Tropical forest > Bulk soil | place: Panama | collected 2016-02-17
AGACCGATCACCCACAAGATCGGCGCCGGATTGAGGATGCGGCGCTCGGCGGCAAGGGTCGTCGAATTGTAGCGGGTCTCGATCAGAAGCGGCGTGCGCCGGGTCAAGGGATAGCGCCAACGGTGCCAGCTTGCGCCACCGTGGCCGCTGAGCACCGGCAGCCAGCGGCGGTTGCCCACGGCCGACGCCACGCTCGGCGCCGGCTGTTCCTGACTATCGGTTGACACCGCCACTGCTACTCCCGCGAATGCTCGATCATGCCGGCGATGCCCCGCGGGCGCACCAGCAGGACGGCAATGATGAAGAGGAACTGCGTTATCAACACGTATTGCCCGCCCAGCTGGACCGCCGTGAATGCCTCGACGAAGCCGATCAGCACGGCCGCGATCACGGCGCCGGCGACGCTGCCCAGCCCGCCGGCGAGTGCCACCACCATTCCCTTGACCAGGGGCGTCGTGCCGGCGAAGGGGCTGATGAAATAGGTTTGCGAGAGCAGCACTGCGGCGAGCCCGGCCATCGCTCCGGTCACCATCATGACGGCCATCGCCGTGGAGCGCAGTCCGACGCCGACCAGTGCTGCGCCCTCTGGGTTCTGCATCATCGCGCGGATTTCCAGGCCGCGCCGGCTGCCTTTCATCCAGGCCAGCGTCAGCAGTAGCAGAATCGCCGAGCAGACGATCGAGCCGATCTTGTCGTGGCTCACGGTCGCCGGACCGATATGGATGCTGCCGACGCCGAAGATCTTGGGAAGCGCCTTGACCCGTGGCGTGAACAGCCAGAGCAGGAATTGCCCGCCCATCAGGCTGATCGCCAGCGTCGCGATCAGGCTGCGCAGCGGGAAGTTCGGCTTATCGTAGAGCGGAATGAACGCCAGCAGACCGGTCAACGCGCCGGCGAGCGCCCCAGTGATCACGCCGCCCAACACTACGACAAAGCCGTTCGTACTGATGTTCTGCGCGACCAGCCACGCGCCGTAGCCGGAGACCGTGAAGGTGAAGCCCTGGGCTAGGTTGATCATGCCCAGGCTCGACCAGATGATCGAAATGCCGATCGCCAGCAAACCGTAGATGGACGCGAGGCTGACGGCCGTCACTAACAGGTAATAGGGGTCCATGCGGCTAAAAGGGCTCCGTGTGAAGCGGCGTCAATGATGCGGGTGAGGATGACCGGCGTGGTGGACGAGCTCGCTCACCGGAAGGTCGGGTGCCAGCGCGCCGCCTTTGAGCTTGCCGGCGTGCAGGCCGATCAGCCGGGATACCTTGCCCTCGAGGAGGGGAAGGTTCTGCTCGGCGATCACCATGGCACCCTCCTTGACGTCGATCTGCATTAGCGCCTGCATCAATCCGTTGCTGATCTTCGGGGCGAGGCCGAGCGAGGGCTCGTCGATCAAGAGCAGCCTGGCATCGTCCATCAATCCGCGGCCCAGGCTGACCATGCGCCGCTCGCCGCCGGAGAGCTTGCCCACGGGCTGGTTCAACAGCTTCTGCAACGGCGGGAAGATTTCGAGCACGTGCTCACGCCGCTGCTTGCGCTCACGCCACGCGCGCCTGGTGTAAGCGCCGCTGTCGAGATGGTCGGCGACGCTCAGCCCGTGAAACAGCGCGTCCCCTTGCGGCACCAAGGCGAGCCCCATGCGGACGATCTTGTGCGTGTAGCGTCCGGGTCCCTGGCTGCGGGTGCCGCCGATCTCCACCCCATTGAGCTTGATCGAGCCGCTCTGCCAGCCAGTCAGGCCGGCTACGGCGCGGAGCAGGGTCGATTTGCCATGGCCGTTGAGGCCGACGATACCGACGCGCTCGCCTGCGCGCACTGTCAGGCTGACACCGTGCAGCACGCCGAGCGGGCCGTAGCCGGCCGAGAGGTCCTCGACATGCAGGACGTCGCTCATACCGCGTCGACCTCGAAATAAGCCGCTCGCACGCGTGGATCCTCGAACACGGTATCCGGGTCGCCTTCGGCAATCAGCTTGCCGAGGTCAAGAACGATGGCGCGATCGGCGATCGACGAAAGCAACTCCAGCCGATGCTCGACCACCATCACGCCGATATTCATCTCGCGGGCCAAACGGCCGATGATGCCGTCGAGTTCGTCGACCTCGGCGTTGATGAGGCCGGCGGCCGGTTCGTCGAGCAGCATCACGCGCGGCCGGCGCATCAGCAGACAGGCGAGCAAGAGCTTTCGCCGGTTCAGCGTCTCCAACGCGCCGGCGAGCGCCAACATTGGCACGCGCAAACCGACCTGCTCGGCCGCCCACTCGGCGTGATAGCGCGTGAGGAAGGGCGCAAACGCCTGCCGGGCGGCGCGGAACACCTCGGCCACCGTGAGAGCGTCCGGCACCACGGGAGACTGGTAGGTGCGACCGAGGCCGAGGCGGGCCCGGGCAAACAATTTCAGCGAGGTGATATCCTGTCCGCCCAGCACGACCCGGCCGCGGTCCGGCACGTAGCGGCCGGACAGCACCTCGAACAGCGACGTCTTGCCGGCCCCGTTGGGCCCGACGACGCCGAGAATTTCACCCGCCCGAATGCCCACCGAAATGCCTTCGAGGATCGGCCGTCCGCCCAGGCGAATATGTATGTCCTCGCAGCGGAACAGCACGGGGACCGGGTTGCTTGGCGTCATCCCGGTTCCCGCGTCTTGTCAGGCATCCATCAAGCCCACGGGAACGTGCGGAACTTGCTCTCGGCCAGGACGTCGGGCTGGATGATCTTGTGCTGGCCGCCCTGCACCTGGAAATAGAGCTGCGCCATGCCCTTGTTGAGGTCCTGGGTCTGCAGCGGATAGTGCAGCGCCGCCTGGTACTCGTTGTTCATGTCGACGGCACCGTCGACGCCGCGATAGGGATGCGTGCGGATGTAGTCGGCCATCGCCTTGAAATCCGCGGGGTCGGTGTTCGTCCAGGCATTCTTCAGGATGTACACGGTGTCGTACGCCGACCCGGTGTAGCAGAGGCCGATTACGCCCGGATGCTTGGCGGCATACTTCTTGCGGAACTCGGCCCCTTGGGCATCGTTGTAAACACCCAGCACTGTCGACCACACCATGCCTTCCGCGGCTCCGCCCGCGATGTTGAGGAACTCGGGCTGCGAGGCGCCGTACTGGATATAAACCAGCGCACCTTTCACCGGGTCGGCGACGAATTGTTGGCAGAATGCGGCTTCCTCCGCCCCCACCCAATAGTCGAGCATGATGACGCCGGCCTTGACCTTCTTGATCGCCTGCATCACCGGGCCCCAGTCCTGCACGGGATACTGAATGTCGGTGATCGTGGCGAGCTCGAACTTGCTCGTCGGCAGCGTTTCCACCACTTCCTTCGCGATCTGCATGTTGTAGTTGTTCTGCTCGCGGATAATGTGGACCTTGTTGTTGGTCGGCTTCCACACGCCGCCCGCCGCAACCTGGTCGAGGAATTTGGGGAACATTCGGCCGTAGTAGATCTCCGGCGGATCGACCTGGAAGTAGTTCCAGTACTTGTTGCGATTGTTCTTGGCGAAGGTGATCAGGTCGATGTTGGTGTCGCCGGTCAGCAGGGGCGCCTTGTAGTCGCCGAGGGCCTCGAGCATCGTTTGGCGTGCCAGCGGCACGAAGGCGCTGCCGATGGCATCGGGCTTGGTGTCGACAACCGCGCGATATCCCGTTTTTATGCCGTCTGGCGTGAATATGTCACAGTCGTGGTGTTCGATTTTGATCGGTCGGCCCTTCACACCTCCGGCAGCGTTGATCTCGTCCGCTGCCAGTGTTGCGCCGTTGAGGTAGTCGGTGTGGTCGGCTATCTGCGCTGCGATCACAGCGAGACGCAGCGGCTTGGTGTCGGTCGCCAGCGCCGGCGCAACGAACGGTGCGGCCAGCGGTGCGGCGACGGCGGCGCCAAGGCTCGTGACGACGGAGCGACGGTTGGGCGTCCAGTTCCTGTCCTTCATGGTGTTCCTCCTCCTTTTCCTTTCTTGTTTTTCGGCAGTGGACGGGTTGGGCCGCAGTCAGACACAGCAGCTAGCCGACTTCGGCGGAGGCGCGTCGAGTGCAGGGCTATGGTCGGAAAAGCCGGATAGCTGCAGAATAAACGCGCGAGCGAGTGCTTGAAAGGCGCACTCTCGGTCACGGACTCGCCCCGCGTCCGACATTCATCGGGCCCCGGAGGCGGATGGGATGACGCCCGCTGGGCGGCATGAACTCTGTCCATCTGCCGTCTGTCCCACAGGGTTATCTAATTATTAAAAGGCTAGGGCCGGATAACGACCCGGTCAAGCCGAGCCGTGCGTCGGTGTTGACCGAATGGGCTGACTTGTTCTGCGCTGTGGAGGCACCGACATTTCCCCAGTATAAATGTGGTGCTGTCGCGAGCTTCATCGACCGGTTGCAAAGAGAAGAATCATGACCGCGAAAGGCAAGAACAACGGAAAGCTGCGCGTCCTGGTAGTTGGCGTCGGCAACATGGGTGCTTCGCACGCCCGCGCCTACGACGAGATCGACGGATTCGAGCTCGCTGGCTTGTGCGCCCGGCACATCGCCAAGCGCGCCGATCTGCCGGAGCGCTGGTCGAACGTGCCGCGCTTTGCCGACTATGGCGCCGCGCTCGAGACGCTCAGGCCCGATGTCGTCTCGATCAATACCTGGCCCGATACGCATGCCGACTTTGCCGTCGCGGCCTTTAAGGCGGGTGCGCACGTCTTTATGGAAAAGCCGATCGCCGAGACGGTCAAGGATGCCAAGCGCGTCGTCGGTGCCGCGCGCGCCGCGAACAAGAAGCTGGTCATCGGCTACATCCTGAGGGTCCATCCCTCCTGGATGAAGTTCGTCGAGCTGGCGAAGGGGCTGGGCAGGCCGCTCGTCATGCGCATGAACCTGAACCAGCAGTCGATCGGTGATGCCTGGACCTGGCACAAGAACCTGATGAAGTCGCTGCCGCCGATCGTCGATTGCGGCGTCCACTATGTCGACGTGATGTGCCAGATGACGGGCGCGAAGCCGGTGCGCGTCCATGGCATCGGCGCCCATCTGTCCAAGGAAGTGAAGACCTACAACTACGGCCACCTGCACGTCGAGTTCGACGACGGTTCGGTCGGATGGTACGAGGCCGGATGGGGCCCGATGATGAGCGAGGTCGCCTTCTTCGTGAAGGACGTGGTCGGCCCCAAGGGCTCGGCCAGCATCGTCATGGCTGAGCAAGGCAAGGGTACGGGCGAAGGCGCCAGCGATACCACCTCGGCCAGCATCGACACCCATACCAAGACCAACGCCATCCGTCTGCATCACGCCAAGCTCAACAAGGACAACTCGCTGGCCAAGGCGGACGAGCTCTTTCGCATGGACGAGGAGCCCGGCCACGACGAGCTCTGTAGGCGCGAGCAGCTCTTCCTCCTGAACGCGATCCGCAAGGACAGCGATTTGAGCGATCATATGGAGGATGCGGTTAACAGCCTCCGGATCGTGCTGGCCGCCGACGAAAGCGTGCGCAAGAAGCAGGTCGTGACCTTACGCTGAGGCGGCTGAGCTAAGGCGGGTTAGCGATGGGCGCCGGACCTCGCGGGCCAAGAGCGATGATCAAGGGAACCAGCCTCTATTGCTATGCGTGGGACCTCGTGGGCGCCGCCGGCCGGGCGAACCGGTCGGTGATCGACAGTCTGGGGCTCGACGGCACCACGCTGGCGACGAGCTATCACGCCGGCAAGTTCATCCGGCCCGGTTCGCTCACCGGCAAGGTGATCTTTCCCGAGGACGGCACGATCTACTTCAGGCCGCGCCGGAAGTACGGCGAGCTGCAGCCGATGGTGTCGCAGGTGACGTTGGCCGAAGACGTGCTGGCCAGTCTGACCGAAGCGGGACGGCACCGCGTCTATGGCTGGACGGTGCTGCTGCACAACACGCGACTAGGCTACGTCCATCCCGGCGTAGTGGCGCGCAACGCCTGGGGCGATCCGGCGTTCTACAGCCTGTGCCCGGCTCAGCCGTTGGTGCGGGACTATGCCGTGTCCCTGTGCGGCGATCTTGCCGAGCATTATGACCTTGCGGGGCTGACCCTGGAGACCCCCGGGTTCCTGCCTTTTGTCCATGGCTATCACCATGAGTTCGCGCAGCTTCCCGGCAATCCATGGATGAACGTCCTGCTCGGCCTGTGCTTTTGCGATGCCTGCATGGCGGGCGCCGCAAAGGCCGGCATCGATTCGGCGAGCATCGCGCGCCGACTGAAGGACGCCGTGCATGGCTACATGATGAGCGCAGCGACCGTCCCCGACGACATGGCGGTGCACTGGCTGGTTTCGGATCTCGTGCTCGACCCCGAGTTCGGTGCTTTCCTGCGCTGGCGCTGCCAGGTCGTCACCAGTCTCGTGCAGGCCATCCGCCAGGATGTGCGGCCGGCAGTCAGGGTCGCCGTCATTCCCTCCGTGCAGCGCCCATCGGCGCTGGCTTGGAGCGAGGGCACGGACCTGGCGGCCCTGGTAAAGCACTGCGATGGGCTGGAGATCCCCTTCTACGAGGCCGATCCGGCCCGCTTGTCGGCCGATGTCCTCGACTGCCGCCGCCGCGCCGGCCCCGATGCCGCGATCAGCGCCATCCTGCGGCCGGGCCATCCCGACATGGCCAGCGAAGCTGAACTGCAGTCGAGCATCAGCACGCTGTTGGGGCAGGGCGTCCAGCACTTCTCGTTCTACAATTTCGGCCTGCTCCGGCCGCACAATCTCGATTGGATCAGGTCCGCCGCCGCGACGCTCAGCGCCGCGGCGAGGGAGGCGAGGCGGTGATCGGTTTTGCCGGCAAGACAGCGCTGATCACCGGTGCCGCCGGGGGCATCGGCCGGGCGCTTTGCATGCTGTTCGCCGAGCTCGGCGCCAGGGTGATTGCCTGCGACCGCAACGCCACGACGTTGCAGGCGCTGACCAGCGGCGCGGCCCATCGCTTTCACCCCATGGTCGCCGATGTCGCCGATGCCGCGGCGGTGGCCGCGGCACTTGAGCCGGCGATTGCCGCGGCAGGGTTGCCGACGATCCTGGTGAACAATGCCGGCTACACCACCGCCCCTCGGCTACGGGACTGCACGCTCGAGGACTGGCGACGGGAGATCGACGGCAATCTCACTGGCGCTTACATCATGGTCGAGGCGGTACGCGACCACATCATGATGGCCGGCAATGGCGGCGCCATCGTCAATGTCGGTTCGGTCAACGGCATGAGCGCGCTCGGCAATCCGGCGTACAGCGCGGCCAAGGCCGGGCTCGAGAACTACACTAAGGCGCTCGCGATCGAATTCGGCCCCCACAACATTCGCGCCAATCTGGTGTGTCCAGGCACGGTGCGCACACCGACCTGGGACGCGCGCCTCGCCAGGAACCCGGAGGTGTTCGAGCGCCTGCGCAAATGGTATCCGCTCGGCCGCGTCGCCGAACCGATCGACGTGGCCCGCGCCGTCGCCTTTCTCGCTTCCGATGCGGCCGCTTTCATCAACGGCGCCACACTCGTCGTCGACGGCGGGCTCACCGCCGGCAACCCGGTGCTCGCGTCCGAACTCACGCTCGAGGATTTCTAGTCTAGCCGCACGAGCACTGCCGTTGCCTCGGCAGCGAGGGCAGTAGCGTCAGGCGCAACAGCTCGCCCCTTTGGCGGAGGGTGGAACGTCGAGGGTTGGATTCTGGTCAAAGAACCCAAACGGCTGCAGCTTGAAACCGCAGCTGGTTACCGGTTGCACCGGAAAATCCTCCGGTCTCGGCAGATGGTGGTGCCCGAACGTGTGCCAGACCGTAATCTGCGTGTCGGCGACTGGCCGATCGGCTTCCGTCCACGCCGGCAGGCCTTCTCCGTCGGCACTCTGGTTGACATAGTCGCCGGCTGGCCAACGCTCCTCGTCGCGGGTCGGCGTCACCCACAGATGATGGCTGACGAAGCCGGCCCTCCGCGCAACCTGCGAGCCCGCTTCGTTCATGGGCTTTATGGCGCTCTCCGGCAGCAGACGGTACGCGACCGGCTGACCGAGGCTGTTGCGGCTGTGCGGATTGACGATCTTCCAGTACCGCAGCTTCTGGGCATCGGCGTTTCGGCGCGCCGCCTTCTCCGTGACGAGCGGCGTCTCAACGGCGCGAAAACCATTGTTCCAGGGATTGTCCGGCCCCGGCGGCTCGACGATCGTGTCGACTTCGACCACCGTGTTGCGCGCTCCGTCGACAGCCATGTCGAGCCGCACGTTGAAGAGATGCTGGTGGATCTGCCCGATCACGCCGGGCGACACTTCGGTGCCATAGGCGCGCGCGCTCTCGATTGGCACGGCGGCAGTGTAGATGACGCCGGTCAGCTTTACTTCGAGCTGAATCGTGCCGTCGAGATAGAAATACCAGTAGAACCCGTATTCGTAGTTGCCGACCGTGGCAATGAAGGACACGACGAGACGCCGGCCGCGGCGTGTGTCGGTCTCTTCGGTGCGGAAATCAAAGTGCTTCCAGAGGATGCCACTGTCCTCTTCGTGCAGGCAGACCGCGTTCGGGATCACATGCGGCGAGCCGTCGATGCGGTTGATCACCGCGTCGAAGTAATGGATCACGCCCAGGCAGTCGCAGCCCAGCGACAGGCTGTTGGCGAGCGCGCCGATGCCGTAGTCGCCGCAATCGAAGGCATTCTTGCGCGGATGCACGCCCTGCGGGCTGCCATAGGGCACCACCATCTCGGCAAGGCTGGCTCGCTTGATCACCGGGCGCCAGCGATCCTTGTCCCGGATGGCGATATCGTGCAGGACAAGGCCCTCGCGCGGCGTGAAGCCTACCCGCAAGCGCCATTCGCACCACGTCACCTGGTTGCCGTCGACGACGTAACTCGGTCCCTCCGGCTGCACGATCTCGATCGGCTTCAAGTCGGTTCGCCAGCTTTTCTGGAAGCGGGCCGCGTAGTTGCGGTCGAGCGGTGGTACCGCAAGGATGCCGGTATCGTCGACCCGGATCACCTCGCCCCTGTTGATGTCGACGATCGCCGTCAAGCCCTCAACAGGATGGGCGTACTGGTTGTCGTACGGGTTCGAGCGGAAGAACACGAAACCCTGCACGACGCGCCGGGCGACCTCGTCCTCGCAACCGAAAACGCCGGCCGACCACGGATCGACGCGGACTTGGGTCGGATCGATGCCGCGGCGGGCCAGCGCGGCCAGAAAGCGCGGGTCGCTCTTCACGGCGTTGTCGGCGAGCATGAACTCTTCCGCTGCGATGCGAGGCTTTGCTCCAGGCCTTGGTGTCCAGCTCAGCACCGATCCACGATCGAGCGCGACGACCGCCTCGAAGAGATCGCCGGACTGGGTGTCGTAGACCGACACGAAAGCGCGGCGCGTGTCGCTCTCTTCGCTCCGCGCGGCGGCGGCAAATGACGGTTCTGCCAGCATGATCGTCTCGAAACGCATGCCCGATCCGAGATCCCGATGCGATCGCACAATGCGCGCCGCCTCGGCGACCTCCGCCGGCGAGAGCGGGTCGAGCGGATGGGGAAGGCCTGTGGCCTGGACTGCAATGTTCATGGGTCGCTTACCTCGCCGTGACTTGCGCGATCTCCATCGGCGAAGAACCTCGAACGGAGATCAAGGTATAGAAGTGACAATCAGAGCCGTAGTCACCTTGCCGATATGAAGAATAGACTGCCGCCAATCGACCTGTCGATCGGCCATCGCCCCGAACGACGAATGATAGGCCGCGCGGGGTCGCAATTTCTCTGAGTAAGTGTAACGGCGGGAGCGAAATTGTTGTTGATCCGCGGGGTGGTGACCCGCGCCGCCGAAAGTGGATTGGCCGACTTCGGTGCGAGCGATAGACTATCCGTCACGGCAAATCGACTCCGTTCTCACCCTAGGGAGGATGTGACATGGCTAAGGTGGCGCCGGTAACCGACATCGACATCACGGAGCAAGAGATGCTGAAGCATGTGGCGCGGTTCAAAGAACAGAAAAGCACGGCAAAGTCGTTCATCGATACCCGCATTCCCGGCCACGAGCGCGAGATCTTCAGCATTATCGGACAGAGCACCATGGAGGATCCGAACCTCCGGCCGACTATCCCCGCGCAAGACTTCCACTTCTCGATCATCAAAGCGGATGCCGGCAAGGGCGCGGCCCTTCACTCGCATCTCACTCAGGAAGTCTTCATGCCGCTCACCGGACGCTGGAGCATCTATTGGGGGCCCAAGGGCGACAAGGAGGTCATCCTCGAACCCTACGACGTGATGTCGGTCCCGATCCACGTCATGCGCGGCTTCAGGAACGCCGGGACCGAGACGGCCCTGCTGCTCGCCGTCGTGGGCGGACACGACCCCGGCAAGGTCGGCTGGCCAGAGACGATGAAGCAGATGGCGCGCGTCGCGGGGCTCGAATTGACCGAGGACGGCACCTTCCGCGAGGTCGCTCGGGCGCCGTAGCTTCAGCCTCA
>Ga0126372_10001187_pt1 | contig 10385 bp, 7 predicted proteins | sample PanSoiMetaPlot_6_FD_92762 | JGI IMG/M metagenome (GOLD analysis project Ga0126372, IMG submission 92762) | Tropical forest soil microbial communities from Panama - MetaG Plot_6 | ecosystem: Environmental > Terrestrial > Soil > Tropical forest > Bulk soil | place: Panama | collected 2016-02-17
CGCGGGTACCTCTGCCTGAGTCATCAGTGATCGCTGTTTTGGGAGTATTTTGCCGGATATCCGGCAAAATACTCCCAAAACGACGATCATAGAGGGGGGTCAGCCCGTCCGCGAACGTCACCAACCATGCGAGCGTCACCGACGGTCACGCAGTCAAGAGCGTCACCAGCGGGCCGACCAAGCCGCCGCGCCAGACCCAAACCACACCATTCAGCGAGGAGCCCTTCGGCGGCATCCGGCCAGAAACCCCGGCCACGGTGTGAGACGGCGCGGAGACGGCGTGTCCGACCACGACCCGAACGCGACCCTGAAGAACTACCACGACCTGGTAGAAATACGGGGTGACCACGAGGTTGATCCCGCGCATCGAGGACGAACGGCGGCTTCGGGCGGCGTTACGCCGAGCGCCCGTCGTACTGGTGACCGGTCCACGCCAGGCAGGGAAATCGACGCTGGCCCGGACGGTGGTACAGCCAGCGCCGTCACACGTGTTCGACCTCGAAGACCCGCGCGACGCCGCACGGCTGGGTGAGCCAACGCTCAGCCTGCCAGCACTCAATGGCACCGTCGTCATCGACGAGGCGCAGCGCCGTCAGGACCTGTTCCCCGTGTTGCGGGTGCTTGCCGACGAGGACGCGCGGCCGGGCCGGTTCCTCGTGCTGGGCAGCGCCTCACCCGACCTGGTCGGCCTTTCCGCCGAGTCGCTCGCGGGTCGGGTCACCCTGGTGGAGCTGGGCGGCTTCCGGCTGATCGATGTCGGAGCCGATGCCATCGATACGCTGTGGTCGCGGGGTGGGCTTCCCCGTTCGTACCTGGCCGCCGACGACGCCACGTCCCGTGCGTGGCGCGACGACTACATCAGTACCTTCCTCGAACGGGATCTTGCTAACCTCGGCGTCCGCATCCCCGCCACAACCATGCGCCGGTTCTGGACCATGATCGCTCATTACCACGGCCAGGCGTGGAACGGCGCGGAGCTGGCGCGCGCCATCGGAGTGTCACAGATGACCGTCCGCAGGTACCTCGACGCGCTCACCGACGCGCTCACCGTCCGCCAGCTGCAGCCGTGGTACGCGAATATCAGAAAGCGGCAGGTGCGCTCGCCGAAGGTGTACGTGCGCGACAGCGGCCTGTTGCACCGGCTACTGGGTGTCGCGAGTCGCCACGACCTACTCGGCCATCCCAAGGTGGGCGCCAGCTGGGAGGGCTTCGTCATTGAGCAGATCCTGATGCTTGACGACGTGCACGACCCGTGGTTCTGGGGCACGCATACCGGAGCCGAGCTCGACCTGATGGTGAGCCTCGACGGTGAGCGCGTCGGCGTCGAGGTCAAACGCACGGACCGGCCGCGCCTGACGCCGTCCATCCGAAACGCCCTGGATGATCTCGAACTGGACCGGATCGTCGTCATCCACGCCGGCCCGCGGCGGTTCCCCCTCGCGCCCAGGGTCGAAGCGATCCCCGCTCACGAGGTCCTCAGTGGGGGCTTGTGACGCGGACTACCGGTGCGTAGCTCACCCCTTCCACAACAGTGCCGCCGCGGCGGCGGGAACGTGCGACTTGCGGGCCGCCTCCAGGACCGCAGCCGGGAGCTCCCCCGGAACCGGCTCCCCGGCAGGGCCGCCCAGCTCGAACATCCGACCGGCCGACGCGGCGGGTTCCGCCTTCTCGATGTGCTCCCCGATCCACCGTGAAAGTTGCTCGGCGTGCACCGACCGGGTGTTCTCGTCGGTCGCCCACACCAGGAACGGGCCGAGCTGGGTCCAGGCATGCACTCGCTTCCACAGATCCACGCCAACGAGCTCCGGTCGCTGGTAGCTGGCGTCGGTGATCAACTCCCAGCTGCGGCTGAACACCGGCGGTGCCGCGAACGGCTCGGTGACCCGCAGCTGCGGGTTGGACGCGCGCAGCGAGAGAGCCGCGACGTCGGGATGTTGCGGCCCGACCGAGTTGAGCAGGCTTGCCACGGCACTGTCGAACAGTTCCGAACGGGCGCGGTCCGGGGGGTCGGCGGCCATCGCGTACAGCAGAAGGTGGCAGCCGATAATGGCGGCGATCGGATCTTCGTACTTGCGCAGCAGCAGGTCCTGAAGCTCGGCGCCGCGCCCCTCACCGAACGCGTTGCGTCCCTGCGCGAGCGCGAGCCTGGCGCCCTCGATGACGGCATCCTGCCTGGGAATTTCCGACCGCCGATCGGAGGCCCGCATGAAGACGGCCACTTCGTAGGCGAAAGCGGCACCGGCGGCCGGCAAAACCGCCGGGGTGGACCGCTGGATGACGATCTGCGTCGTCCAGTTGGCGACGGCGACCACCGCGCCCTCGAACGCACGGCCATCCGCGAAGTGCTGCCGGAGAAAATACACACCGGGTGGGACCTCTTGCTCGCTGACCGCGAACGGGTCCGGCAGATCCGGCCCATCGAGCTGGCATTTCTCCGACAGGAAGGCCAGGTGCGATCCGTCCGGCCCCAGTAGTTCCAATCCCTCCATGGGATGGGGAACGGTCTCGGGCCGGTCGGCGGCCGCCGCCGGCCCGGTCCAGTATCTGACCAGAACCGAGATGACGGCGGCGCCGGCTGTCGGCGCGTGAAAGACGCCCTCGCCGGTGGCCACCTGCCTAAACGGTATTTCGTGGTATTCGTGCGTCGAGGCGCTGCCCGGAATCGGCGCCGGCGACGGAAGTTGCGGAGCTGGCGACGGCTTTCCGCGGTCCTGGTCCCGGTCCAGCAACACGATCTCCTCGGAGATTGTCCCGATATCCCGGCCGAACTGGACGCGGATCTTGTATATTCCGGGCAGGTCGGTCTCATGTAGTTCACCGGTCTCGGTGAGAACGAGCTCGAAACGGTAGTCCGTCACCGCGATAGCGGCGGCCGCGTTCCCGGCCACCACGTTCAGCTCGAAGAACGTCGACCCGTCCCATGGAACGACGGCCGGGCCGGTTTCGCTGACGGTCACCTGGACCTCGCCCGCACCGCTGATCTGGAAGCCCTGGCGAAGCCCGGCCTCGGGAACCTCCACGACGTACAACCCGCGCACGAGCGCGCCCGCCCACTCCTGGCCGGCCAGCGTGTCGGTCACCACGACCGCATGCGGGCGGCCGGTCCAGATTCTCAGCACCTGGCCCGGCGTGGCACCCGGGACAGTCAGGCGCACCGCGTATTTGGGCCGCGCCGCCAGCCTGCGCAGGAGGATCCCCTGGTCGGCGCGTATGAACGGGTGCAGGTCCACCGCGGCGGAGTTCCGCACGCTCTCCGGCAGGAATTCCGGCATCGCATTGTAGAGGAAATTCCGCAGGCTCTCGCCCGTCACTCGGCCCCGCTCGTCCGAAGCGCCACCGCGCAACCCTTCGAGCAGCGTCCAGGTGAAGACGCCGTGGACCCGGCCGTCGGCCATTTCATGCTCGAGCGCGCTCCTGGTCTGGGCGGCCAGACCCACGAACGCCGGGCCGGGCACGCCGGTCCCGAGCGAGGGCCGCATCACCACCTCGTTGACCGGGATGGTCAGCTGTGGATTCATGCAGCAGTCCATCCAGAGCACGAACTGCCGGAAGACTCCGGCCAGGCGGAACGCCCGCAGCCAGGAATGTGCGTAGACATAGAGCGGAAAGGCCTGCGACGCCTCCGCCGTGAACAGCGCCCCCTCCTCGATGACAGGCGCAAAGCCATGCCCAGAAAAGTACAGGTAGAGCCGATCCCCACCGGCCTCACGCACAAGCCCGTCGACCCGTCGCAACGCCTGCTCGATCGTCCCGACGGCCGGTTTCGGATCACGCGGGTCGACCGGGTCGAACTGGGCGGACCTGATCAGGGTGACGTTGCCGGGATCGAGCCCGCCACCGTCGCGATCCACCAACCAGTCATAGATCGCTTGAGCGTCATTATCGGGCCCATTCAGATCGGACACCACGCCGGCGGTGGAGAACCCGGGGTACCGCGCCACCCCGACAACGACCGCATAGTCCTTCATGACCTTCGGTCACCATGGGTACGCGACACGGATGAATTCCTGGTCGATGGGCGAGAGCCCCCCATTCAGGCCAGCGGAGAACCCGTCGGTCGTCCACGACGCCGGTATCGGGTACATCATGATCGATTCTTTGTCCACCGCCGTCGTCGTAACGGTCGCCGGATCGTACCGCTTGAAGATATTGTTCTCTATGGTCGCGTTGTCCCAGCTGTTGGGTGGCCGGGAGAGATCCGCGATCACGGCTGCCCGGTTCCAGGAGATCGGCTTGTCCGGATTCTGATGCTCGTGTATGAGCCCGAGGGCATGGCCGAACTCGTGCAGCACCACCCGGCGCAGCTCGTCGTCGGACGAGCCAGGCGTAAGCCAACCATAGTTCATCGTGGGCTCCGAAACCGGAATCTGGTGGCACATCGTTCCCAGATACGACCACGAGCCGTCGCCCTCCTGAAACGCGACCCGGACATCGGCATCGGGATCGTTCCCAAAATCTATTGTCACATTGGCAAGCCGCGGCCCGGTCCACTCCTTGGCCACGGCCTGGACGCGTTGTCGCAGTTCCGGATCCCCTTCCAGGAAACGTACCCTGACGCGCGTGCCCGGCTGCCACTTGAACTCGTTCAGCAGCGCCGCCCTGGTGCGACCTTCGTCCTGCCCAGGCATGGCCAGCATGCAGTAGTGCCTGTCGTTCTCCGCCATGACGCCCTCCTTGCATGTCGAGCGGGCGGGTCGGTGGGACGTCCCATGACCAAAATAGGCTTCAGCCCGGCTCCGGCGTGACCAGGCCTGCCTCACTGGCCGCGAGGGCCAGCCGGGTACGTGAGTTGACCTTCAGCTTGCGCATGGCGCTGCCCACGTGCAGCTCGATGGTTTTATGCGAAATGAACAGCTCCTTGCCGATCGCCCGGTTGGTGAGTCCCCGTGCGACCAGGTTGACGACCTCCAGCTCCCGCGGAGAGAGTTCATCACCGTAACCCCGCCGGCCGCGATGCGAGGCCACGGGGACCTCGACGCCCTTCTTGCGCAGCACGTGGGCGATGCGGTCGGCGTCCCACCGCGCCCCGAGCCGCCGCAGCCGCGTCTGGGCGTCGGACAGCACGATAACCGCGTCGCCCTGCGAGTCGGCCGCGAGCAGGCAGTGGCCCCGCCGCTCCAGGGCGAGCAGCTCATCGTAGGGCCGGGGCAGGGCCGCCCACGCCTGCGCCGCCTCGGCGAACAGGGCGGCCGCCTCGCCGTGATCGCCTCGGCCAGCGGACAGCGTCGCCTGGCACGTACGCAGCGCGGCCGCGGCGGCGGGAACATGCCGGTCCCGCGCCCACCGGGCGAACTGCCCCACCAACTCGTCGGCGCGATCCAACCGCCCGATGGCGACGAGCGCCTCGACATGCACCGGGGCGATCTCGGCGGCCCAGAGCCAGACGCCCTTGCGCGCGATCAGATCCATATCCGGTCCGGTCACGGCGACCGCCTTGTCCGCCGCGTCATCGGCCAGGTACAACCGGGCCAGCCCGGCCGACGGGACGGCGTAGGGGTCGAAGCGGACCAGCTCGTCGTTCAGGTTTGTCAGCTGCCGGCTGGCGTCCGCCCTTGGCCCGTGTGCGAGTCGCAACAGCCCCTGGATCCAGCGAACCCACTGTATCGTCGGGGGCGGCGTGTCGGTGGACGCACACACCTTGGTGGCGGTCTCAGCGATGTCCTGCCAGGCCCCGGTGTACCAGTCGAGCACGAGCAAGGCGGCCCGAGCGGTGCTCACACCCAGGTGGTGACCGGTGTCCTGCAGCTTGGTCAGCGCGATGTCGAGGTACTCGCGCGCCCGATCGAAGTGTCCCCACAGGATCGCCACCTTGGCGGAGTTGAGCATCCCACCCGCGATCATCTGCCGATCCCGCGGTGCCGGCGCCGACCTCGGCAGCTTGTCGGCGACTCGCCAGCCGTCCTCCTCGCCGTACACAAGCAGGACGGCCGCGCGGTTGATCGTGAACGGCAGCCGCTCCTGTGGCGACACGCTCGCTTCTAGCTCGGTGGCGCGCCCGACCCATTCCAAGTGGCGGTCCAGGGTCCAGTCGGGATGCGCCATCACCGCGAGGATCAGCATGGCCCGGCCGGCCAGGGCCGCGCTGTGCGCGAGATCGGGAAGTGCCGCCTCGATCTCGACGGCGGCGGCCTCCACCTGGCGCTCCTGGCGCAGCAGCCGGCCCAACAGCAGCCTGACCTCGCCCCGATGCCGCGGCGCGAGGTTGCCGATGGCCAGCACGTCCCGCAGTAACTGCACGACCTGTGGGCCGAGCTCGCCAAGCGTGACCGAGCCGAACGCCGCCGCCTCGCCGAGCCTGCGGGCAAGCAGGGCCCGGTCGTGCACCGGCCACTCGACCGTGGTCAGCAGCTCGCGCAGCACCGTGATGGCAGTACGGTCGTCGCCGGAGGCCATTGCCAGCTCCGCAAACTCCTGTGCGTACCTGCTCCAGTTCGCGGTGTCGCCGGCTTCGCGGAAATGCCGGCTCAGCCGTGCCACCGGCCGCGGGTCCAGCCGCTCCAGGGCGTGCGCCGCCTGCCGGTGTAGGCGCAGCCGTTGCGGCGCCGGGGTCGCATCGCCCACGGCCTTGGCGTCCAGCGAGTGCCGGAACCCGAACCGATCCGGCCCGCTTTCCTGCAACAACCCGCTCGCCAGTGCCCCGGTGACGCCATCGGTCTCGGACAGCCCGGCCACCTCGGTCAGCAACGCCGCGGTGGCGGGTGCGCCGAGCACGGCGGCCGCCCGCAACACCGCCCCGGCGTCAAGGTCGAGCCGCTCGATCCGCTCCAGCACCGAATCCCGCAACATCGACGGGACCTGCAGATCCCGCAGCACCTCGCGCGACCATTCACCGTCGCGGCGATCCCGCAGCAGCAGCACGATCTCCACCACCGCCAGCGGCAACCCGTCGGTCCGCTCGTGCAGGGACTGAACGAACTCCTGCGACACCCGCTCGGTACCGGCCATCGCTGCCACCAGCTCAGCGGTCTGCGTCGCGGTGAACGGCTCGAGCAGCAGCCGAACCGGTGTCGTGCCGACCGGGCGCCACGACATCAGCCGGCGAAGCGTCGACCCGGTTGGCACCTCCGGCCGGTAGGTCACCGCCAGCGACAGCCTGCGGCCGTACAGCGTCATCAACCATTCCAGGGTCACGCTGTCGGCCCAGTGCGCGTCCTCCACCACCAGCACGTCCACACCGAGGCGTTCGATCACCTCGGTCAGCGCGGCGAACAACCGGTGCCTGGTCGCTTCCGGGTCGTCCAGCCGCTCGGGCGGTTCCGGCAGGTCCGCCCACTCCGGGAACAGCGGGCGCAGCGCACCCGCGAGTGGGCTCAGCTCCACATCCGCGGTCCCGCGACGGTACCGGCGAATCCCGTCGACCACGGGCCCCAGCGGGCACGGCTCCCCCACCGGCAGGCACGCCGCGGACACCACCCTGCGCTCGCGCAGCTCCGCGGCGGCCAGGCATTCCTGCAGCAGCCGGGTCTTGCCGATCCCGGCCTCCCCCTCGACCAGCAGGAACACGCCGGGCTCGCCAAGCACGCCCACCACGCTGGACACCAGCTCGTCCCGCCCGACGAACGGCGGGGCCGACCCAAGTCGCACTCCTGATGCTGCCTCCATAAGTCCTCTCTTCACGACCACCGTCGGCCCCGCTCGCCCCGCACGAGTTCCAGTCGAAGGACTACGAGCCCGGTCCACTGCGTCGCCGCAGGTAACTGATCCGTTACATGGTCCGCCGGAAACCGTACATGATCGCCGGGACAAAGGGGGCCACCGACCGGAGGATAGCGCGGCATACTACACCGAGTATACGAGCGATAACTGAACCGATAGGCCCGCGCCGAGCCGGAGAGCGCTTCCGGTGACTGCGCGATCGGCGAATTCCGGCGTCGACCACGGCCCGCCGGCGCCCGGACGCGCCGCCAAGTGCCAATTAATCCCGCGCTCCGGAACCCTAAACTAGGTTAACATAAACGATATGTGCACCCACATCAAACGTTAAACAGCGGAACGGGGGATGCTCATTCATGTCCGATCGGATACCAACGCAATCCTTACCACGCCAAGCCGTGGCGTTACACGTGCCGCACCCCAGGCTGCCCGGCGCCACCAGACATCGGCTCGACCTCGGCGACCGCATTCTCCTCGACTGGTTGTCCGACGGCGACACGTTCCCGCTGGACATCGACCGGCTCACCGAAGTCACCCTCACCAGGGCCACTTTCACCGAGACCGTGCCAACCGAACCCACGCCAACCGAACCCACGCCAACCCTCGGTGCCGACGCGCCCGGCACGGCGAACGTGATCACCGTAAGGGTGGAGCTGAGCCTGCTCGATCAACTGTTCACCACACTCACCGGCCGGCCGCCCTACACACCCATACGTTTCCACACCGGCCCGCGCCCGATCACCGAGGCGTCTCGGCCGTGGCTGGCCAAGATCCAGGCGTTGATAACCGGCATCGAGCGAAACCCGTCGCTGGCGACCGCGCCCTGGTTCCAGCCCGATCTCGAAGGATGGTGGGTGGCCGCCGGCCTGCTCTACGCCTACCGGCACAACCACAGCCACCTTCTGCCGTACACCGGCCTCGCGCCGCCCATCGTCACCCCGCGACCACCCGACGGGCAGTTCATCGGCCCGCTCCTGGCCCACCGACGGCACGACCTGGGCTTATCCCAGTCCGCGCTCGCCGATCGGCTCACCCAGACCAGCGGCACACCGATCACCCAGGGACGGGTGTCCGACTACGAGCACGAGCGGCACATTCCAGACAACTGGCTCCCCCACCTGAGCAACGCCCTCGACCTACCACTCGAACAGCTGCGCCGGGCCGCCGAACTCACTCGAAGACACCGCCGGCCGCACCAACACTGAGCCAAAAGAGGGGCATCTCTACTCCATTCGGGTGGAATCCCATGAAAACATGATATTCCCGAAGTGCCGACCCCCCCGAGGAAAATGGTCAACCGTACGACCAACAATCTCGCAATCATCAATCAAGGAGTAGCGATGCTCCGCCGTATCATGATCATATTAGCCGCCGCTGTGGCCGCGCTCGCCCTGGCCACAGCACCGGCCGGGGCCGGCGCCGGCAGCCTGCACCTGTACTCGGCCCCGAACTTCGGCGGCACCCACGCCACCGTCCCGTCAACTACCGTCGACGACTACTTCGACACCTGCGTCCCGGTGGACACACTCACCTCGCAGGTGCTCTCCTCGGCGCAGTCGACACAAAACTACACCTCCTATGACATAAAACTCTACGGAGCCACGGGGTGCACCACCGCGAGCTTCATCGTCAGGGTAAACGCCAATACAACGTGGACCGCGGCGTCGGCCACTGAAACGGCGGTGGCCGTCTTTGTCATCCAGCCATGATAAGCAAAGAAAATCATTGGCCACGCACCCGCCCGTCGCCGGAAGAGTGCGTGGCCAACGACCCCCCACCTCCCCCCATGAGTGGGCCCTGTTGCCAGGACCCACTCCCCTTACGTGACCCTGTTACCAGGGCCACCCCACCCCCCTTGTGGGCCTACGAGGCGCCGTAGGCCCGGAATATAGTCAACTGTGCGGTATTGCCGTCGGCATCAATAGCGGTGGCCCGAAGGGTGACAAACCCCTGCGCCGGATTGCGCACCAAGGCCACCCATTGATCCGCCGCGCGGTGCACGTCCACGGGTCGCCACGTGGCGCCGTCGTCATCGGAGGCCTGCACCGTCAGCTCGGTGACCTGCGCGGTCGTCGAACCAGGCTGGTGCTCGACCCGGATCGGGAACTCGAACCACCGCCCGCCCGGCGCCCGGTTGTACTCGTCGAGCATCGGCTCGAACCGCACCGCCATCAACGGCAACGCGGTGGCCGCGGCGGTCGTGCCGGACCTGAACGTCCACGCGGCGTTGACGCCGGTGGAGACAGTCCAGCTGGCAGTCGGGTCGGCGACCGCGCTGAGCCCCATCTCCAGCCGGTAGTCGGCCGTCCCGGCGGGCACCGTCGCCACACTGCCGGCCGATGACGCCGACTTCCTGACGAGCGATCCGTCGCGGTAGAGGCGCGTATAGCCCGGCAGGAACGGCGTCGTGATGTGACCCGGTTGGGAGTCGGCAAGCATCGGCACCCGAACGTCGAGGGTGTCGCCCTGCCGGTACGCCCAGGCCGGCCTGACCGGCAACGTTATGTTCGACGACCACGAGAACGGCCGAGTGTCGAACGACGGCCCCATCACGCCACCGAACTGGGTTTCCCGCAGGGGCTGCCCCGGCAGGATCGCCGCTCGCTCGGTCCACCGTTCGGGACCCGCGTAATCAGCGGTGTGGCGTTGCCACAGTGCGGGGCCGGCGCTGTAATACTCCAACCGCCGCAGCGGGTCCGGGGTGCGCAGGTGAATCGCCCGCCCGGTGACGA
>Ga0126372_10001188_pt1 | contig 10382 bp, 4 predicted proteins | sample PanSoiMetaPlot_6_FD_92762 | JGI IMG/M metagenome (GOLD analysis project Ga0126372, IMG submission 92762) | Tropical forest soil microbial communities from Panama - MetaG Plot_6 | ecosystem: Environmental > Terrestrial > Soil > Tropical forest > Bulk soil | place: Panama | collected 2016-02-17
ACGACTGGAACATTGTCCGGAACCGTCTCCAGCAGCACCGGGGGAAGCGCAATTAGCGGAGCCACTGTTCAGGTGTTACAGAACGCCATCGTTAAAGCTTCAGCAACCACCGCAAGCAATGGGACATATTCCATCGCCAATTTGCAATCCGGAAATTACGACGTCCAGGCGTCTGCCAGCGGATTTGGAACTGCGCTCACCAATTCCGTCGCAGTGACCGCTGGACAAACCGCTACGGCAAACTTCAGCCTCTCCTCGCCGGGAACCATTTCCGGCAAGGTAACGCAGGCCGACGGTGTCACCGCCATCCCTGGCGCCAACGTGCAATATTTCGTCGGCAGTGCCGCTGGTGCCGCCACCACTACAGATAGCACCGGCAGTTATTCTCTCGCTGGTCTTAATGCAGGCTCCTACTCTGTAGAAGCCGGGGCGACCAATTACGTCACGCAGAGCCAGACTGTAAGCGTTACCGGAGGCAATAGCGCTACCGCTAACTTCAGCCTGCAGGCCTTGGGCGCCAAGCCCATCCAGTATGTTTATGACGAACTGGGAAGGTTGATCAGCGTAATAGATTCTTCCGGTGATACGGCTGTCTACAAGTACGACGCGGTTGGAAATATCTTGTCGATTTCTCGGCAGAACTCTAGTCAGCTTGCCATCATTTCTTTCACGCCTCGAAGTGGGACAATGGGAACCTCGGTCACCATCAATGGCACGGGCTTCAGCACCACGGCGTCCCAGGATAGCGTCAACTTCAACGGTGTATCCGCGACAGTGGTCTCGGCAACTGCGACACAGCTCAGTGTCACCGTGCCCAGCACAGCCACTACCGGTCCGATCACGGTGACCACTCCTGCGGGAACGGTGTCAAGCAGTACGAACTTCACCGTCCTCACCGGCTCCGCCGCTCCGACCATCACCGGATTCACACCCAACATGGGCACGGCGGGAACGGCTGTTTCGATCAGCGGCACGAACTTCGACGTGGTAACGAACGACAAAGTAACATTCAACGCTTCGTATGCAGGCGCAAGCAGTGCTAGCAGCATCCAGATCAGCACCACCGTGCCTATCAAGACCGCCTCTGGGCGGATTTCGGTGGCGACGCCAACCGGCAAGGCGACCAGCACGCAGGACTTCTATATTCCTTTTGGAACGCACACGGTTGGTGATATTGGCTACACCGGCCGTCTGGCAAACGCTAGCACCCAGATGGTAACCTTGGCTGGCAGTAAGATCGGACTGCTCTTGTTTGACGGGATCAGCGGACAAGGCGCTAGTCTGCAACTGTCTGGCTCGACGTTTTCGAGTTGTACGCTTTACTTGTTTGCCCCAGACGGGACACAGCTCAACGTCGAGGTCAACGGGGTGGTATCCAATTCCGCTAGTTGTACCAGCGGCACCACTCTGATCGGATCAGAGCCAGAGTTGACCACCGGCACATACACGATCGGTATTGATCCTGGCACCAGCGCCGGAAGTATTAGCATCGGGTTGACACCCGATGTCTCTGGAACAATCTCTCCTGGTGGTGCACCGGTTACTGTGACCACGGTAGCAGGCCAGGATGCGCGATTAACTTTCACCGGAACTTTCGGGCAACGGATCGCGGTACTGGCCAGCAACGTAACCAACCCTGATGCGAATCTGAAACTCGTCAGGCCGGATGGCGTGACTCAGGCATCCGTCAACCTTTCTTCTGGAAGTAGCTCTTTTCTAGACACCCAGACTCTGCAGATGAATGGTACGTACACGCTCTGGGTACAGCACGTCACGACTTACTCAGGAAGCGAGACCATTCAACTTTATAACGTGCCTCCTGACGCTACTGGCTCGATTGCGCCCGGCGGCCCTACGGTAACCGTGGCGACTAATTCGCCAGGACAGAATGCCAATCTCACATTTAGTGGGACAAGCGGCCAGCGGGTCAGCCTTCTGGTGACAAATATCAGCTATGCCTGCAGCACTCTCTCCCCAGGGGTGAACTTCACGATCATCAATCCTGATTCGACAAAGATTTCTCTAGGAAATATCTGCGGGTCCAGCGGTTATTTCGACGTAACTAATCTCACGCAGAATGGGACCTACACCCTTCTGGTTGATCCCCAGGGTCCGAATACGGGCAGTGCGACGTTGCAGCTAAACAACGTTCCGCCGGATGTAACCGGAACGATCACAATTGGAGGGCCGGCGGTGACGGTTACAACCACCGTAGCCGGTCAAAATGCAAGCTTAAGCTTTAGTGGGACAGCGAGCCAGGTAATCAGCTTGCAAGTCTCAAATATTAGCTACGCGTGCACCATTCTTTCTCCTGGCGTCAACTTCACCGTCAGCACCGGTTCGACGACCGTCTTTACTGGAAACATTTGCGGAACAAGTGGTTCTTTCACCAGCAAAACGCTTCCGGCAACTGGGACTTACAACTTATTCGTTGATCCTCAGGGGGCAAATACCGGCAGTGCAACATTGACGCTGACCAGTCCCTGATACCGCGTCGCAAGAGGGGCCATACCTCGTGAAAATTTCTTCAGTTTGGGAGACTAGCAAATGAGGATCGAAAGCCGAAATTTCACATTAGTTGTCGTACTGATCCTTGGCTTTGCGTTGCCGACGATTGCTGCGAAACCGCAGTCCAATAATTCGCGAACACTGCCAGGCCAGACAGTTACGCTTCTTCCCGATGGAAGCTCGTTGCTGGCTGGCGGACAGGACTCGACCGGTAACCCTGTGGGAGCGCTGATTTTGCGCGATGCGCAAGGTGGCGAAGTGACGTTAGCTGGCTCGCTTCAGTTTCCCAGAATGTGGCATACAGCTACGGTCCTGTCTGATGGGACAGTTCTTATTCTGGGTGGAATCGGTGCTGACGGCAGAGTTGTGAAGCAAGCCGAACTTTTCGATCCTGTCTCCCAAAGTCTACAAATGCTCAACTCCGGTGCTCCTGTTCCACGCGTGTTCCACTCGGCTACCTTGCTTACGGACGGTCGCGTGTTGATCGCTGGTGGAGTCGACATAGACGGCAAACCACTCCTCGGCGCCGATTTGTGGGACCCGCGTCAACGGACAAGCTCAGTGCCTCGTAGCCACCTGACTCTGCCCCGCCGCAACCATCTGGCAACGCTATTGCCGGATGGCCGAGTGCTTCTAACCGGAGGCAAGGATGGTTCCGGCAATCCGCTGACATCAGGCGAAATTTATGACCCGCAGTCGCAGGCCTTTGCGCAAATCACAACCCCGCAGTCTCTCCTTGCGCCAGCGGCAGGAATAGCCGAAGCCACAGCCACATCCCCCGAGGACGGTGCTACAGATGTCTCTGTGAACGCACTCATTTCCCTGCGCTTCTCGCGCCCACTCCGGCCCGAGACCATCAGCAATCAAACCGTCTTGCTGGAAGGCCCAGTGGGGATGGTAGAGGCCAAGATCGTCGGAGCCGAAGGCGGCATGCTGGCCTTCATCACGCCCAATTCGCCGCTGTTGCCGGGGACCTCTTATTCGGTGAAGTTTTCCGGTGCTGCCGATACCAATAATGTGACTGCAGCCTTTTTGCAGTTCGGTTTCGCCACGGAAGGGGAACCGCCGCCAAGCGACGGTTGGATCCCGGGTATCGGCTGGATGAGCAACCGCGCGACATCAAAATGGCAGTCCATGCCGCCGCTCCAGGCCGGGCCAGGCGTGACCGCATTGGCAGGCCAGGTGCTCAAGCTGGATGGCACGCCTCTTAAACACGTCACATTGATGATCGGAGAGCGCAAGGCTTTAAGTGACGGCACCGGGCGGTTCCTGATTACCAACATTCCCTCCGGCCACAGCAGCATGATGATTCAGGGCGACACTGCGGACACACCCACTCGCAAATACGGCATTTACGAGGTCGGCGTGGACGTGAAACCTGGTATCACGAACGTCCTGCGTTACATCATCTGGATGACCCCTCTGGATACGGCGCATGCAATCAAGATCCCCTCGCCCACCACGAACGAAACGGTAATAACGACCCCGCTGCTTCCGGGGTTGGAGTTACACATTCCGGCAAACACGGTGATCACGGATTATCACGGAAAGCCGGTAACGGAGATCAGCATCACGCCAATTCCGCTCGATCGGCCTCCATTCCCGCTGCCGAACGTACAGGTGCCGCTCTATTTCACCATCCAGCCGGGCTCGGCCTACATCAAGGTGTTGAGCAGCAGTGGGCCAAAAGGCGCACGGCTCTTTTATCCCAATGCCTTTCACTATCCCCCAGGCACGGTTTATAACTTCTGGAACTACGATCCCGATAAGCGGGGTTGGTACGTCTATGGCCACGGACGAGTCTCAGCCGATCAATCGCAAATCGTTCCCAATCCGGGTGTGGTGATCTACGAATTCACCGGCGCCATGGTGGCCAATCCGGGGCTTGCACCCCCAACGGGCCCGGCTCCGGGTAATGATGGAAACGGTGGTGATCCTGTTGACCTGCAAAGTGGCCTGTTTGTTTACCGCAAAACCGATCTCACACTCTCAGATGTGATACCCATCGCTCTCACTCGAGTGTACCGTCCAGGCGACTCCAATTCGTACGCCTTCGGAATCGGGGCCTCGATGCCCTACGACATGTTTGACGTTGGTGATAACGCCACATTTCCTGAAGGCTACACGTATCAGAACCTGATCATGGCCGACGGCGGCAAAGTCCACTTCCAACGCACTTCAGCGTGTACCGGCAACAACGGCTATTGCGATTTCGGCAATGCGGTTTACCAGCACACATCTTCACCCACAGCTTTTTTCGGAGCTACTCTGCAGCTCGGGAACTGCATTCAGCCAGCGCCACCGGGAGTGGGCGCTTGGAAGGTCACTACTAAAGATGGAACAGCGTTTTGTTTCCCGGATGCGATCGGGGCTACAACTCCGCGACAAGCTGCACTCATCGCAATGCAGGACCGACACAACAATGTTGTCTGGCTTACCCGCGATGGAAGTGCGAACCTGACTCAGATCACCAGTCCTAATGGCCGCTGGATCCAGCTCACCTATGACGGAGGGAATCGCGTCACTCAGGCGAAAGATGATATTGGTCGCATTGTGACCTATTCGTATGATGGAGGGGGCCGCCTCAGTCGGGTCGTAGATGCCAATGGCGGTGTTTGGAACTACGCCTATGATGCGTTTAATCAGATGCTTTCCATCCAGGATCCGCGAGGCATCTTTTACTTAACCAACCAGTACGACGGAAACGGGAAAGTGATTCGCCAGACACAAGCGGATAACTCCGTATTCACGTTCAATTACAACCCAACCGGAAGCATCACGGGAGGAGATTCCACTGATCCGGCGAAAACCATGACCGACATGACCGATCCGCGAGGGAATGTGACGCGCATGTCTTTCGACAACAATAGTTATAAGGTGGGCGAAATTCTCGCCATGGGGAAGCCCGAGCAGGAGACGATTAACTACACGCGCGACCCGAACACCACGCTGATGAAGAGCGTAACAGATGCCCTCGGACACCAAACATCGTTCGGCTACGATTCATTGGGTAATCTAACGAGCATCACTAGGCTCGCGGGAACATCCAATGCGGTTACGCAGACTTTTACTTATGAGTCCACCTTCAATCAACTGACCAGCGCCACAGATCCGCTGGGGAATACCGCGACTTTTTCCAGAGACCCGGACGATAATGTAGGCAGCATCATTGATGCACTTGGCCATCAGACGAGCTTCACATACAACGGGCAGGGACTTCCAGTTTCAGTAACAGATGCGCTGGGCAACACCACGCAGTTCGGTTATGACGGCGGGGTTGTGAGCAGCATCACTGACCCACTCGGAAATACCACGACGCGCTTTATAGACGGTGCAGGACGAGTGGTGGCGATGACCGACGCTCTGGGGCGAACAACGCGTATGAGCTACAACCCGCTGAATGAGGCTCTGCAGGTCACTGACCCCTTACAAAACGCAACATCCTTCAGCTACGATCCCAACGGTAACCTGCTCAGCCTGACCGACGCCCTGAATCACTCGACGACCTGGACCTACGACAACATGGATCGGGTGATCAGTCGCACTGATACCCTCGCGCGACAGGAGACCTTCGCCTACGACCCGAACGGCAACCTGGCGTCGGCCACGGACCGCAAAGGCCAAGTCACCACATTCCAATATGACGGCCTGAATCGACGGACTTTTGCCGGGTTTGGCACGGCGGTGAACGGGGGGAATACCACATACCAGAGCACGATCACTTACACCTTCGACGCCGCGAACCGGCTGACGCGGGCGGTGGACAGCGTCGCTGGGACCATCACACCCGGATACGACAATCTTGACCGCCTCACGAGCGAAACGACTCCTCAAGGATCAATCAGTTATGGGTACGACAACGCGGGCAGAAGAACCAGCATGCAGGTCGCCGGCCAGCCGGCGGTTTCGTACACGTGGGACATTGCAAACCGCTTGACTCAAATTTCCCAGGGGACCTCGAATGTCGTTATAGGCTACGACAACGCAAATCGGCGTGCTTCACTGACCCTGCCGAATGGCATAGTTGTCGGCTACTCGTACGATAACGATTCACGCCTGGCTGGGATTACCTATCAATTGGGCGCGAACACTCTCGGCAGCCTGTCTTATGCCTATGATCAGCTTGGACAGCGTACCCAGGTCAGCGGTAGTTTCGCCCGCACCGGCCTGCCGCAGCCTGTTATCTCCGCCAGCTATAACGCAGCCAATGAATTGACTAGTTGGAGCGGGATCTACATCTCCTATGATGCCAATGGCAACATGCTGTCGGACAGCACGCACACCTTCACCTGGGATGCCCGGAACCAGGTGGCCTCAATTAATGGAACGAGCCTGCAGTACGACGCTTTTGGCCGGCGCATTCAGAATCTTCTTGGCACATCGTTCCTCTATGATGGAGCGAACGCTGTTCAGGAACTATCAGGGAACACAGTCACAGCCAATCTGCTGAATGGAGGGATTGATGAGATCTTCAGCCGGGCGGATTCGAGTGGTTCCTTTGCTCAGCTTCGGGACGCATTGGGAAGCACGCTTGCGCTGACCGATGTAAACGGCAACATTCAGACGGCATATTCGTATGACCCGTTCGGTAATACCTCGATTGCAGGCGCGACCAGCAGCAACGTCTTCCAATACACCGGTCGGGAGGATGATGGCAATGGACTGTATTATTATCGGGCTAGGTACTATAACCCGCTGCTGGGAAGATTTGTCAGCGAAGATCCACTGGGCTTTGCCGGTGGCGACGTAGATCTTTACGCATACGCAGCTGATGATCCGGTCAACCTAATCGATCCGTTCGGGCTCGATCCGATTGCTGCTCCCGGGTTCTGGGAAAGCCTGATTCCAGTCTGGGGCTCCGGCAGACAGGCAATCCATGACTTCCAGTGTGGCAACTGGGTCAGCGGGATTTTCAACACTGCGCTCGCAGTCTCAGATATATTTCTTATCAAATCGTTAGCCACAGCTGTTGGGAAAGTCGGTGTACGCGGACTCGCAAAGACGACCGGAAGCCACACGTGGGATGCAACACGGAAATGGATGTCAAGGCAAGGTTGGCGAGATTTTCCAGGCCAAGAATTTCATCACTGGGCAATCCCACAAAGCGGCTGGGGCGAGGCCGTACCGGACGTCATCAAAAATCAACCCTGGAACACAATGAAAATGACATCGGAAGAACACACGGCTCTGCATCAGATGGATGGCTTCGATCGCCTTTGGAACGGCACCCCAAATTGGGCTAAGGTGGCCGGTGCTGATGCTGCTGGTAAGTTGGGGAATTTAGCTGGCAGAAACTGCGGTTGTGAATAAAACTGCCTGCGCACTGAAAGAACCAATGGGTGAAAATGACTTGTCCATTGTTGACGGGAACTGCGATGATGAAGCAACAAGCTGCCTAGGTGCAATATGCGTTTGGTTGACGCTCTGTTCAGACGATTCAGGCGAATACGTCGAGAAGATCCAGTATTTGGGTCGATGCTCTATATGGGCGATCGTCTCAAGTACTGGGAAGGTAAAGCTAAATTTGGACCGACGAATTCCGTAATCGAAATTTTTGTTGACGGCTCCGCTCAAGACTCTTTGGGCGAGCAACGCAAGTTTTTCGAGCATGTGGTGCAAGAGTGGGTCGGGCTCAGTGAAGTCATTGGTAGGATCCTCTTGGAAAGTTCACGCAAGTACGAGCCAATCTTGCAGGATGACTCGCCTTGGGATCACTTCAAAGCCTCGTCTTTGAGTATTCCACAAGGCCCTTTCGAAGATGCAGAATGGGAATTTTCCTTTGCGACACCAGGAAAGACAAATCGTCTTTGGACAGTGCGCATGAAAGGCCGTCAAGCGCGACAGGTTGTTGTGGACGACTGAACCTCAGGGAACCTCCGGTGCAAGTACAGAGAAAAATCTAGGAGAATGCTCTGGGGCGGCATCCCAGGGGACAGGTTCTCGGGTCCTTCCTGTAACAGCTAGTGCAAGCCGCGGGGCATCCACCCACAAGAGCCCCGCTTCAATCGTCAGCAAGAATCCCACAAAGCGCTCACCTACACATTGCCCACATCGTAAGTCTTCCATAACTTCTCCAACCCGTATTGCTTCCCCCCATTCTGGGCTGTTTTTGGCTGCCGGCATTCTGTTGTATTCTATGGGCGCTCGTGTCTGGTGGCGCTCACTCAGACAAGAGCGGTATTGCAAACTCTGGTGCTTGAACCAAGTCGAGGGCAGAGCGCTGTTGATGACCGCGACGCGGTACACTCGCGGTACACTCTGAGCGGTTCCTTCGGGGTCTTTACAGGACCTAAGTGAGCGACCCGGGCCTTGTAAATACTACGTGAGTTTTTACGCCGGGATACTTTCACGGCGGTAACACGGGTTCAAATCCCGTCGGGGACGCCAACATTCTGAAGATGTACTATGAAGGCACTATGATCCGTCCACTTGCTATTCTGGCCGTTAGTCTCTTGGCCTGCACTACAAGGCAGGCGCAAAGCACTAAGGAGGATGAGGTTCGCCTGCGAGCGACCCTGCTGGCTGTCGTGCCGCTCACAGATTTTTCCGGCACAGTGACACCGATTGGCGTTGATCCGCAATTCGCGTTGACCGTGCGGGTTGAGTCAGTTGTTCCTGGTGACACCCATTTTAGGGCAGGCAAGGTGGTCACATTAGCCATTCACAGCCCGTCGTTACTTTTTGGAGTGAGGCCAATTAAAGGTAAGACTTACAACTTCGTGCTGCACAGAGAGATCAGGGATGGGAAGACAGGATTTTATTTCTTGAATCTCGCCACGTAGCACAACACCCGTCTAGCGTCTCAAATTCCGTACCTCAGCACGAATGCTCTGGCCTTGGCAATCTGGTTCAAAATCCTCCCGTCGGGGACGCCAACGTTACGAACGTCGTCCAATTGCTCGGTATAATTGTGGTTCGAAATCGTCTTGGCGGAATCTACTGACATCCGAGAGTTTCAAGCTTAGTCATGCTTGGAGAACGGCTTGGCAGATACGATTCCCTTGCTTTCCTCGACGGTGATGGTTTGCCCGGCAGCAATATCTTTGAGCTGGTCAATTTTCCCGCTGGGCCACTCGATTCGCACCGAGGACACTTTAGTTTCCTGTCCGAGGCCAAACGTAAGCACGAGTTCGCTTTGCGAGAGATAACCTGAACCGCTCCGCAGCATCTGCCACTGCTTCCCACCCGCATACTCAATTCTGGCCACGGCGCCAATGCCATCTCGATTTGAGCTTGTGCCTCGGAGTTTCACGCGCAAAGCGTGATTGCGGTTCCCGCCATCATTACGGTAGAGAAATGCTGAACCACCATTGGTGGTGAGCAGCAGATCGAGATCGCCATCATTATCTATGTCCGCGTAGGCTGCCCCACGCGCAACTTTGGGAGCACTGAAAGCTGGGCCTGCCGAATCTGTCACCTCTGCAAATTTTCCGTTGCCTGAATTGTGGAAGAGGTGCGGAGGCTGTCGGTAGCTGATGCGTTTCTGAATTCGCTCAATATCGCTATCAAGATGACCATTGGCGACAAAGATGTCCAGCCAGCCATCGAGGTCGTAGTCAAAGAAAAAACAGGCGAACCCTAAGGTCAGGAGCGTAGCGCCTCCAACCGAAGAGCGGGGAGCTTCGTCCACAAACAAGCCATTGCCTTCGTTGTGATACAGCGACAACATCTGATTGGAGAAATTGCTGATCATGATGCTGGGCCGCCCGGAATGATCATAGTCAGCGGCATCCACTCCCATTCCCGCTCGTGCCACTCCATCTTCGCTGTAGGCAATGCCTGCCGGAACTGCGTTTTCAGTGAACGTCCCGTTGCGATTGTTCAAGTAGAGTTTGTTGGGCTGAGTGTCGTTTGCGATCAGCAGATCGGGCCAG
>Ga0126372_10001189_pt1 | contig 10382 bp, 9 predicted proteins | sample PanSoiMetaPlot_6_FD_92762 | JGI IMG/M metagenome (GOLD analysis project Ga0126372, IMG submission 92762) | Tropical forest soil microbial communities from Panama - MetaG Plot_6 | ecosystem: Environmental > Terrestrial > Soil > Tropical forest > Bulk soil | place: Panama | collected 2016-02-17
GCTCGACTGTCCCGACACATGCAGCCTGACCGTCACCGTCGAAGACGAGAAGATCGTCTCGATCAAGGGCTCGCGCGCGAACCCCTATACCGCGGGTGTCCTCTGCGCGAAAGTGCCCGAGTTCTACCCGGGCTTCGTCCACGGTGCGGGCCGGCTTCGGGCACCGCTTCGACGGACCGGCGCCAAGGGCGAAGGACGCTTCGAGCGGATCTCGTGGTCCGAGGCGCTCGACCTGGTCCACGAGCGGTTCACCGCCGTCATGGCCGCGCACGGTCCGCAGGCGATCCTGCCGCTGAACTACGCAGGGCCGCACGGAATGCTCGCCGGCGGCTCGATGGACCTTCGGTTCTTCCACCGCCTCGGCGCGAGCTTGCTCGATCGCCGTCCGCTGTGTGGCGGCATCCGGACGGAGGCGTGGGTCGGGACCTTCGGTTCGGCGCCCGGCGTCCGGCCCGAGCAGGCCGAGCGCGCGAAGCTGATCGTCGCCTGGGGCAGCAACGTGACGTGGTCCAACTTACATATCGTGCCGATCATCAATCGCGCGCGGCGCGCGGGCGCCAAGCTCGTCATCGTCGACACGCGGCGCACGAAGATCGCCGAGCAGGCGGATTTGCACATCGCGCTGCGACCCGGAACCGACGTCGTCCTGGCCTGGGCGATCGCGGCGGAGCTCGAGCGTCGAGGGAGTCTGGACCGCGACTTCATCGCCCGCCACGTGGAAGGCTTCGAGGAGTACATGGCGCTCGCGCGCCGTTATTCGGTGACGGACGCGGCGCGGATCTGCGGCGTCGACGAGCGCGTGGTGCAGCAGTTCGCTGACTGGTATCGAGCGATCACTCCCGCCGTCATCACCGTCGGCAACGGGCTCGAGCGCAACCGGAACGGCGGCAGCGGCATCCGCGCCATCTTCGCGCTACCCGCGCTCGCCGGAAAGTTCGGCGTGCCCGGCGGCGGACTCATCAATGGGGCTGGGTTCGCGTTCCCGAAGACGCCGGCGCGCCTGGGGCGTCCGGACCTCGTACCCCCCGGCACGCGGCTGATCAACATCATCGACGTCGGGCGCCACCTGAACGACGCGAAGCTCTCGCCGCCGATCAAGGCGCTCTTCATCTACAACCACAATCCGCTCGTGGTGCACCCCGAGCAGAACGTGCTGCGGCGCGGCCTCGCACGCGAGGACCTGTTCGTGGTCGGCTCGGACGTCGTGATGACCGACAGCCTCGCCTACGCGGACGTCGTGCTGCCGGCCGCGAGCCACTTCGAGCACGCCGATCTCTTCGCCGCGTACGGCACGCACTGGCTGCAGCGCGCCGATCGCGTGATCTCGCCGCAGGGCGAGGCGCTGCCCAACACCGAGATCTTCCGCCGGCTGTCGGCGCGCTTCGGGTTCGACGACCCCGCGTTCCGCGCGACCGACGCCGAGCTGATGGACGACGCGCTCGACGGCGCCGACCCGCGCATGGGCGGCAAGCGGCCGAGCGCGATCCCGCTCGATCGCGCGACGCCGATGACGGTGGACGGCGGCGGCGAGGAAGCGATCCTGTTCAAGAATGTGTTTCCGAAGACGAAGTCGGGGAAGGTCGAGCTGGCGTCGCCCTACCTCGAGGGCAAGTACGGCGCGCGCCTGCCGAGCTGGCGGCCGGTCGCGTCGTCGTACCCGCTGACATTGATCTCTCCGGCGTCGGACCAGCGCATCACATCGACGTTCGGCGGGCTCCACGTCGCCGAGGGGCCGCCGCCGCTCGAGATGCACCCGGACGACGCGCGGGCGCGCAACCTGCGCGACGGCATGCGGGTGCGCGTGTGGAACGATCTCGGCGAGGTTCGGCTGCCGCTGCGGGTCACCGACATCATCCCGCGCGGCGTGGTGTGCACGCTCAAGGGCGCGTGGATGGCGACCAGCGACAACGGCCAGACGATCTCCGCCCTGTGCCCGGCCGATCACGCCGACATTTCCGAGGGCGCCTGCTACAACGACGCGCGCGTCGAGGTGGCTGCCCTCTGAGGACGAGACCATGACACCACCCGTCGATCCCAACGCGGTCCTGATGACCGGCGAGAACTCGTTCATCCGCCTGAGCCACGACGGCGGCAAGACCCAGTCCGACCGCTTCAGCCACTGGCGCGTGCTCTGGTGTCCCGCAGGCGCCGGCCACGTCCTCTTCGCCCAGAGCGAGCTCAGCTCGGGCAAGACGTGGATCTTCAGCGACAACGCCGCGGTGACGCGATGGCTTCAGCGCACGATCGAGACCTTGCTGTTTCCCGCGTTCGCCGACACGAACGTGCCGGTGATCGGCGCGGAGTTCAGCCGCACGGGCGATCCGCGCTCGACCGCGGTCGAGACCGTGGTCGCGGCGTCCGACCGCATCCGGTTGACCTGGTATGACTGCATCGAGCCCTTCGTGCTCAACGCGCCGCCCGGCTTCAACAACCGCCCGATCGGCGTGTTCAGCACGTTCTTCCCGGCACGCTCGGCGCAAGTCGAGTGGAACGGCCGCTTTGCGACCGGCCAGCCCTGGGCCGAGACGCGCGGCGACCGGCAGGCGTCGAGCGCGTGCCTGGCGTGGTCCGAGACCTGGGTGAAGCCGCGCGGATAGCTCCGTTGGGGTGAGGGTTCGCCCAGGAGTTTTCTCGGCGGCGATGGCGGCGGCGCTCGCATTCTGCACGGCCGGCGAGTCAGACGCCGAGAGTCCGGCCCGGCCCCGATTCGTCGAGGACGAGATTGCCGGCATTCGGATCGGCGTCGATGGGCCCGACGAGATCGTCCGCCTCTACGGGCACGGGTTCAAGACGCTGCCTCGCGGCCCGGAGGAGCGGTACTGCTACTGGGATCAGGGCCGGCAGCTCGGCGTGCAGTTCCGGCTCAGCGTCGGCGGCGTCGTCGACGGCGTCAACGTCGCGGAGGTGCCGGAACAGATCGACAAGGCCTGCCGCGACGCCAACCTCAAGGTCACCAAGCCGCTCACGACCGGGAAGATGATCGCCCTGGGGGACACCCTCGAGACGGTCTTGAGTGTGTACGGTGAGCCGGGAAACCGCGTCGATGGAGTCGCCCGCGGCCGGAGGTTCGTGGCGCTGGAATACGAAACGCGCGTCGAGCGCACACCCGGCGCCGCGCGCTGGTACTGGGCGGCCCTTCTGTTCTTCGACGCCAAGCTCGCCGGATTTCAGGTGCTCGAATCCTTGGAATCGGTGGGCAAGGCCCTGCGCAGACGCTGAACATCGCGCTTGTTCCTCTTCCCGACCGCGGGGTGCGAAGAGCGCCCCTGACGGACTACACTCAGGCCTGACGGGGCTCGGACTCCGGCCTGGGAGCGTTCGCCATGAAGATATTTCTCTCGCATCGCAGCCGCGACAAGGCCCTCGTGCGCGAGTTCAGGTCGATGCTGCCGAGCTTTCTCGGCACCTGGCTCGACGAAGACAGCCTTTGTTGGGGCGATTCCTTTCCTGCCGAGCTCAGGACAACCATCCAGTCGGGCGTCGATTTCCTCATCATCTTCCTGGACAAGGACGCCGCGAGCTCTCAGTGGGTCAAGCAGGAGCTCGAGTGGGCGATTCAGCGCGAGCGGGAGCTGAAGAGAACGTTCATCCTCCCGATCGTTCTCGAAGAGATCGGCCCAGAGAGCCTCCCCGGTGGTCTTTCGGAGCGGCTGTTCCTGCGCCTGAACGACTTCAGTCAGGCGTCGGTGGAGGCCCTGGCGAAACGAGCCACCGAGAAGCTCTTCCAGTTGGTCGTCGAGAGTTATTCGTCCTTGCAGCTGGAAATCCCGCGCGGCAAGTCACTGAGAGCGACGCGCGACGATCTCTCCGCGGGGCAGGCGAGGCTGCTGGGGTACATGGTCGACCATGGCCGAGACGGGCAAGACATCGAACAACACCGGATCGAGCAGGCGGAGGCATACGCGCGCACGTCCGCAGAGCTCTTCTACCGGCTCGAAGCGATGATCGCCCAAGGCTTCCTGACCAAGCGGCGGATATCGAGCGACGGGCAGTTTTCCTACAGGCTCTCGGACGAATTTCGGGCACAGCTGCAGAGCAAAGACTGGTGACCGGATGCGTCCCTGACGGCTACTTGTCGGCGATGCGGATCGCCGCCGGCCCGCCCTTGACCGCGATGCGCCCGCCCGTGTCCTTGAGCGTCGCCCCGTCGAGGCTCAGCACCTGAATATCCTTCTCGACCATGTTGCCGACGAAGACGTGCTTGCCGTCGGGCGAGAACGCGGCCCCCTGCGACCAGTGACCGATCGCGGCCTCGCCCACGCGCGCGAGATCGGTACCGCTCACGCGCAGTAGCACGAGCTTGCCGGCGTCGCTGTAGAAGGGCGAGTCCTTCGGCTTGTTGCTGCCGTTCATGTGTTCGGCGGCGGGCTCTTCACGACCGTTGCGACCCCGTTGACGAGCGCGACCTTGTTGTCGTTGGTCGACAGGAGCAGTTGCGCGTGCGCGAGCGGAGCGGCGTTGAGCATCGTGAGCGCGACGACGAGAGCGGCCAGACGCGGCAGTCTCATGAACTCTCCTCCGATCCTTGACAGCAGCGCAATGGTCGATGGCGGTCCATGCAGTGACGGCGGCGCATAGAAGATCAGGTTCGGCATCCGAGCGCAAGGTACACTGCAACGCATGACCCTCGATCATCCGTGGACGGAGCCGCCCGCGCCCGCCGACGTCCGGGCGGTCGCGCCCGGAATTTTCTGGCTGCGCATGCCGCTGCCGTTCCAGCTCAACCACATCAATCTGTGGCTCCTGGAGGACGGCGACGGCTGGACCATCGTCGACACGGGCGTCGGTCTCGACGACACGCGGGCGTTGTGGGAACGCATCTTCTCGGCGCACCTCGGCGGCCGGCCGGTGCAGCGCGTGCTCGTGACGCACTTTCATCCCGATCACATGGGCAACGCGGGCTGGCTCTCCGCGCGCTGGCAGACCGAGCTCTGGTGCACGCAGGCAGAGTGGCTCTACGCTCAATACGCCTGGCGCAGCCGCGGCGCGGCCGACTTCGAGCCGCGCCTGGCCCACTTCCGCCGGCACGGTTGCGGGGCCGAGGCGCTCGTACAGCTCGGGCGCCGCGGCAATCACTATCCGAGTCTCGTGCCGGAGGTGGCGAGCGAGTTCCGGCGCATCCGCGAGGGCGACACGATCACGATCGGCCGCCGGACGTTTCGCATCCTGACGGTCCTCGGCCACGCGCCGGAGCACGCGTGCCTCTGGGACGAGGCCGGTCGCGTGCTGATCTCGGGTGATCAGGTGCTGCCGAAGATCACGACCAACGTCAGCGTCTGGTCCGAGCAGCCCGGGCTCAATCCGCTGCGCCTCTATCTCGACTCGCTCGGTCGCTTCGAGCCCATGGCGCCCGACACCCTGGTGCTACCGTCGCACGGGCTTCCGTTCCGCGGCCTGCACGCGCGGCTCGCCTTCCTGCGCGACCACCACGCGGCGCGGCTCAACGAGTCGCTCGACGCGCTGGTCGAGCCGCGAACCGCGGCGGAGCTGGTGCCGGTGCTTTTCCGGCGCGAGCTCGACAGCCACCAGCTCAGCTTCGCGGTCGGCGAGGCGCTCGCGCACCTGCGCTTTCTCGAGGACGAGGGGCGCGCGGTCCGCGTCGTCGACGGCGACGGCGTCCACCGCTTCAGGAAGGCGTGACCGCGCGCCCCCGCGCTGTCCGAGCCGGAAGCTCCGGCTCTCAGTAGCCGAGCGCGCGATCGCGCTCGGTCGATGCCGGGTCGCGCTGAGTGACCGGGCCGTATCCGCCGCCGCCTGGCGTGCGGACCAGGACGACGTCGCCACGCTTGAGCACGTGCTGGCGGCGGTTGTCGATCGAGACGCCGTTGATCTGCACGTCGCCGAGCCCGCCGGCGTCGCCGCCCGCGAAGCCGGGCGCCGAGAATTTCGTGCGCTCGGCCATGAACGAGGCGACGATCGGCGCGTCCGCCTCGCATTCGAACACGATGTCCTGCCCGAGCCCGCCGCGAAACCGGCCGGCGCCGCCCGAGCCCGGCGTCAGCCGTTTTTCGCGGAAGAAGAGCGGGCTGTTGCGCTCGGCCACCTCGACCGGTGTCGACGAGATGTTGCTCGGCCAGGAGAGCACGTGCTCGCCGTCCTTGGAGGGCGTCGCGCCCATGCCGCCGTTGAAGAAGAAGATGTTCGTGTACGGGCGGCCGTCGGCGCGGAGCCCGGTCTGCTGCACGGCCCAGAGCGGCGAGCCGGCGCCGGCCATCACGCGATCCGGGATCACCTGGTGGAGCGCGCCGAAGAGCAGCACGGGCACGTAATGGCCGGTGACGGCGCGGCTCACGACGGCTGCCGGAAAGCGCGGATTGAGGAGCGAGCCCTCGGGCGCGGTGACGCGCAGCGGCCGGTACATGCCCTCGTTGTTGGCGAGGCCCGGCAGCAGCGCGCACTTGATCGCGTACGCGGTCATCGCATAGGTGTAGGCCATCACGCAGTTGATCGCGCGCGGCTGCTGGGGCGAGGTGCCGGCGTAATCGGCGAGGATCTCGTCGCCGGCGATCGTCAGCGCGACCTGGTAGTCGAGCGGCTCGTCGACGCCGTCGGTGCGCATCGCATAGCGGTAGGTGCCGTCGGGCACCGCGCGGATCGCCGCGCGCATCGCGCGCTCGGCGCGCGTGAAGAGCTCGTCGCCGAGATCGTCCAGCGTCTCGAGCCCGGCGGCGTCCATCAGCGCCAGCAGCCGCTTCTCCATTAGCACGTTGGCGCCCACCTGCGCCCAGATGTCGCCAACGGTCTGATCGGGGGTGCGGACGTTGGCTCGGATCATCTCGATCAGGGTCTCGTCGGTGCGCCCCTCGCGCCGGAGCTTCATCAGCGGAATGTGAATGCCCTCCTCGAACACCTCACGCGCCTCGATGGCGCGCAGCCGCCCGCCGATGTCCGGCATGTGCGAGGTCGTCGCCGAGAACGCGACGAGGCGCCCGGCGCGGAAGATCGGCTTGAGCACGCACACGTCGCTCATGTGGCCGGTACCCATCCACGCGTCGTTGGTGATGAGGACGTCGCCGGGCCGCATCGCGGCAGCACCCATCGCGCGCAGGAAGTGGCGGACGGTGGCGGGCAGGGTGCCGATGAACGAGGGGATGCTGCCGCTGTTCTGCGCCAGCGCGTATCCGCGCTCGTCGGTCAGCATGCACGCGAAGTCGTTCGCCTCGTTCGAGAGCGTCGAGAACGACGTGCGCACGATCGCCTTGGCGGCCTCGTCCACGACCGAGATGAGGCGCGTCCACAGCACCTCGAGCGTGATCGCGTCGAACCGGGCGCTCACGGGGTCTCCTTCACCCGCGCGTAGCACCAGAAGTCGCGGGGCGTGGTGGGGTCGACGTTGGGGTGGATCGCCCACCGCCGCAGCTTTCCCTCGCGCGCCATGCCCGCCTTCTCCATCACGCGCGCCGACGCGAGATTCTCGACGTCGCACACGGCCCACACGCGGTGGACCTCGGGCTGCGCCAGCGCCCAGTCGGTGACGGCGCGGACGACTTCCGTCATGTAGCCGCGTCCCCAGTACTCGCGGCCGAGGATGTAGCCGAGCTCCACGCGATGGCCCTGCGGTCGGATGTCGATCGTGCCGATCAGGCGGCCGTTCTCGCGCAGGAGGATGACCCACGTGTATGGGCCGTCACCGGCCCAGCCAGCCGCGCAATTGCGGAGGAAGTCGCGCGCCTCGACGGAGCTCCGCTGGGTTGGAAAGCTCACGTAGCGCGTGGCCTCGGGGTCACTGGCGTACGTCGTGAGGATCGCCTCGGCGTCTTCCAGGGTGGTCCGGCGCAGTCGCAGCCGTGTGGTCTCGATCGTCGCCGGCGGCTTCATGCCTGACGCCGTCTCATGAGTCGAGGGTCAGGACCACGTTGCCGGTTGGGGCCACTGCGAAGCCCGCCCGCGGCGGGACGACCAGGGTCGAGCCTTCTTCCTCGATCACCGCCGGGCCGGCGAATCGATCTCCGACCGCGAGCCGGGTCCGGTCGTACACGAGCGTCTCGACATACCCGTTCGCTTCCGGGAAGCATACCGGGCGCCGCCCCTTGATCGCTGACTCGCCGTGGTGCGCGCGCCCCTGCAGCACGACCTCGCTGCCCGCCACCGGCGCGCGGACGGCGACCCGGATGTTGATGAACTCGACGGGCACGTCGGGTGGCGTGAGCGAAAACTTCTCGCGATACGCCGCCTCGAAGGCCAGGGTGAGCGCGCGGCGCACGGCGTCGGCGTCGTGCGCGTCGTACGGGCCGTCGGGAAGGTCGACGACCAGGTCGAACCCCTGGCCGAGAAAGCGCCCGTCTGCCAGCCGCTGGAAGCGCGCCGTCTCGAGCTTGAGCCCGGTGTCGCCCATGACCGCGCGCGCTTCGTCTTCGAGGCCGCGAAACGCGGTCTCGAGCGCGGCCAGATCGCCGCGATCGAGCCGGATCCCGACCGTCGCGACCCGATCGACGCGCGCGGGCGCCACCAGCAGGCCGAGCGCCGAGGCCACGCCGGCCGACGGCGGGCAGATCACCCGGCTCAGGCCGAGCTTTCGCGCGACGTGACAGGCATGCACCGGGCCGGCGCCGCCGGTGCAGAGCAGCGCGTAGTCGCGCGGATCGCGGCCGCGCTCGGCGATGTGCACGCGGGCGGCGCTCGCCATGCTTTCGTTGACGATGTCGTGGATACCCCACGCGACCGAGATCAGCGGCAGGTTCACCGCCTGCGCGAGCTGGGTCAGCGCCGCGCGTGCGGCGGCGACGTCGATCGCGATGGTGCCGCCGGCGAAGTAATCGGGGTTCAGGTAGCCGAGGAGCAGATCGGCGTCGGTGACGGTCGGCTCCGTGCCGCCGAGCCCGTAGCACGCCGGTCCGGGCTGAGAGCCCGCGCTCCGCGGCCCGACCTTCAAGAGGCCGATCTCGTCCATGTGCGCGATCGAGCCGCCGCCGGCGCCGATCTCGATCAGCTCGATGGTCGAGATGCGGATCGGCAGCCCGCTGCCCTCGATGAATCGCTTCTGGCGCGCGGCCTCGAAGCTGTACGCGGTGCGCGGCTCGCCGCCGTCGACGAGCGAGAGCTTGGCGGTGGTGCCGCCCATGTCGAAGGCTAGGAGATCGCCGCCGCTGTCCGCGCGACCGAAGAAGGCGGCGGCGATGGCCCCGGCGGCCGGGCCGGACTCGAGCATCTGGACCGGCGCGCGCTGGGCCTCGGCGATGTGGGTCAGGCCGCCGCTCGAGAGCATGAGCAGGAGCGGGGCTGGAATCTTCTGGTCCGCGAGCTGGCGCGCCATGCGTCCGAGGTACTGATGCGCCAGCGGCTTGATGTACGCGTTGGCCACCGTCGTCGACGCGCGCTCGAACTCACGGATCTCCGGCGCCACCTCGTGCGACGCCGTCGCGAAGATCTCCGGATGCACCTCGGCGATGAGGCGCATCGCCTCGGCCTCGTGGCTCGGGTTCGCGTAGGCGTGCAGGAACATCACGGCGATCGAGCTCACGCTGCCCGCGGCGAGCCGCTCGACCGCGGCCGCCAGCTCTCCGCGGTCGAGCGGCCGGCGGACGGTCCCGTCGGCGTTCATGCGCTCACCGACTTCCAGTCGGCGATTGCGCGGCACCAGCGGCTCGGGCTTGGCGATGTTGAGATCGTAGAGCTCGAACTTGCGCTCGCGGCCGATCTCGAGCGTGTCGCCGAAGCCCGACGTCGTGATGAGGCCGGCCACCGCCCCCTTGCGCTCGATGAGCGCGTTGGTGAACAAGGTCGTCGCGTGCACGACCCGCGTGAAGTGGCGAGGCTCGAGGCCGCCGTCGCCGAGGATCGCGCCGACGCCGCCAACGACGGCGCGCACCGGATCGTCGTGCGTGGTCAGCACCTTGCGGCTCCACTGCCGGCCCGTGTCGTGGTCGTACACGACGACGTCGGTGAACGTGCCGCCGATATCGATTCCGAGCGAGTAGCTGGGCATCGTCGTTTTTGTAGGCGCCGCGACGACCCTACCACGACTCCTTGACCGCGTGCGGGCTTGGGCCTAGGGTGAGGGGCCGATGAAGCTCAAGGACCGGATCGCGCTCGTGACGGGCGGGGGCTCGGGGCTCGGCCGGGCGATCTCGCTGCTGTTCGCCGAGGAAGGCGCCCACGTGATCGTCAACGAGCTGCGGCTGGAAACCGCCGAGCAGACCGTGGCGCTGATGAAGGGGCCGGCCGGCGGCCGGGCGATCCAGGCCGACGTCGCCGACAGCGGTCAGGTCAAGGCGATGTTCGCGACGATCGAGCGCGAGCTCGGCGCGCTCGACATCCTCGTCAACAATGCTGGGATCGCCTTCGGCCCCGGCGACGACCGCGCCGAGGTCAGCCGGAAGTCCGAGGCGCTGATCATGGAGCTCCTGAGCGGCCAGGGCGGGCAGACGCACCTCGACGTCACC
>Ga0126372_10001190_pt1 | contig 10381 bp, 7 predicted proteins | sample PanSoiMetaPlot_6_FD_92762 | JGI IMG/M metagenome (GOLD analysis project Ga0126372, IMG submission 92762) | Tropical forest soil microbial communities from Panama - MetaG Plot_6 | ecosystem: Environmental > Terrestrial > Soil > Tropical forest > Bulk soil | place: Panama | collected 2016-02-17
GCCCATGACCAGGCTCTGCGCCTGCGGGCTCGGCACCGACGACTCGAACAGGTCCCCCGCGACGATCACCATGTCGACGTCCTCGGCGTCGGCGAGGCGCACAAGGTCGGCCAGCACCGCCTGGTGCTCGTCGAACCGCGGCTGGTTCTTCAGGATCTTGCCGACGTGCCAGTCGGCCGTGTGCAGAATCTTCACGGGCCTCCTTGTCGGGCGGCGGTCGCAGCGGCAGTCAAAACGGCGGCGACCACAACGACGGCGGTCAAACGACCGCACTTGGAACGACCGCACTTGGAACGACCGCACTTGGAACGACCGCACTTGGAACGACCGCACTTGGAACGGCGGCGGTCAGACACGGCGGCAGCCGCGGCGGGGCGGAAACGGCGGCCGGAACGTCGGCGGGTCAAAACGGCGGCGGGTCGTCGTCGGGAATGCCGGCGAACGGGCTCGCGGGCGGCGCCGGACCGGTGTCGACGCCGGCCCAGGCGCCCTTCTCGGCCGGCCGGGTCGCCCACGCCGGAAACGGGAACTCCACCGCGAGCGGCACCGGGATGTCCGGCTGCGATACGAACATCGTTCCCGGCTTGGCCAGCGTCGCCCGCTGCCGCTGCACCGGCGGCAGGTAGCCGTACTCGGGCCGGATCGCCTCCGCCGAGTCCAGCCGCCCCGCCACCTTGATCGAACAGTTGGCCACGATGCGCCGCTCGACCTCGCTGGCCGTCTGCTGCGCCCCGATCAGGATCACCCCCAGCGACCGGCCGCGCTCGGCGACGTCAAGCAAAATCTGCTTGATCGGGCTGTCGCCCTCGCGCGGGGCGTACTTGTTCAGCTCGTCGAGCACCACGAACATCAACGGCCGCGCCGTGCCCTGCTGCTCCTTGCGCCGGAACTCCTGCCGCAGCGTCACCCCGACCACGAACCGCTGCGCCCGGTCCGGCAGATTGTGCAGGTCGATCACGGTGACCTGCGCCCTCGACGTCGTCAGCGACCGGTCCTGACGATCGGCCAAGTCGCCGCGAATCAGCGAACTGAGCGGCCTGACCGCCGACCGCAGCCGCCGCAGGAACGCGTTCACGCTGCCCATCGACGTGCTCGCCGCGACCCAGCCATGCCGCAGGTCATCGTCGGTCAGCTCGGCCTCGATGACGTCCACGAGCTGCTTGAACGTCCGGATAATCGCGCCGTGCTCGCCGTCGAGCTTGATCGCCCCGTCGGTGCCGACCCTGACGTGGTCCCGTTTGAGCCTGGCCGCCACCTGGCCGATCAGCATCGTGTACTGGCTGCGCTCGTCCTCGCCATCGGCGAACACGAACGGCATCAGCTCCTGCTCGCAGAACTCCGCCAGCGTCCAGTAGAACGAGCTCGTCCCCTTTTCCCGCCCCTGCACGTCCGGCGTCCCCGACTGGTCACCCGGCCGCGGCGGCGCGAACACCTGCACATTGCCGAACGGCTGCGCCGGCAGGCCCAGCCGCGCGTACCGCTGGCGCTGCTCATCGGTCAAACGCCCATTGGCGAAGTCGAGGAACAGCAGATCCTCACCCTTCACGCTGAAAATCAGCGCCTTGGTGTTGTGCGCCTCGCCACGCAGCACGCCACAGTTGAACATCGAATGCAGCAGGAACGTCGCGAACGACGTCTTCGTCGCGATCCCCGACACGCCCGAGATCGACACGTGCGCCCCGCGGGTGCCGTCGACGAACTCGAAGTTGACGAACACCGGCTCGCCGTCGCGGCCGAGCCCGACCGGGACCCGCTGCTCCCCCATCGTGTCGAAGTACAGCGCGCTGTCCCGCGCCTTGCCCCGCGCCCTCATCACCACCGTGCCCGGCCGCGGCGGCACGTAGATCTCCGGCTCCACCCTCGTGACGGTCACCTCGGCGACCTCACTCACCTCGGCCGGCAGCGCCCCCTGCTCGATGAGAAACACATCGGAGGCGAACCGCGCCCCCTCGTGGCCGGCCTCCACCTCGGTCACCACGCCCGCGATCTGCACCGGCGTCCCGTCCGGCAGGTTCCGTTGGGTGACCACCACGTCGTCGAGCTGCAGAAACTGGTCGGGAGCCACGCCGACCGAGAACTTCAACGGGCTCGCCGCCTCCGTGCCCACCACCAGCCCGACAGCGTCCCGGATGCCCCCGCCGGTCCCGTTGGCGCGCACGTCGGCCTGCGTCACATCAGCTCCCGTTCGGCTCCGCTTCGGCCCCGCAGTCTAGGTGCGCCCCGCTCGCGCCTCTCGCACGACACACCCAGCAGCGAACCATCCGCACCAAGGCGACAAGGACTCCGCACGTCCTTATTGCTTAAGGCGGGTCGCGGGACGCCCACGTGACCCTGGTGGCCGTTGACGCGGCAGGCTGTGCCAAGCCCTTAGCCGAGCTGGGTCAGCACGAGGGCCAGCGCGGCCAAGCCGAGTGCGACCGATTGCACGGGGCGCAGCCGCTCGCGGTCCACGAATACGGCGAGCAGCACCGTGATGGCCGGGTACAGCGATGCGATCGGGCCGACAACACTGAGCACGCCGTGGTAAGTAGCCGTGAGGTAGGCGACGTTCCCGGCGATGTCGAGTGCGCCCGCCCCCAGCGCCCACGGCACCGCGCCGCCCGCCACCCGCAGCGATCCGGCCTCCAGAATCAGAAGCGTGAACGCCGTCGACAAGGAACCGGCGCGCACACCGACCAACGGCCACAGCCCGGCGTCCGGTCCGGCCAGCGCGATCAGGACGAGGAACAGGCCGAAGGCCACCCCGGCGGCCAGCGACAGCACGAAGACACGAGCGGAAGGCCTGATCTTGGAGCTGGTGGGTGACACCGACACCAGCCAGATGGCCACCACCGCGATGCCCGCGCCGACCAGCGGGAGGGCACCGGGTGGCCGGTCGGAGATCAGGCCGACGACCAGCGGGGTCGACGCCGCCGTCACCCCGGTGATGGGCGCCACCACGCTCATCAAACCCGCGGCCAGGGCGCGGTAGAGCAGTATCAGTCCGATACCGCCGCCGGACAATCCGGCGACGAACCCCCACCCGATGGCCGGCGCGCCCGGCCAGCCGTCCGCCGTCAGCAGCAGGGCCACGGCCAGCAACGGCAGGCTGAACAGCTGCGAGATCGCGACGGTGATCGGCGCGCTCACCCGGCGGGTGGCCTTGCCGCCGCAGTAGTCCGCGGCTCCCCAGGCCAGTGCCGTGCCGGAGGCGGCGAGGTCCCCGATCACCGGTCAGGCGGCTGTGATCAGGTAGGCCGGCGCCCACCAGTAGTCGTGAATACGCCGTGGCTGCTCCGGCTTGAAATGCGCGGCGATGAGATCCCGCACCCAGCGCTCGATCGGCTGTTCGGAGTGCGCCTGGTCCGTTTCTGCCAGCGTGCCGAGCAGTACCGGCACGAGGAAGCCCTGTGCGACCAGTTCGCGGTCGCCGTCGTACTCCCGGAGCCCGCGCTCGTACGCCTCGATCAAGTACCGGAACCGCGCGGGTTCCAGCCCATGGCCGAGCTCGGGCACGTCGAACTCGATCAACGCTAACAGCGCGGCGCGCGGGCGCAGCCAGGTGAACAGATCCACCCGATCGGCCCTGGAGAGGGTCAGCCAGGGCAAAGGTCTCCTGCACCAGATCCCACTGGCCAGCGCCGGCGCTTGCGGTGAACTCCTGCACCGTGCACGGGTGCGCCCGGTATTTGATACTGCGCCGGCCGAGTTCGGCGGCAACCACCTCCAGCCGCTGCCGCGACGGTTCGACGGCGTCCACCTCGGCGACAGTTTCCATTGCGGCGGTGAGGGCCGGCAGCAGGGCGTGACCCTCCCCGCAGCCAATGTCCAGCAGGCGCATTCCAGTAAGGCCGGCGTAGACCGAGCGCAGCGCCTGGTGCGCAGCCCGGTACAAGGCCACGTTGCCGCCGCCCGTGGCAAACGCGGTGAACGGCTCCGGCGAGGCGTACACGTCCCCGGCGCCGGTGGCGCCCGACTCGATGAAACGGGCGGTTTCGGCGTACACGACATGGTCGGCATCGTCGAGGGCAGCCTGCCTGGCCAGCGCCACCGCGGCCGGACGGTCACCATGACCGTGCGCCAGCACGGCGAGGTAGAAGCGCTCCTGTGCGGTCTGCGCGAGCCAGCGCAGCTGCTCGATCGTTGCGCCGTGGCGGTAATCGGTCCACAGGTGTTCCAGGCTCATGCGTCCTCCGATGGACTGGCAGGGTGGGGAACGTGCTCGGGCTTCTGCCGATTCTGGCCGGCACCGTCGTGGTGCCGCGAGCCGAACTGGACCCGGTGTGCGGCTGTTGGTGGACTACGAACGGTTCGGGGCGAGTTTCGGGTCGCGGTTATGGCTGGTGGCGTTGTACATGGCAGGATGGGCTCAAGCACATTCGCGGAGGCGAACTGTTGGGACGACTGATGATCGAGCTGGGAGAATTCCATGCAGGCCCTGTCCGGCGCTACGGGAGTCGTCGGCTGCATCGGCCGAGGGCCACCTGACCCGATCAGACTGGAAGCTTGAGAATCGACTCGTTGGTCCCGCAACGGATCCGGCCAGGAGCCTTTGGCTGCTGGCCGCCGTTAGCAGATTCGCTCCGTTGACCGATGCTCAGCGCCTTTTCGGTACGTATAGCGCCAGCTGCTGGCTCTTCGAAGTTGGCCGGGGTTGGGTATCACCTGTGACTATATGTGACGCAGGTGTGAGTGCGTCCCGTTGCAACGTGCTTGGTGGTCGATCTTGATGGTCCTGGCTTGGTGTGGTTACGCAGGGAATGCCGCCGCCACTCGGCCAAGCCGCGCCCGCCGGCCCAGCATGTGGGACACCGCAGGCCATGATCGCTAGTTTTGGAAACTTGACCCTACTGACGAGGGTCGAATTTCCAAAAGTAGTGATCATGCACTACCCAAGCCGACCGGCCAACTCCCACTCTACCCACGCCGCATGACGACACCACCGATAATCACGTAAGGTGATCTCTAGAACACGCGACCCGGCTAACTTCGAAGAGCCCAGTTGCTGCGGCATGGAGCGATGCTCAGCAGGCGGAACCGGCGCCGAAGTCGCCGGTCGCTCGGATGCCGGCGGATACCGGCGGCAGTGCCCAAGGTCGCCGGTTTCAGTCGAGACTCGCGGTCACGATCAATCGTCGGCTGTCCACCGACAGCGGCCCGCCACCGTCGCCGTGGCCGGCAATGCCGGTGAGCCCGGCCGCCAGCAGCCATTCCCGCAGCTCGGTGAACGTGAACAGACGCACGAAGAACTGGAAACGGCGCACGTCCCCGCCGCGCAGCACGATCCGTTCGGTGCTCACTATGCTGGTCAGCGAGTCCAGCCGGGAACGGTCGATTATCAGGTCAGCGCCACGCTCAGCCGCCAGTCGGTCCGGCTGGAAATTCCGCACCAACCAGTCCCGGTTCATCAAATCCAGCGCCACTATGCCACCCGGCTTGAGCACCTGCGCTATCTGGCCCAGCACGCGACGGTTACCGGCATCGTCGAAGTAACCGAACGCCGTAAACCAGTTGACCACCCGATCGAAATCCTGCGTCCACGGCAGCTCCCGCATGTCGCCATGAACATAGTCCACCTCCACGCCGAGCTCCGCAGCGTCGTAGCGCGCACGTTCAAGGAACAGCGGCGTGATATCCAGGCCCGTCACACGACAACCGCGAGCGGCCAACCGGTTGGCGATACGCCCGTGGCCACAGGCCAGATCGAGCACCCTCAGGCCAGGCCGAAGATCCAACAACCGCCAGATCAACTCTACCTCGGCCTCGCTGTGTTCAGCAGACAACAGCGGCTCATAGAAATACAGATAATCATCGTCAAACACTGACTCAGTGTCGAAACTCGGCTGCTCCACAATGCCGCTCCCCAGTAGACGGATGCTCACTTGCCGCCGTAATCCTGCCAGCACACCCCGACGACCGTAACTCCAGCCTGCTCACCGCGATCCCGATGTCGCCACGCCACCACGCGTCCCATGCCGTCACCGGCCACCATCCCACGCCGCTACTTGACGCCAAGGTCAAGGGATTGCCCCACGACAAAGTAGCGAGGAACTTTGCTTCCACGCAATCAGCCTGGCTTTGAGTCCGCCGCGAGGCGCTCCTGCAGTAAAACATGCCGGAACTCATAGACCGCACCCGACTGCCGGAGAATTTCCCGGCTTCGAGCTTCTTCCAAAAAGTTCATGAGCGCCCACGGCACCTTTCCAGTAAACGCCAGCCAAGCGCGACTCAGCTCCCATCGTCCCCACGCACTATTGCAAGCGATCACAAGGGCGACCCCAAGCCCAACACCAACGCCCGCAACAATCGCAACTCCAGTTCTTTTTTCCGGCCGTGCCAACATCGCCGCCAGGAGTCCCGACGCCAACGCGGTAGCAATGCCGGCGACGCAGGACTGTATTATTGCATTCCTGCGGTCGGCCCGCAGCAGAGAACGAGGGCTAACAACCCGGGCCTGCTCAATCGGAACCTGCATGGCCGTAATAAGGCCAATGCCAAGGCCACCCGTAAGCCCCGCCACAAGCCCCGCGATGAGCCCGAGACCCAAGGCACCAGCCACGCCAGCGACAAGCCAGAAACTAGTACCGAACAAGGTTCCGCCGACGACTCCAGCACCAAGCGCCGAGGCCAACGCTCTTCGGAACTGACCTCCTCGTCCAGACATCTTTAGTTGGATTGTTGACGGTGAAGGCTCGCGCTCCAACCGAGTGACGAGGGCCGCACCAGATGCCACCCCTAATCCAACCCCGAGGCCCGCTACCGGCACGAACCGGGCACCGAAAAAGATCCCGGCCAACATGCCAATCAGCGGACCGGCGAGCAACCCACAAGTGAGCGCCGCCAAAAACTCCAGTCCGTGCCGCGACAAGGACTGATACAGGTGCCACCAGGCAAGCTCGTGCCCGCTCCGAGCCAGAAAAGCTAACCAACGATACCGGGCGTCTTTTTCGATGGCCGGCTTGCCAACCGTGGCAGCCCGAAAGGTATGTGACGGACGCGGCGCAGTGGTGTATGCCGCAGACGCAAAGCCATCGAGCAGATGGCGTTCGATCGACGCACGGTCGGGGAACCGACCGTTGTCCAGCAGTTCTCCGGGGTCCGCCCTCGGATCGGTATAGACGGAGCGAGCCAACGACACGATCAGCGGACTGGACAATGCGCTGGCGAGAGGGCAGGTGGGCGCCGCGCGGAGCGCGTCCAGAACTGGTTGCCAGCGCGTCCGAGCCGGTGCGGCCGTCAAAAATCCGACAATATCCTCCAGAACTAGCGGCTCGAGTGTGATGACCATCGCACGCGACAACAAGTGTCCACCCGTAACGACGGCGGTACGGTATTGATCCGACCGGCAGGTAACCACGAGCGCCCGATCGACGGTGCCACGGTCAAGAGCTTCGATGGCAATCGAACGCAGGGCCGCGGGTAGCTCGTCCAAGCCGTCAAGTACGGGCAGGAGCCGCCCCGCCGCGACCATGCGACTGGGGGCATTTGGCCCGTATGACTCGCCGTTGGTCAGAAACGGATATTCCGCCGCCAGGCGATGCGTGAGCCAATCTTGCAGTGACAGCGCACTTGGATCCCAGGATGATAGCGAAAACAACACAGGTACCGGCTCGGCCGGCTGAGGATCAGCGATAAGGGCACGAGTAAGCAACAGCGCCAGCACACTTTTACCCGATCCGGGCTCACCAAGTACGACCAACTGGCGCCGGGGCAGGCGGCGAAACTGGACAGCAAGATCACGGACTTCCCCACGCGCCCGCCAGCGCACGTTACGACCGTATAAGCTCTCATCTTCCAGAACTGCGGCCGGGTCCGCCGACCACGGTCCCGCTACGGTAGACCAGCGCACGCGCAACGATCCCGAACGATGCAGCCCACGCATTGCGGCCTCTTCAGCCCATTGAGCGCCGACCGCGGTGGACAAGGCTCGGCACGCCTCATCGAGGCCTGTGGCATCAACGTACTGCCGGCCCGTTGTCCTTCGTTTCCCACGTTCGTTCCGCTTTCCGTCCCGATCAACCGAAATAGCCACGGCAGCGAAAACGAATACCGCCGGCCAGGACAACCATAACCAACGCTTCGACCATTCCGGCAGGGTGCTCGTCGCCAGATTGACCGCGATCGGCAACAAAAGGAGGGTCGCCAACGCCGCCGCCAGAGAAGGTTGTCGCACCATCCACCCCCAACCCCGCACACCGTGCGATGATCGATCTCTATGCTACCGCCTGGTCCGGTTACGCCAGGTTCAACGCGCCGTGCCGCGATGGCGGCTACTGTCCGGCACGGAAGGGGTTCTCCACCCGCAGGCCATCGTAGACCGCGCCGTGGGTGAGATCCTCAGTCAGCAGCCTGCCGCAACCTGCCTGCCGCGCCGCTTCAACCATCAGCGCGTCCCAATGCGAGAGCCGCCACCGCCGTCCGGCTCGGATCGCCGATTGAACCAAGTCCGCGTCGACCGGCACACAAACGAGCTTGGCCATTTCCTCAATTACCGCCGCCGCCGTGTCGGGGTGCAGCGGAGCGGCCAGTTTCCTGGTCGCCACCACGAAAAACTCGTTCATGACCTGAGTCGACACGGCGGCATCGCCGGTGGTGCGCAAGACAGTCTGGGCGAGTTTCTGTTTGTCCGCTTCGGCATTGTCTACGGCGTAGACGAAGATGTTGGTGTTGAGAAAGACTCGGTCACTCATACACGTCGTCCCGGCGCCACCGTCGCCCACCGGGGCCGCTGGACGCCTGGCTACGTTCACCAATTTCGGCGATCGCGTCCAAGGCGCGTCGTACCTCGTCAGGCCCGACGAACGTCTCCAGATAATCCCGCACGAGCGCATTGACAGTCGTACCACGCTCAAGCGCGCGGATGCGGGCTCGGCGAAGCACGTCGGCATCCACGCTCAAGGTCAAATTTGCCACGGATTCAGTGTGGCACGGATCCCGTGCCGGACGGCATGATCTCGATGCTGGCGCGCTTATGCCCGGTCAGGATGGCTCGGGGTCGCGCAGGAATGGCGCCCGCCCCAGGCGCTGGGCCAGGCCCGCGGCCAGGTAGGGGGCGAACACCGGCAGCGCCAACCCGGCGTACTCCTCCCGGACCGGCACCGGGACCGGCAGCAGCAGGTCGGCCAGCGCGGTCAGCTCACGGTCGTCGGGATGGGCGATGGCGAGTACCGGGCGACCCGCCGAGCGTGCCGTCCGCGCCGTGTCCAGCGCCCGCCAGTGCGCCCGTCCGGGTGCGGCGAGCAGGATGACTGGGCCGTCGGCCGGGCGGGCAAACCGCTCGACGTGGCACCACTCCTCGATGTCCTGGCCGTGGGCGGGCACGCCCGCGCCCTCCACCAGCTTGGCGGCGGCGAACTGCGCCGATCCCCAGCCGGGGCCGCTGCCGGCCACCACCATCGTGGGTTGGTCGGCGACCGCGGCCACCAGGTCCGCGCGGTCGCGTGCGTGCTCGGCGGCCGCGGCCACCGCTTCGGCGGCGCCGACCAGCTCGGCTCGCTGCCGGTCGACGGCAACGCCCCGGGCCTGGGCCAGCCGCAGCGCGAGGAGCAGCAGCCCGACCAGGCTGGCCTGGTGGGTGCGGATGCCCGGCGACGGCTCGCGGTCGGGGACAGCCACCACCACCGCGTGGTCGGCGGCCTCGGCAAGCGGGCAGCCAGCGGTGCCGGTGACGGCGACGGTCCGGGCACCCAGCTCACGGGCCCGGCGCACCGAGCGCAGCACCAGCTCGGTGCGGCCGGAGGCGGACACCGCGACCATCATCGTCGCCCGCCGGCGGGTGCGTTCGGCGCCGTATCCCAGGAACCGCAGCGCCGGCACCGCGTCGCAGTCGAGGTCGGCGACCGTCTCGAACGCCAGCTCCGCGGCGCAGGCGGCGTAGTACGAGTCACCGCAGCCGGTGAGCACGACACGGTCGACTCCATGCCACGCCCGCTCCGGCAGCGCGCGGACCCGCTGGTCGTACCCGACCGTGAGCTCGCGCAGATCACCCGCGAGCGCGTCGGCCTGCCGCACCATCACCTCGGGCCGGATCAGCACGTCCTCGGCACGGGTCGGCGAGCCGGTCACGAGGGTTCCCGCGCCGAACGCACCTCGCCGACGTAACGCTTGACCTTCTCGACGTCGATCCGGCCACCCCAGCCGCCGATCTCCAGGCAGGAACCGACGAACGCGCCGTCGGCATGGGCGAGCAGCCGCGCGGCATTGTCGTGGTTGGTGTGGCCCGCGAGGATCACCGGCACGCCGGGCACGGCCGCGCGCACCGACGCGATCATGTCCAGGGTGGTGCGCTCGTCCGGGTGCCCCAGGCACACCGCGTCGGCGCCCGTAGTCATCGCGTGCCGCGCCACCTCGGCGGTGGGTTTGCCACCCAGCCACCGGAAATGCATCGAGTCGATGTCGGCGA
>Ga0126372_10001191_pt1 | contig 10375 bp, 8 predicted proteins | sample PanSoiMetaPlot_6_FD_92762 | JGI IMG/M metagenome (GOLD analysis project Ga0126372, IMG submission 92762) | Tropical forest soil microbial communities from Panama - MetaG Plot_6 | ecosystem: Environmental > Terrestrial > Soil > Tropical forest > Bulk soil | place: Panama | collected 2016-02-17
CCGCGCGCCCGAACCCGGTCGGTCAACGCCGTCGCCAGGTTCGACCGCGCCCACGGTAGGTTCACCTTTCCGACTGCGAACTGACCCATACGACCACCAGCTCGGCACTCGGCACGGCACAGGAGGCTGCAGTCGATGTCTCGATGTTGCTAACATAGCGACACAAAATGGTACAATGTTGCTATGTTGAAAGCATCGTACCATCATGATCTACGCTAGCCCGTCCCTGACCAGCGAGGATCGGGAAGTGCTCGCGCAGGTCCACGAGATGCGCCGGCAGCTCGCCAGTGTCCTTCGGGCGCCGCGTCGCTGGCAGGGTGGCCTGCGCCGGACCATGCTGGCACGGGCGATTCGCGGGTCCAACAGCATCAAGGGCTACGTCGTGGCCGAGGACGACGCCGCAGCCGCCCTCGACGACGACAACCCGCTCAGCGCCGACGAACGGACCTGGGCCGAGATCCGCGGCTACCGGCAGGCCCTCGGATACGTACTGCAGATGGCCAGCGACCCACACTTTATGATCGACACGTCGGCGCTGCGGAGCATGCACTACATGATGCTTGCCCACGACCTAAGCAAAAGCCCCGGCCAATACCGGACCGGCCCCATCTACCTACCTGACGACCGACGAGATCTCGTCGCATACGAAGGGCCGGCCGCCGGCCGCGTGCCGTCCCTCATGGGCGAACTCGCCGCCGACCTCCACGCCGACGCCGACATCGACCCGCTCATCCGCGGCGCGATGGCACACCTGAACCTGGCCATGATCCACCCGTTTCGTGACGGCAACGGGCGAATGGCACGCGCACTGCAAACCCTGGCGATCTCGCGACAGGCGATCATCGAGCCGGCGTTCTCCAGCATCGAAGAGTGGCTCGGCCACAACACCGAGGACTACTACCAAGTGCTAGCGATCACCGGCCAAGGCTCGTGGCGGCCACGCCCAGACGCACACCTCTGGATCACCTTCAACATCCGCGCCCACCACATGCAAGCACAGACCGTCGCCCGCCGAGTGGACGAGGCATCAGAGATCTGGAAGGAACTGGACACCCTGGTCACGACCAACAGCCTCCCCGAACGAGTGACAGAAATCCTCTACGAAGCGGTACTGGGCTACCGCATCCGCCGCTCCGGATACATGAAGATGACCGAAATCGAAAAACATACAGCAACACGAGACCTGGGACGTCTAGCGGACCTGGGAATCCTGCAGCCACAGGGCGAAACCAGAGGACGGCACTACACGGCCGGAAACCAACTAAGCGCATTACGCGAGGAATGCCACCGCCGGCGACGGCCCCTCATCGACCCCTACCCCTGGATACGGGCACGTCTGGCCGAACGCGTCTAGCTCAAACAGCTCCGCCGCGGCCACCGAGACCGCCGCCGCCTGCGATACGCCGCCATCCGCACCATTGGCTTGAATCAGGCGCTCGGTCGCCTGCCGGTAGAAGCACACTTCGACTAGGCTACCCTCTGGTCAGCGCTGGCCAGGGTGCTCGACAGGGATGCGAGACTACAACCATGCCGATCTCCGTGCTCAACCGCGAGGTGTTCTCCGAGGCTGAGGCAGCAAGACTGCTTCGCGTCTCACAGAGCACCCTCAACTACTGGCTCGAGGGCGGCGTACGCCGGGGTAGGACATATCGACCGGTGATCCGAGTCGAACCCAAGGGCGAGCGCGCACCTGTGACGTGGGCAGAATTCGTGGAAGCGGGCCTCCTTAGAGCCTACAGGCAACGCCAAGTCCCGATGGCGGAGTTACGAAACTTCATTGATCGACTGCGCAGCGCCTACGGAATCCCCTACCCCCTGGCCGACCGCCGACCCTTTATCGCCGATCGCCAGCTCGTGCACGCCGCACAAGACGCGGCCGAACTAGATCCCGAATTCTGCCTGGTTGCGGAGGTGCGCGGGCAATTCGTACTGACACCCCCGTCCGCAGAATACTTTCATCGGGTGACCTGGGTGGACAACGAGGCGGTAGCGTGGCGGCCACACGACGTACCGGAATCACCGGTACGCATAGATCCCGACTTGCGGTTCGGAAAACCGACGGTTCACGGTATTAGCACAGAGGCAATCTGGGAACACGCAGATGGCGGGGAGAGCGAAGATGAAGTCGCCGAAGCGTTCGGGATCCCACTCTCCGACGTTCGGTGGGCACTCGCTTATGAGATTCCACTTCGTAGCGCCTAGGTTTGGTATCCGCGTATGAGGCAAGCGACGGTTCGATTCTACTTGGATGCCGACATCCTAGGGCTAGCGAAGCTCCTGACGAAGCTCCGTCCAGATATGACCTACCCAAGTGATCCTGGCGGAATCGTACACAAACAGATCCGACCGCCTTGCCCTATTACCGATGTCGCCACAAAAGATGGAGTCTGGATTCCGGAGTGCAGCCGGCAGGGGTGGCTTATCATTACCAGAGATAGTCGAATCCAGAGCCACACCGTTGAGATGGATGCAGTTCGAACTTTCAAAGCACGTATGATTGCCCTGGCTAGCGCAGACGCAAAGACCACGTGGGACCAGCTTGAAGTCTTCATGATCCAGTGGCGAGCAATAGAGCGGTGTTTACAGCAGGACGGACCATTCATCTACAGCGCAACACGTACGACGATGAAGTCGATTCAGCTCCGATAGGCGGCGGCGCTGCTGCCGGCACAACAGTAGGCGCGTCTGGCCGAGCGCCTAACAATTCTTTGGACTTAACAGATAGCCGGATCGAGAACGTCGGCGAGCGCATGTGCGCTGGCGGTTCGCAGGTTCTCATACCTAGCCTTGATGAACGTCGCGTAGTCAATCCTTGTCCAGTCGATGGACCAGCCCGCCACCCGAGCCAATTGTTGGAAGAACACGCGTTGCGTGCGGGTGTTGCCTTCGCGGAACGGGTGCAGGGCGTTCACCTCGCCCCAGTGCTCCGCGAGCCCGATGACGAATGACTCTCGGCTCAGGCCGACCAGGTAGTTGTCGTCGGCTATCGCGCCGAAGACACGGCGGGACTCGCTCCCGATCGCATCACACCGGCAGAAGTACATGCCCTTCGCGAGGTCGACGGTGCGAATCGCGCCGGCCCAGTCATACACGTCACCGAAGATACGGTGGTGGATCGCGCACAGATGTCGCAGGTCGAAGTCGCCCTCTACCGGGCGCATCTCGAGTTCGGCCACGCGGGCAAGCGACGCCCTGAGTTCGAAGTCGGCCAGGACAGCCGCGTCGGTGATGCCGCATCGGTTCCGCAGGAGATCGGTGCCGGGCAGCAGGTACGGGTCAGCCACCCGCGGGCAGACCGGCCCGTAGCTGCTCCACCACCTGCTCTGCGGTCAGGTCACCATCGATGATCTGCCGGGCCATGGCGCGGGCCCGGTGCTCCGGCGTCAGGCCGGCCATCAGGTGTCCGGACACCGCCGCCGCGACGGTGTCGTCGGCGGTCCGCCCGACGGGCACCACCCCAGCCTCGGCCAGCGACGCCTTCGCCTCACGCAACGGCTGCCCCAGCAGCCTGGCCAGCGGCGCAAGGCCGAGCTTGCCCAGACGGTAGGCCTGCGTGGCCCGGTCCACGATGCGCACGGGCGGCCGTTCCATCCTGGCGACAGACTGGACCAGGTCATACGCCGCACCCCAGTCGTGCCGGTAGGCTAGCTGCCGTCCCGTCGGCAGACCGCCCGCGGCGACCGACGCCGGTGCCCGACCCAAGTCCCTCATTTGGATCAGCGCGACACGGGGACTCACCCGGAACGTGCTGGCCAGCGCCGCCAACTCGGCCTCGGTCACCTCGTTGACCCCGTTGGCCCGCAGCCACGACGACACGCCGTCGCACGGAATGAGCAGGTGCCGCGCGAACTCATCGGCACGCAACTCCGGCGGCGGCCGAACCGGACCGGCAGCGCCGCGATGCTGCGGGTCCCCAGGAAACAGCAGGTGAGCCAGCTCGTGAGCGGCGGTGAACCGCTGGCGCTCCGCCGTCTCGCCCGTGCCGGTACCGATCAGCACGATCGCCGTACCGCGGTCGGGGTCGACCGCGCAGAACCCAGACACGCCCCCAAGGTCACGATGCGCGACATCTACACCGGTCACCTGCCCGACCAAGTCGTCAACATCGGACAGCGGCCCGTATCCGAGCTGGTACGTCCGCCTGACCTCGGCGGCCAACGACCGCCCCTGCCCAGCGGGGCCACCCCGTCGGTCATAACTGACCGCGACCTCACGCCGCTGTTGCCGGCCCGGCAGCGACAACCCGTCCAGGACGGCATCCAGCTCAAGCAGCTCCGCCGCGGCCGAAGCGGCCACCGAGACCGCACCCGGGTCACCGGTCGCGGCGATCCGCGCCGCAGCCAGGATCCGATCCGCCTGATCGGTCTCCCGCGTCAACGCCGTCACCGTCGTACCGGTCGCCACAGCGATCCGGTGCAGCTCCGTCACCGCCAGCGTCGACCGCTCACCGCTTTCCACCCGACTGATCGTCGGCTGCGAGATACCGGTCAACGCGGCAAGCTGGCGCTGGTTGAGCCCAACTCGCTCCCGCGCACGCCGGATCCGCCCACCAAGCTCCACCACACCTCCCCAGGCCAGCTGAATCAAGTACTGTCAAGATTGATTCTACGCTTTGGGTGACGTCGGGTGTGGCTCGTGTTAGAGGCCGTGCCTACCTCTCTCCCCGCCTGGCCGGCTTCGTGCTCGACGCGTTCCGCGGCGCCGGCCCGCCCGTGCTGGACCCGGAGCTCGACCAGCTCACCCCGGCGCGAGCGAGACGTGTTGCGGCTCGTCGCCGCCGGCTACACCTACAAGGAGGACGGTGTCCGGCTCTCGATCTCCGCGCAGCCCGGCCAGGCAGTGCAGCAACGTCGACTTACCCGACCCGGACGGGCCGAGCACCGCCGTGAACCGGCCCGCCCCGATCGTCACCGAACGTCGTCGAGTGCGGTCACCCGCGGGTACCGCTTGCTGATGCCGACCGCGCGGACGGCCACCTTGGGTTCGCTCATGCCCCGCATCGTCGGCCGGGCCGGGCGGCGGGCACATCCGTACCCAGCCCGTGACAATCCCGTACCCACCCCGGCGTGGGCCTACGGGAAACGACTCAACTACCTACGCCGCACCTCGCGGCGGCCCTCCGCTACCCCAGCACCTCAAGATAACCTCCCTGCGTAGGGTCACCGCCCGCCACCGGTGGCGGGCTCCCCTCCGTTGTTGTGGTCACCGTGCCCGCCCTGCATGAAGATCACCATAAGCGGGCTGGCCAGGGCGAGCGCCGGGTAGCTCAGAGTCGATGCGGGAACCCCGAACGCAAGGAGCCCGACGATGACGAGCGCCAAGACGACGAGGTAGAGGCTCCACTTTCGTTTCATCACATTCCCTTCCATGCTGGACAGGGGCACTACTGTCCTCGCCCGTATGTGGCACAGGTAATAGGCGAAGGTCACATCCGGCAGAAGCGAATGGCGATTACCCCTCAGTAACGCTGAAGACTAGGCACCCGCTCGCACCGCCTACCGCCGGCAACGCGCTCGACCAGGTCGTTAGCCTCCCACCCGCGGGCTCGCTACCCCTTGACGCCGAATGTGAGTACTGCCACATACCGAACCGGGGACGGCCCCTTGCCTGTCGACCGTCAGCCGTGGCGGAGCACTAAGAAGCCGTCATGGATCAACAAATCCGCGGAGAGCACGGTTTACGCAGGTCAGAATGGCGAGGCGGGCCTCAGAATAAATGAGTTATTTCGTTACGGCCACTAAGCGTCTGCAAGTCACGGATGTCGCGGATGTCGCGAAGTCGCCAAGGACGACGGCATCTTGGCCCCAAAAGCATGTTTCCCACCCGGGCGTCGCCGTGGATCAGACCGCGGCCAAGCACAGAGACCAGATTGGCATAGGCGCAGCGTAGCGCCTATGCCCGTTCGTACAAGAAGTCATATTCGGGGACGGACGGGACGTTGGGGCCGTAAGTGTGCAGCTCGTAGAAAAACGATTCCAGCGGTTCGTGGGCCTGGCAAAGGGGTAAGGCCGCAGCGCGAAGCTGTTGCAGCTGTCGCAGGAGCCGGGCCAGCCCAGATGGCGGCGGCGCGTGTAGTCGTAATACCGCCAGAAGCTGGGCAAAGCAGTCGTAGGGGTCGTGGTTGATGAAGCAACGGTAACCCTTTGGGATCTCGGTCACGGTCGGATCATTGGCAACGCAGGTGGCGGTGCCTGCGACTACTATCAGGATCACCAACGTGCTGGATCCACAACGGTGGAAGCTGTGACTCGCGATCATTGACGTGCTACTCCAAGCGACTACCGGCCCAGGACCACGTCAAGATGACGCAGTGTGTCGGCCCGTCGCGTCTGGTAGCGGGTGTGGGATGGGCAGCGGCGAGAGTGCGGGGCCGTGATAGTCGCCTACCGCTGGCCATTTCATGACGGCGTTGCCGGCCGCTTCAATCGGTGCGGGAACGTCGGACCGGCCTCGGAGCGCGCGGTGCGCTCGCAGCCTCTTAGCTTGGTCACTCAAGGTAATCGATAGCAACCACGTGTGGTCTTGACGTTGCCCTGGCTAGCGCGTCACGTACCAGGCCGAACGGGGTATCAAGGTCACCCCTGGCGACGAGGCAGCGCACGGTACCCAGCAGGAGCCGCCGTTCGGCGACCCCGCCTGCTGGTGCTCGTAGAACGGGAGCGTGAGGATGTCCCGATCGAATGAAAGGGTCATCGGTCAGATCGCCAGTTCGGTGAGCTCGGCGCCGGCGTCGGTGGACACACCCTCCTCGGTCAGGCTCCGCACGAGCTGGTGCTCGGCGAAATAGGCGAAGGACGCGTAGCCGCGCCAGATGCGTCGCCACTGCCCATCCACGGCGGCGCCGTCGAGGTTTCGCTGGACGTCGTCGAGATATGAGATGATCACATCCGTCGCCTGCCTCGAATGGCCGGCGGAGACGTTGTCGATCGTCAGATGGGCCTCCTCGTAGGAGGCGTCCAGGCCGTACCGGCGCAGTTTCTCGATCTCGTGCATGCGCAGCTCCCCCAGCCCGAACATTTCGATGGCGAGGTTGTAGCCGAGGATCTCGTTGTAGAAACTGTCCGGGAACAGCGACATGCACATCTGGTGGATCGCGGACTGGTACTGCTGGTGGGTGTCCGGAAGCAGGCTCTGGTCCTGGAACGCCGCGTCACGGATGTGCGGAAGCCCGATGGACAGGTCGTCCAGGACCTGGTGGATCAGGGTGAGGTGGTTTTTGCGGAGATCGCCCCGGCCCATCTCGTCGAGGTAGATGGCGAACAGCAGTTCGTCGCTTCGTCGATGGAAGCGACCGGCATTGCCGATCCGGTGCGCCCAGGCGCCGTCGATCAGGTTGCCCAGCGCGAGGGCGGCCTGGCCGAAGATGACCTCGTCGCGGTCGGGGATCTCGTCGAGTGGGCGGTACGGTCCGATCAGCTTGTCCCAGTAGATTCGCTCGACCCGATCGATCAGCGCCTCGCGGGTGTAGTCGAAGTAGCTCGCGTCGGTGTACCTGCCCCGCGCGCCGTGTTCGAACAGGATCTCCGCGTCCACGAAACCTTTGATCGCACGCTGCCTGGCCAGGGGCAGTGTGTTGGCGAAATGCTCGATGTTGACCAGCCGGTAGAACAGCTCCCGTTCGTCGCGCGGGTGTGCCTCGACGAGGCGCACGTCCGTGGGTTCGGTGGCGGCGATCGCCGCGCTCAACCGGGCGGCCCGGTCGTCCCCGACCTCGTTGACCGAGATCTCGATGGCCGCCAGGTCGCCCGCCTGCACCTGCCGCACCCAGGCCGACAGCGTGGCGGCCTCCTGCTCGTCGAAGATGCCGAACATCGGGCCGCCGAACTTGATGGCGTCGAGGAACCGGCATCCCCCGGTCCGCAGCGGCTTCACCTGGCGGGAGCGGCGGAACTCGTCGAGGAAGGCGGCGATGTCGAGATCGGGATCCGTGAAGGTCTCGGTGAGCAGCCGGCCGCGCACTCGTACGCCGCGATGGTGGCTGCCGGCGAAGGGGGCGTGCCGCCGCACGATGGCGGCGACCTGGGAGTCCAGCGAGAGGCCATCGTGCCAGCCGGCCAGCTCCGCCAGCATTTCGACGTGCTCGCGCTCCAGGTCGAGCACGAGCCGGACGGCCGAGCGCAGGCGGTTGCGCTCGGCGGCACCGCTGGCTGAGCCGCGGGTCAGGGACAGGTACTTGGCAAGCGATGCGCGCAGCACCGGCTCGGGCAGCAGACCGGCCTTGCCCGCCAGCAGGTCGTCAACGCCCAGGGCGTGGAACGCATAGTGCACGCCGACCACTTCGGGCAGGAAGCTGGCTGGGAGCCGGGACAGCGCGAGATAGAAGCACGCATGCAGGGCCGTCAGGGGTCGGGGCCGGGCCCTGGGCACGAAGTCGTCGGCATCGATGCGCGGGAGGTAGACCTGGGCCTGCTCCAGGTCGCGGCGCCGAAGCCGATGGACCGACCGTTGAACGTTCCCCTCGCCCTTGAGCAGGTAGTGGTCCCGCAGCAGCCGGTTGACGATCACCGACGGCTGGGTCGCCGGTTGGGAGAGCATGTCCAACCAGCATCCGGCGAGCAGCGCCAGCATGGCGCGTTCGCAGAGCACGGCGCGGCGCCGGGGCTCGTGCCGCACCAGTCCCGCCGTCGCCGAGACAAGCTCATCGCGAACGGCGGCGACCTGATCGGCGATGGTGTCCGCGATGTCCCGCGGATCGCCGTCCTCCGTCTCGGCCACGCGCGGGGAGGAGTCGAGCAGGGCGTGCAGGATCCCGCGGGCGGCCAGCAGCGACGGCTCGGATTCCTGATCCCGAATGAGCCGTTGGAAGATCTCGTCCGGACGTCCGGCCAGGATCGCGGCCGCCTCGCCTCGCGCGGTGGGGCTGAACTCGAAGGTGTCCAGCGCCAGGGAGGTGACCCGGTCCGGGAGGTGGAAGGTGGCCGCGGCCATGGTGTCCCCTATCGGCAGTGGGTAAGGTCCGGCACCCCGTCCGGCAACCTCCGCAGCAGCACGCCGATCCGCGATCCGGGCACGCTCGACGCGAGGATGTAGTACCCGCCGTCCACGACCTGACCGGCCGCGGCGCGGTCGACCAGGTTGATGATCGGATCGGCGGCGAAGCAGTGCCCCAACCGCCTGATGTTGCCGGTGTAGAGCTGAGCCGGCCGAAAGCCCGCCTGTATCTCCTTGAGCATCACGATCGGCATGAAGATGTTCGCGTGCATCAGCCCGGACACCCGGTCCAGGGTCATGCCGAACGGCTTGAGCAGCTGCTCGTTGACCTGACGCGACAGGTCAGAGTTGATCTCGTTGGACCAGTCGAGCTCACGGGTCCGGTTGGCCGCGGCGCAGGACATCAGCTCGAACCCCACCGCGGGCTCGTCCATGATCAGACAGCTCGCCGCGCCATCGCTGAACAGTGCGAACTTCTCCATACGCGTTGCCTCGTCGTCGACCCGGTCCGCGGTGACGACCAGGACGCGGCGGTGCCGGCCGCTGCGCACCAGCGCGTCGGCGACCTGCAGGCCGGCCAGCATGTTGGTGCATCGGTTGAGGCCCAGGCCCATGAAGTCGGCGTCGTCGACGCCGAGGCCGGACAGGATGGCGGCGACGAAGCTCCCGTGCATGGTGGGGCCTACCGGAAACCCCGTCGAACACAGCACGACCGCTCCTATTGACGCCGGGTCGAGCCCCGCGGCGGCCAGCGTCGCCGAGCCGCTCTCGATCGCGAGCTCCTCGACGCTTCGCTCGGTGCGACGCACCGTGCCCCAGCCCCACAGATCCGCCTTCGGCAGCATGCCGAACTCGGCTATCCGCTCACGCAGATTGGCGATAGCCGTGTGATCCTCTTCGATCTCGCCCAGCACATAGTGCGGTGCGGTCAGGAAGACCGAAGACAGATGCTGGGGGCTCGATGACCACATGATTCTCGCCTAAATCACTTCCACGTGCTGGTCGGAGGGCGCGGCGGACTCGTCGACAACGATGGTCCGGAGCAGGTCGACAACGGCGGAGGGCCGATTGTCGAAATAGAAATGCCCACCGGCTCGCCAGTGGTACTTCGGTGGGGTCTCGAACTCGCGACGCCATGGTTCGAGCGTGTCCTGCGCCACGTGCCAGTCGTCGCGCCCGTTGACCAGCGAGGCGCCGATGGCCAGCGGAGCGGCCGGCCGGTAGCGGTATCCCGCCAGCAGCCCCAGGTCGGCCCGCAGGCCGGGAAGCAGCAGCTCCTGCAGGTCCTCGTCGGCGACGATCTCCGGGGACAGACCCTCGTATCGCCCGGTCGCCTCGGCGAATTCCTGACCCTCCAGACGCGAGGCCCAGACCAGGTATTCGGTCGGCAGCAGGGCGGCCGGAGACAACGAGATGACACAGCGCCGGGGTGCCACGCAGCAGC
>Ga0126372_10001192_pt1 | contig 10373 bp, 9 predicted proteins | sample PanSoiMetaPlot_6_FD_92762 | JGI IMG/M metagenome (GOLD analysis project Ga0126372, IMG submission 92762) | Tropical forest soil microbial communities from Panama - MetaG Plot_6 | ecosystem: Environmental > Terrestrial > Soil > Tropical forest > Bulk soil | place: Panama | collected 2016-02-17
GTTCCGCGGGGGGTGAAGGAAGGCCCGATGAAGGGCTATGTTCCGCCGCCGCGTCTCACGGTTTCTAATGAGCCGCTGCCCATTACGCGGAGCATTACCATCACCGAGGGTATCAGCGTGAAGGATCTGGCAGAGAAGCTGGACATTCGCGCAAAGGATCTTATTGCGCGCCTGCTGGCGCGCGGCGTGTTCGCCACGATCAACCAGACGCTTGATTCGGAGTTGGCGAGTGAAATGGCCCGCTTCTTCGGCGCAGACACAAACGTCATTACCTTCGAAGAGCAGGCGCAAAAAGATATCGCCGAGGCCGCTTCCACGAGCGAAGATGGCGCTGCTGAAGCAATTCCGCGTCCGCCTGTCGTCACCATCATGGGTCACGTCGATCACGGCAAAACCACCCTGCTCGACTCGATTCGATCCACAAGCGTCGCCGAAGGCGAAGCTGGTGGAATCACGCAGCACATCGGCGCCTATAAAGTTCGAATCCAGGACAAAGAGTCTCCTGCCTACGGCCGGGAGATTGTGTTTCTCGACACGCCGGGTCACGAAGCATTCACGCGTATGCGCGCGCGTGGCGCAAAGTCCACCGACATTGTCGTGCTGGTGGTTGCAGCCGACGACGGTGTGATGCCGCAAACGCTGGAGGCCATCGATCACGCCCACGCCGCGGAAGTGCCGATCATTGTGGCCGTCAATAAGATCGATAAGCCTGACGCCTTGCCCGACCGTGTGAAGAAGCAGTTGGCAGATCGCGGCTTGATGCCAGAGGACTGGGGCGGGACCACCGTATTCGTGGACGTCTCGGCCAAGAAGAAAACAAACCTGAACCTGCTGATGGAAATGATTTGCCTGGTGGCGGACCTGCAGGAACTGCGCGCGAATCCCGACCGTTCCGCCAGCGGCGTGGTGCTCGAGGCGAAGCTCGATCGTGGCCGCGGTCCCGTCGCAACAGTTCTCGTCCAGGACGGTACACTCCGCGCCAGCGACAACTTCGTCGTTGGCAACGTATACGGCAAAGTCCGTGCCATGTTCGATGATCGTGGAGCGCAATTGGAACAAGCGCCGCCCTCTACGCCAGTCGAAATCCTTGGGATGGAAGGGTTGCCGCAGGCGGGCGATCAGTTCATCGTGGTCGCCGATCGCGATAAGGCACGCGGCATTTCGGAGTACCGTGAACATAAGGCCCGTGAGGCTGCCCTTGCCAAGAGCTCTCGTGTGTCGCTCGAAGGCCTGGCGGAGCAAATGAAAACCGCCGGCACAAAAGAGCTCAACATCATTCTCAAGGGAGACGTTGGCGGCTCGGTGGAAGTGCTGGTGGATCTGCTCTCGAAACTGTCCAACGAAAGAGTGCGTCTCAAGGTGCTTCGCTCGGGAGTCGGTGCCATCACAGAATCGGACGTGTTGCTGGCTTCAGCCTCGAACGCCATCATCATTGGCTTTAACGTACGTCCGGAGCGCAAGGCGCAGGAACTGGCCGAACAGGACAAGGTCGACATTCGTCTGCACTCGATCATTTACGAGTTGCAGGATGAGATCAAGCGCGCCATGACCGGCCTGCTCGAACCCACCATTAAGGAAACGTATCAGGGACGTGCCGATGTGCGTGAGACCTTCCGCATTCCGAAGGTTGGCACCATCGCCGGCTGCCAGGTGGTGGATGGAATCGTCAAGCGCGATTCCGAGGTGCGTCTGCTGCGCGACAATGTGGTGGTGTTCAAGGGCAAGATCGCTTCACTGCGGCGCTTCAAGGACGACGCCAGCGAAGTGCGTAATGGCATGGAGTGCGGCATCGCGATCGCCAATTACGGCGACATCAAGGTGGGCGACGTGATTGAAGCGTTTGTGACCGAGCGCATCGCCGCGGAAGTTATTGCATAGTCGCTAGCCGTTGGTCGTTAGTCGTTAGCAATTTCGCTTTTGCCAACGACCAACGACAAACGGCCAACGACCGAATGATCGCTTTCCTCACACTCGAGTTGAGCATCGAAGCCGCCCAGTCCCTGAAAGACAAACGACAGGTGGTTCGTAGCCTGAAAGACCGCTTGCGCGCGCACTTCAATGTGGCGGTCGCAGAACTCGATGCCACGGGCATCTGGAATCGCGCGACCATTGGCGTGGTCAGCGTGTCCGATTCGCGCGACTATCTCGATGGACTCATGAAGAATATCGAGCGCCAGGCTGCGCGCATCGCCAACAATGGCGGGGCGCAAGTGATCGATTCCTTTCTGGAGTTTTTGTAGACGATTGCATCGCTCCTGCCAGTAACACTTCCTCCCCGGTAGGGCACTTTTTGATAATCTGATAAGTTTTTCTGAGGTGATTTAGTTGGAGCGGCGCGCGCAAAAGTATCATCGCGAAAGGCTCAGGGAAGCTTTGCGCGAAGAGATTGAGACTATTGTCGAGGGGGAGCTCAGCGATCCCCGCATCGGCCTGGTGAACGTGAGCGAAGTTCATCTGGCGGCCGATTCGCGGTCTGCACGCGTGATGGTGGTTGTATCGGGAAGCGATGATGAGGCCCAGGAAACGATGGAGGGCCTGCAGGCAGCCAACGGCTACGTCCGTCGCGAATTAGCGGAACGTCTGCACCTGCGGCGGGCGCCAGAGTTGCTGTTTGTCCTGGATCGTTCGTCGCACTATGAGGCGCGCATCGAGGAGCTCCTGAATCGCACCAAGAAACGCAGCCAGTCCACTAACAGGCGGACTTAAACAGATGCTGAAGGAAGTACTCCATCACATCGAGCAACGCAGCCGGTTTGTGCTGACTTCGCACGCTCGCCCTGACGGCGATGCCATCGGTTCCGCACTCGCTTGCTGTCAGATTCTTCGCGAGATGGGCAAGGATGCTGAGGTCGTGTTGCACGATCCGGTACCGCGTATCTATCAGCCGTTGCCCTTCGCCGACCGGGTCGTGCAATCGGACTGGGTGAACGGGAGCTATGATGCGGCCATTCTCCTGGAATGCGACAGCATTCAGCGGACACGCCTCGGAGGTCTGGAAGAACGCTTTCTCATCAGCATCGATCATCACACCAGCGGGCGTCCCTTTGCCCACGTGAACTGGATCGATCCACACGCAACCGCGACCGCCGAGTTGGTGTATTGTCTCGCCCGCGCTGCCGGTGTCAGGATTACTCCCGAAATTGCCACGTGTCTGTACACTGGCCTGATGACCGACACCGGTTCCTTCATGTTCAAGGGAACGAACGAGCATACCTTCGCACTTGCGCGCGAACTCGCCTTGGCGGGTGCGGATCCCTTCCAGTGCGCTCGCAATATCTATTTTGCCCATTCGACCGCGAAGATGCGCCTGCTCGGCGCTGCCCTCACGAATCTTCACCGTGAAGGCCCGCTTGCCTGGATCTGGGTAACACGCGAGCAGATGGAGCGCACGCAGGCGAAGGAAGAAGACTGCGAAGGAATCGTGAACTACGCGCTCTCGATTCAGGATGTCGAGGTCGCCGCGTTCTTTCGTGAGATGCCTGACGGACGGTACCGCGTCAGCCTGCGCAGCAAGGGAAAGCTGAACGTGGCCGAAATCGCGGAACGCTTCGGTGGCGGCGGACACGAGTGTGCGAGCGGCTGTTCGATGGACGGACCGCTCTCCGTTGCAGTGGCACGTATGATGCAATTGATTCGGCCGGAGCAAGCGACTTGAATGCTTTCTAGACTCTGACTAAGGCTGATTGTTGAAGGGGGCGGCGGCTTTCAAGCCGTTCGTAAGAACAACTCAATAATGCGGCTTTAGGCGCTGAGGGACTCTGCTTCGACTTGATCAGCGCTTCCTAAGCGTGCCTGCCAATTTCGCCAACGTGCGAATATGAACCTGCTCCTCCACTCTCGACAAAACCGAGCCTGCCTGTGAATTCACGAACCCGAACTGACGGGCTGTTGCTGGCCGGGTTTTGCATTTTCCTGTTTTTTTACGGACTAGGACAATTTGGGCTTCTGGGTGCAGACGAGCCCCGCTACGCGCAGGTTGCACGCGAAATGATGGAGCGTCATGACTGGATCACGCCCACCCTCTCTGGCAAAGCATGGCTCGAAAAGCCGGTTCTCTACTACTGGCAGGCGATGCTCGCATTTCGCATCTTTGGAGCGACGGATTTCGCAGCGCGTTTGCCCTCCGCATTCGACGCTTCTCTGATGGTGCTGGGCGTTTACTTCTTCTTGCGAAGGTTGCGGCCTGGATTTCATTTAGATGGTGCTCTAATGACGGCCTCATCTGCAGGCATGGTGGGATTCGCACACGCTGCATCTCCCGACATGCCCTTGGCTGCGATGTTCACCCTCGCGATGCTCGCCTGGTACGCTTGGTGGGAGACCTCACAGAAACTCTATCGAGCGATGTTCTATATCTTTTTGGCCCTCGCGACATTAGCGAAAGGGCCGGTTGCGCTCGCACTCGCGGGGATTGTTCTGGTGTGTTTTGCGGTGGCTGCCAAGGACCGGCAAATCATTTTGAGCACTCTTTGGATTCCAGGAATCCTTCTCTTCCTTTTGGTTGCGCTGCCCTGGTACGTCGCTGTGCAAATTCGCAATCCCGAGTTCTTCCGCATCTTTGTTCTTCAGCACAATCTAGCCCGCTTCGGCACAGACTTGTATCACCACCGGCAGCCCTTTTGGTTTTACCTGCCGGTTGCCCTGCTGGGATTGGTCCCCTGGGTCGTCTTCGCCGCTTATGGTTTGGTTGAGACCGCGCAAGCGTGGTGGTCAGAGCGAACAGCCTTGTTCAAGACTGGGGACGCCCTCAATGTTTTCCTCGCTCTTTGGTTGATCGTCCCGATTTTGTTCTTCTCTCTCTCTCAGTCCAAGCTGCCCGGATATGTTCTGCCGGCGCTTCCTGCCGGGGTCTTGTTGGTAGCGGAATTTGTGCGTCGACACATCGATGATGAGCAACCCGTCGCTGGGTGGGTGGTTGGACTGCATGCTGCAATCGCAGGCACACTTCCCGCATTCGCCATCTGGTTTTTTTTGTTGCGGCATATCATCTCTCGTGCGGCCACTTTAGCTAGCGCCTCTCTAATCGGATTGATTTTCGTCGGTGGGATCTTCCTGACGTTGCGACGCAATCTTGGCTTACGAATGCTGCGTTTTGTGACCTTGATTCCCGTAGTGGTCACGATCGGGATTGTCATTAAGATCGGGGCACCGCAGCTGGACGCAACGCTTTCCGCGCGTCCCCTGTTTGTTGAGCTAGCCCAGATGGAAACAAAGCCACTGCCCGTTGCGGTGTTTGGCGTCAGAAGAGAAACGGAATATGGGCTTGCTTTCTATCGCGACCAGACCATCAGTCGCTACGAACTGCAACAGATTCCGCCTGAGGAGCATCTGCTCGTCGCTCTCCAGGGATCGAGCGATGTGATCGCACAATTGGTGAAGGGCCGTCGTCTCTCTCACCTCGGCACGTTTTCTCCGCAAAGGCTGGAGTACTACTGGGTCGCGAAAGCCAAGTAAAGGAATTGCATCAACCAACGGCAAATATCGGAGGACACAGCACTGAGCCTGGCGCCCGCTCCTGCTCTGTATTTGGTTGAGTGCTGCGTGCTGAATGCTTCTTTATCCCGTACCTTCCTCGCCAATAATTCGCCCTGCCGCCGTTTGCCTACCCCCTGAAGAAGAACTAGACTCGAATGTTCGTGCCGCTCATGACGCGCTGTCCGGCCGAAGTGCTGTTGGAGCCCCGTGGAGATTCTCGACCTCAGGCACTTCTCTTCCGTTGATCTCCGCCCCCTGCTGGACGATGAAACCCAGGTCTGGTCGCGTCTGCTCTCGTGGGACTACACCAGTTCCGCCGACATGATACTGCGCTACGTCGATGCCAAGATTCTGCCAGGGTACGCCGCCATCGATCGGGGCCGCATCTTCGGCTACGCCTTCTTCGTCTACGAGGGCAGCAAGGGAGTCATTGGCGACCTGTTTGTGGCCAACGGCGGGCGCGCCCCCGAGGCTCATGAAGTGGAAGGCCGACTTCTGATGCATGTCATTGAGACGCTTCAGCAATCCCCCGGCGTGCATCGAATCGAGGCACAGTTGCTCGTGCACGAAGCAGGGTTGCTGATGCAGCCGTTTATTGACCAGGGATTTCGCAGTCATCCACGATTGTTTATGGCCATGCCTTTGAGCCGGCCTTCACGTCCGGCGCCTTCGGTCTACCCGGACTTCGAGATCCGCCCCTGGACCGATGGCGACTACCAGTCAGCGGCGGCCCTGATCACCGCTGCGTATCGCGGTCACGTTGATGCAGAGATCAACGATCAGTATCGCTCCCTGAGTGGATCCTTGCGGTTTCTCAACAATATCGTGCGTTTCCCTGGGTGCGGATTATTCGATGCCGAATCGTCCTTTGTCGTAATGCACAAGCCAAACCGTCACATGGCCGGCCTGATCCTTTGTTCCCGCGTGCGCCATGATGTAGGGCACGTCACCCAGGTCTGCGTGCTGCCCGAACACCGCTCGCGAGGAGTCGGAGAAGCGCTGCTGGCCTCAACCGCAGGAGTCTTGCGCAAACGCAAGTTCTCCATGTTGTCCCTGACGGTGACTGAAGCCAACGTGCGCGCCGTCGAACTCTATCAACGTTTAGGATTCGACTCGCAGAGGGTGTTTGACGCGTTTGTGTGGGAGGAATAGCGCTCAGCCTTCGGCTGTCAGCTCTCGTGAGTTGCAGTCACCGGGTCATTTCCGGAACAGGCGTAGGTGAGAAGGTTCCTGCGCAGTTCCGAATGTGTCAAACTTGAAAACGCGAACTCGTCATAAATGGGTTTGGGAGGGGCGCGACTTCCGGCCCCTGAGGTGAACTCGATTCGCTGGAGAAATCATCTTATGAGGCTTGTTCTGAACAGCTGACGGCTACCTGCGCAATAGCCACATCACCCATCCCGCAGCAATCACTCCACCCGTGAACATGGCGAAGCAATAAAGTCCATAGCGGACCATCTCCCGTGTGGTGTTTCGCTGGGTGATACCGAAGACGACCGAGGCAAAAACGGCAAACAGAACGGCTGCGCTAAAGTGGGAGAGCTGAATGGTCATTGCTTTTTTCCAATGGCAATGTGGTAGGCATCCGCCACCGCGATGAAGTTCAGTAATCCGGCAACGATGAGGTACTTGGTCCCGTAATCTGCCGTGGCATGCGCGATTGCACCCTGGCCCCAGTCCATCGCTCGCGTCAGGATATAAAGCCCGCCCGCGCCGATGTTACCCACAAAACCCAGCATGTCGAGAATATCGCCACCATTTGGCTTGTATACCCGCCCCTGCAGGGCCAAGCCCAGTGCGAACATCGTGCAGATGGAACCCATCAGCAGCAGGCCGCGCCCCCAGCGCTTCTGAATGAGATGCCCGGCACCTGGGACAAGCCAGGCGACCGCCGGCACCACTACCGACATGGTCGTGAGTGGCTGCGTTTCGATCTTCGGACTGTCAGCTGCTTTCGCTTTTTCGGTTGTGGAATTCGCCATTCAGATAGTCACGATCTCGTGTTGGATTTTTCCCGTTACTTCTGCACGGCCGGGCCGTACCAGCACATTGACTTCGCTACGAACACCGAATTCCGGCAGATAGATGCCCGGTTCAATGGAGAAACAGGAGTACGGCAGGATCTGTCGCTCGTCATGGATCTCAAGGTCGTCCATGTTGGCCCCGTTCGCGTGTACCTCGGTGCCGATGGAGTGGCCCGTGCGGTGAATGAAGTAGTCTCCGTAACCGGCCTTCCTGATCGAGTCTCGTACCGCCCGATCGACTTGCCAGCCGGCGATGCGTCGGCCAGCGGCCGCGGCATCGAGCACGGTCTTTACGCCGGCATCGCGCCCGTTGCTGACCACCTGGAAAATCTCTCGCATCTTGTCCGACGGCACTTTGCCCACAAAACCCGTCCATGTGATGTCGTAGTACACTGCGCCCGGCGTATCTTTCTTCGCCCAGACGTCCAGCAGCACGAAGTCGCCTTCACGAATCGGGATCGGCTTGTCGGCGCGAGGTTCGTAGTGCGGATTACCGCTGTTGGCATTGACAGCCACGATCGGTGGATCGTCAGTGACAAGATGTTCGCGTCGGAAAGCTTCCATGAACCACTGCTGCATTGCATGTTCGGTTGTACCGCTGTTGCGCGCACGCCGCCCAATTTCCTGGAATGCCGCCGCCGTGATGTTGTCGATGGCATCCCGCGCCGCAAAATGCGATTGCACTTGCTCTTCGGTGAACGTTGCTTCGAACTGCGCGACCAGATCCGCCGAACTCACAACATTCTTCCCCAAGCCCCGCACGATCTCCATGGTGCCTGCATCCACCAGCGAAATCGTGAACACCGTATTGTTCGGCGAATATTGCATGGCGATGTCGCGGTACGGCCCGAGCATCACCTTAATGCCGTCGAACAATTCCTGCCAGCCCGCGTAGCTGCGCTTGGCACCAGGGAGCGAATCCAGGTGCCCCGACTCGATCTTATGAACTAGTTTGAGAGGTTCGCCTTCGGCCGGGATCACATAAAACCAGCGGCGCGTCACCATGAGCGTCGTCGGCAGACCCAGCACTCGATATGCGATCGGGTCCCGGCGATGGTGATCGTAGAAAAGCCACGCGTCGATGTTGCGTTCCCGCAGCGCGGCCTGAATGCCTGGAAGGTTCATGAGCAAATAATTATTCTAAACAAGCGGAACGATTTAGGCGAATTTCGCGCGGGTCACAAAGGCTGCCTTGGCAGGCGAAATCGTCGGCCGGACCAGTACCTTCGCACGGTCTGAAGTCTGCAACGTTTCGCATGCGGTTCGCAGCACCCGTCGAGGTGCTTTCAGACGGATCTTCATCAGATAGGGAATGGTTCGCCGGGCGTCCGCTTTGGCGGTTTCCCGCAGCAGCCAGCCAAGCCCTTTTTGCACCATGTCATCTTCGTCGGACAGCAGCATGTTCGACAGCCGCTGGATTTCCGGAAGAAACAGCTTCTGCCGTGCCCCTTGAATCAGCGCCACACAAGCCGCTCGACGATGCCAGCGCTTGGGAGATTTTGCCCAGACAAACACACATTTCACTCGTGCTGTTTTGGCAGCCACCATGGGGGCGATCAGATAGTGCACCAGGCCGTCATGATCGGCGCAGTTGGTGATCCGCGACAGCCAGGTCTCAAACCGCCGAAATTCAGCATCGCCGAGTTGATTTACGATCTTCTCCAGCAAGAAGACTGCAAAGACCTTTTCTTCCAGGATGCGTCCCCTAAAAAGTTGGTCCGCGACCTTCACAAGAAACTCGATGCCGCGTTCGCGAACAATGGTGTGCCGAAATCGTACGGCGACTTTTCGCAGTTCGGCTGTGTACCAGCCACGCGACTTGATTGCCTCTTTGAAGAACCACTGCACGCCTTCGGCATGCGGCGCGGAGCCACCATCTTTGAGGACGCGCCGAATATGCCCTGCGATGTACGCGGGGGTCTTTTGTTTAGCCATGGAAGGTTACCCAGCGCGCCGGGAAGGATACACCATCGGCCTGAAGTCGCACAGTGATCGCAAGGAACGGCACAGCCTGTCTGAGAGACCTTCACAAGGAATCTCTTAGCTCTCCTGGGCCGCTCCGTCCACGCCCTCCGGCGTGTCTTGCTGCTTGAGGAACACTTTGTCGTAGATCCAAAGCAATACCGTAGTCGCTATTCCGACTGCGGTTACGCTCCACCAAATAAGTTCCGGTCGGTGGCGCTCCTCTCCGAAGTGCCGAACCAGCATCCCGCCGAACCTGCCCCCGATGAGCGACCCGATCCCGATGGGCAGGAACGCAAATCCCAGATACGTACCCTGCTGCCCCGGTGGCGCGAGCCGAGAAATATATTCGTAATAGCGAGGTTGCTGGGTGATCTCGCCAAGGGCCACGATGATCAACGCAGCAACTGCCGCCCACACGCGCGGGAAAGCTACAAGCGGGAGCCATCCCACGGAGGTCACCAGTGTTCCCAGAGTGATGGCGCCGAACGACGAGACACGGCGCGTGAGGGCGTTGACGGCGACCGTCAGCGTGATCACGACCAGCGGGTCGGCAATCAGAATCATCTCTGTATTGGCGTTTGCATCAACGTAGTCGTGAACGTAAATGGGCAGAATCAGGTACTGCTGCCAGAATACGATCCAATAGCCCGAGAAAATCAGAAGAAACAAGACGAACTTTCCGTTGCCGAGCACGGTGAGAAAGTTGCGCCCGACCTGCGCAAGGGAAGCGGTTGGCGGCTCGTCGGCACGTCTGGGTTCGTTGAAGAAGATCAGAACTCCGATGAGCATGAGGAACACACTCAGGGCCGCAAGCCGAAAGACATTCTCGACTCGCATGTGAGCATGTATCCAACCGGCAAGAAATGGCCCCAGAAAGCTGCCGATGTTTACAAGTGTGTAGTAGATCGA
>Ga0126372_10001194_pt1 | contig 10369 bp, 16 predicted proteins | sample PanSoiMetaPlot_6_FD_92762 | JGI IMG/M metagenome (GOLD analysis project Ga0126372, IMG submission 92762) | Tropical forest soil microbial communities from Panama - MetaG Plot_6 | ecosystem: Environmental > Terrestrial > Soil > Tropical forest > Bulk soil | place: Panama | collected 2016-02-17
CGGAGCATTTGTCTGTCGATGGGGCGAAGCTATATCTGCAAATTCGCGGCGCAGACAGAACGGCGCCGGTGCTGATCTGGCTCCATGGAGGTCCGGGCGGGGCTGAGCGGCCTTTATTCCGCTACTTTAACAGCGACCTGGAGAAGCGTTTTGTGGTGGTCTATTGGGATCAGCGCGGCGCCCGGCGTTCGTTCGATCCCAAGGCGGATCCACACCGCCTCACCATTGCCCAGCATCTCGCGGACCTCGACACCGTCGTAGACCATCTTAGACAGAGCCTGGGCCAGAACAAGATCGTCCTAATGGGTCACTCCTGGGGAGCGGCGTTAGGCCTGCTATACACGCAGGCTCATCCAGAGAAGGTATCCGCTTTCATCGGGGTGAATCCCCTGATTGCTACGCTGAAGGCGCAGCAGGCGGAATACGATTTCGTCTACGACGAGGCGTCGCGACGCAAGGATGATAAGGTCTTGGCGCGCTTGCAGGAGATTGGGCCGCCTCCGCTTAAAGACAGTCGTCAAGTGTTGGCCATGGAAAGATTGGTCGAACGTTATGGTGGAGTTTTTCAAAAAAATCCCCATCGGACTTGGATTTTGGTCCGAGCCATCTTTACCGGTCTTGTCACACCCTGGGAAATCTCGCGCCTCATTCATGCCAACAACGTATCCCTTGAGGCGATGAACACGGAACTCCTTGGTCTGGACTTGAGTCGCTCGGTGCCCGCCTGCGATGTCCCAGTTCTGTTCTTTGTTGGGCGATACGATCGGCACGAGAACGCAATACTGGCAGCCGCGTATTTCGAGAACCTGCACGCGCCGGTTAAGCGGATACAGTGGTTCGAGAAATCTGCGCACAATATTCCTTTCGAGGAATCAGATTTGTTCAATGCCATGGTTGTACGCGAGCTGCAGTCGGTTGGCGTTGGCACTGGTCATTGAGCGGCCGCTCCACTCCTTTGGCAGAAGTCCATCTCGTCACGACACTGTCAACCGCTGGACGAGGGAGTGGTCCCTGATGGGCGCAGTTGAACCAGCCACGCTCCCTAAGAGCTCCAAAGGCGCCCGATTGCAGCGAATCTACAATTTCAATCGTAATCGCCTCTCGATCCTCGGTTTTAGACTCTCGGGCGCATCTCGCGAGAGCAGCGCTGAACCGCCCCATCAATCTCGATGATTCCGTCAGCCGTGGGGGCAAAGGTGATGACTAAGCGCGCCGGATTCACCCATCCAGCCATCCACTGCCCTCCTCGAGCAAAGCTTGCGGTACCTGTCGAACCGTCACGGCCATCGGCGAGGCCTTCCGGTCACATGCAGTGGTTGCTCTCGCAACGCGGAATTCCGGAAATGAGCAAGCCTAAAATCTGAGCTAGGCTGCCCACGTGAATCGGCAAGAACACACGTCCCAGAAAGGATTCACCGGTTGACAGACCGTTGCTCGTATGTCTCAGGTCCTAATGGCTCGCATACAGCCGCCGCTTGGTTCGCGTCAAATCATCTCCCTCACTTGTCTCCTCAATCAGCTCGCTGGCTGGCGCTGTGTGAAAAGACAGGCTCACGAATACCTTCGGTCCGATGCGAATGCGATGCCAAACATTTGGGGGAATTGAGACCGCGCCATCTGCTGAACCAGATGGGTGAATCACAAATTTTTTCCAAACCCCATCTAACAGTAATTCAAACTCGGCCGCTCCTTGTAATGCGATAGAGCGCTGCCAGCTATTGGGATGCCGTTCGTTGCCAAACACAGCTCCATTACGTAACGCAAATAGCCATCCAGATTTGATTCCATCCGGCAAGCGCGCTCCGAAAAAATCTTGCTGCAAAGGCTCCCAAGCCTGCGGCTCCTTCGGTGAAGCGATCAGCGCGTCCAGGACATCTGCTACAACCGGTTTCAGTTTATTGGCAACTGCTTTTGATTCCACCACATGGATCAGCTCTGCTAGCACTTGATCGTTCATCGCTCGGCTCCGTACAAGGTTTGATGCGGTTATTCTCCACTCATCATTCAAACCAATAATCCAACGTTCCGGTGGACCCTTGTCCAAAGTAGCTTTCAAAACCGCCCTCGCCGCGCAGCCCTTAAAGATCACCTCTCCCCGATCCGGGAACGACAAACCATGTGGCTTTGATTTTGCCGCTCCCGACGACTTCCGAACCCTGAAGCACGAACGTACCCTGGCGTCCGCCGACTTTCCTGGAGAATCGTTGCATGCTGACAAGGTTGGCAGATTTATCGTCGCGTAAGACTTGCAAAGCCCGAAACGGTGATTCGCCCTCGATATCTCCGGTGAACGTCTCGCTTAAACTTATCTCAATCAATGCCGGGCGGTGGTTTGGTCGTGGGGCTTGGCTTCAGAACTCTGAACGGTAATCTTTGCTTTAGCAGGTGTACGCGTTTCCGACTGAGATTGTCCGATCGCATGAACGGGTTCATGCTCTTGCATTTGGGCACTCCTTAGAGCTGTTGACTGAGCGCTTGCTGCTTGCCAGATGCTTAGAGAAATAATCGCGACCGTTGCGATGGTTCGAAAGCTCACCGTGTTGCTCGGTTCACTTCGTTGTTGTGGTTCTGAGTTAACCCGTTCTGACACATTGCTTTGATGATCCGATAACGGCCACGTTTGCCGTCCCACTTAAATGTATCCGAGCCGATTGTGATCATCCGCCGCATCCGCAATGAAGTCTTCTGGCTGTCCGGCATAGGTGGTCAACCAAACAGTCTGTAGGGATCGTATCCTCCGAGCGAACTCGTTCAGTTGCCATCGCGCGTATCGCGGCAGTTCTGGTGAGGGCTGACTGCCGGCCAGGACGATGCAACGTAGGGTCCCCAGAGGAGCAGCCTGTGTATGAGATGGCCTCCCGTGAATTCCATGAGAACCTCAATTAGAGTGAGCACACACTTCAATTCAGCCAGAATTTTCATATCACGGTTGAAACATGGCGAACAGCAGATAAGGTGTTTGATGGCTCATCGTCCCCTTCTGGAAAGGAATGCTCGGCCATGCATTCCAGGTCGGAACCCTAAACGTTAGGGTAGTGGGGTTTTGGCCGACTCGCGAACTCACGATGCCGACCGCCTCCCGAACAGCTCCAGGTAGAGTTGCCAGGACTCGTCATCGCCATTCAGCCTTTCCGCCGTGTAGTGGAAAGAGGTCGGAGTGACCGACAAGTATTGCCATCGGATCGGCGTGCCGCCGTGAAGCTTACCTTCCATCATGATCCGCTGGCCTTCGTGGCGTGCAATCAATTCTGCACTGGTTTCATCGTCGGCGGGATTGATGAAATTGACGCGCCAGGCATTTAGCTTTCGGTCGAACGTTCTGATCGTAGTTGAATATCGGTCGCCGCGTGCGGGCAGGCCGCTCGTGCGATCCGCTCGGCGTGGGAAAATGAAGAGGTCCTGGATGGCTCGCCCCTCGAGTACCCAAGACGCGTGCACCTCCCCTTTGGTTCTGTGCTCTCGTCCATCCGCGTCGTGAAGAACTGCGTCCATCTCCCAGCTTCCGATTAACCAATCGAAAATACTGTCCGCGTCTGCAAGGTCTGATGCTTTTTGTGCAGAGGGGAGAGCTTCGAGAAAACCAATGGGGATCGCCATGCGAAATCCGGCCTCCTGTGCTGGGTGCGACACCAGATCGTTTGTCGTATTGAGACGTCGTTGTTGGGAGTGGGGTTTCTTCAGTCGACTTCCATGCGGTGGGATTCCTTGCGAGACAGGCGAACTCGTTTCTTTTTCATTTGCAGTTCCTTTCTGCATATGTCCCTTAGTTACCGAGTGTCTCGTTTTCCCTCCAACGAAGCAACGAGGACATGCTCCTCCGAGACGAAGTACGCCACTTTGCTATGGTCAATGAAGTTTTTTTCGTCCTCGCTGGAGGCTTTCCATTCTTTTGATTGCCGTGCCGCCAATAAGGCTTCGGCATTATCGAACCACAGTTCCGCCATGCCATCGTAATCGGGTTCGTGCTCGTCTCCTGGAACTACGCAGCGATGGCTCTGGACAAGTTTGCGTAGCCCCGGAATTCGAGAGCCAATGGAGCCGTGGATATCCTTCCAATACCTAAAGAACTCGCCGTCGGCCATGCCTGCTTTTTTCTTGATGCAATAAACGACTTTGATCATTCGCTTAGATACCACACTTAGCGCGTAAAGTGGCGCGCTAAGATAGCCACTTCAGCCTATGCTGCTGCTAAGGCCACTTGTGGGAACGTCTTTGCCCTTCATTACCTGGCCGGAACCGGCATTATAGGTAGCCAACGCCAAATTTCAATTTGCGCTTTATCCGCTCAAAAATTCATCGGGTTGAAGAGCGCATCGCCCGACTAGAACATCAGTGATCCGTTTTCCCAGAAACCGCATGACATCAGGACTGGAGAATGTGGTCATGGCATGGTTGATCCAGCGAGGATAGAAGTGCCAGAGGTCGGCCGCCTGCTGAAAGATGATATCGAGGGCCCACTCGTGCTGGTAAGTGGACCAGTAGTAGGAGATGGGATGTTTACGGAAGATCTGGTCATGGATGGGGTTCAGTTGTCGAGCGATGCCGTTGATTGGTCTTGAGCTGCCACTGCCGGGATATGCGTTGTTGGAAACCAGAGGACGGAAGACGAGGAAGCCAAGGCGCACGCCAGTGGGCGATGGACGTGTCGGAAACCAGTTCTGACTAGTCGCAGAGCATGGAAAGAGGGCGGGATATGTCCGCAACATCGAGCATGATCCGCATGTGCGTCTGAAGCTGCGTCAGGGCTAAAATACCGCTGGCACACGGGCACTGCTCATTTGCTACCCGACGATGATCCGCGTGAGCGTCAACGCTGGCTCGGGAATCAGTTGCCAAGCAGCGCCGGGAATGCGAGGGCAGTGAGTCTATTCGGGACTCAACTCCTCACCGTTCGAATTGATTTGGATGGCTGATGTGTGAGTGAACGCCAACTTTTCCACAGAAATCGCGACAGAACTAGGGCGAAACAGGGTGTCGCACGAGCCTGGCTCGGCTAGACTGTTCGCCGGAGGCGTATATTGATGACAACCCTAGCCAGTGCCATCAAGAACGAAATCCGAGAGTTAATCGAACTTCAAATTGAGATGTTCGGACAGCCTGAAATCGCTTGACCTCTTCTGAACTCATCGAGTGTAGGTTCCGCGCCGAACGTATAAAACAGCTTGGTCAAGAACTTGATCGGATTGGCAGAACCGCGATTCTCGAAAAGAGGTTCGGAAAGGTGTTTTGTGTCGCTTGAAACCGGATGAGTAGGTGTGGGCTATGCTTTGGTCGCAAACCGCGTGATGGCTGCGCTAAAGCTCTCCATCACGGGCATCGAAACACCAAGCTCACGCCCTGTTGCGATGAGGTCGTCATAGAACGTCTTGACCTCAACCGGGTCGTCGAAGGCATGAGCAGAGCATTGCTTGGTGTACTCGTCGTGCCGAAACATCCTGCGCATAAGCCAGAAATTGATTCGTCTGCGTAGTGCGGAATTCGTCCGAAATGGTTTTGTTTCTGGATACTGGGAGAGATCAACTCCTCGACGTTTTACCACATGCAAGCATTCGCACGCAGCCATCATTGCCCTTGAGATCGAATCAGGATCATTGAGCATCGCGTCGAAACTTCCCGCTTGAACGAGGGCTGCCCACGGCCCTGCGGTCATCGCATATTGAATCCACAGATAGTGCAACATGTTCGAATGAAGTCTGATCTGGATGTCTGCTGAGGCGAACAGGTCTGCGACTTTCTTCGCGAGCGCAGAAGGTTCGCCCTCCGGCGAATTTTGGCGAGGAACACTGGGTGTACGATGCCCTCCAGGTTCTCTCGCCCACGTGCCAGCTCCGCTAGCCCACCGACAGCACTCCGAACACGACTATCGCCGTAGTCGCCCAATAGACCATCAATCCTATTTTTGCTGATTGTTCGGAATATTGGTCGTATCTGGAAACCGAAGGCTTTACCACAATACGTTTAAAACTTAAAATCCGGTTTCTGAATTGAATCTAGCCTTCTTCGTCACAATCTCCCGGCCGCGGCAATCCACTCTCGAAGGTCGAATGCGAGGGCGATCAGCGTCCACAACTCCCCGAGCCCGAGCACAGTGAGAACAACTATGTACGCTAGGTTCCCAGTCTTCCCGACGAGGTAACTGAAAAGAGACACGAAGATTAGGCGACCGATGGCGGTATTGATGTACGCCGCTGATTGACGTGTCCGAATCAAGCGGACCACCACCACCGCCAGCACCAAGAGCAACCCGCCAAATAATCTCCACGCCGTAGTTGCATGTTCGGCGTGCGAGCCAAGCAAATGAAACGCGTCTGTTGGCGAGATGAGCAGTCCTGTGGACAACGGAAATAGATAGGCGACCAAATAAAACAGGCTCGCCCGCGTTCGCCTCAGATCGCTGCGTTCCTGACTCATGTCTGCTCCTGTCCCGATACTGAAGGAAAGTTTATTCTTGGCTTTATAAGTCGTGCCTCTTTCATGAGGCGAGCAAGATCTTCCGCCGGCTCATACGTGAGCCTGAACATAGTCTCGACCTTCCCATCCGTGAACAAGCTCACATCCGGCGCATACTTTTCAGGGAAAAGCCGATCGAAGCTCTCACGGAGAGTGGCCTGCCTTTCGGCCTCTTTTTGTTGGGCAATCTCTTCCCGAGCCTTTATCACACCTTTTCAGCTGCAACTGCCCGGGCACGTTACCGCACATGCCCTCAGCTGCTGGGGACATCAGCCGTCCCGACCGGAACGACATTGTCTACGTCGATCCAGATGAGAACGGGGTGTCGCCTTGGCCGACCGTCGGCCTTGCGAGGGTGGACGCGGCGCCGGGTGGGGACGACAAAACCGCTGAACTGTCGGTGGTCGTACTCATAGTGGGCAGCTTTGGCACGCTCGCCGAATGGTTCGGCGGTGTAGTCCATTCGACGGATCAGTCCGTCGCGGTCGGCGTTGAAGATCTGCTGTCGGCAATGCGTGTGAATGTGAGATGGGAAGGTGACCTTTAACCTACGCCAGGTTTCGCTACCCTCCCGCTATGTGCCGTCGACCTCTAATTCATACGACGGGTCAGCGAAGATGAAGGGAACGCAGAGATAGTTCCAGCCGGCTTGGCCAGCAAAATAGAGAAGATCCAGGCTGTCCCACCAGAGCCGGTGCCGGAAGTCTTGAAAGGCCGACCGTGGCTCAAGACGACGCGAAACAACTCGGCCGTCAGCTGACTCGATGCGTACTTCCGCTCCCTCGAACACGCCCCGGTACCCCGCACCAGGAAACGACTCAAAGGTCACGCGTTGCACGGCTCGTTCGACCACCATCGTTTCTCGATACGGGAGATTCCAGGAACTTGATTCGGAAGGCCAATTTTCCCAATGAACCAAATTGTTCTTCGTTGCATCAGCTTCCAACTCAGGAGCCCTTGAGGCGGACTCGTGTCGATATGCAGCTGACAGAAATTTCCGTTCCAACGGATACCACGCCTTGCTGAGCCTTTTTTTCCCCAGCAGCTTCGCTTGATGCGCGTCAGCCTGTTGGGACCGGCAGCGCGCTGATCCGCCGGAGCATCGTGCCGAAGAGGCGTCATGTCAGGTGGCTCTCGGCCAGCAACAGCCAGTAGTACCGTGCATACTTCACCAACCGCTGCTGCAAGCTCGTCAGCGACCAGGTGTCAATTCTTTCGGCAGCACCAGCCGCTGGCACAGGTTGCCCAGATCGTACGCCAGCACGCTCAACTGTAAGCGCACTTCGTTGGCGCGGAATCGGTGACACGGCAACCGGGTCCAATGCGCTGCCTGCTTGCCTTCCTTGATCCGCTGCTCGGCTGTGCCCATGTCCTAAACACGGTGGGAAGGTGAAGAAGATGTAACCGGCAATGCGTCGAACTGAGTCAAGCCGTTCACTGACTCCAGGTTCCACGAACCGTTCGGTTACAAGCTCAATCGAGATGTTTCAACAGTTTTCAAAAGATTACCTCCGTACAATTCCAATCAAGCACCGCTAAATCTCTAGTTCTGGTTTCCGCCGCCGTGCGTCCTGCGACAAATCTTGCAGTAGGTCGGCATCTCCGTATTATCCACGTGGTGCCGTACAGGGTTGAGGGTCTTGAGGTAGGCGAAAATGGCCGCGAGGTCTTCGTCCGTCATGCCGCGGTAGGTATGCCATGGCATGATCTGGCTGAGGTGCCGGGCCTTCACCGCTCCGGTGCGAATTGTCTGAGTGAAGAGGGCCTCGTCGTAGTCGGAAATCCCCGACGGATCGGTAGTGATGTTCGCGCCCGCCACCCGGCCCCACGGGCCATCGAGAATCAATCCGCCGCCAAATTCCAGTCCTGGTAGCGGCTGCCCATGATTGTCGGTCGGCGTGTGGCAAGCCTCGCAGCCCAAAATCGTGACGAGGTATTTACCGCGCTTCTCGGGAGTCGAAACATCCGGTTCAGGTACCGGGCCCTCCAGCGGCTGGGTCACACTGCGGATCAGATAGTTCACCGGGAAAATCAACTGTGTCGTCGGCCGCTGCTTACGAACGGGTGGCATGGCCGGGGTCCGCAGGTAAACGATGATCGACGCTAAGTCTTCGTCCGACAACGCGCGGAAATCCAAATAAGGCATGAACGGGAACAGCGCGCGGCCGTCGTAGCCGACCCCCTTCCCGAATACCACGAGGAAATTGATCGTCTGTCCAATTGCCGGCGCCGGTCTCTGGATCAGGGGTGCCGAGACATTGTGAGCGCAATGGCGGCGCATTGACTATCATTGCTTTCTAAGGGGGCATTTGGCGTGGCTCTCCGATCTTCCTCCATCCGCTTGGCAGTGAATCAGGCCTCCTAAACCCAAAGCATGTTCTGTCCACCAGCGCAATTGCTCTTTAGGATGATCGAAATATTTCCGTATTGCCAGATCGTCAGGGTGGAGCTGATCTCATCCAAGAAGTTCCCTGATGGCGTGGTCATGCACTACGCCGTACGTACGTAATCCCTTCACTGCCGCGCAAACTGCGACAACCCTCTCCGCACCAGTTCGGGTGAATAGGAGCCAAACATGGCTACAACCCATTTTCTCGTCCTCCCGACTAGCAACGAAGTCTTCAGTTGGCACGGGGTCGAGACGAAAAGCAATCAGATCATCTCCCAGCACAAGAACCTGCGCCTAGCACTCGACAAGGCCAAGTGGCTAAACGTCGAGTCCGCCGCGACGGCACTGGAGCGCGAGGCCCGAAACGGCAAGCCGCGATGCGGCTACGTGGACGACCGCTACCCGCATCCGTGGGGCGCGGGGCCACGGTCACTGACATAGAAACCGGCTGCATCTTCTGTGCGAGCCATTTTCGCGAGGTGATTCTGTGATGGCCCACTACTACCAGGCAGAATCGCGGGAAACCTTTTGCGAAGTCTGCGGCGAGCTCACCATTTGCGACGTCTTCGCAGCCGAGTATCCCGAGCAGGAGACCGGCTACGTGGACGAGCGGGTGATCTGCGCCGAGTGCCAGTGGGAACGCGAGGTGCGCGATGAGAGTCCACTCTCAAGAACCGCACCGGCTACGACCGCTGGGCGGAGATCGAGGAAGTCACCATGCTGATCAGGCTGGACGGGACAGTAGTCACCAGCCTGCCCGCCACCTACGTAAACGGGCGGCTGCTTTCGCTCGAGCAGGCGGAGAAGGCGATCGAAGAACTCAAGAAGGAGGAAGAACCATGGCAGTCGAACCCAAACGCGGATGCGGATATCGCAAACTCGGCGGTTTGTACCTCGTGAGCGGCGGAGGTGGGATGCGCTGCGACCGCCTTCCCCTCGTGCTCGACATTTGCCCGGTCTGCTCGCACGGCTTCAGGCAGACGCGCGGCTGGACCTGGGTGGATGTCAACGGCCTGGTCGGGGGCGTGCACCGCGACTGCCAGGACGAGTTCCCCTGCCCGTTGTGCATGGCGACGAGCGAGATGGGGAAAGCTGGCCTGCTCTGGATCGGCGAGAAGTTCTACAAGACGCCGGCAGACTTCGACCGCGAAGGCGCGCAGCTCGGCATCAGCCGAAGAATCTCGGCGATCCCGCGCGGTTTTCGCGTCGGCTCGACCTGGGTGCTGCTCGCGCACCCGAAGACCGTCCGCGCCGGCTGCACGGCCTGCGGCACGAAGGGCCACGTCGGCGAAGTCGGCCTCAACGAAATCTGCGATGGCTGCGAAGGGAAGGGAGACAAGTCCTGTCCGGAATCTTCAAAGTCTGGCGGCCGGAGCGGATCGAGAAGATTCTGCCCGAGTCGAAGCGCAATTCGCCCGACGTCGGGGAGCTGCCCGAAAGAGGCATCACCCCGATATTTGTTCCCGACGACGACCCTGACCATCGCGGCGCGGTGTACGACAAGCCGGAAGACGAGGACCAGGCCGAAGC
>Ga0126372_10001195_pt1 | contig 10357 bp, 6 predicted proteins | sample PanSoiMetaPlot_6_FD_92762 | JGI IMG/M metagenome (GOLD analysis project Ga0126372, IMG submission 92762) | Tropical forest soil microbial communities from Panama - MetaG Plot_6 | ecosystem: Environmental > Terrestrial > Soil > Tropical forest > Bulk soil | place: Panama | collected 2016-02-17
ACTTGTGGGCGTTGCGCACCTTGGCCCCGAACTCGAACGTGCCGAAGTGCCCTGCCAAACTGTAGTTCCGGGCGGCGGAGAATCCTCCCTGCAGATTGACCTGAGGACTATAGGCGCGGCTGACCTCCATTCTGCTGAGCGAATAGGTAGTGGGATCGAAGATGTTGGTGGGAAGCTGCGGAATGAGCTTCGGGCGGAGCGGATCGCTACGGTCCAAGCCAAAGGTGACATTCGCAGGGCCATCGAACCTGGCAGTCGAGTAGCCATGATCCTCCGAACTGGAACGCGAGACGGAGAAGTCATAAGCCAGCAGCCATCTTGGGAAGACATGGCGGCCTCCCGCCTGCACGCTACCAATCACTTCTACAGGTCGACGGATCTGCGCATTAAAGCCCACGTCGCCGTCCGGACCACCCTGCGTCGGCGAAATGATCGTGTTGACCTCCGGGCTGTACACCCAGCGGTCGCCGAAGTTGTTAAAGTGCGAGTAGATGCCGCGAAGATAGAGGCCAGACGAGTCGCCGAGCTTGTAATCGATGCTACCGGCTACGCCATAGCGGGTGCGGTAGTAACGGTATTCGCGCAAGTCTATAGCTGGGGCGACCGGTTGCACACCGACGGTGCCGCCGAAATCCACAGCCGTGATGGAGGGTTCGACATCATCAATGCCGCGACCATTCCAGTCGTAGCTTGCGCCCACAAGTATGCCCAGGCGCTTGCTAGCTCCGAACCGCTTGCCCACAGTGCCGTCGAATTCGTTGAGGGTGCGACCTCCTTCGATGGGTGTGTATCCACCGATTCCATTGAGATAGATCGTGGGCTGCTCGCCGGCCGTCTTAGTGACGAGATTGACCGATCCGCCGATGGCGTCGCCATCCTGGTTCGCCGATAGCGTCTTGTTGATCTCGACGGACTCAACCAGATTAGCGGGCATAACGTCGAGCTTGATCTGGCGAACGCTGCCCTCCGGCGACGGCACATTGACACCGTTGACGGTGACATTGCTGAGGCGAGGCTCGGTGCCGCGAATCTGGACGTACTTACCTTCGCCCTCGTCACGCTCCAGCGTGACACTGGGGAGGCGCCCCAGTGCATCGGCAACGTTAGTGTTGGGAAGACTAGTAATGACCTCCACCGGCAAGACCTGAAGGATGTTGTCCGACGTGCGTTCGCGGTTGATGGCTTCAGCCTCGCCGTGCTGGCGGTCCGCGTAAACGATGACGCGCTCGCTCTTCGTGGCGACTCTCATTACAGCGTCGGCGCGCACAACCTGACCGGCCTTGACTGAGAAGGTTGTCGTAAATGGTGAGAACCCAACGTAGGAGACGGTCATAGTGTAAGAACCGGGCGCCAGATCGGAAATTGTGAATTCGCCTTGCGGGCCGGTAATTGTAGGGCTGACCTTGGGATCGAGTTCGATGCGAGCACCGGGTAAAACGGCTCCTACCGAATCGGTAATACGCCCGGTAATCAATCCTGAGCCCGTCTGGGCTCGAGAGAACGAGACCGATAGCATGGCTGTGGCGAGCAGGAGTGTGAAGGTAAACCGCGAAGATCTGAACATAGACCACCTCCGGCCTGGCAGGCCTTCATAGTCGTCCGATATCGAAACGAACCGCGTGAATCTGAGGACTAGTCGGATCGGCCGTTCCCCGAAACGCGGGGCCGGGAGCAACCCGGGCACGCGCGTGGGATGAACGCCATCCGGGGATGGCAAATCATATGAAGCGACTGTGAAAGCTTGATGAACGCGCGGTGAATATTTCTTCAGGTTTCTCCCGGCATTTCTTTGTGCGGATTAGACAGTTGTTAAATGCGGCGAACGATGATTGGTAATTACGCGAAAAGTTTCGTCTGAGATAAGGCAGTGAGATGAATGGAGCGAAGCCGCCTTTAACAATGCAGCAGACCGCGAGAATAGCACGCTAATCGTGACGAGTGCGACGATGGACGTATCTGTATTACCGAACCAACTCTGGTAGACCCCCATGAGGTGTTGCACTTCGTGCAGCTCCTGCATTCCAAAAGATCAGTTGCTCGACGATGTGAAGCACCGCCAGAAGCTTGAGCCATGCATGCAGACGAGTACTAGCTTTCATGTTGCCTCTTTAAGTTTTTCCAGCGCCGCGTACAGGCTTGACCGGTGCGCTGCGCGGAAATACGAGTCATCACTATTCGCGCGAATCTGCTAGGAACTCATGTTGTTTCATCCGTCCCCCAGCAGTATCGAGATGACCACGCGCCGGTACCAGCCTTGTTGCTTTTCCTAATCCGAAATGGGGCAGCCGCAGATCGAACCGGAGACTGTGATACTGATCACAGACACAGTGACCTGTTTCGGACATAATCTGGCTCCATCCTGGGGGTCTTAATGCGGAACACACGAATTGTGGTCACCCACTACGGTGGACCGGAGATGATCAGTGTTGCCGAACAGCAATGCCCTGCCCCGGGGCCGGGCGAGGTCCGAGTGAAGGTGCAAGCCGCAGGCGTGAGCTTGCCTGACGTACTAGCGCGCGAGGGCGTCCATCCGGAAACACCACGCGTGCCTTATACACCCGGGTGGGACCTGGTCGGCATTGTGGATCAGATCGGCGAAGGCGTCTCCGGTTTCGAACTGGGCCAGACGGTTGCGGCTATGCCAATCAGCGGTTGTTACGCGCAATATGTTTCCTTGCCGCACCGCAAGTTCGTTCCAGTACCCCCATCTTTGGATCCTGCAGAAGCGGTCGCCGTCGTCTTGAACTACATCACGGCATACCAGATGCTCCATCGCTCGGCGAAGGTAAAGCCGAGGCAGAGCGTACTGATTCACGGTGCCTCAGGTGGCGTCGGCACGGCGTTACTGCAACTGGGGCGGCTCGCTGGCGTGGAAATGTTCGGAACATGTTCGGCGCAAGCGGCGGAAATAGTTAAGGAGCTTGGTGCCATTCCCATCAACTACCGCCATTCCGATTTCGTCCAGGAAATCCACCGTCTCACCGGCGACGGCGTGGATGCTGTTTTCGACGGGATCGGCGGGAACAATCTGTGGCGCTCGCGCCGGGCGCTCCGCGAAGGCGGGCGCGTGGTGGTTTACGGATTTCAGGCCAAGTTGCACGGAGGAAGGATCGCTTCGGACGCGCCGAGTAGGCGGCACCCGATTCGCGAATCCGCGATCCTGGGGTGGTACATCCTCCGGAATTGGTTTCTGCCCGGCCGCAAGAGCATGGTGCCTTACAGCATCCAGTGGCTGATGCGGCTGAAACCCGCGTGGTTTCGCCACGACTTGCTAACACTGTTCGACCTGCTGCAGCAGCAGAAGATCAAGCCGCTGATCGCACAACGGCTGCCTCTCTGTCAGGCCCGGCACGCACACGAATTATTGGGCGGTGGAGGCGTGTTCGGTAAGATCGTGCTGATGCCGAACGGCTAGCAGAAACGTTTTCAATTTGTTCCAACCGACTACGCGTACAGCGCCACGCTGCTGTTGTTCGAGTGTTCCAGCGCTTCTTCCGATTCGGCGTCCTTGCCTTTCAGATAGGCTAGGGTCACACCTAGCGACTCGTGCACCGCCGGAGTCGCCTTCCAAACTGCCGAGCGTGGAAGCTCCCGCGCTCGGCATCTGGTCCTCAAAACGATCACTACCTCGACGGTGAACGACATGAAGATCTCGGGACAATTCGTAAAAGGACGGTGGCGCTAGGAGCAGATCGACGGTGCGAGCCACCGGATTCCACTGGACGCGCCCGACCGGCTGAGTCAACTCCTCATCGATGCCCGCGCTCGATTGTTTCTCATGTTCTGGCAGGTGACCACAATCAATTCACAAAAGCAGATCAGATAGAACCTGATTTGCGCGAGCCTTTTCCAACTGAGTTCGGCGACACATCCGGCTGTTGATCCCGAAGAATGGCCAGAGGTACTGGACTTGATCTTCGTCACGGAGTTCGGAAGGCCGGTGAACGTTAGTAGCCATGGCGACAACTTAGAATCCTAATCGTTTCTCTACTCGCTCCAACAATTGGGAGGGCCGTATGCGTAACGCCTTGGAGAGGTTGAATAATGCGCTGAGAGAAGGGCTCTTTTCGCCGCGCTCCAATTGACCCACATAGTTACGATGATATCCCGTTCGATGCGCAAAAGAATCTTGTGAGTCGCCACTCTGTTCGCGGAGCTGTCGCAACACAAGTCCGAAGGCAATCTTGGGAGTCCCCCTGTGCTGGCTGCGATTTGGCGTGCGGGGCATTTCATAAAACAATCTTTCACTTGACCACAATTGTGCGACCCACCTATAGTGTGCATTGATTGGGGGGTTGATAGTCAGTAATCGAAGGAACAGACCGCGGCATCTGGGAAAAAGCGCTAGAAGTGCGCTACGAAGAGAAAAACGACTGGCAAGGTACGACAGAGTCCGCTCTGAGTCGAGAGGTTGCAAGTAGTAGATAGCTGGTGGCTTAAACGTGCATTCCTCTACCGAGAGAGGTTTGCCATGCAGGAAATTTCGTGGATTCGTTTGCCACACTCCGCTTCCCTGCCCTGACTGCTTCTGAAGCTGTGGACAGGCTTTCCGATTCCGCACTTGCTCTCGATCCCTCGACCGAGCTGTCCGATGAGGATCTATTGCGAAGCATTTGCAGCCAGGACAGGAACGCTCTTGCTGCCCTCTTTCGCCGCTATGCCGTTCTCGTGCGGGGCGTGGCCTACCGTGTTCTAAGGAATGCCGCCGAGGCCGATGACCTCCTGCAAGACATCTTCCTACTGGTGAACCGTCTCTCTGGGAACTTCGACAGGTCCAAGGGCTCAGCGCGTTTTTGGATTCTCCAGATGACCTATCGCCGAGCGATCTCCCGCCGACGCTATCTGACCTCGCGGCACTTCTACACCCACCTGGATCTCGATGAGGCATCGAACCAACTGGTCGACAAATCGAAAAGATCCGGCCGAGCCTTCGAGGGAATGACGGAGACATTTGAGAGAAAGGAAACACTTCAAAGCTGGTTCTCCGAGCTCTCCGAAAGGCAGCGAGTGACACTGCATCTATTCTTCTTTGAGGGCTACACGTTCGAGGAGATTGCCGCCAAATTAGGCCAGACCGTTGGCAACACGAGGAATCACTACTATCGCGGCTTGGAAAAGCTGCGAAAGCAGGTTTCTACTGGCAAATTGGCGGGCAAAGAAGCAGTATGATAAAAGAGCTAAGCCGTAGGAGCGGGTACGTTGTTGCCAAGCGGACCCCATGACGAGTTCCTGGAGCTTTGTGCCGTCTCGACCTCAGGCCAGCTTACAGAGGAAGAGCAGAACAGGCTAAACGAACACCTCGCCGTTTGCCCCGCCTGTCGTGAAGCCTTACGCGAATACGAGTCGCTCGTCGATGATGCGATCCCTGCCATTGGCGCCGAGCAATCCACGCGCATAGATCCCGGCCCTCGGTGGTCTCAATCCAAAGCGCAAAAAGCCTTCTTTGATCGTTTAGCAAAAGAGGAACGACACCAGCCCAGAGGCACGGAAAAGAAAAGCGGTGTGCCCTCCGCTTTTCGTCGAGTTCTGCCCATCGCACCCGAGTCAACTTGGCGGCATGTTTGGATGCTGTACGCGGCGGGAATCCTGCTTTTTGTCACCCTGTGTCTTTCCGCGTACTGGGTCGGGGTGCGCCGTGGCACGGATGTTGCCAAATATACGCCGCCAGTTTTATCCACTCAGACTCCAGCCACCGCTGACATCGCGGCTTCCCTGGAAGAACAGCTGAGTGATGCTGCCCACGAACGGGAGCTTGCGCGCTTTCAGATCGCCGCGCGAGACAAGGCTCTCACTGACCTTCGCCGGCAATTGCAGCAGCAATCAGCAGAGATCAGTCGCATGAAAGAAGCCCAGGACAAGCTGGAGGCTACGCTCGAGAGCGACCAGGCCGGTAAACAAGACCTCGCTCAACAACGAACTGAGCTGGGACAAAAATTGGAGGCGGCGCAAGCAGAATCTCACGCGCTCGAGCAGCAGGTGAATTCACTCACCCAGCAGTCCACCAGCGACACGGCGCAGGCCAGGGCCCTGGGAGCGAAGGTCGACGATCTCACCCGCCTGCTACAGGACCGTGAAAAGACCCTCAATCAGCAGGACGAGCTTCTGGCCCATGATCGCGACATTCGGGAGCTCATGGGCGCGCGGAATCTCTACATCGCGGAGGTGTATGACACCGATGAAAAAGGGGCCACCCGCAAACCCTACGGTCGCGTGTTCTACACCAAGGAGAAGTCTCTGATCTTCTATGCCTACGATCTTGATCAGCAGGACAGCAAACACCGCCAGACTTTCCAGGCCTGGGGTCGCCGGGGGCCCGACTTTAAGCAGGCAGTCAGCCTGGGTCTTTTCTACGAGGACAATGCGTCGAAGAAACGCTGGGTTCTGAAGTCTGAGGATCCCAAAACCCTCGCGCAGATTGACGCGGTTTTCGTAACCGTCGAACCGCACGGCGGGAGCGATAAGCCGAGCGGCAAACCTCTTCTTTTTGCCTACCTCAGAGTCAACCCCAACCACCCCTAGGTTCCAGAGCCGCGTTTGTCAATTCAAGCTAGAATTGTTCTCAGCTGATAAAAACGGCGGGACTTCCTGCGAACAACTGAAGAGTGGCTGAGAACTCGTTGCTCGCTGGAGAAATCAGTATGCGCTTCCCCCGGACCACCCCTCCCCTTGTTTGTGTGCTGCTTTTCGCCCTATCCGCTGTCGGGCAGTCACCCAACGGCAACATTAACGGTCTGGTTCTCGACCCCACCAATCGGGTTATCGTAGGCGCCGAGATCATTGCCGTGAACGACGTAACCAACGTGCAGTTCGCCGCCAGGACGAACACTGAAGGAGTATACGTCCTTCCCAACCTGCCTCCCGGCCCTTACCGGCTTCAGGTTTCCAAGGTCGGGTTCAAGACCATCATCAGGCCCGACATCGTTCTGAACGTCCAGGACGCTCTGTCCATCAACTTCACGCTTCCAATCGGCGCGCTTCTCGAGACGGTCACCGTGCAGGGCGGAGTCCCGCTGGTGAATACCGAATCGGCAGCGGTTAGCACCGTGGTGGACCACAAATACGTCGAGAACATGCCTCTGAACGGACGCAGCCTGCAAGATCTGATCCTTCTCACACCCGGCGTGGTAACAAACACTCCGCAGCTCTCAGCAGAAGCAGGTACGAACGGAGAGTTCAACGTGAACGGTCAGCGTTCGGAGGCGAACTACTACACCGTCGATGGAGTGAGCGCCAACATTGGAATCTCCCCGACCACTCCCGACAGACCCGGAGTCAGTGGATCCTTATCCGCTCCCACAGCTCTCGGTACAACGCAGAGCCTGGTCTCTCTCGACGCGCTCGAAGAGTTTCGCGTCGCATCGTCAAGCTATTCCGCCGAATATGGCCGCAACCCAGGAGGGCAGTTCTCATTCGTGACCCGCTCGGGTACCAACATCTGGCATGGCACCGCGTTTGAGTATCTGCGCAACGACATTGTCGATGCTAACGACTGGTTCAACGACTACTTCGGCAAGCGAAAGCCGGCCTTGCGGCAGAACGATTTTGGCGGCACCCTTGGCGGTCCAATCAGGATCCCCCATGTCTACTACGGCAAAGACAAGACGTTCTTCTTTTTCTCATACGAGGGACTGCGGCTTATTCAGCCGCAAGCAGCGATCTTCAGTCTGGTGCCGGATCTATCGCTCCGGCAGAGTACACCGGCCCCGTTGGATTCCGTGCTCAACGGATTTCCTGCGCCGAACGGCGCCGATCTGGGAAATGGCCTGGCGGAATTCGTGGGCAGTTGGTCGAATCCAGGATATATCGATTCCACCAGCGTTCGCCTGGACCATGTTGTGGGAGACAAGTTAAGGCTCTTTTTCCGTTTCAGCGACACCACCTCTAACGCCGACTCGAGAGATACCGCCGTTGCCTCGCTCACAAATTCCCACACCGAGGACACTCGTACTTTCACGTTGGGTGCGACCAGTTCATTCTCAACCAGCATGAGCAACGACTTCCGTGTGAACTACAGTTGGAACCGGGCGACCCAGTCGATAACACCCGGAGAATTCGCCGGCGCGATACCCGTCGATCTTCTTCAGTTGCAAGGCTTAAGCGCTAGCGGGACCTCGGTTCCATTGATTTCGGTGATTCTGGCTCTTCCCGGGCAGATCTCTCTCTTTACGCGGGAATTTCAGGTCGGTAAACAGAAACAATGGAATATCGTGGACACATTTGGCGTCGCGCGGGGGCGCCATCAGCTGAAGTTCGGAATCGACCTCCGGCGTTTGTACCCAGAGATACTCACGGGCACGCCTTCCGTAAGTTATCTCTACTTCAGCGAAGCATCCATCCAGGGCAATAATGCGGACCTCGGAGTAGCCACCGCGCAAGCGCCCTCCTATCCCCTGTACACGAACGTTTCGACTTTCGTCGAGGACGAGTGGAAAATAAGCCAACGACTTTCTCTGTCCATGGGATTGCGTTGGGAGGTCAATCCTGCTCCAGGCGCTGCGCGGGGAAGGCTCCCTTACACCGTGGCGGGACAAAGCTTTTCCACTCTGGCCCTGGCGCCGCAGGGCACACCACTCTGGAAGACCCCCTGGTACAACTTCGCGCCCCGGCTGGGGGTCGTCTATCTGGTCAAATCCACACCGGGATGGGAAACTGTGGTCCGCAGCGGTGCGGGAGTCTTCTTCGATACCGCACAGCAATATGGTTCGAACGGGTACCGTGGACCAGGCTTCTCGGCAACAACCGTTTTCGGTTCTCTGGTTGGGTCTTCAGGAACTTTTCCTCAGCCTGCGAATCTCGTGGACCCGGCCATCGTGAATCCCCCTATGCCTCCTTACACCACTACCTACTCATATCCCACTCACCTGCAGTTGCCCTACACGCTGCAATGGAATGCCAGTCTGCAGCAAGCTTTGGGCAAGGCTCAAGCGGTAACCATCTCCTACGTTGGCGCAAATGGCCGAAGATTGCTGGAAGAGGACCAGTTCGACATTTCGGCCGTCAATTCGAACTTCAACAACGTCCTGTTCGAACGAAACGGCCTTGCGTCCTACTACAACTCGCTGCAGTTGCAGTACCAGCGGAGGCTAAGTGACGGCTTGCAGGCTCTTGCTTCCTATACCTGGAGCCACAGCATAGACTACGGCTCCCAGAACGCCACACTTCCCTATCTGCGCGCCAGTTCCGATTTCGATGTTCGCCACAGTTTCTCGGCAGCCGTTTCTTACGACCTGCCTCGTCCATTCGGCAAACGCGTTGCCGGCGCACTGCTCAACCGCTGGGGATTGGACGACCGCTTCAGCGTGCGGACCGGCTTCCCAGTTCCGTTGCAAGGCAACGTGCAGACGGATCAAGCCACTGGGCAGCAATTTTATGGCGGGCTGGACCAAATACCAGGACAGCCGCTCTACGTTTCGGGCACCGAATGTGCAGCCCTCTACAACAACGGCAAACGATGTCCTGGAGGACGGGCGATCAATCCCAACGCCTTCGCCTTACCTTCAGGGAATATTCAAGGAAACGCGCCGCGCAACGTCGTGCGCGGTTTTGGGGCTTGGCAAATGGACGTCGCCGTGCGAAGAGAGTTTCCGATTTACGAGCGATTGAAACTGCAGTTTCGCGCCGAAGCCTTCAACATCTTTAATCACCCGAACTTTGGGATGATCAATCCTACATATTGTTCGCCGAATCCCTCATCACCCGCCTTCGCGCCCGGCTGTACCTTCGGGTTAGCCACAGGAACCCTCGCCAACAGCCTGGGCGGGTTAAACGCCCTCTACCAAATGGGCGGTCCAAGGTCGATGCAATTCTCACTCCGCTTGGCTTTCTGAACAACCGCATAAGACGGAGAAACAGGAATGTGCAAACGATACAGCCTCGTCTTGTTTTCGGTGGGCCTGCTCATTGCGACTGGGTTGTTGCAGAAAATGGCATGGTCACAAACGTCCGGCCGTGTCTGGAATTCTTCGCTAGTGTCTGCACCGCTGGCTAGAAGGCGCGCCACCGTTGCCGACTCGATTGCAATGAACCGAATCGCGGGCTCATCCTCTAGCCACAACCGATACACGGGCGCTTCTTCCTCGGACTTTGCCGTCTTCTCTCCCGACGGCAAAAAGTTTGTCATTGTCGTGAAACGAGGCAACATCGAGAAGAATACCAATGATTACTCAATGCTTCTTTTCCAGACCGGGAAAATCTTCGACACGCCCGCCCCGAAAACGGTTGCGTCCTTCTCCTCTTCTTCCAACCGGGAAGGCATCAACAATCCTCAATGGTTAGCTGATAACGACACTGTCGTGTTTCTGGGAGAACGTCCGGGAGAGAGAACCCAGGTCTACTCGGTGCGCTGCAGCTCGGGGGA
>Ga0126372_10001196_pt1 | contig 10351 bp, 7 predicted proteins | sample PanSoiMetaPlot_6_FD_92762 | JGI IMG/M metagenome (GOLD analysis project Ga0126372, IMG submission 92762) | Tropical forest soil microbial communities from Panama - MetaG Plot_6 | ecosystem: Environmental > Terrestrial > Soil > Tropical forest > Bulk soil | place: Panama | collected 2016-02-17
ACATCTTCGTCACCGGTGGAGTGGTTTCTTCGCTGGGCAAGGGGATCGCCGCCGCCTCCATCGGTTGTCTGCTCGAGAGCCGCGGACTTCGCGTGAATCTGCAGAAGTTCGATCCGTACCTGAATGTCGATCCCGGCACCATGTCCCCCTTCCAGCACGGCGAGGTCTTCGTCACCGACGATGGCGCCGAGACCGACCTTGATCTTGGCCACTACGAACGCTTCACCCACGCCAAGCTCTCCCGCGACAACAACTGGACCACCGGCCGCATTTACGAGCAGATCATCACCAAAGAGCGCCGCGGCGACTATCTAGGCAAGACCGTGCAGGTGATCCCGCACGTCACCAACGAGATCAAAGCGGCGATGAAGAAAGTCGCGCAGGACGTCGATGTCGTGATCGTCGAGATCGGCGGCACCGTGGGCGATATCGAATCGTTGCCATTTCTTGAAGCTATCCGCCAGATGCGCCAGGAACTTGGCCGCGACAACACGCTGTTCATCCACGTCACGCTGGTACCGTGGATCGGCGCGGCCGGCGAGCTCAAGACCAAGCCCACCCAGCACTCGGTCAAGGAACTGCTCAGCATCGGGATTCAGCCCGACATTCTGCTCTGCCGCACCGATCGTTTCCTCTCCCGCGACATGAAGAGCAAGATCGCGCTCTTCTGCAACGTGGAAGAAGAGGCCGTGATAACCGAAAAAAACGTAGCTTCAATCTACGAAGTACCCCTCGTGTTCTCGCGTGAGGGCGTGGATACCCTGGCTTTGAAATATCTCCACCTGCAGGCAAAGGACCGTGATCTGTCGCAATGGGAAGACCTCGTGCATCGGGTTTACAACCCTAAGGCCGAAGTGACGATCGGCATTGTAGGCAAATACGTGGAGTACGAGGATTCATATAAGTCCCTGAAGGAGGCGCTGGTGCACGGCTCGCTCGCGCACAATCTCAAACTGCAGGTGAACTGGATTGAGGCGGAAGGACTGGAGGCTGCCGACGGGAACGCGGATTCTCAACTGGAGGACTACGATGGCATTCTCGTGCCTGGTGGATTCGGCAAGCGCGGCATCGAAGGTATGCTGGTGGCCATCCGTTACGCGCGCGAGAAGAAGGTGCCGTACTTCGGAATCTGTCTTGGAATGCAGACGGCATGCGTCGAGTTCGCCCGCAATGTTTGCGGGTTGGAAGACGCAAACTCCAGCGAGTTCGATCCCGCAACGCCGCATCGCATCATCTACAAATTGCGCGAGCTGCGCGGGGTTGAGGAACTTGGCGGCACCATGCGGCTGGGCGCCTGGACCTGCAAGATTGAGCCCGGAACGCTGGCGCACAGAGTCTACGGCCAGACCGAGATCAGCGAACGGCATCGGCATCGCTACGAATTCAACCGTGAGTATGAAAGCACGCTGACCGCGGGCGGCCTCCGCATTTCGGGATCAACGCCCGATGGAACGTACGTCGAGATGGTCGAAATCCCCGAGCACCCTTACTTTATTGGGTGCCAGTTCCATCCAGAGTTCAAATCGAAGCCGCTCGAGCCTCATCCGCTGTTCAAGGCGTTCATCGGGGCTGCTTACGAGCGTGGCTTGCAACGACGCGCGGATAAACAGGCCGTCGAAGTGGAGATGTTCCATCGGCCGGAGAAAGTAGGAAAGAGATAGAGAGAACCACGAAGGACACGAAGGTATACGAAGGAAATCGAAATTTCGGAACCCAGGCTTCGCCTCCCGGCTCACACTCGTGCGTACATAGTCCTATCGAACTGGGCTGAAACCGGGATTTCCCTTCGTGTACCTTCGTGTCCTTTGTGGTTTAAGATTCTGGCGCGTGGCGATCAGTTTCCAACTCGATAACGTCCGGATCGGCTCGGGTACGCTCTTTCTGATCGCCGGGCCTTGCGTCATCGAGAGCGAAGACCACGCGATCCGGATGGCGGAGATCATTAAGGGCGTCACTCGTTCGCTGAATTTTCCCTTCATCTTCAAAGCGTCTTACGACAAAGCGAATCGCACGTCGCTGAAGAGTTTTCGCGGGCCGGGATTGAAAGAGGGCCTGCGCATCCTGAAAAAAGTTAAGGACGAAGTGCATGTGCCAATCCTGACGGACGTTCACGAAGCCGCCGACGTTTCCACTGTGGCCGAGGTTGCCGACATCCTGCAGATTCCTGCGTTTCTATGCCGTCAGACTGACCTCATCGTCGCCGCTGCGCTTACTGAGCGCGTGGTGAACATAAAAAAGGGCCAGTTCGTCTCCCCCTGGGACATGAGGCATGCGATCGAGAAATGCCACGGCTCGGGCAACAAGCTCGTGTTCGTCACCGAACGCGGCTCGAGCTTCGGCTACAACAATCTGGTGGTCGACATGCGTTCGCTGGCGATCATGAGGAAGTTCGCGCCGGTGGTGTTCGACGCCACGCACTCGGTGCAACTGCCGTCCGCATCCCACGGGGACGACAACGGCCAAGCCGTCAGCGGAGGCCAGCCCGAATTTATTCCTGTACTCGCGCGCGCGGCGGTTGCGGCGGGAGTTGATGGCGTGTTCATGGAAGTTCACGACAATCCCAAGGAAGCGAAATCGGACGCTGCCAATGCACTCGATTCCAGAAAGCTGCGCGGCGTGCTGAAAGAATTGCTGGCCGTACAGAAGGGATTGGCCAAGGCGCACGCAACGCCATAATTGCAAACTCAGGTCGTTGGGTCTTAGGTCTCAGCCGGTGTCGCGGCTCATATGGTAAGAGCATCCGTTTTTATCGGCACGAGTGTCGACGGCTTTATCGCGCGCCGGAATGGCGATCTGGACTTTCTGCCTCCTGATGGAGGTGAGCCACACGGTTACAACGAATTCATGGCCAGCATCGACACTCTGGTCATCGGACGCAAGACGTTCGAAACGGTCCTGGCCTTTTCAGAATGGCCGTACGGCAGGAAGCGCGTTGTGGTGCTGAGCAGCCAACCCCTGGATTTTTCTCGTGTGAAGGGTGGAGTAGTGGAGCAGATGGCCGGGTCTCCGAAGGAGATCGTCTCCAGATTGGAAGCAAGTGGCGCTCGCCATGTATACGTTGACGGCGGGGATACGATTCAGCGCTTCTTGCGCGAGGGCCTGATTCAACGGATCACGATCACCCGGGTGCCTGTATTGATAGGAGACGGAATCCCTCTCTTCGGTGTTCTCCCACAAGACGTCCGGCTGCATCATGTAACGACGCAGCACTATCCGAGTGGACTGGTAAAGAGCGAGTACGAGATTCTGTCATCGTAGACGTTCGTTGACTCAAGAAGAACTCGCCGGGGATTCGACGGACCACCCATGTTCACGCGCGGACGCGGGCAGCTGCGAACCTCCGATTTCGATGACTCCGTCAGACTGAGTCAGAGAATCTGTTACCATCCCATCCTCATCTGATGGCACGAAGCGGTTAGGATGCCCACATTCACCACCATCGTCGGTCTGATCATCATCGTGCTGGTTCTGCTCGATGCGTTTGAGACGGTCATCCTGCCGCGCAGGGTTACGCGGCACTTTCGATTGACCGCGTGGTTCTTTCGTCGGGTGTGGAAGCCCTGGGTTCTGCTTGCGCACCTTATTCCATCCCCGAGCCGTCGTGAGACCTTCCTCGGCTATTTCGGACCATTGTTCTCGATTCTTCTGCTGGTGTTTTGGGCCATCAGCCTAATTTTCGGATTTACGCTCTTGCAATACGGAACCGGCCAGCATGTTCGACTGGGAAATGAAACCCTTACCTTCGGCATGTTGCTCTACCACAGCGGCGAAACCTTCTTCACGTTGGGCTACGGAGACATCGTCCCCACCACCGGAACGGCGCGCTTGCTTGCGGTCTGCGAAGCTGGAATGGGGTTCGCGTTCCTCGGCGTAGTGATCGGCTATTTGCCAGTCATTTATTCGTCGTTCAATGGCCGAGAACTGGAGATTTCTCTGCTTGATTCGCGTGCAGGATCGCCCCCATCCGCTACGGAATTCGTGTCCCGACTAGGGTGTTGCCCGGATCCCACGGTGCTCGACGGAATTTTTCGCGATTGGGAGCGCTGGTCCGCCAACTTGTTATCGAACCAGATCTCTTATCCTGTGCTCGCTTATTTCCGATCGCAACACAGCAATCAATCGTGGCTGGGTACGCTGGCGGTGATGCTCGACGTAACCTCACTGGCAATCAGCCGCATGGAGGGACTTCATGTCGACCAGGCCAAGCTGACTTTCGCCATGGCGCGGCACGCAGCCGTGGATCTGGCACAGGTGATCAACGCCCAGTACAATCCCCTCGCCTCCGATCGCCTCCCGGAAGAGGACCGGGAGCGGATAAGCAAGGCCTTGGCGGCGGCTGGAGTGCGGCTACGCCAGGATGCAGCAAGTTTGGAGAAACTTGCCCACCTGCGATCTCTGTACGAACCTTATCTCGAGGGGATGTCGCGCAACCTGCAAATTATCCTGCCTCCCTGGATCCATCAAGAAAAACACAAAGACAACTGGCAGGGTGGTCCCTGGGACCGCGCGATTCAGGCAAAGGGACTAGGCGGGAAGGTGCATGTGACAGACGAGCACTTTTGAGGCACTTACGCTCTTCTGATGCCTCTTTTAGTCTCTGTCATTCCGACGCTCCGCGAAGCGAGGAAGGGAGGAACATGCACTGGGCTCTGGGCAGGCAACCGCAGATTTCTCGCGCTCAAAATGACAATTTCAAGGTGAGGTGTTAGGGGCAACATCCACTTTCTGCAGCTTTTGATAACATCCTCCTTCTCCCATGAAGCATGTCGGCGAAAACGTGGTGCGCATTGAGGCGGAAGCCTTGCGCGCCCTTGCGGATCGCATTGCCGGTCCGATGTCGGCTGCGTTCGATCGGGCCATTGACCTGATGGACGCTTGCCGAGGACGAGTGGTCGTCATAGGCATGGGCAAAAGCGGGATTATCGCGCGCAAAATCGCGGCCACGCTCAGTTCGATTGGAACTCCAGCGCTGTTTATGCACCCCGTTGATGCGGTCCACGGCGATCTGGGAATGGTTGTAAAAGGAGATGTTGTGCTCGCGCTTTCGGCGAGCGGTGAAACGGAAGAAATTCTCCGGCTGTTGGCGACGATTAAGCGACTTCAAGTGCCACTCATCAGCATGACCGGAGACGTGATCTGCGGGAGTGCGCAGGCCAAAGACACAACAGAGTTCACGCCCAAGAGCGGCCGCGGCATACTTTCGACGCTGGCTGCCGCCGCAGACGTCGCTCTGGATTGTTCCGTCGACAAGGAAGCTTGCTCGCTCGGCCTTGCTCCCACGGCATCGACAACCACGATGCTTGCGCTGGGCGATGCCCTTGCCGTCACGCTCTCCCAAAAACGTGGCTTTAAGGAAGAGGACTTCGCCAATCTTCACCCGGGGGGCAAGTTGGGCAAGAAGCTGGCACGGGTCGAATCGTTGATGCACACAGGGGATGCAGTTCCTTACGTCGCGGCGAACACAAAGATGTCTGACGTGATCTACGAGATGTCGCGCAAAAAGCTGGGCATGACCACGGTGGTCGAGGGTGGCAAGCTGCTGGGTGTGATCAGCGATGGTGATTTGCGCCGTCTCCTGGAGGGCCGCGGGAAAGATGTGCTTGATCTCACCGCAGCCGAATGCATGACGCGCAACCCCAAGACAATCGATTCTCAGGAGTTCGCCGCGACAGCGCTGGCCATTATGGAAGAAAAGAAAATTACATCCCTTGTCGTCGTCGACGGCATCCAGAAAGTGGAGGGAGTCGTGCATTTGCACGATTTGTGGGGAACCGAAATGCTTTGATTGGGAAATTTGGTAATTGGGTAATTTTAAAACCCACCGATTTGACAGTCGATCTTGATTTACAAAGTTACGCGATTACAAAATTACTACATTCCCCTATTACTCAATTTCCCAATTCTCCAATGAGGTTCTCATGTATCACTACGATCCCGCCATCGCGCTCGAAGAACTCAGCGAAGATGCCACTCTTCCCAATCCCGTGCACCTGCGCGACATGATCCTGCGCCATCGACTAAAGCCGGAAGAATCGCTGGAGCTGAACCGAATGTTCACCGAATATCAGAAATTTTTCGGTGAGACGCAGAAACTCGGGAAACAAATTCTGAGTGGGTTGGTCAAGTAGGACTTTGGGTTGTCCGGTTCTTCGGCATCATCGCGACCTGCGGAGCGAGTGCTTTCTTTATCTCTTCGCGGCGCGCTAGCAGTCTAACGGTTTGGCAATTCCTCGCATCCGTCCCTCTCAGACGTACTGCTACAATAACCAATTCTCAACTCAGTGGAATTTCAAACTATGCATCGTTGGTCAGAACTCTTTATCCCCACACTGCGCGAGGCCCCGGCGGACGCCGAGGTCGCCAGCCACAAATTTCTCGTCCGTGCCGGCTATATTCGCCAGCTGGCCGCCGGAATCTACTCCTACATCTTTCTGGGGCAGCGCTCGTTTCACAAAGTCATGGGCATTGTTCGGCAGGAGATGGACACGATCGGCCAGGAGTTCTTCCTGCCTGCGATTCATCCCCGCGAACTCTGGGAAGCCAGCGGCCGCTGGGCTCAGATGGGCGACAACATGTTTCGGCTGAAAGACCGCAAGGGCGCCGAACTGGCGCTGGGCATGACTCATGAAGAGGTTATGACCGATATCGCACGCAAAGAACTGCGCAGCTACAAACAGCTTCCGCAAATCTGGTACCAGATTCAAACGAAATTCCGGGACGAGCCGCGTCCCCGATCGGGCTTGCTCCGCGTGCGGCAGTTCATGATGAAGGACTCGTACTCATTCGACGTCGATGCGGCTGGACTCGATGTGTCCTACAAGAAGCACTACGACGTGTACTGCCGCATCTTCGACCGCTGTGGCCTGAAGTACATGGTGGTCGAGGCACACTCGGGGGCGATGGGCGGATCGCAATCGCACGAATTCATGGTTCGCACACCGGCAGGCGAAGACCTGATCGTCAGCTGCGAAAAATGCAACTACGCGGCGAACATGGAAAAGGCTACGTCGAGGCTCGAGCCCGTCGAGGATCTGAAATCCGACGGTGACGGCAAGCCGATCGAGGTCCACACTCCCGGGCAAAAAACGATTGAAGATGTTGCGCGATACCTGGGCGTTTCGCCCAAGAACAAGATCAAGACGCTGGCCTTGATGGCCAATGAGTCCGATGGGAAAACCGGCAAGCTCAAAACACGCGCTGTTATCCTGCTCTTGCGCGGCGACCACCAGATGAATGAAGCGAAGCTCTCTTCCGCGGTGGGCGGGCGCGAGACGCGGCCCATGCAGGAGGAAGAGATTCAAACGTTGTTTCACTCGCCTGCAGGGTTTCTAGGGCCGCTCGGCATTGATTGGGCCAGGAGCCTGAACGACGGCGAGAAGCCAATCCTGATCGTGGACGAAGCGCTCAAGGGCCGGAAGAACCTGATCGCGGGCGCCAATAAAGAGGACTTCCACGTCAAGAACATCACCCCGGACGTGACCTTTCATCCGACGGCATACGCCGATTTGCGCAGTGTGACCGCGGGAGAAGCGTGCCCGAACTGCGGGGCACCTCTACGGATCGACACCGCGGTCGAGATCGGCCACATTTTTAAACTTGGATACAAGTACTCGGAGTCCATGGGCGCGAACGTATTGGATCGCAATGGCAAGGAAGTGATGCCGATCATGGGCTGTTATGGGATTGGTATCGAGCGCATCTTGACCGCCATCGTCGAACAAAATAATGATGAAAATGGCTTTTGGCTTCCACCCCAGGTGGCACCATTTGAGATCGTGGTGGTCCCGACGAATGTCGGGGATGACAAGGTACGCACCACGGCGGAGGACGTAGCCCGCCGCCTGGAGGCGGCGGGATTCGATGTGTTACTGGACGACAGGGACGAACGGCCAGGGGTGAAGTTCAAGGATGCTGACCTAGTGGGCATACCCTTTCGTGTCAACGTGGGCAAGAAGGTTACCGAAGGCACTGCGGAAGTCGTTCAGCGCTCGACACGTGAAATGCGCGATGCTAGCATCAGCGCGATTACAGAATATTTCGAGAAATTATTAAGGCCAGCGCGCTGAAGGTTCCATCTTCGGCTGGCGGCCTGGATGGAATTCTGAATGGGTACGATCAAATTGATCGTGGTGCTCGCCCTGCTTGGCGGTCTGGTGTATATAGCCGCGGAAGTGATTCCGCCTTATTTTGCGAACTACCAGTTTCAGGACGATCTTGATAACGAAGCGCGCCTGGGCACCTACAGCGCAAAGGGCGACGACCTGATTCGGGACGCCGTTTTCAAGAGGGCACAGGATTTGGAAATTCCCATCACCAAAGACCAGATCCGAATTCAACGCATGGGCGGGAGCGGGAACGGCGGCGTCCTGATTGAAGCGGACTATTCGGTACACGTTGAACTACCGGGCTATCCCATGGACCTTCACTTCCACCCGCACACCAAGAACAAGAGCGCGTTCTGAGAGTAGACGAATTCCGCAACTTACGCGCTTGACGCGCACCCGCAAATCCAGGGACCGGGCCTGGGGCCAACAAATCCTCCTCTGGCTTGTCACCGAAACGAAGCCCACGCGTACATTACAATGTGTACCGCTGAACCATCATCATTAGTCGTTTCCTCTGAACCGCTCTGGGCTCGGCGGTGAGTCCGGGCCCCACATTGGAGTCATCAACCCATGAATAACATCCATAAAGTCGCCGTCCTGGGCGCTGGAACCATGGGCGCCCGCATCGCTGCTCACTTTGCCAACGCCGGAATTCCCGCCCACCTGCTCGATATCGTTCCACCCGATGCCGACGGTCCCGCGCGCAACAAGATCGCCGCCGGAGGACTTGATGCCGCGAAGAAATCGAAGCCCGCTGCGTTCTTTGAGCCCTCTCAGGCCAAGCTGGTCACCATTGGCAACTTTGAAGACGATCTCAAGAAATTGGGGGACGTTGACTGGATTATCGAAGCAGTTGTCGAGAATCTCGACATCAAGCGCACGCTCCTCCATAAAGTCGATTCCGTCCGAAAACCCGGCACCATCATCACGACCAATACCAGTGGACTTCCGGTCGCCAAGATCGCGGAAGGGTTTCCAGCCGACTTCCGGCGTTCGTGGTTCGGTACGCACTTCTTCAATCCACCGCGATACATGCGGCTTCTGGAACTGATCCCTACCACTGATACCGATCGCGCCTTAATCGACCGCGTCGCTCATTTCTGTGATGTGCGGCTCGGCAAAGGAGTAGTTTTCGCGAAAGACACTCCCAACTTTATTGCCAACCGTATCGGCACTTTCTCGGTCCTGAATGTCATGCGCCTGATGCAGGAGATGGACCTCACGATCGAGGACATCGATACACTGACAGGAGCGCCCGTCGGCTGGCCGAAGTCGGCAACCTTCCGCACGATTGATCTGGTCGGTCTCGATATCCTCAGCCACGTCGTGGGCAACATGACAGCCAATGTACGCGACGAGCGCAGCGAACTGCGTATCCCCGATTTCTACAGCAAGATGCTGGACCGCAAATGGCTCGGCGACAAGACCAAGGGCGGGTTCTATAAGAAACAGAAGGATGCCGATGGGAAGGAAGAGCGCCTGGCAATTGATTGGAAGACACTCGAATATCATCCGCGCCACAAACCCAAGTTCCCGGCCCTCGATATGGCCAAGAACGTGGAAGAGACCGGCGCTCGTGTGCGCATGCTGTTGGGCCTTGACGGCAGCGGGCCACAGAAATTGGACAAGGCCGGAGCGTTTTTATGGACGGCCCTAACGGAGCTCTGGACCTATGCTGCTAATCGCATCCCCGAAATCTCGGACACGGCGGTTGGAATCGATCGCGCCATGAAGCTGGGTTTCAACTGGGAGATGGGTCCGTTTGAGTTATGGGACGCCGCCGGGGTAGAGGCTACCGTCGTGCGCATGAAGAAGGAGGGCAAGCCGGTGTCCCCCAATGTAGAGAGACTGCTGGCAGCGGGGCACAAAACCTGGTACGTGGACGAAACGAAGGCACCCTCGGGGCGCAAGTATTTCGATCTCGCAAACGACAAGTGGCAAGCGGAAAGTGTTGCACAGGGCGTGTGGTCGGTGCTGGTCGCCAAGAAGTCGAACGGGGTGGTGAAGAAGAATTCGGGCGCATCGTTGGTCGATCTCGGTGACGGCGTGGGCTGCATTGAATTTCACTCCAAAATGAACACGCTCGGCACTGACATCATTTCGCTTGTCACGCAGAGCCTGAAATCAGGCGGGCCCGGAGACAATTTTGACGCGTTTGTGATCACGAACGACGCGCACAATTTTTCCGTTGGCGCAAATCTCATGCTCCTGCTGATGGCCGTACAGGAGGAGGAGTGGGACGACGT
>Ga0126372_10001197_pt1 | contig 10347 bp, 8 predicted proteins | sample PanSoiMetaPlot_6_FD_92762 | JGI IMG/M metagenome (GOLD analysis project Ga0126372, IMG submission 92762) | Tropical forest soil microbial communities from Panama - MetaG Plot_6 | ecosystem: Environmental > Terrestrial > Soil > Tropical forest > Bulk soil | place: Panama | collected 2016-02-17
GACGATTATCTGATTAAGCCATTCAGCGCCCGGGAGTTGCTGGCGCGAATTCAAACCCACGTGCAAATGGCACGCATGCGCAACGAATCGGAAGAGGCCGTCCTGGCTGCCAATGCAAAGTTTCGAGCGGTGTTTGATCAGACCACCGTTTTCTCCGGCGTGTTGACGATCGACGGAACTCTCCTCGACGCAAATCGCCTTTGCCTCGATGCCTGCGGCTACAAAGCAGAAGAAGTCCTGGGCAAGCCATTCTGGACAACCGCATGGTGGCGAGGCTCCTCAGAGGTGCAGGAAAAGGTTCGCGCCGCATGTGTCCAGGGCGCGCAGGGCGCTAGTTATCGGGCCGAACTGCCGTATCACTGGGCCGACGGAACAGAGCGCCTGGTGGATTTCGAATTGCACCCGATCCGCGATGAGAAGGGCCGCGTGATTTTCTTGCATCCCACCGGTGTGGACGTAACCGAGATGAAGCGGACCCAGGAGAACTACCGGACTCTGGCCGACAACATTTCGCAGTTTGCGTGGATGGCCAACCGGTCCGGCTGGATGTATTGGTTTAACCACCGCTGGTTCGACTACACCGGCACAACACTGGATGCAATGCAGGGCTCGGGGTGGCAGAGCGTCCTGCATCCGGAGCACGTAAACCGCGTCGTCGCAAAGTTCAACGACAGCTTTGAGCAGGGAGAGGTGTGGGAAGACACGTTTCCGTTGCGCGGGAAAGAGGGCGAATATCGCTGGTTTCTTTCGCGCGCTGTGCCGATCAGGAACGCCCACGGGAAAATCACACAGTGGTTCGGCACCAACACTGATATTACGGATCTGCGCAACGCGCAGGATGCATTGCGCAAGAGTAAGGAGTTCACGGAAGAGGAAGTGCGCGCCCGCACCCGGGAGCTAGAGTCGCGCAATGCGAAGGTGTTGCAGCAGTCGGAGCAGTTGCGTGATCTTTCGCACAAAATGCTGCAAATGCAAGACGACGAACGCAGACACGTGGCTCGCGAGTTACACGATAGCGCGGGGCAGATTTTGGCAGCTCTAGGCATGAGCCTTGCGAATCTCGCTCGACTCGCGCGGAACAGCACTCCAGAAGTCGTGAAAGGGTTGAACGAGACGCAGCAATTCGTTGATCAGCTGAGCCAGGAGATTCGTACGATGTCGTATCTGCTGCATCCTCCGTTGCTCGACGAAAGCGGTTTGCCCGTTGCCCTGCGATGGTATGTAGAGGGTCTCGAGGAGCGCAGCGGGATGAAGGTGGCCATCAACGTAGCTGACGATCTTGGAAGATTTGGACACGAAATGGAACTGGCGATTTTCCGCTTGGTCCAGGAGTGTCTGACGAACATTCACAGGCATTCAGGCAGCAAGACCGCTGAAATCACGATGTGGCGCGATGGCCGTGACGTGCGTCTCGACATCCGCGATCAGGGGAAGGGAATTCCCCTCGAACGGCTTGCCAGCATTCAGGCTCAGGGCGGAGGCGTTGGTATCCGCGGCATGCGCGAGCGGATCCATCCTTTCCATGGCTCGATGGAGATTGAATCGAGTGGTGGCGGTACGCGTATCTCTTTCCGCATTCCGATTCCCAAAGCCGGGTCTTCCGCTAACCAGAATGCAACGCAGGGCATCCAGGTTCCAGCCTAGGCTTCGCCCTGTCTAGAATGCGCGTTTTTGTTTATCCTCTTCGCTCCGATCCAGCGGAGGGGAACATGCTCTTTTATCTCCCAGTGATTTTGATGATTGTCGGCACCACGACCTATCACGTCGCGCAAAAGTCTGTTCCTGGGTCAGTCAATCCAGTGTTTTCACTGGTGATCAACTACCTGACTGCTTTGGTAGGCACAATGCTGTTGATCCCCATATACCCGGTGCGAACCGCGGGTCCATGGAGTCTCAAGGCGATCAACTGGGGGAGCGCCGCCGTCGGAGTGTCGATCGTGGGCGTGGAACTTGCTGTGCTACTGGCATACCGCAGCGGATGGCGCGTTAGCTTGCTGTCGGTGATCGGAAATACTGCGAGTGCGCTTCTGCTCGTTGGGGTGGGACTAGCCTTCTTTCACGAACAACTGTCGATGCGAAATGTGACGGGAGTTGTGCTGTGTTTAATTGGATTGGCGATGATCACCCGGCATTAGCATCGCGTTTCAACGAAGCATTCCTGGTCAGATCTAATTCCCAAACTTCGGAAACGAGGTCACCGCGGCCCCAGCTCTTGTGGCGTTGCTGGCCTGCCAGGTGGAAGCCGGCTTCGTTGTACAGGTGGCGCGCCGCTCCCAGTTCGCTCTGCGTCCATAAGATCATTTTCTTGTAACCCGCCTTGCGACCGAAGTGAACGCATTCGCTGACCAGGCGGCGCCCGATGCCGAGCCCGCGAGCGGCAGGTTCCACCAGCAGAAGCCGTAATTTGCACACCGTCTTTGACTTCTTGACAAGAAATACCGTTCCTGCGATTTCTCCGTCTTTCTCCGCGATCCAGCAGCGCTCGCGTTTCGGATCGAAGTGTTGAATGAAGTCAGAGACAATCTCGGCGACCAGCGCTTCAAAGCGCTCATCGTAGCCGTATTCCTTCCAATACAAATCCCCATGACGGTGTACGACCCAGCCCATGTCGCCCGGCTGATGGGTGCGCAGGGTATAGGCGCTCGACGGTTTATCGGACGCAGTTCTAACGTCCAGGCGTTCCTCGATAGAGTGCATCGCTGAGAGCAATTGGTTCCGCTGTCCCAGCGTCAAACTGTCCAGCATTCGCGCAACCTGTTGATTGGAACGCGATTCAAGAGGACGAAAGGTGTTTTTTCCCTTGCGGGTCAAGGTGAGAAAGCTCTGCCGCCCGTCTTCTTGAGATCGCTCCTTTTGAAGGAGCCCCATGTGTTCGAGTTTGCTCAAAGATCGGCTGAGGTAGCCCGCGTCCAGGCCGAGTTCCGCGATCAGGTCAGAAGCCGTTGGTTTCCGTCCATGGGCGATCTCGTAGAGAATCCGCACTTCGGTTAGCGAGAAGGGGCTACTGAGCATCCGGTCTTGTAGCAGCCCGATTTGTTTCGTGTAGAAGCGGTTGAAGTGACGCACGGCGCGGATAGCGTGGGGGACGGGTGCGGTTCGGGACATCGAACACCTCACGAACTTGCCGCACTAAGTATCCACCAAGATAGTTGACAAAAGCAAGTAGTTTACCGTTCGTGAGCCATGTCCCCCTTCGGGTCGAGCGGGTACGCAGAGCGCCTACACTTTCACGCGCCGTAGAATGTCGTCTCGACTGCTACAATTTTGAAACCATATTGAAAGGAAAATCGTCATCAATGATGCAGGCAGGCAGTCCTTTTCCGAAGTTTTCTCTTCCCAATCAGGACGGCAAGATCACCAAGCTGAGTGACTATGCGGGCCAGTGGCTCGTCGTGTACTTTTACCCAAAAGACGATACACCGGGGTGCACGGTGCAGGGCAAAGCATTCACTACAGGAAAATCCGACTTCGACAAGGCAGGTATCAGGATTGTCGGAATCAGCGCCGATGACGTGGATTCGCACAGGAATTTCTGCACCAAATTTGCCTTTACGATCGATTTGCTCGCCGACACGAATTCCGAGTTGATGAAGACGCTCGGACTGGGACAGTCGGAATGGAAAGGAATGAAGTTCTGGGAACGAACAACCTTTGTAGTCGACCCGAAGGGAATCATCCGCAGGGTTTATGAGAAGGTTAATCCCGAGGGCCACGATAGAGTTTTGTTGAACGACATTACGGCTCTCAAGGCTGCCTGAGCAGTTCCCCTTAAAATTGCTGGGATCAAGAATCTGCTACTAAATCGCTGAGCCTTGTGCTCGGCGATTGCTCGTTACGCGCCCTTTCATTTTCTTCGTTCTCACCTGAAACGCTGGTCCTTCCATCCGCACTATCCATCGAATACCTCTTCCATCTGCCACGAAAGGTGATTGTGCAGAGAAGGAGACCGCCATGCGAACGGCCAAGGGGAGAACGCAAAGAGTTCCAGCAAACCCAATCCGGGTGACCCTGCCCGTCTCAGTGGCGTGCGATCTCGAACGGTTCCAAAGGGCCCTCGCAAACGTTGCAGCGATTGTGAGGGATAAACATCTCGCCCGCGACAGCCAAGGCCCTTTGTCGTGCACGCGCGAGTTTGTCGTCGACCGGGCGTCGCTTGAGGTGAAAGAAGCCACGGCCGATGTAATGAGGCCCCATGAATCTTCCTGAACTCGGAGTCGGACTGAATTGGTTCCCCGAACTTGATCCGGTTTTAAAGGAAAACAACGAACTGGTAGACGTGCTGGAGGTTGAGCCACAGTCTCTCTGGCGGCGTGACAATGATGCAGACGGACTCCTGCTAGACCAGGTATCTCTGGAAGCCCTCCGCCAGTTCCGGAAGCCGATGCTCTCGCACAGCGTCGCTCTTCCCATCGGTGGCATACATCCTTCACCTTCGAAGGAACTTTCGAACCTGTCGGCCACATGCCAGGAACTATCGTCTCCCTGGGTGAGCGAACACCTCAGCTTTAATCGCATTGTTGACGAATCGGGAGAGTGGCAGTCGGGATTTCTTCTTCCTCCGCGTCAGACCATGGCGGGAGTGGAAGCGGCCATTGCTTCGGTGCGGGAATTGTCCGCTGGGCTGGCAGTGCCCCTCGCAATCGAGACAGGCGTGAACTATCTGAGCCCACGCCCCGACGATTTACCGGACGGCGAATTTGTAGCACGCGTGGCTGAAGGTGCCGATTGCGGAATCCTCCTCGACCTGCACAACGTTTGGGCTAACGATCGAAACGGAAGGCAGCCACTCGGGGACTACATCGATCAAATTCCGCTTGAACGCGTCTGGGAAATCCACCTCGCCGGTGGTCATAGTCATCGTGGCTTTTGGCTCGATGCGCACTCCGGCATGGTCTCGCCCGAACTGATGGAACTCGCGGCGCGAATCGTTCCACGGCTGCCGAACTTGAAAGCCATCGTATTTGAATTATTTCCTTCGCACTTTCCAAAAATTCTGGTTTCCGCGTTTCGGACACAACTTGAGGGCTTGCACCGGTTGTGGGACCGCCGTAACACCGCCGGCACAACACAGCCGCTAAGACCAAGTGGCTCGAGGCCAAGCGATTCGCTGCCATCTCCATTGGAGTGGGAGCGCACTCTGGCCAAACTCGCGGTGCATAAGCCGGTTTCTTCGCCGCTGGCGGACGAACTGCGAAAAGACCCAGGGTTGGCCATCATCCGGGAAATGATCGAGAAGTTTCGTGGATCGATGGTGGTTCGCACGCTTCGCCTCACGTCGCGGTTGATCATGCTGGAGCGTGGCCCTGCTTATCTCGAGCAGTTGCTGGCGGAGTTCTGGAAGTCTCACTCGCCGCAACCGTTTGCCCTCGATGAAGCGAAGGCCTTCGCAAGCTTTTTGCGTGAGCACAAACCGTACGTGCCGTTTTTGCCTGAGGTGCTGGCATACGACTGCGCAGTGATCGCTGTAGCCCTCGACGGAGAGGAGAGGCGCGTACCGTTTGGGACGGACCCGCTACCGCTCTTGCGCGCACTCGGTGCCGGCCGCCGCCCGACGGAAATTACAAAAGGAAAGTATGAAATTCGGCTCACGCCCGATCTGGTGGAAACCGAGGCCCGCGCTCTTTCATCCATGGAAGTGATCCACTGAGCTCAGTGCAAACAGCGCGTGCATCAGCGGAGGTTGTCCACCAGAGTGATCTCTCGTTCGCTGGCATCGTTGACGGCGACACGGTGTCCGTCGGCGGTCGCACCCATCCAGCGTGGAGAACTGGGAAGAGTCAGCAATTCGTGGAGTTGCCTGGTCGAAGGCTCGTACAAGATTAGTTGAGCTTTTCCTTTCACATCCGTGCTGAACAGAACTCCCTTGTTGGTCACAGTCCAGCTGGACCACGTGCTTGGTCGGATCACTGACGACACAAGAGATTCTTCGCCCCCCATAACCCTCACCCTCCAGATTTCCGGCTGCCATGCATCAGACTTCGTGTAGTAGAGAAATCCGTCAGCAGATTCAAGGGCGGCGAAGCCACCATCCCGGGTGACCTGCACAGCGTCGCCACCGCGAACACGAATTTTCCAGACCTGCCAGCTATCGTTGCGGTCAGATGTAAAGTAAATCCACTTCCCGTCCCGTGAAAAACTGGGCACGCGCCCTTCATCGAGTTGATGTGCACCAGAAGAACGATCAATGGGAGCGACGAAGACGCACGTTCCTTCATCACAAGGAGCATCAAAAACAATCTGCTTGCCATCCGGTGACCAGCGCGGAGTTCCGGCACTGTCCGTGGTGCTGATCTGTACCGGATTCGCTCCGTTGGTCGCGCTGACCCAAATCTGCCACGGTCCGCTCCGGTTTGACATGAACGCGATGTGCTTTCCGTCGGGCGAGAATTGCGGACCCGCACTGCCACTCCCGGAGACCACCGTCCGCAAGGTCGGGTCCTGGAAGGTCCGAGGACCGCTTCTCAAAACAGCGGGCTGTGCGATGGCGCCAGTAACCAAGGGCGCACCAGGGACCGGCACCTCGGTAGCAGCTTTGTTCTCAGCGGCGTGCTTTTTCATTTGCCTTTCCGCGGCTTCCGCCGCGTTTGGCTGGCTGGCGGACTGTGGGGCTGTCGACTGACCAAGATGCGAACTAAGTCCGATGCCTCCAAGAATCCCGGTCACCAGTGCGACGGTAGCAATGAGTACTACCGGCCAGCGCTTGGAAGGATTGAATGACACAGCAGGAACTTCGTCCTCTTCTATCGGAGCCGAGGAGTTTGAAGGTATGACAGCAACAGGGCTAAAAAAGGGTTCATCCGAAGCTTGATCACGGATTTCTGCGATGAACCGATACCCTCGTCGCGGCAGCGTCTCGACATACTGTGGGGTGATGGCCGAGTCGCCCAGAGCCTCGCGCAATTTGTTGATTGCTGCGTTCAGTCCGTGCGTAGAGTCGATAAGCGACGCGTCCGGCCAGAGCCGTTCCTGCAATTCTTCACGCGTCACCAGTCCGCCAGGCCGAGAGAGCAGCATTTCCAGAATCTCAAAAGGCTGTCCCGAAAGCCGTACCGAGACGCCTTGCCGTCGAACCTCCTGCGTACGCAAGTCGACCTCAAACGGACCGAACGATACGACCGATCTTGACTCGTTCCCCATGACCAGACCCCACACTGACTCACTGACCTATACGCGTTTTCAATACGCGCGGTTCGCCTTACTTGGACGATTCATGCCCCACCGGGTAAGCGTAGACACCTCGCAATTTCGCGGGGAATTTAAGAAATCATGCTCTTGTCAAATCGATGTTTACCGATGTAGATGCAATAAGTTCCGTGAGATCCTTGAACCGGTCTATCAAGGACGCGGCTTTTTCCCCGCTCGCATCTCGTATGCTAGATTCGATGGCCCATGTCTGATGTTGCACAAATGCCGGGGAACCAAAACTCCGGAAACGCTGCGGCGATTTCCACCGAGAAGCTGACCCGACGCTTCGGTGACCTGGTTGCCGTCAACGACGTGAACCTTCGCGTGGCACCCGGGCAGTTCTTCGGTTTTCTTGGGCCCAATGGTGCCGGTAAATCCACAACGATCAAAATGCTCACAGGCCTGCTGGCGCCCACGTCAGGTCGCATTGAGATTCTTGGACTCGATTTTGGCGACCGCACCACCGATGTGAAGCGTCAGATTGGAGTCGTCCCGGAAGGGTTGGCTCTCTTCGGGCGCCTGACCGGCGCAGAGTACCTCACGTTCGTCGGGCGGATGTACGGTCTCGATCGCGAAACCACTGCCAAGCGCACCGCGGAACTGCTTGAATTCATGCAACTGGCCAACGAACCCCGTAAGCTGGTCACCGACTACTCGCACGGCATGCAGAAAAAGCTCGCCCTTGCGGCTGCCGTGATTCACGGTCCGAAGATTCTGTTTCTTGATGAGCCTTTCGAAGGCGTCGATGCGATTGCCGCCGGAACCCTCAAGTCGATGCTGCAACGCATGATCGCGCGAGGAGCAACGATCTTTCTGACATCACATGTACTGGAGATCGTCGAGCGCCTTTGCAGCCACGTGGCGATCATCGATCGCGGCACACTGGTGGCGCAGGGTTCCCTCGAAGAACTGCGCGCTGGTGTCGCAGCGCAGGCTCCCGGCGCGCTTGAAAGCGAAGGAAAGTGGACGCTGGAAGACATTTTTCTTCGCACCGTGGGTGGTGCGCGCTCGCCGGAACAGGAGCTTTCTTGGCTGGGATAGCAGCGTCGCGCGAAAGTCGCGGACAACTGGCGGCAATCGCGCGCGTGCGTTGGCAGGTCTTCACGCATTCGCTGCGCTCGAAGCGCGGCACGCTGGAATTGTTCTCTCGCATTGTGATCGGCGTCGTCATCACATGCGGCGGTCTGGGGGGCGCGGTCCTGCTCGGCGTCGCCGCTTGGTATTTCGTCTCGAACGCGAAGCCAGAAGCCCTAGCCCTGCTGCTGTGGCCAGTCTTTCTGTTCTGGCAGTTGTTCCCGGTGATGGCGACAGCGCTGAGCGAATCCATCGATTCCTCGAACCTGCTGCGCTTTCCGCTGAGCTATCCGGCGTACGTGCTCGTCCGGATTGTGTACGGCGCTCTGGATCCTGCCACGGTCTTGGGCACCTTCTGGCTGGTCGGCATCACGTTGGGCATCGGATGGGCTCGCCCTAGTCTGATGCCGTGGGCTGCAATAGTTCTGCTCGTGTTCGCGGTTGTGAACATGTTGCTGACCCAGATGATCTTTGCCTGGGTGGATCGCTGGCTGGGTCAGAGACGCACGCGCGAAATATTCGCGGTCCTGTTCTTCCTGGCGATGATCAGCCTGCAGCTCGTCGGCCCGGTGCTGAGCCGGTATGGCGATCGTTCGAATGCAGCGATTCACTGGGCTGGACGCTTTGCGAATCCCGTGCAGGCAGTTTTGCCGCCCGGTATTGCTGCTGGCGCTTTGGCAAGCAAGGCAGCGTCACAAACGTCGCACTACTCCGTATTTCTCGGAGCGCTCGTTCTTTATGCCATCGTCATCCTGCGCATCCTGAGCGTGCGCCTACGCGCCCAGTTTCGTGGAGAGAACCTGAGTGAGGTTCCCGGCCGCAGCGCTGAACCGGACTCTCGTCCCAGCGTTCGTCTGGCATGGAGTATTCCCGGCCTCTCCCGCGAGTCGTCCGCGGTGGTTGAAAAGGAATTTCGTTATCTTTCCCGCAGCGGACCGGTTCTTCTCACCTTGGTGACCCCAATCGTCATGCTCTTCGTCTTCGGTCTCGGCGGCCGCGCGGGACGCGACGCGGGATTCTTACAGAATTGGCCGGAGCTCGGCCTGCCGGTCGGGGCCGCGTACTCGTTGCTGCTGCTCACCAATCTGATCTACAACAACTTCGGTCCGGACGCAGGAGGAATCCAGTTCTTCCTAGTCTCGCCGGCAAGCTTTCGCAGCGTGATGGTCGGCAAGAACGTTGCGCATATGGGCATCCTGGCTCTGGAACTTGTCGCCTTATGCATCGGCGTATCGCTGCTCTTCCACCCGCCAACGGCTGCCGCCCTTTTGCTCACGCTGAGCGGCCTGCTGTTTGCCGCGCCGGTCAACCTCGCCGCAGGAAATCTGTTGTCACTGTATTCGCCAAAGAAAACCGAGTTCGGAACGTTCGGCCGGCAGCGCGCCTCACAAACCACAGTGCTGGCAAGCTTCGCAATCCAGGGACTGGTCTTCGGCGTCGCCGCGCTGACGTTGCTGACAGCTCGCCACTACGGTCGCCGATGGCTATCCGTCGTTGCTTTCTTCGCTCTCGCTGTGATTGCGTTCGCTATGTACTTTTTTGTGCTCACTCGCGTCGATCGGGTGGCCGCTCGACGGCGAGAAGTCCTTGCCACGGAATTGTGCCAGTAGCCGGCTCTTCGGGCGGCAACATCCCACCAACCACGCGTATGGCACTTTCGTGCCATCTGCCAAATAATCGCTTTACAAATGACGCATCGCGGCGAAATCAGTGGCCATTCTGTCCAACGTGCAGTGGGTCGTTAGGGCCTGAAAGCGCACTCCAGCGACGATAACCCACACAAAACTAGCCACCTATCCGGAAGTAACCGAGAGTAAGTCCCGTTTTGAAACCGATGGAACGTTACCTGCGAAGACTCCCGTAACGAAGGGCAAAAAAACCAAATCCGCCCTACGAAGACAGGAAATTCAGATGTCGATGGACATTACTCGCGGCCTGGCCGTATTGAAAGCCGCATGGAGCTTCGGTTCCGCGGAGACTGCGGCTGATATCAACGCCGTGGCCCAGATTAGCGGCGCCGATCTTTCCGGGGAGTTTCTTGCAGAGGCACAGAACTATCTGAACATGGGCCGTCATCAGCGCGCGGAA
>Ga0126372_10001198_pt1 | contig 10346 bp, 10 predicted proteins | sample PanSoiMetaPlot_6_FD_92762 | JGI IMG/M metagenome (GOLD analysis project Ga0126372, IMG submission 92762) | Tropical forest soil microbial communities from Panama - MetaG Plot_6 | ecosystem: Environmental > Terrestrial > Soil > Tropical forest > Bulk soil | place: Panama | collected 2016-02-17
ACCAGGAGATCGCGCTGGCTTGAACCACCCGCCATGGCTCGAACAGCCCAGAAAAGCCCATCACTCTCAGAAACGGCAGCGGATGATCCACGCGCGTTGCCCCGTAAAAGGATGGGTTGTCCAAGTGTATGTTGCCAGTGGGCATGGGGCCATTAATGTTCGCGGCCACGAATTCAGGGTATACATATGGGGTTCCGAACATCCTTCTGGCAGCTTCAAGAAAATTCTTGTTGTCTAGGATGAGTTCTGCACGCTCAACAAGCGGCATGAGCCAGCCACCAGTCTCTAAGGCCCGGTGGTGGGAAAGTCGGCTCACGCCAGCGTCGATGAAGTGCTCCGCAGTGGAGGTCACTGACAGGGAGCCGTTCTTCGGCAAAAGCAAGGCACCTGCTCAGCCAAAAAGCTATCCCGGGCTGAGTGTGGCCCGATTGCCGTGTTTCAGGGAAGGGCGAAAGGGGACACATGCGGAGCGGCCCGGCCAGCCTGAGGTACATACGTTATGCGAGTGGGGACAAGCATGTAACCTGTCATAACTGACAGGTAGGCGTTAGGACGCGCTAACTGCTCCTGGCCCGTGTCCTGCGTTAGCTTAGATTAATAATTGCGTTCCTAATAAGGATCAGGGATGAATAATACCTGTGTACCCCGTACTTATTCGGCCCCGTCTTCCTAAGTTTTCCCGAATTGGAGCAAGGTGTACGGACCCCCGATACTGTGGGTGGTCCTCTATGTTCAAAGCGTCCTGCTGGGAGGGATACTCTGCAGGTGGCTTGTTTTTACGGGCCTTTCATCCCGTTGTTCACTGTGCCGGTCGCGGCGTTGTCCAACACTTGGAACAGCATCGATGTGAACGATGAATAGGCTGGGCGCGGACATTAGGGAGTTCCCAATGTGCCGATGGCTCTTCTTTTGGGAGTGATTGATAGCGTTCCCGGCACGCCTGTTTGCGGATTCAGTCGACGTAACATTGAACAACCGCGATCGCATCAGCGATGTTGTTCCCCGGTTTGATCGAGGACTTCTGGTGATCCGGCTGGGCAGGGAGAACTGATCGAGTGGGGTGCGTAGCGACCACCACCAGCGCACTGCGCTTCAAGGTCATATTATCCTCCGGTATCGGTGACCATCGTCATGCCTCTGCCAGTCATCTTCGTGTCCAGGTGTGCGACTCTTGAACATTGTGCGCGCGCCGCTTGCCCGGGCGGCGCCGGTTCGCCAATGGAACGGTTTCAGACTCGGGACGGCAACTCTTGAGCCTAGATCGCAGAATCGTCGCCGGTGGAGCTATCGGGAACACCATCGTTCCATCAGAACAGATGACCTTGGCACAGTTTGGCGGCTTGAACGATTACGGGGGAAAAATACGTAAATCCAGAGTCGACTAACCGGTTGAGGGAGGCGCTGATGGTCGGCTGGGAATTTTGATCGAACATCTATGGCAACAAAACGAATATCAGATGTCGAGCCGCAGGCACCGTGGTTGCCAATGGTCATCATCGCCATGGCTCAAATCCTCCTGATTTTCAATATCTCAACACTACAAGTGTCCATCGAAGGAATTGTCTCCAGCTTCAACGCCCCGGCGACTGCGGTGGGAACGGCGATCGTCACCTACTCGCTTGTTGTCGCAGGATTCATCATGCTGGGCGCAAAGATAGGTCGGTCCTTCGGCTCGCGGCGAGTGTTTCGCACGATGGTGGTGCTCTTTGGGGCGGCCATGATGCTGATGACGTTCAGCCGCGGGATCGTGACAGTGATCTTTGCGCAGATCATCGCCGGCGCCGCGGCGGCCGCACTAGTCCCGGCGCTCGTTGTTCTCGTTGCCGATAATTACAAAGGTGATCAGCAGAAGAAAGCGCTCGGATGGTTGGCAGGTGCCCTCCCCTTGGGCATTGTCCTGGCGTTCTTGATAGCAGGCAGTCTCTCGACGTGGCTTGGTTGGCGCTACACCTTTGGCTTTCTCGTCGTGTTGTCGGCCGCTATTTACGTGCTTGGCAACAGCTTGAATCCAGTTGCAGGTCGATCCAGGGTGAGTATTGACGTGGTTGGAGTAGTGCTGTCGGCCCTGGCGATATTCCTCATTAGTGTTGGCGCCAACAATCTAACGCACTGGGGATTGCTATTGGCAGCATCTAGGGCACCGTTCAATATACTGGACATGTCTCCGGCGCCGATCATGATTGTCGGAGGTATTTTCCTAGTGCAAGCCTTCTTTGTTTGGTCCGAGATGCGCCGGGAGTCGGCGAAACCCCAACTCATCGCGCTTGAAGTGCTCGAAACTGGCAAAGAACGCGCTGCCCTGTTCTCACTATTTATCATCGGAGCGCTTGGCTCCGCTATCACCTTCCTGGTTCCCCTCTACGTGCAGGTTGTCCAGGGCCGAAGCGGCCTGCAGACAGCAGTGGCAGTGATCCCCTACTCTCTCTCGAGCTTTGTGGCCGCCGTTCTTGTCGTTCGTGTCTTTGACCACCTCAGTCCCCGCCGCATCGCGCGTTATTCCTTTCTGACCGTGTTCGTGGGCGTGGCGCTGCTCGCAGTTGCCATCCGAAACGACTGGGAGACTTTCATGGTGGTGGTTAGCATGGCGCTGGCCGGTCTTGGTGAGGGGGCGCTTATGACGCTGCTTTTCAACGTACTGGTAACCGCCTCGCCCAAAGAGCTGGCCGGCGATGTAGGCTCGCTGCGTGGGGTGGCCAACAATCTTGCTTCGGGCGTTGGCACAGCCTTGGCGAGTGCTCTCGTGGTCGGCGTGCTGGGCACCAGCGTACATCGCGAGCTCGTGCACAATCCAGTTATCCCAAACGAGCTGAAGATGGAGATGAATCTGGATAGTGTGCCCTTCATCAGCAACAATCAGCTGCGCAGAACTCTGGCGCGCACAGCGGCGATGCCCAAGCAGGTGGCCGAAGCCGAACGCATCAATACTGACGTACGTCTGGTGGCGCTGAAGATTTCATTATTCACCTTCGCTGGCTTGGCTCTGCTGGCGTACTTCCCCGCTGCGGGTTTGCCGGATTACGTCCCTGGAGAGGTGCCTGGCAGTCGCCCAGAAGCTCCGGGGTAATGGCGCGGAATTCTTCGCTAGCACTTCTGCCAGTTGTGGTCGCTTCGACTGAAGAATCTCATGAATTGTGTAAGCCGAGGAGTCAATGCCAATGTGGGCACCAAACGTTTGGAAGATGCTATTTTGGGTCGCAATCTGCGTTGCTTCAGCGACAGTAACGGCCGCTCAGGTGGAAACTCAAACGACGATACAACGCGGAGTCCCAACGCAAAAGGTGCAAGTGGACCGTGCAGAAGTGGTGTATGTGGCCGGCAACGATCTTGTGATCAAGACCGATGATGGGCAGATTGAGCGCATTGTCGTCCCGGACGAAGGTACGGTTGTGGTGGACGACAGAGAGCTCACCGTTCATGATCTCAAGCCGGGCATGAAACTGCAGCGTACGATTACTACGATGGTCACACCGACTACAATCACAGCAATCAAAACGGTGGAAGGAACAGTCTTCCATGTCACCCCGCCGAATTCTGTGATTCTCACTCTGCCGGATGGAACGAACCAACCTTTTAGGATTCCGAACCGACAGAAGTTCGTGATAAACGGCAATGAGATGGACGCCTTCGGACTCGAAAAGGGCATGAAGATGTCCGCGACAGTAATCACAGAGGTTCCTGGATTTGTGACGAGGCGAGAAGTAAAAATACCAACTCCTGCCACGCCCCCGATGGGATCAGCACTGCTGATCGAGGTTTCCGGACTGGAAGCGTCAGAATACAAGGAGGATTTCCACATGTCTGGAAGGTGTCATTGAACACTGGAATCTCGTTCGAAGGCCTTGAGTGTAGCCCCCCAGACCAATCATACTTTCCACGCTTCCACTGGTCTCCTTCGATGAACGTAGCGTCAGCGTTTGGCAGAACACTCGATTTGCTGACGAGCTCAGTCGGTCAGTCAACGTAGGAAGGAGAACTTATGCCCGCACGGACGGCTTCACAACACCCGGGAATCGCGGCTCCTCCAGCATCCGAATTCACGCGTGAGGTCGAGGAGCGCTTCATCCGCTATGCTCGCATGGACACGCAGAGTGATGAGAAGTCGACCACATCGCCGAGCACCGAGAAGCAATACGACCTGCTTCGGCTGCTTGTGGACGAGCTGACATCTATTGGGGCAAAGGATGTGACGTTGACCAAGTACGGCGCAGCACTGGCGACGATTCCAGCGACCACCAATGTCGACGCGCCTACGGTCGCACTCCTGGCACATGTAGACACAGCGCCGCAGTTCAGCGGTACCAACGTCAAGCCCATTGTCCGTCGCAACTATGCCGGGGGCGAAATCGTCCTACCCGATAATCCGGCCATCGTGCTGTCGCCGGAGCAGTCTCCCTATCTTGCGACCAAAACAGGGGACGACATTATTACAGCCAGCGGTACCACCCTCCTGGGTGCGGACGACAAGGCGGGTATTGCCATCGTGATGACGGTGGCGCGGTACCTGCTAGGGAACCCGGACCTGCCACACGGGCTGATTCGAATCGGCTTCACACCGGACGAGGAAATCGGCCGCGGTGTACATCGCGATCTTCCGGAGGACCTCGAAGCCGAGGTTGCTTACACGCTCGATGGCGCCGAACTCGGTGAGATCGTCTATGAGACGTTTTCTGCGGACAGAGCGGACGTGCACGTGGAGGGCGTCTCGATCCACCCGGGGCAAGCCAAGGAGAAGCTGGTCAATGCGCTGCACTTGGCTGCAAAGATTATAGACACGTTGCCTCAACTCACGCGCACTCCGGAGACCACGGCCGACCGAGACGGCTTCATCCACATCTATGAGATGAGCGGCACCGCCGCTGCCGCCGATCTGCATTTCATTCTTCGCGATTTCGAGTTGGATGGGTTGCGTAAACACGGAGAGCTGCTGCAGCAGGTTTGCGCCACTGTGCAGGCTGCTGAGCCGCGGGCCCGGATCACGTGTACCATCAGCAACCAGTACCGCAACATGCGCTACTGGTTGGAAAAAGACATGCGGCCTGTGGAACTGGCTCGTGAGGCCTGCCGACGCGTGGGCATCGAGCCCATCTTTCCGCCAACCCGCGGGGGTACGGACGGCTCCCGCCTCACTGAGCGCGGCGTGCCGACACCCAATTTGTTTACAGGCATGCAGAACATTCATGGACCGCGCGAATGGGTTAGTGTGCAGGACATGGCCCAGGCCACTGAGATGTGCATCGCATTGGTACAGCTGTGGAACAGCCCGAAGAGTGCGATTCGAGCTACAGAGAAGCGGGACGCTGACGCCCACCTAGCCGCTGAAGCGGATCTCGTGGACTGGGCTGGCTAACAATGGCAGGTCCGCAGTCAGACTCGACTATCGCGATGCAGCGGTATCCAACATTGCCCGCACGATCATCAGGGCAGGCGGACTGCGAGGGCAACTGTGAGAAGCAAATTCAGGGCTGACCTTTCTGCTGACCCGTAAAACTGTCAGTTCCCACCACTTCGCCAAGGTGGTTAAATTCCAACAAAGGTACCAAATGCGACATAGAAGTCTGCGACCTGAGGGCTCTCGTTAGGTGGTCCAGGTGAGAGGTTTCTGAGCCGTAAGACCCCGCATCTGTACGCCCTTGGCTTACCTCCACGACGATCGCTCTGAATCCAAACTATCCGCAAGCTCTTTGCTGCCGCGCTCATACATGCCGGGCATGCTCGGGCACTCCCCAGTAAGATAGGCGGTTTTTCCCTAGCAAGGAGCCCCAACATGCCGCGGATGAACGTCCTCAATACCGTCGAGGGCGAGGCTTTCGACTCGCCGCCGGTCTTCAACAGCCTCCAACGCAAGCAGTATTTTGACTTCCCCTCCAAATTGCGACGCATCGCCGAGGACCTCCGCGACCCGACCTACCGGCTCGGCTTCTTACTGTGCGCGAGCTACTTCAAAGCCGCGAAGCGATTCTTCTCGCCGAGGGCTTTCCACCCGCGGGATGTCGAATATGTGGCGCGACAGCTTGAGCCTGTAGTGCCAACAGGCGGCTTTGCTGACTATCATCCTCGCACCCTGCAACGTTGATACCGATTACGGTGGTTAGCGCAAAGATCACCATCGAAGCGATCGGTAATTCTAGAAGTATCTGAGTCAGGTGAGCAACACTGCCACTTGGCCCGGAAGCCTCGTCAATGAATGCTGTGGGGATTTATCAACAATTTCCCGCCACGGTTGCGCCGCACTCTGCGTCCATGCCGCGGCTCGTTCGCCTTTCTTGCCGGGACCGCGTCGCTGTTGCGCTTGCGAAGAGAGGGGTAGGCTAACTGCCGAGTATATTGATCGCACGGGCGGCGACCGCGACGATCGTTACCAGGGAGACCATGCTTTCTAACATCATCAGCAGTTTGGCACGAGTTGTAAGCGGCAGGGTGGCTGTAGGGCTGAACGCTGTCGCCGTACAGAACGACAGGAACAGGTAGTCCACAAACGTCGGTGCCGAGTCTTCGGACTCTCTCCCTGACCCTGCTTGCGGGAAGAGCCAGTCTGGCTTCCTACTCATGTGATTCGCACGAGCTTCAGGGCCGCCCCGGTCGGTCCGCCAGTAGCCCAATGAAAACACGAGCACATTTTCGACCCACAACGCGATACTCGAAGCGAGGAGACGGAGTCCAGTAATCTCGCCGGAACGGTACACCATCTTGATGAGCAGTTCGGTGAGAATACGAGCCATCCCAAAACCTACAATCACGAAAAACAACGTTGTGGCAATTTTTTCGATGCGCAACCAGCGCTCTTGGGCTGTAGTCAGTGAAAGCGCGGTCATTGGCACAATCATCGCAAGGGCGACAAGAGGTGGAACCCAATTGGGAAAGGCCCGTACACGATTCGGCAGCAGAGCAATTAGTGAAAGCACAATGGCGATCGTCAACACGACAGGCCAGCGCGGTTCGATGTGCATCTTTCTGAGTTGGCTCACTCGCTGCACTCCAAAAAACGAACGGTTTACCCCAAGCTGTCGAACGATTCCACGCGGTACTGTTGGGGTGGGTAAGCCCTATATTCAATGGCGGGGCCGGGGCCCAGAATTCGATCCAGCAGCCATGCTGCGCCCTTGCCGGCTAAACCTGCAGCGGCGACCGTCGCCAGGCCAGTCAGCATCGCGAGCCTAGGGCCACCTACGCCGAGAACCATCGCAACCGCCGTGAAAGGCAAATGATAGCCTCCGCTGATCCCGCCTGCTGCACCGGCCGAACCAGCAAGATCGTCCGGTACCCCCAGTGACGGTGCGAACACCCGTCCCCCGAGATCGCCGATCGCCATAAATGGCACGAACAGGCCGCCGCATCCGCCTGCCGCTGCGGAAGCCGTGGTTGCTACCGCGCGGAGCAGAGCGACCGCGAGCACGGTAAGCGACGAAGCACGAGTGCTCTCTGCCCATGTGATCGCCCCGCCGCCCGGGCCCACTGCGGCCGACGGAGCGGCGATCACCGCGAGAGTAACTGCGGCAGCTGCCAGGGTCAGCCCGCCGAGCACGAGTCGGACGATGGGGTGGGCTTGCCATCCCTTCGCTCGATAGATCGCCGCTCCTGAGATCGAGGTGATCGAGCCGGAAAGTGCCCCGACGAGCAGGGCCGTGACGATCCCTTGATACCAGGTGTGCGGCGGCTCCTTGGGAACAACCAGGCGGATCAGGTCAACACCAAGAGAAATGTTCAAAAGCCATCCGACGAATCCGCCCACCAGTGCGGCTGTCACCCGCTCGGCGTTGAGTGGGGCGTGATGCCTCCGACCCAACTCAAGAATGTATGCGGTGCCGACTAAGGGAATTCCCATGAGCACGGCAACGCCCGCCGCTCCCCCGCCCACGGCTAATGGCCGCATAAGCCGACGCCACCAGCGATCGCCAAGAGCCGCTCCGGTAGCAACGCCGAGATAGGCTGCGGGCGCCTCGGTTCCCATCGCGGCACCGAGACCCACAGTGGCAATGATCGCAAGAAGGCGGATCGGCGCCAAGCGCCATGGAAAGCGGTCCTCCTCGCCCGCGAACGCCACCAAATCGCCGGTCAGATCCGCGCGAGCGGCGCGAGGCGGAAAGTTTCTCCATGCGCGCGCCCAGCGTGGGCGCTGGGCGTTCGTCTCCCGTGGCGGCAAACCCAGCGTTTCACTACTGAAACCGAATCCGTAAAGCAACAAAACCGAGAGCACTAATCCGAGCAGAGGCATGAGGATGAGAACCCAAGTGGCCTGGCTGGAGACGACGGCCAGGATCTTCTTGAGCATCTCCGTGACTCCAACGTCCAGTGCCGCTGCAAACAATCCGCCCAGTACTCCACCGAGCGCGGAAGTGGCAATGATTGAAGGCAACCGCGAGCCGACATCCCATGGAGGCAGTTTTCTCATGAAGTCCTTCCAGTTCCCATTCGGAGTCGGGGTCAAGCCGGTATGCCATGCTCCAAAAGATATAGCAGTGAGAGTTGGATGCAGGCCGTGCCGTTACGATTTGTATCTTACTGCTCTGCTCGGTTCCGGGTGATGCGTGATAAATGACGTTAAAGGCCGGTCCCCCAGACTACGATTTCGGTTGATCGATGATAGCGATTGGATGTTCGATGTCGGTGGTAAGCGCGTGTCGGCGCGCAACGCTTGTTGGTGCTGCTAAGCGGGCATGACGATGAGAGGCTTGATCAACCTATTCGTCATGGACAGTGGCCGCGAACGGCCGAAATAGTCATCCAGCATTTGTGGCACTGTTGCGTTGCTCTTTCCGTGGAAAAGGCCAAGAGAGCGAAACTTGACGTGAACAAACGTCTTAAATTGTCAGTTGTTGCGAGCGTAGTGGTAATTGGTTCCCTCGCGATTCCCTTGCTCCTCCTCGGAGGCCTCCACTTAATTAACTGGTACCAGTTTAACCTCCTGTGGCACTACGGTGCCTATCTGGCCGTGGCGGCTTTTGGTGCCCTTATCGCGGGGTGGACCCGGTTCTGATATGACCAATGTCGAGTGCTTCGAACTGTTGCGGTTTAGGGGGCGGCTTCGGTTTTGCCGGCCCGATGCCGAACATCGTGTGTGCGCTGGCTCTTTTGGCTGCCCTGAGCGGTTCGCATCCAACTCGATGACAATTGGAGAACTCCTTGCCTCATGAGATTGATTTATCTACCGGCAAGCCTGCTATCGCATATGTTGGCGAGAAGCCGTGGCATGAACTCGGGGAACGATTGGAACCCGGCGCCTCGATTGAGACTTGGTTACGTGCGGCAGGACTCGAGTGGAAATTGGAAAGATTGCCCGTTCAGTACCTCGTCGACGGAAGCCTCAAAACGATGGATGACCGTTTTGTGCTCGTCCGAAATGATACTCACGCGGCGCTTTCTGTGGTGTCCGCCGACTATCAAATCGTTCAGCCGTCAGAAGTCCTCGAATTTTGTAGGGACCTGGTGGAAACCTGTGGGTACATACTTGAAACTGCGGGAGCACTCGACTCTGGCCGCAAGGTATGGGCTCTAGCCAGAGCCGGAAGAAACGAAACGGCCGATACGGGCGGCAAGGATGAACTCGCCGCATACGTCCTCTTAGCGACATCGTGCGACAAAGCACTGGCCACGACAGCAGCGTTTACAAGCGTACGAGGGGATTGTCGGAACACGCTGTTCCTCGCCCTTGAAGACGTCGGTATGAAGAAGCGACGGTATATCAAAGTGGCGCACAACATTTACTTCGAAGCCGGGGAGGTGAAGGAGCAGTTGGGGCTCATCGATAAGGCGTGGTCTGCATTTCTCGAACAAGTCCGTAAAATGGCGGAGCATCCGATGGAACGCGAGAACGCGTCATCTTTCTTTCAGAGCTTGTTTCCGCAGGGCAAGAGCAAGAGGCTCTCCAACAAAGCCCAGCGTGAATACGAAGCTCTCATCGGGCTCTTCGGGTCGGCACTTGGACAGGAAATAAGTAGTGCGAAGGACACACAGACTGGATGATCCCGCTGAGCGAAAAGCATCTGCGCAGAATACTGCGGGAGTGGGTTGCACATTAAGGGGTTAATACAAGCGGTCGGATCGGCTCCAATTTAGCTGAATTTCTATTGCACATTCGTCATTGCGCTCTTCGTCCCGGTGAGTTGGCGGATGAAGTATCTGAAGACTTAGTCAATCCCGGTCGACAGGTCAGGTCTCAGACACAGCCAACGCGATAGGTTAGGTTTTGCGGGAGAAGGAATTCGCTAGACAGAAACTCAGCAGTCTCATGCCGCCGGGGTCTGTTCTTGGCTGTCCCCGCGATAGGCTTTCTGTTGTTCTTCGCGGACCATGCTCAGCAGCGCGGTGACTGCTGACAACACCACTGGCCCAGCGATGATTCCAATAGC
>Ga0126372_10001199_pt1 | contig 10345 bp, 10 predicted proteins | sample PanSoiMetaPlot_6_FD_92762 | JGI IMG/M metagenome (GOLD analysis project Ga0126372, IMG submission 92762) | Tropical forest soil microbial communities from Panama - MetaG Plot_6 | ecosystem: Environmental > Terrestrial > Soil > Tropical forest > Bulk soil | place: Panama | collected 2016-02-17
CAGTGTGCTGCAGAGAAGCGTTGTAGATAAGAGACGGGCTAATCGGGCCACCGCGCAGGCCATCGCGGCTCTTAGCATCGGAGGCATGGTGGTGGCCCGCACGCTCGTCGATCGTGCACACGCGGACGAATTGCGCACCGCCTGCATGACCGCTGCTTTGCAAATGGGCGGCTGGGAAACAAATTCCAGTTTCGAGTCGCGAATCCGAACTCGTCGCAGTTCCTGACTGAGAGGTTGGATGACCGAAGCGCGCGAGCGATCCTTGAACAGCGTAAATTCCGGTGTTCTGCGGGCTGAGACACTAGGGCGGACCGTACCGAGTAAGGTGCTGGTTACCGACGTGGACTTTGAGATCCGCAAGGGCGAGATCCTCGCCATCGTCGGGCCGAGCGGGTCAGGGAAGTCGTCGTTGTTGCGGCTGCTTAACCGCCTGGACGAGCCAACTACCGGGACTGTGTATCTGCAAGGGATCGACTATCGCGAAATTCCTCCGCGGGAACTGCGACGGCGGGTAGGGATGGTGTTGCAGCGTCCGTTTCTTTTCCCCGGGACCGTTGCGGACAATCTTCGATTTGGACCACGGCAACGCGGCCAGGAGCTGAGCGAGGCTGCGCTGGAGGAGTTGCTGAGCGCAGTCCTGCTCGGAAGCTTCGCTCCGCGCAATGTTGCCAATCTTTCGGGCGGCGAAGCGCAGCGTGTGTCATTCGCGCGGACGCTCGCCAACTCTCCCGAGGTGCTGTTGCTCGATGAACCGACGTCGGCGCTCGACGATGATTCCAAGCGGGAAGTGGAGGCGGTGATCTTGCGCATTTCACGCGACAGAAATATCCCGTGTGTGCTGGTGACGCATGACGTCGCGCAGGCCGCGCGGTTAGCCCATCGAGCGCTGCTGTTGGAAGCTGGACGCGTAGTGCGCAGCGGTGACGTGCAGGAGGTGCTTCATGCTTAAGGCGTTGTTTCATGGACAATTGCAACTTGGACTCGCGCAGGCAGTCGTGGCCGCGTTGGCTGCGCTGGCGGTAGTCGTCGCAGCGGGGCGTCGAGGAATTCACCTGGAAAAAGATCTAGCCGTCGCCATGGTGCGCGGTCTTGTGCAGATCGTGGCGGTCGGGTCGATCCTGTTGTTATTGCTGAGAGGACCGCGCTGGACGAGCGCGTTTTTGCTGATTGCCATGATCGTTGCTGCGGGCGCCACTTCGGCGAAGCGCGCTAAGGGGATGCCAGGAGCCTTTCGCGTCTCGACATGGGCTATCGCCTGCGGGGCGGGATCGACGATTGCCGTGATGACGTTGCTGGGTGTGATTGATACGCCGATCACGGCGCTCGTTCCCGTCGGCAGCATGTTGATCGCGAATGCGATGAATACCAACGGGCTGGCGTTGAACCGGTTCCGCTCTGATGTGCTCGCGCATGTGGGCGAAATTGAGACCGCGCTTTCGCTAGGCGCCGACGGCAAGACCAGCGTTACGCCGTACACGCTGGTGTCGTTCGAGGCGAGTTTGATCCCGGCAATCGATTCGTTGCGTTCTCTGGGAATCGTGTGGATCCCTGGGTTGATGGCTGGAATGCTGCTATCGGGCGCACGGCCGGTGTATGCGGCTATCTACCAGTTTGTGCTGCTGGGTATGATTTTCGCCAGTTCGGGGCTGACGTCGTTGGTGAGTACGCTGATGATCCGTACGCAGGTGATGTCTCCGGCCGACCAGTTGTTGTTGCGGCCAGGACAGTGAATCGGTCAGAGGGTTTCGCGCAGGGTCTTGGAGAACTGTTTAATCGTGCGCTCGTTGCGTTGATACCATCTCCAGTGGCCTTCTTTCTGTGCTTCCACCAGTCCTGCTTTCTGGAGGATGGCCATGTGGTGCGAGATGGTGGGCTGGGAGAGATGGATGCGCTCCTCGATATCGCAAGCGCACAGGCCAACTTCCTTACCGAGCGAACAGGCGTTTTTCGTCTTAAGTGCCTGTAGAATCTTCCGGCGGGTCGGGTCGGCAATGGCGTGAAGCAGGCGCTGGAAGCCCTGGTCCTGAATGGTCATGAATTAGGAATAAAAGGAAAATCGATCGGTGTCAATGTCGGGACAGTTCGATTTCAGATTTTAGATTGCAGATTTCACATTTCCGCGAGGCTGCATTGCTTTTTGAAGGGAACGAGCGGAAGGCGCTTGAGCAGAAGATGAAGAGCGAAGGGCGATTGCCACCCGGGCAATCGCTCACGCTGAAGTGGCCCGTGCTGCATTACGGCTCGGTACCGAGGTTTGACCCCGAACGCTGGGACTTCAAGGTCTATAGTCTGGTCGAAGCGCCTTTGCGCTGGAGTTGGAGCGAGTTTAACGCTTTGCCAAAGGTGACCACGCATAGCGACTTTCACTGCGTCACCCGGTGGAGCCGGTTCGACAATGACTGGACGGGTGTGAGCTTTCGCGAGATCTTGTCGCGTGTGAAGGTCAAGCCCGTCGCGCGGTTCGTGTTCGTGCATGCCGAGCAAGGTTTCACGGCGAACATTCCTTTAGCGGATTTGGATCGGGATAACGTGCTGTTTGCAACTCATCATGATGGCCAGCCGTTAAGCGCCGATCATGGATATCCGCTGCGGCTGATCGTGCCGCATCTGTATGCGTGGAAGTCAGTGAAGTGGGTACGCGGGATTGAGTTTCTCGATCATGATCAGCCGGGATTCTGGGAGCAGAACGGGTATCACATGTACGGGGACCCCTGGAAACAGCAGAGGTTCGATACGGATTAGTCGAGGCGAGATTCGAAGTCCAGATCGATCACTCGGAGAATGAAACGCATGAGTTTTACTCGTCGTGATTTCCTTACTACCACCGCGATTGGATCCTTGGGCCTGAGCCTGGATCTCGACGCGCAGTCGGCCCAAAAGAAGCCGGAAGCTACGGGGCAAGCGACCGGGAGTGGCAAGCGCCCCATCATTGTCTGCGCGAACAACGGATTTGCTTACCTCGATCGCGCCTACGATCACCTCACCAAAGGAGGAGACACGCTGGATTCGGCGATCCTCGTGGTGACTGGCCCCGAGGACGATCCGAAGGACGATTCTGTCGGGCTGGGTGGACTGCCGAATGAAGAATGCGTGGTGGAACTCGACGCGTGTTGCATGCATGGGCCTACGCGGCGGGCCGGCTCGGTCGGCGGCGTGCGGAACATCAAGAACGTATCCAAAGTTTCCAAGGCCGTGATGGAGCATACCGGGCATGTCATGCTGGTCGGCGAAGGCGCCGAGCGGTTTGCGGTGGTAATGGGTTTTCCGCGCGAGAACCTGCTGACCGAAAACTCGCGAAAGGTGTGGCTGCTCTGGAAGGAGTATCACTCGGGTCGTGACTGGTGGGGGCCTGGGCTGGCGGACCCGAACTGGAGGGCGCCCGATGAGGCCGACACTCAGCAGAAGCCGAAGGCCGCGTTGTGGCGCGAGCAGTTGGATCGACTAGCACAACGAGCCGGCGAGTTGGGCATCGAGCCGGAATTTTGCATGGCGGCGGCGCATCGTGTGATTTTTCCACCAACCGGGACGATTCACTGTTCGGCTCTCAATGAGAAAGGCGAGATGTCGGGGATCACGACCACCAGCGGACTCGCATTCAAGTTGCCGGGCCGCTGTGGAGACTCTCCGATCATTGGTGCGGGATGCTACACCGACCAGGACGTGGGTTCGGCCGGCGCGACCGGAAGCGGGGAAGAGAACATCAAGGTGGCGGGGGCGCACACGATCGTGGAGAACATGCGGCATGGGATGTCGCCGCAAGAAGCAGGCATGGACGCTCTGAAGCGCATCGTGCGTAACTACAACGGGGATATGAACCGGCTGCGCTTCATGGACATGACGTACTACATACTGCGCAAGGATGGCGCCTATGCCGGCGTTTCCTTGTGGGAGGGATATTCGGCGGACCATATCCACAAGATCGCCGTGCATGACGGAACGAAGCGGTCAGTGGAATGCGCGCACCTGCTGAAGGGCTACTCGCAGGAATTCCCCCCATTTCCAAAGATCCCGGAGGAGTTGAAGAAGGATTCCGAGTATCTGAAGTAGCGACCGGTGGAGGGACGCGTCTCTCGCCCGTCGCTCCATCGATCTGAATTAAAGACTGTCAACCAGCGACCAATAACTTCCGCTTCCCGAGGACCTCACGAGAACCTTACCTTCACGTCCGCGCCTTTCTCCAGGTGAATGCTGTCGATAAAGCGGACTCTGCCAGTTTTCAGCGTCATGATCACAGACGATGTACGGATGCCTTCGCCGAAGAAGCGGACGCCCTTCATCAGAGAGCCGTCGGTGACGCCGGTGGCGGCGAAGATCATTTGCTTGCCGGGAGCGAGGTCCTGCGCTTCGTAGATGCGATCTTTGTCTTTTATTCCCATCTTGGCGATGCGCTCTTCGAGTTCGGGCTTGTTGATGACCAGGCGCCCGAGCATGTAGCCGTTTAGGCAGCGGATGGCGGCGGCGGTAATGACGCCTTCGGGTGCGCCGCCCGATCCCATGACGCAGTGCACGCCCGTACCGATAACTGCTGCGGCGATACCAGCCGAAAGATCTCCGTCGCCGATGAGCTTGATGCGGGCGCCGGCCTTGCGAATGTCAGCGATTAATTTCTCGTGACGCGGCCGGTCCAGCACGATGACAACCAGGTCGTCGACGCCGCGCTGGAGGCGGCGGGCAATGTTTTTCAGGTTGTCGGCCACGGGTGCGTCGAGATCGACAGCATGTTTGCACGATGGGCCGACAACGATCTTCTCCATATAACAGTCGGGAGCATTGAGTAGCCCGCCCTTTTCCGAGGCTGCGAGTACGGTGATGGCGCCGGGAGCGCCGGTCGCGCACAGGTTGGTGCCTTCGAGGGGATCGACCGCGATATCAACCTCAGGAACCTGGCGGCCGTCGGGAAATTCGGCGCCGACCCTCTCGCCGATGTAGAGCATGGGGGCCTCATCGCGCTCGCCTTCGCCGATGACAATGTTGCCGCGCATGGGCACCGTGTCCATGGTCTGGCGCATGGCCTCGGTGGCGACCTGGTCGGCGAGCGGGCGATCTCCCGTGCCCATGGTGCGCGCCGATGCGATGGCGGCTTTCTCGACCACGCGCAAGAATTCGAGCGCAAGGTCGCTTTCCATATTGACGCCGAAGCTTTTGACCTTCGCTTCGACGCGGGTTTCGGTAGCCATAAATATGCCTCCAATACATGAAACCGGGTTGAGACTATACCGCTAAGGGGGCTGAGAGGGGAAGGAGGCGCATCACTCGGGGGTACCGTCCGACCACGAATGACATGGGCGGTGGTGGAGAGGGATCAATGAGTTCCAGCAGGCATCCGTCTGTTTTTCACAGAAAACTTCGGATCGACCGTAACTTTCTCGAAGTCCATTGCTCAGATCCAGCACAGCGATTCGGAACGCGCCGACACTGGCCCCAGTGCGCGAGGCCCCGCGTTTTTCCTCGCAAAACCAACAAGACTGGAGTCAGGAAATGCGATTGGAAGTTCGCTCTTTGTTCATCACCCTGCTGGCGCTCGCCGTGACGTCAGCTATACCCAGCCAGGCACAAGACAAGCAGTTGAATTCGGGGGGTGCTGTTTTTGTTATGACAAACAATGCTGACCGGAACGAAATCATTTCCTTCCGGAGGGCGAGTGACGGTTCGCTTCAGCGAGATCGCCGGTTTGCCACAGGCGGACGCGGTACGGGTGGGCTAACCGACCCCCTGGAGTCTCAGGGATCGCTCACGTTGAGTCAGGATCACCGATGGCTGTTTGCAGTGAATGGAGGCAGCGGCGAAGTGTCGGTGTTTTTTGTTCAGGGCTCAAGGCTTGTGCTTACCGACAAGGCGACCTCCGGCGGAAGTGAGCCGAACGCGGTTGCGCAGTTTGGAAATCTGGTCTACGTGCTCAATGTCGGGGGCAGCAGCAATGTGGTGGGGTTCCGACTGAACGAAGAAGGCCAGCTTCACCGGATTGCGAATTCCATTCGTTTCTTCGGCACGAACAATTCGGAGGCTGCATCGCTGGCTTTCAGTTCCGATGGTCGTTTCCTGATCGCAACGGAACGCGCCACCAACAACATTGATGTTTTCCTGGTACAACGGGACGGTACGCTTGTTTCGGCGGCGGTGAACCATAGTGCAACTCCGGGCGTGTTTGCGGCGACATTCATTCCGAATGGCCCAGCGGTGGTTTCGGAGACGGGTCCGGCGGGCGGAAATAACGCGTCGACCATATCCTCATATCTGATCGGTGCAGATGGTGCACTTGCGCCCGTCAGTTTGGGAGTACCCACTCTTGGCAACGCGAATTGCTGGAATGCGGTAACTCCCGATGGGCGATTTGTCTATGTTTCAAACGCCGGGTCGGCGAGCATCGCGGGATTCGCGGTTACCAACACAGGGGCGTTGAGCCCGATTGGCGGCACTGTCGTGGGCACGAATCCGGCGGGAGCGACGAATCTGGATATCGCGATCAGCGCCGACGGAAAGTTCCTCTACACCCTGAATTCCGGAGATGGCAGCATCGGGTTTTTCGCCATCCAACCGGACGGCACTCTCAATAATCTGGGAGAGACCGGCAACCTTCCGAAGACTGCCGGGTTGAATGGGATCGCTGCGCTGTAATTTCCCCTGCAGCTATGTGCGCGGGTTGCGGAGTTTCCCCGCAACTCGCTTTTTTCGCGCCCTGGCACCGCACTCAGAGGAAGAGTTTCTGCTAGGCTCTCGCCATGAACACGGAGCGGAAGGAACCCACATTTCTCTTCACTGAAAAGCAGGTGGCTGACAAGAGCGAAATCGCGCGGCGTTTCCTGGACACGCGCACTCGCCTGAATGCGAATGTCGACAAGGCCGACAACTTTCTGGTGAAGCGTTTCTACAACATCGACCACAATACCTATCTTGAAGGTGCGGTTCCGGCGAAGTACAAGGAGTTAATGGGACTGGTGGTCTCGGCCGGCCTGCGTTGCGACGACTGCATCAACTACCACATCATCCAGTCGTATCGGTTGGGAGTGACACGGCCGGAACAGGAAGAGTCGCTCAACGTCGCGCTGGTCGTGGGCGGGAGCATTGTGATCCCGCATCTGCGTCGGGCTTATGAGTTGCTGACCGAGTTGTATGGGTGAGGCAGAAACGCTTCTCACTGCAAAATTCGCCAAGATAATCCGCAAGGCGCTAGCAAACCTATCGCGCCATGCCGCGTCTGTAGTATCGGTCGCTTATCAAAAGCTGCTGAAATCGTTATAGACTAACGCGCCATAATGGGGTTTCGGATACGACTGAGCGGGTGTGCGGTTTTGGCCTGCGGGTTTGGTTTCGCCGCGGTAACTAGCCCCGGTGCACAGACTCCTGCGGATCCCCAGACAACGCTGACCTCACACACCGAGCTCGTGTCGGTGCCAGTCATTGTGACCGATAGCTTCGGCTTACACGTACGCGGGCTCAAGAAGGAAGACTTCACAGTTTACGAAGAGGGAGTCGAGCAGCCGATCTCAGTGTTCGAAGAGGTCGAGCCCTCCGAGGCGAAACCAGGTCCCAGCCCCGATCCGCCTGACCAGTTCACCAACCTACGCCCTGACGATGCGAGCAATCGGCAACTGACCATCGTTCTCATCGACATGTTGAACACGCCTGTGCCGGATCAGGTGCATGCGAAAGATGAGGTCGTAAAGTATCTGACCGATCAGGCGAATGCCGGGCATCCTATGTCGTTGCTCGCGTTGAACCGCACCGGGCTGAAGTTGGTTCATCAATTCACACGGGATCGACGAGAGCTGACCAAGGCGTTAAACAGCACGCAACGAAGCCAGACGCCGGTGACCGAGGATCCATCAGAAGCGCTGCTGCCGAATGCAACCGATAAGCTGTCGAAGATTATCCAGAGCTTCGGAGAATTTCAGGTGGCGGGCGAGCAGGCGGCGCTCTCCTTTGAGCGAAGACAGATCGTCACGCTCACTTTGCAGTCGATGGAGCAGGTGGCGCAGGCATACGCAGGTTTCCCAGGAAGAAAGACGTTGGTCTGGGCGAGCGCCGGCTTCCCGTTTGCGCTCAATGAAGAGTCGATGGCGCTGCGGGAAGGATTGGCTCCTGTGGATACCCCGGCCAACATGCAGCCGCTGTATGAAAAAACATGGGCAGCGCTGAACCGCGCGCAGATCAGCGTCTATCCAGTAGATGTTCACGGGCTCGGAGATCTACCGGGTCCAGCGACTGCTCCGGTAAAGAAACCGCTGCCGGATCCCTTCACGCATGGGCAGTGGCTGCACGCCGAGACGAACGCGACCTTCGAGGCATTTGCGAAGGCGACAGCGGGGCGGGCCTACCGGAACGGCAACAACATCAGTCAGGCGATTCACCAGGCAGTCGACGACAGTGCCAGCTATTACATGCTTGGCTACTATCTTCACGGCGAGAACAAAAGTGAGGGCTGGAGAAGGCTTCAGGTGAAATTACGTCGAGACGGAGTTCGCGTGCTGGCGCGCACCGGTTTCTTTCTGAAGTCGCCCTCGACGAAGACAGAAGAGAAGTCCCCTGATCCGATGCAAGCCGCTCTTGATTCACCTCTGGAATACACGGCGATTGCTGTAACAGCGAAGTGGCAAGAGACGCAAGCCGCACCTGAGGCAGGGAAGAAGAAGGCGATCTTTACGCTCACCATGCCCGCAGGTTTTGCGCAAGTCGACGAGTCTGACCGCAATCGGTTTGCGATCGACTTCTGGGCCTCGGCACGCACACCTGCGGGAGCGCCCGGGGGAGACGTGGAGCAAACGATGGAAGGGCACTTTAAGCCGGAAACATATGAGCGTTTTCGAAACAAAGGTACGGACTATCGTGGGGCAATTACGGTGGCTCCTGGCGACTACACGGTACGTTTTGTCGTGCGCGATCGGCTGAGCGGAAGAATTGGAACGGTAACTGCTCCGTTGAAGGTGAATCCCTAAGCGGGATTTCGAAAAAATCCTCAACCATCAAAGAGCAAATCTCAGGGGCTGAAGCGCGGACTCTTTAGCCTTGGCGGCACGAGTAAACTCGTGCCCTTCCCGTTCTGGCTTTTTACAGAAGAGTCCTAAGGTCGCGGGTCGGTATTCAGCATCCCGTAATATTCGAGGTCGAGGAACTTTCCCCACTTGCACACGTGTCCGCGCATGAGACCTTCGCGGAGCATGCCGATCTTTTGCAATACACGTCCCGAGGCGACATTCGTTGGAACATACGAAGCGTAGATGCGGTGGAGGCCGAGAGTTTCGAATCCGTATTTGATCATCGCGCGCGCGGCTTCGGTCGCGTAGCCCTGTCCCCAGTAGGGAACTCCCAACCAGTAACCGAGTTCGGCGTGCTGGTGGGGCTCGTCCATGCGAAGACCAATTCCTCCGCAGAGCTGGCCGTCGGCTGAGCGCGTGATTGCGTAGCGCGTTTCGGGCTCTGACTTCCCGGCGTATGCCTCGATGAAGTCCCTGCCATCCTGTTCCGTGTAGGGATGAGGGATGCGCAAAGTCGTGGCAGCGACCTCACGGGCGCCCGCAAGGCGGACAAGGTCCGGGATGTCGGCGGATGTGTAAGAGCGCAGGGTGAGGCGCGCGGTCTGCAGCGAATTCGAGGGCATATGTCGTGGAGATGATGATACGCGGTTATTCGATTTGGACTTTGCCTGACTCAGGGTACCGTGTTCATGGCAATTCGGATCAGCGCATGAACACCGTTCCAGGAGATCTGCACGCCGATACACAGAAGAACGAACGCGATGATGCGCAGAATTCCGTGGGCGGTCTGGGGAGAGATGCGTTCGGTGATTTTGGGGGCGTAGGCGTAACAGAGAAACACGATCACGCTGAGCACCAATACCGCTGCCAGAATTGCAGCGTGTGACGTGATGTTGTCGCTCATACTCTTCACCGACGCATGCGCGCTGAGCGTCAGCATGACCACGATGCAGCCCGGATCCACTGTGACCGGGAACGTCAGCGGGTAGAAGACTTTTTCCTGTAGCGCTCCGTAGGTGGTTTCGGCAACTTGAGCGGCGTTCGGGTTTGGCTGGGCGGTCTGCTGATTCAGCAAACTCCATCCCATGGAAGCCAGCACGAGTCCACCGGCGACTTGCACGACGGGAAGAGAGATTCCGAAGAAGGTTAGCAGGGCTGTCCCAACCAGTTCGACCACCAGGAAAAACAGGACCGTTCGAATGGCGACTTGGCGCGCTAGCTTGTGGTAGATCTCATCCGGCGCGGAGCCTACCAAGCCCAGAAATACCAGCGCGGAGCCCAGAGGGTTGACGACGGGCAACAGGGCGCTGAAGGCGAGGCCAAAGAATTTTGCAAACTCGGAAACGTCGCGCATGGAGCGCAACAGCATAGCA
>Ga0126372_10001202_pt1 | contig 10339 bp, 11 predicted proteins | sample PanSoiMetaPlot_6_FD_92762 | JGI IMG/M metagenome (GOLD analysis project Ga0126372, IMG submission 92762) | Tropical forest soil microbial communities from Panama - MetaG Plot_6 | ecosystem: Environmental > Terrestrial > Soil > Tropical forest > Bulk soil | place: Panama | collected 2016-02-17
CGCTCGACGCGGTGAGCGAGCTGCGGTCGGCCCGTGGCCGGTTCATGCTGGCACCGCTGGGCAAGGCGTTGGAGGCGCGCGGGGACAGCACGAGCGTGGACCTGGCGCAGCGGGTCGAGGTGCTGCGCCAAGGTTCAACCACGATCGTCTAGGACTTTACGGTCCGGCGTGCGGCCAGGGTGGCGTGAATAGCCAAGAACGGGGGGCGGAGCTGTTTCGGTAAGGGCTGCAAGCGCGGCGATATCAGCCGGGCCGATCTTCCTTAGCAGCGGAGTCGAGGCCCCACCGCCAACCGCTCTACCTCTATCGCTCGCCCAAGATCGGTTCATCGATCATCACGATCAAAACGACGACAAAACGAGACCTGATCCCCAGCTTGGGTATCGGGCCTCTGATCTGTATAAACGCTGTGGGTCGGACGCGTCGCCGCGCGAACCGCGCCTGCTGATCGCTGGTGACCCACTCCCGGTACGTTTGAGCAGGTCACGGGCCAAGGGGCGGGTGCGATGAGCGCCACGTCGACGCGCCCGAAGGCGCCCACCTGTGGGCGGCCACGGGAAACTGTCCGTGGACGGCCCAGTTAGGGTGCCCGGTGGCGGTCATGAGATCTGCCCGACATGACTTGTTGGTCCTGCGCCCGGTGTGTGGGGTCTCTCCTCGGGTGGGCTGTGCGGCGCTTGAACCGTTGCTGGCCATCCCGAAGAGGGGTGGGAGTCTGCCGAGGAGATCATGCAGATTTGGACCCCCGGCCAGGCCCGACCGGTACCAGCGAGGTGCGCCAGCTGGGAACCAAGCGCCGCACCAAGGAGACCCGCCGCGCCGCCAGCCATCACATCAGCACTGACGCCGAGTGCTGCAGCGCAGCGCCGCCTCGACGACGAGACCCGCGCCTTCCGCCTCGCCGAGGTCCGTCGCAATCGGTCTTGCCCCCGCAACCGTAGCGCTCGCGGGCTTAGACGGCAGCTGCTATCATTGCCACGCGGGACGATCTCAGATCTCCTGCACAGCCTTAGGGCCCGCCTGTGCGGGCCCTTTGTGCGTCTACCGGAAGTCTCGGCCCCACACATCCTGCTGTCCGGCATGTCGGCCTGACGGGAACCAGCAGAGCTCATGACGTACTCGTGGCTGTAGCCGTTTCCACATCGCGACCTTCGCCTTTCTTGATCGCTCATCCGGCTCCTGATGTGTGAATACACGCCGGTATAGGAAAGTGATCACATCCGCCGCTTGTACAAGGCGACTGGCGTGGCTGGGAGCGAAGTGTAGTGTGTCCACAATCCGCGTCAACTTACGATGCCGGTATCCAGTAGTGCCCACCTCTCGATAAATCGAGAGGTCAGCCCTGTGTTTGGCCTGCCCGTCAACTTCGTCAGCGATCACCAACGCGTAGTCACCGAGACGGGTTGCACATTCATCTATCCGCTCCAGCAGGTGCTGCAGCACCACCGTGTGGGGCGGATCGGGAACGGAATATCGGTTACGTTGGCCCACCACGTCCATCGCACGGGCAATCACCTTGACATCCTGCGCGGCAACGGCTTCGACGACATCGTCGAACACACCGACCCGCGCTCGGACTGGCACTCCAGACCATGCACCCCCAGCATGGAAGATCCCGTGGCCATGGAGCTCCACGTCACTGCTCAACCCATATGCTTCAGCCGCCGCAGCAGCAACTCGGTCCAACCCATCCGCAAGCGCGACTGCGGCCGGTCCGTCGAGCAGCAGAGCAGCCAAGGTGAACCAGCGGTCGGTGTAGAACTCGTCCACATACGTCAGCAGCACCGGTTTCACCTCCGCTCGTTGCCCCTTAACGCATGGGCGCTCGCGTCAAGATCAGACTTCCCGTGGCGAGCACGGGGAAGTAGAGGCTACAGACATGGCAGTCGTCTAGTCAAACTAGCAGAGTTGTGAAGCTGCCAGTTGTGGGTACCCCATGCAAGATCTGAGGTGGTTAAGCAATCGGCATTAATGCCTTCAGCGCATCGGGAGCCGTGGGAAAAGTACAACCATAATTGCCGTCAGACGCAAATCTTCACTGGGAGCTCGTGCGCCAGCGAGGCTTCACAGAGAGTGGCGCCGAGGACTTCATACGAGAATACAGGCAAACCGTCGCCTTCGCACAACTGGAAGCAAGTGACCGGCGTACGGAGCGACCGAGGATGACGATGCGCATGCCGTAGATGACGCTCCGGCGCCGCACACGTCGGCCCGGCAAGCCGAACCGCGAGAATCATCAGCTGGCACTCGCTATCCAATTCCCATTTTTAATGGGAAGGCTATCGAGGGCGAGTTTCCGCTGTCCGAGGAAGACTGGAGCCAGTTTATGGCAGTATTGAGCGCCATGAAGCCCGCCCTCGTCGCGAGAGACGAATAGGCAACGTGGCCAACCTGAGCCAGTGACGCCGTCCGCATCCAGGCGGCGCTTCGGGTTCGCCCCGCAGCGGTGCGTGATCGGCTAGTGGAGCTGAGGGGAGTCGAACCCCTGACCTCCTCGATGCGAACGAGGCGCGCTACCAACTGCGCTACAGCCCCTAGCGGGAACCCCTGCGAGGGTAGCAGACCGCTACTGGCCCGCCGCGCGACGATAGCTCGGCTGCGGCTCGGCGTCCAGGTCGCAGAAGGCGGGATCTTCGTCGTCCAACGCTACGACGGCGGCGTCGGGCCGCTCGGGCTGCTTGGGCCGCTCGGGCCGCTGGGGCACTCGCGGAGCTGCCGGCGCCTCGGGTTCCACCCGGCGAGGAGGGGGCGGGGCGATAGGGCCGAGCGGGGCCGAAGGCGCCGGGGATCGCGCGGCAAGTGCCCGGCGGGCGCGGGCGGCTCGGATGGCGCGGCGTTGCCTGATCTCCTGCTCGATTCGTACCTGGCGGCGAAGGTAGGCCAGATAGCCGAGCAGGATCAGGTCGGTGAGCGCGTGCGCGGACCAGAGTATGGGCAGCGCGAAGCCCGCGAGCACGGCCGTAGCCAGGGCGGTGAGCAACAGGCCGAGGACGACCCGCTGGCGGAAGCTGTAACGGGCCCGTGCGGCGAGTTCGGCGGCTTCTGGGTCGAAGCCGCCGCGGCCGGGGCGGTAGCGGCGCGGCGTCTCGTCCTCACCGGTCGGCTCTGACATGGGCACCTCCTCTCCCCGGTTGTGGCCGCCTCGGTGCACGACGCGGGAGGCGAGGGCCGAGTCGGCCGTGCGGACCACCTCGCGTCGGCGCCGGGCCACCATGGGAACGAGGATGACGAGCCAGGCCAGCGCGAGCGCCGCGAAGACGAGCGAGCTCGGCATGCCTCATCACCTCCCCCAGCCGGCCAGCACTGAACCGGCGGTAATCATCCGGACGGTTCGCCACGCTAGCCACAGCGACCACACCAGCAACGCAGGCGCGCCGACACTACTCGGACAGGACCACCCGCTTAGGCCAGCTCGGCGAGGCCGGCGTGCAGCATACGGAGCACAAGCCCCTCCGGCACTTCCTCGATCGTGAGCGCGTACCCGAGGTGGTCGCGCCATGCTCCCGCGACGGACAGGTAGCGCGCGAACAGGCCCTCCTGCCGGAAGCCGAGCTTTTCGAGGACCCGGCGGCTGGCGAGGTTCTCGGGCCGCACGGTGGCCTCGAGCCGGTGCAGGCCCACCGGGCCGAAGCAGTGGTCGACGCCGAGCGCGACGGCCGCGGTGGCCACGCCGCGGCCGGTGACGTCGGAGGCCACCCAGTAGCCGATCCAGGCGGAGAGCAACGCGCCGCGCACGATGTTCGAGATGGAAAGCTGGCCGCTGAAGCGGCCGTCGACGAGGATCGCGAACGGCAGGGCAAGGCCGCGCCTGGCCATTGAGCGCAGGGCCCAGCAGTGCCCGGGCCAGGCGATCAGCCCGTGCCGCTCGCCCCACGATTCGATGCCGGACGGTTCCCATGGCTCAAGGTGGTCGACGTCGCGCAGCCGGATGCGGCTCCATTCGGGTCCGTCGAGCAGCCGCACCGGTCGCAACATCACGACGCCGGCGGGCACACGCAGTGAACCGACGGCGGCGGGCCAGCCGGGATGCCGCCCACCGGCCCCTTCGTACCAGCCCATGAGAGGCGCCTTAACTAGGTTGAGCAAGGAAGCTGACCTCAACGTCCTCGCCGGCGGCCAGCTCGCTGGTCTCGGTTTCGACGACGATGAGGCAGTTGGCCTCGGCCAGGGACGCGAGCAGGTGCGCGCCCGAGGTGCCGAGCGGTTGGACAAGGTACTCGCTGGTCATCTCGTCGCGCAGCAGCTGCCCGCGCAGGAACCCGCGGCGGCCCTGGATCGACTGTACGGGCGAGAGCAGCCGCGCGGTGATGTTGCGGCGGTAGGGGTTGCGCTTGCCGAGTGCGGCGCGCACGAGCGGGCGGACGAGGACCTCGAACACGACGAGCGCGCTGATCGGGTTGGCCGGCAGCAGGAACGTCGGCACGCCATCGGGCCCGAGCCGGCCGAAGCCCTGCACCGAGCCGGGATGCATGGCGACCCTGGTGACGTCCAGGTCGCCTAGCTGGGATAACACCGAGACATAATCGCTGCCGGCAGCGCCGCCGATGCCGCCGGCTATGACAACGGCCTCGCTGTGCGACAGCCGCCCCTCGACCAGATCGCGCAGCTTGCGCGGGTCGGCGGGCCCGATGCCGACCCTGGTGACCTCGGCGCCGGCTTCGCGGGCGGCCGCGGCGAGGGTGTAGGAGTTGACGTCGTACACCTGCCCCTGGCCGGGGGTGCGCTCGATGTCGATGAGCTCGTCGCCGATGCTGAGCACCGACACCCTGGGCCGCGGGTGGATGAGCACCTTGTCCTTCCCGACCGCGGCAAGCAGGCCGATCTGGGCCGGGCCCATGACACACCCGCGGCGGACGGCGAGGTCGCCGGTCTGCACGTCCTCGCCGCTGCGGTGCACGAATCCCTTTGACGGCACTGGCTGATTGACGGTGACCTTGGTGGGGTGGCCGTCGGTGTAATCGACCGGGACGACGGCGTCGGCGAGCGTGGGCAACGGGGCGCCGGTGGCCACCCACACGGCCTGCATGGGCTGCAGCCGGCGGGGCTGCCTGGACCCGGCCGCGATCTCACCGACGACCGGCATGGTCACCGGAACCGACTGCACGTCGATGCTGCGCACCGCGTAGCCGTCGACCGCGGCCTGGTCGAAGCCGGGCAGCGCGCTCTCGGCGATGACCTCCTCCGCACACAGCATTCCCTGCGCTTCGGAGATCGCGACCCGCATCGGGGCCGGCCGGATGGCCGCGGCCAGCACCCGTGCCAGTTGCTCATCGACCGATCTCATCGCCACCGTCTCTCAACGACCTGGGTCACTCCAGGCGACTGCGAAGCCAGGTTGCCAGCTCGCTGCCGTGGTTGGGATGGTCGAGAGCGAAGTCGACGGCAGCCTTGAGCAACCCGACCGGGTTACCAATATCGTGCCGTCCACCGCGATGCACCACTACATGCACCGGGTGGCCCTCCTCGATCAGCAACGCGACGGCGTCGGTGAGCTGCAGCTCCCCACCGGCGCCCGGCTTGATGCGGCGCAGCGCGTCGAAGATCGCCCGGTCGAGCAGGTACCGGCCGGCCGCGGCGTAGGTGGACGGGGCGTCCTGCGGTTTTGGCTTCTCGACCATGCCGTGCACGCGCTTGACGTCTTCGGCGGCGGTGTCGCTGACGTCGAACACGCCGTAAGCCGAGATCTCCTCGCGCGGCAGGTCGAACGCGCACAACACGCTACCGCCATACTCGTCCCGTACCGCGGCCATCTTCCCCAGCACTCCGGCGGGCAGCACCAGGTCGTCTGGCAGCAGCACGGCGACCGCTTCGTCGTCGGCGTCCAGGTTGTTCTCGGCGCAACCAACGGCGTGGCCCAGGCCCCTGGGCACCTCCTGGATCGCGGTTTCGACCTTGATCAGGTTGGACGCCCTGCGCACGACGTCTAGCATGTCGTGCTTGCCGCGGTCGGCGAGGGTCCGCTCAAGCTCGGGCTGGGGCCGGAAGTACTCGGCGATGGCCTCCTTGCCGGGCGAGGTTACGATCACCAGCCGTTGCGCGCCTGCCTTCGCGGCCTCCAGTGCCACCAGTTCGATGCCGGGAGTGTCCACGACCGGGAACAGCTCCTTGGGCACGGTCTTGGTGGCCGGCAGAAACCTGGTGCCAAGGCCCGCAGCCGGCACGATGGCGGTATGCACGCTCATGGATAGCGAGGGTAGTGGCGGATGGAGGTTGTAGCGCCGTGACGGTACCGACATCTGACCCGGCCTCCAAGCCGGTTCTGCGCGCGCAGCTGCTGCGCTCTCGGCGCGCGGTGCCCGCACAGGTACGCGCCGACGAGGCACGCTCGCTCGCGGGCTGGCTGGTCAAGCTCTCCGGCACCGTCTGCGGGTACGTTCCGGCCGAGTCGGAGCCTGGGTCGGTGGAGATGCTGGACGTGCTGGTCGCGACGGGTTGCACGGTGCTGCTGCCGGTTGTGACGGGGCCCGAGCCGCTCGACTGGGCCGCGTACCAAGGGCCGGCCGCGCTGGCGCCGGCGCAATTCGGCCTGCTGGAACCGGTCGGCCCGCGCCTTGGCGTGTCCGCGGTCAGCGCGGCGTCGACGGTGCTGGTGCCGGCGCTGGCGGTGGATCGGTTCGGCGTGCGTTTGGGCCGTGGCGGTGGTCACTACGACCGGACCCTGCCGCTGGCTGGCCGCGGTGCCGAACTGATCGCCATCGTCCGCGACAGCGAGTTGGTGGCTGCGCTGCCCCGCGAGCCGCACGACATCCCCATGACCGCCGCCCTGACCCCCACCGCCGGCTTCACCCCCCTCCCCCGCTAACCACACACCCCGGGCGTGTGGCGCGCTCCGCCGGGCGTGTGGCGCGTTCCGACCCGGCGTGCGGCGCGTTTGGCCGGGCGTGTGGCGCGCTTCGCCCGGGCGTGTGGCGCGATCCGACCCGGCGTCTGGCGTGCTTCGACCGGCGTGTTGTGTGCTTTGGAACACGATCGGCTGCTTGGAACCTGCTGCTTCTGTCCGCAGGTTTGCGCATGCGCCGCCTGTTGACGCATCATCGGTACTAGCACTCTCGCTCGTCGAGTGCCAACCGCCCGGTTCCGGAGGAGCTCGAAGTGCCGACCTACGCCTACGCCTGCACCGAGTGTAACCACCGCTTCGACGCCGTGCAGGCGTTCAATGACGCCTCGCTGACCGACTGCCCGGAATGCAGCGGTCGGCTCCGCAAGCTCTTCTCAGCGGTAGGCATCGTGTTCAAGGGCAGCGGCTTCTACCGCACCGACAGCAGGGCACAGAGCGGCGGATCGAGCGGCTCGAAGCCCAAGCCGTCGAAGAGCAGCACCGACGGGTCGAGCACCAACGGGTCGAAGGAGATGGCCACCGCGTCGTCCAGTTCGACGCCGAACCCCTCATCATCGCCCAACCCCACGACATAATCGGGCAACGCGGCCCGCCGAACCGGCTAGTTATCCACATCGGCCCAGTTGTCCACAGCCTGGACCGGCAACGCCTCCCCCGACTCCGATTCGCCCGTAGCGTGCGACTCGAAGCCAGTAACTACCGGTGGGAGGGGCCATGGGAGGCAGGAAGCACCGCAGGGCAGGACCGCGCACGCTTGCACCCTTGTTGCGCGAACGAATAGCGACGGCGGCTCGAGGTAGCGGATGGTCGCGGCCTGTCGTGCTGCGCCGGATCGTTGCCGGGCTACTCGTGCTGCTGGGGGCCGTACTCGCCCTGCGACCCGAGCCAGGAACGGTGACCGTACTGGTCGCCGCGCACGATCTCGTTCCTGGCGGCACTCTGGTCGAGGCGGACGTCGTCCGGCGCGAATTGCCGGCTGCCGTCGTGCCCTCCGGCGCGATCATGGATGTGGCGGCCCTGACCGGGCGGGTGCTGGCCAGCGCGGCCAGAACCGGCGAACCGATTACCGATGTCCGGCTTGCCGGCCCGGAACTCGTCGCGCTGCAGGCACCCAACGGCGATGCCGCGACCGTGCCGGTGCGGCTTTCCGACCCCGACGTCGCGGAACTGCTGCACCCCGGGTCCAAGGTAGACGTCGTGAGCGCCGACGAGCGAAATGCCGAACCGACGGTACTCGCGGAGCAAGCCACGGTGGTCACGGTGCTCGACGAGCCACGGTCCACGTTCGGTAAACCCGGCCGGTCGCAGCAAGGTCGGCTAGTGGTCGTGGTGCTGCCACGGCAGGCTGCGACACGGGTTGCCGCGGCCTCGCTGTCCCAACCACTCACCGTTACGCTGCGCCAAGAGCGCCGGTGAGAAGCACAAAGGGCCAGCCCCGATCAGGGCTGTCCCAAGGTCGTCAAAGGGGTCGTCGTGCTCAAGGGTTTCAAGGATTTTCTCCTGCGCGGCAACGTGGTCGAATTGGCCGTCGCCGTCGTGATCGGTGTTGCATTCAACGCGGTCGTAACGGCGTTCACCGACAACATCATCAACCCGATCATCGCCGCGATGGGAGGGTCGAACATCCACGGACTCGCGTTCCAGATCGTGCCCGGCAACCCGCAGTCCGTTGTGAACGTCGGTGCGGTGCTGTCAGCTTTGATCAACTTCCTGCTCGTCGCGACGGTCGTCTATTTCCTGTTCGTGCTGCCACTCAAGATCGTTGAGGAACGGCGCAAGCGAGGCGACGAACCCGGCCCCGCCGAACCCACCGATGTCGAGGTCCTCAAGGAGATCCGTGACCTACTCGCCGCCCAACAGTCACGGCCGTCGGCCGCGCCCAGCCGGCAGCAGCACCCGTCAGACTGAAGCGCCAGGCAACAGCAGCCATCAGACTGAACGGTCGACGCACAAGATCAGCGCTCGTCGTGGTGCGGGGGCCGGTTCTCCAGAAACTCCCGCTCCCGGCGGTGCTCCTCGCCGGAGTCGGCGTCGTGCTCAGGCTCGGGTTCCGACAAGGGCTCGACACCGAAGATCTCGTCCAACCTTCGGCGTTCGGGTTTCTCGGGCATACACCAATAGTGCGACGTCGTGCCTGTCGGCGCTCGGGCGGACCCGGCAAGCATCCGGGTGGACCAAAGCACTGGGGGGTCAAGCCGGGGTCATGCACTGGGGGTCAAGCAAACGACTTGACCAAGCCAAGGAGCCGCCGTCGGGTCCGTCGTCGAGAAGCCGAAACGCCGGCTACTCCTCGTCGAGCCCGGACAGCTCGTCGATCACGTGGGCGACCAGTGGCGTAAGCGTCGCCATACCGTCGCGGACCGCCGCACGCGACGCGGCCAGGTTGACCACCAGCGTGCTGCCGGACACGCCGACAAGCCCGCGGGACAGCCCGGCCTCGACGACCCCGGCGGCGAGCCCGGACGCCCGCAGTGCCTCCGCGATACCCGGGATCGGCCTGTCCAGCACGCCATCGGTGGCGTCCGGCGTGACATCACGAGGCGACACTCCCGTGCCACCGACCGTGACGACCAGGTCCACCCCGCCGATCACCGCGGTATTCAAGGCGTTACGGATCTCGACGCTGTCACCTGACACTACGACCGTGGCGTCGACGACGAAGCCAGCCTCGTCAAGCAACTCGGTAACCAGTGGCCCGGTGGCATCGTTCTGCTCACCGCGCGCGATTCGATCGTCGACGATCACGACAAGGGCTCGACCGAGACGCTGCGCGCTGCGTTCCATGTCGAGCACCGTACCGGGGCGCTGACCGTCCACAGCGGACGCCTCGGCTGACACACGCGGATCCCGCAGAAATCGCGGCCCGGACGTCGAGGCGGTTGGTCGGTTCGTCGAGCAGCAATGTCGGCGCGGCCATCCCCGAGTGGTGTATATCTCGGTGCTCGGCGGTGTCAGCCGGCTAGCGGAAGGTGGACTTCGAAGCGGCAGCCCTGGCCGTGGTTGCGCGCGTCTATGCGGCCACGGTGCGCCTCGACCAGACCGCGCGCGATGGCCAACCCCAGGCCGGCGCCATTGTCGGAAGGTTCGGGCGTACGGGCCTTTGTGCCGCGGAACGCGACATCGAACAGGCGCGGTAGGTCGGGCTCGGGAATCCCACCGCACCCATCGTCGACGCGCAGCCATCCCATCCCGCCGTCCACACCGGTGGCGACAACGACAGTGCCGCCGGCCGGCGTGTGCCTGATCGCGTTGGCGAGCAGGTTTCGCACGATCCGAGCCAGCTCAGGGGCACTGCCATTGACGACGGGCCAGGTGGACGCCTGCGCCGACACCCGCACGCCGCGCCGAGTGGCGACCGCGGCCTGCGCCGCGACCGCCTCGGACACGACTTCACACAGTGGTACGGCGGACAGCGTGAGATGCAGCGCGCCCGCGGTGATCCGAGAGAGCTCGAACAGATCGTCAACCATGCCGGAAAGGCGCTCGGTCTCCCCGCGGATC